>Ga0207848_100012_pt1 | contig 351613 bp, 321 predicted proteins | sample TtaePargueraPR_10_FD_187737 | JGI IMG/M metagenome (GOLD analysis project Ga0207848, IMG submission 187737) | Aerobic enrichment media microbial communities from Bioluminiscent Bay, La Parguera, Puerto Rico - Tt and M2 (3) (SPAdes) | ecosystem: Environmental > Aquatic > Marine > Unclassified ... | reverse complement strand
ACTCCGACGACCGGATACTCCGGGTCGGCGGGCTTCGCCTACGCGATCGCCGACGGCAATGGCGGCACGGACTCGGCAAGTGTGTCGCTGACCGTGACCCAGCCCGCCTCCGGGGTGAGCCTGTTTGAGGATAGTGAGACGCCGGCAATCGCGAGTCACAACGACCCGAACGCCGTCAATCTCGGCATGCGGTTCCGGTCGGATTCGGCCGGCGCCATTACGGCGGTCCGATTCTACAAAGGATCCTCTAATGTCGGCATTCATACCGGTTATGTGTGGTCAAGTGCCGGGACGCTCCTCGGCAGCGTTACTTTCAGCGGCGAAACAGCCAGCGGTTGGCAGCAGGCAACACTTTCCGCTCCCGTACAGGTGGCCGCCGATACGGACTATGTCGTCTCCTATCACTGCAGCGGTTATTACGCTGCGACGGGAAACGCGTTCGCGGACGACGTGTCTCGCAACGGTCTGACCGCTCCCGCCTCAACTGGCAGCACCGGCAACGGCCTCTATCGCTACGGGGCGGCTGGGCAGTTCCCGACGTCGAGTTACAACCGAACGAATTATTTCGTTGACGTCGTCTTCGAAGCAGACCCGGGCGCGTGACAGTGGCGACGAAGGGAAACGATCCCGCCCTTGGCTGACGGCCTCGTTCCGCCGCCCCAAGTGCGCGAGCCGGGCTCTACCATTCCGGACGGTCAGTGACCGGCGTTTTCCCGCTTCAGCATCGGGCACGCTTCCAGGATGGCCTCTAGCAACTCGTCGAACGGGATCGGCTTGTGGAAGACGCGGTCAACGCGACGCGGCCCGACGAATTCGAGATCCCAGGTAATGTCCTCGCGCTTCCGGCCGATCGCGCCAGACAGGATGAAGATCGGCGTCTTCTCCGTGGCGGGATTGTCGCGCAGGCGCCACACCAGATAGTGACCACCAGCCTCCGGCATCATGTAATCGGTGATGATGAGCTGTGGCTGTTCGCGCGCCGCGATCCGGTAGGCGTCGAGCCCGTTTCGAGCGGTCAGCACCGATGCGCCGAGCTTCCGCAGCCGCGGTTCCAACCCGCGCAGGATGTCCGGATCGTCGTCGACGAGAAGAATGCGCGTTCCCGTTTCCGGTATCGGTACGTTAGCGGGTGCCTTCGGTTTCAGCTTCAGCGTCGCCGTCGGTTCGGAGGCCGGCGGTTCGACACCGAGCACCTCGCAAAGGATATCGCTGATCGTGGTCCACGCCTCGGACGTCTTGGGAACGAGAAACGCGCCAATCGCCTCGCAGCGTTCGTAGGAGTCCTCCTGGCTGTCGCCGGTCATGACGATTACTTCCATCGGCGGACGGTCCGGGTTCAAAACCCATTCGCACACGCTGAACCCGTCGAGCTCGGGCATGTTTATGTCGACGATCATGACGTGTGGAAAGTTCCGCTTCGCCTTGAGGATCGCCTGCAGCCCGTTATTGGCCGTGATGACCTCGACACCGAGCTTCTGGCATCGCCGAGACAAGGCGTTCGTCACACCGGGATCGTCGTCGACGATCATCACGGTCGGCGCGGCGTCGTCGATCCTGTGCTTGTACACGTTGACGGCCGCACCGGGTTTGCCGAACTCCGACAAAACGTCTGCGGGCATCGTCTGTTCGTCATGCATCCCCTTGCCCTTCCACCTGTCTAGCCGTCTTCGTGCCCCGTTTCGGAACGCGGGCGACCCTGCCTATGCACTTAGCGGATCGAAATCCCGCCATGCGGGAAGACCATCGATGCACTGCAGGCTTCGTTTCCGTCGCGTACAACCAGGGTGCCGCCGCACTCGGCGGCAACCCGATTGGCGAAGCACAACCGATAGGGAAACCTGTCCGGATCCGCCGGCCGGAACGGGCCGGCGTCGTCGTCGTACGGAGCCACCGGACCGTCGACGAGCTCGGCGGCGATGGAGACCTCGTTTCCGCCCGGGCCGTGGCTGGCTGTCACGTAAAGCGTGCCGGAGCCATTCGATACCCGGCGGAAGTGCGCCAGGAGCCCCTCGAGCGCGGCCAGCAGGCCCTTGCGCCTGGCGATCACGGCGCAACCGGCATCGTCGAATTCGACGATCATGTCCTGCCACAGCGCCTCCTTTTCGATGGCGCTCGCGACCGCGCCGAAGGCATCCGCAAGACTGACCGGTCCGAGTTGCTCCGGCCGCGCGTCCGGATCGGCAACGTTCAGGTACCGGAACTCTTCGATGAGTTCTTCGATCTCGGAAACGCGCTTGCCGACCGCTGCGAGCATGTCGATTTCGTCCGCGCCGCTTTCGGGATCGAGTGCCTCCCGGACGAGCCCGGCGAAGGCGGCGATCACGGTCAGCGACGACCGGCAGTCATGGCTGAATGCGCGCGCCTCGAGGGAGCGGTGCGCCGACTCCGCGGCCGGGTCACGAGTCCCCTGCCCCGCCGGCTCTCGTACAACGCCGGATACTCCGCCCATATCGTCCTCCAACAGTCGCGACGCCCGGCTCCGGCCCGCTCCGGTTCGATCGGAAGACAGGCACCTGAATCGGCGTGCAAATTCGGGAGGCATTGTGGAGAGACGGCGTTACCAAGCCGTTTAATTTACTGGAAAAACCGCTTTCGGGCACCACGCCGGCGCCGAAATCAGATATTCCCTAGCGGCACCTTTGGAGGGTCGGCAAGAGCCCTCACGGCGCCGCATATCACCGCAAACCGCTTACAGTTCTTCCGGCGGCGCATCCGGGGTCTCGTCGGTCACGCCCGGGCCACCGGCGAGGCTGTCGAGTGACTCGAGATCCTCCTGAGCCGAGGGTGCCGGCAGCGGTTCGACGGAGTTGGTCTGGCAGCCGGCGACCGTCAGGCCGGCGGCGACGAGGAGGCCAAGGCGGATGGCAGCGGAATTCGAACTCATGGAGTGCTTCCAGGTTGTTATCGGATCGCGTAGCGGCACCCTATAGTGTCTTCGGGTTAAGGCAAGATAGCGGCATGGCCTCGGTGTCGAGCCGCGAAGCCCCCAGCACGATGGCCGACTCCGTTAACGGCCGCTAGGGTACAAGACGCGGATCGAGGGGATCGACGACCAGGGCAAACGATTTCGATGAGGATTCGCCTTCAACTCAGCGTCGCGGTCGCGTTCGCCGTTCTGACCATCCTCGTCCTCGGCGTCGCGGTATCGCTGTTTTACGGCAGCAACCGGACACTCGCCATCGAGACGGCCCGCGGATCGATGCGCGATGCCCAGGCGAAGACGGACGCCGCGCTCGTCAACATGTTCGCGCCCGTCGTCCGGACCGTCGAGACGATGGCGACCTTCCTGCGTGCGTTCCCGCAGGATTCGGCCAGCATCAACGGCCTGGCAGTCGTCGACAGGCAGATCAACGGCCTGCCGCAGATCGAAAGCGCCTACTTCAGTTTCGCGGAGAACGGCGCCCTCTACCAGGTGCGCGATACGGACGGGCCGACCGGCGACGGCGAAGCCGCGGATACCGAGTTACCCGACAAGACCAGGATCGTCTACAGGATCATCGAGCCGTCCGATGACGGCATGATCGAGCGCCGCCTTTATCTTTCGGAGGGCCGGACGCTTCTCGGCGAGATGCAGGCGAGCATCGGATACGACCCGCGTACGCGGCCGTGGTATGAACTTGCCCTGGAACGCGACGATATCGCGGTCAGCCCCGTCTACATCTTTGACAGTACCGGGCAGCCGGGCGTGACATTCTCGAAACGCGCCGAGACCGATACCGGCCGGTTGATCGGGGTCGTCGGCGCCGACATGTCCCTCGATGCGTTCACCAAGGAACTCAACAGCATCCGCATCGGAGCGGACGGCGAAGTCTTCATCCTCGACCGGCAGGCACACCTGATCGCGCGCTCCGATTATGCGGGGGCGGATCAGCCCGGGGCCGGAACCGGGGCGCGCACCGATAACCCGGTCGTCTCGGCGGCCATAGAGCACTGGAACCTGTCCGGAGAGACGTTCTTCAGGTTCCGTCTGCCCGGCGAGGAGGAGGCCTATCTGGTGTCGGTCGCCCGGCTCTCCACGATTGCCGACATCGAACCGCTGGTTGGAATCGTCGTGCCGGAACGGCAGTTTATCGGGACGATCATCGCGACGACTCGCCATGTGCTGCAGGTCTCCGCCCTGCTCATGCTGGCGGCGATCGCCGGCACGGTGCTGCTGGCACGGTTGCTGAGCCGGCCGCTGCGCCAGGTTGCGGACGAAGCAAGGCGGATCAGCGATTTCGACCTGTCCGGCGACTTCAGGCTCTCCTCGCGGATCACCGAGGTGAACGACCTGGGCGAAGCCGTGACCAGTATGCGCACGAGCCTGCAGAGCTTCGGTGCCTACGTCCCCAAGGATCTGGTGCGGTCGATCGTATCGTCGGGCGAGACGGTGCGTGTCGGGGGCACGTCGCGCGAACTGACGATCCTGTTCACCGACATCGAAGGCTTCACCGCAAAAACCGAAAACCTGCCGACGGAAGTGGTGATGGGCGACCTGTCCCGCTACTTCGAGGCGATGGACAAGGCGATCTTCGGCAACGGCGGGACCATCGACAAATATATCGGTGACGCTGTCATGGCGCTGTGGAACGCACCGGAACCCGATCCCGACCACGTCGTCCATGCCTGCCGGGCCGCCCTCGCCTGCCGGATCGCGGAGGCCGAACTCAACGCCCGTGTCGGCACGGAGGACTTGTTCCCGACGCGGACCCGCATGGGGCTGCACACCGACACCGTGCTCGTCGGCAATGTCGGTTCGGAGCGGCGGCTGCAATACACCGCCATCGGCGGTGCGGTGAATCTCGCCTCGCGCATCGAGGCGCTGAACAAGATTTACGGGACAGACATCCTGGTGACGCAGAACGTCGTCGATCGGGCCGGGTCGTCTTTCGTGTTTCGTCCGGTCGATAGGGTGTCGCCGGCCGGCACAACGACACCGATTGCCCTGTTCGAACTCGTCTGCGAAGCCCCGCTGTCCGGCGATACGGACGACAGCGTGACGCTGGCCCGGGAGATCGATGCCTGGGCGGCGTTCTATGCCCTGTACCGCGCGCGCGACTGGGCGCCCGCACTGCAGGCGCTGGAGGCGCTGGCGCCTTATTCGACGCGCGTGCGCCTCGTCGAACTCTATGGTGACCGCTGCCGCGCGTTCATCCGCACGCCGCCGGCGGCCGACTGGGACGGCGTACATATCTACGACAAGAAATAGCCGGGCGGCGGGCGGTCTGAACCCGGTTATTCGCCTGGCGGCGGGACGAGTACAAGCGGGCCGCCCGTCGCCTCTGTACCGGATGTGCCGCTTGCCGGAGCCTGCGTCTGCACGGAAGCCGGGTCCGGAGCGGGAACGGTCGGGTACGTCGCCTTCGCCGGGGCGGCAGGGCGTTCCACGACGATACGGTCCACCGCAGGCGCAGACTGCGCGACAGGAACCGGTTTTGTCGTTGGCTTGTACAGCGGGCGGACCGTGGGATCGATCAAGGTCCCCGTACGGCCGATCGCGGGATCCATCGACGGCGGCTTGCCATAGGGGTTCCAGCCGCGCTCTCCGACGGTGCCGACCACGACGAGACCGTACATAATGTTCAGCAGCGCTTCCTCGCTCGCCTTCGCGTCGCAGACCCGCAGGCGGAGATCGACGGCACCCTGCGTCGGCGCAAGCAAGGGCCGTTCGGCGTTCTGCATGATCGTCTGCCAACCATACAAGCAGGTCGCGCCGGATTTCGCGCGGCCGGTCGCGTATCCGAACGGTCCGTACGCGTTCTGTGCGAAATAAGGAGAAAGCGACATCGAAACACCCGGCAAGCGCTGACGCATTTCCGGGACGATCTGCGTCATCGAAGGCGGCTGCCCCCGGAACCGCCGCGTGGAGGGATCGAAGGTTCCGCCGATGTCGGCATAGACCTTCACGTAGATCGCATTCTGACCGGTGTTGGCGGCGTTGGTGCGCAGGACGATCTCCTGGTCCATGGCGTTGGAATGCAGGGTTTGCAGCACGGCTTCGACGGCCGGACCGCCCGGCGGCGGCACGACGAAAGCCTCGCTGACCGCCACCTGGCGTGTCATCCCGGTGTAGAGCGGCTGGCTCTTGTTGGCGTTGCAACCCGTCAGCCCCGCGAGCAGTCCCGCGCACAGCAGGACCCGGACCCGGCCACCGGCACGGACCGGCGCAAACGCCGGCCGGGCGCCGGATGTTTCCGCGGCGGTAAAAGCGGTTGTGACTTGTTGCAAATACAAGCTCATAGCATTGTTGCTTGGCGAATCGATCTGATTTTGACTTGAATCGACCTCAAACAACAATGAATGCAGAGGTCAAGCTCGGCGACGATCCGCACAAACGTCTTCCATCCCTGGTCGCAAGCGGCGGCAGGGGGAATGTCAAAAACGGGGCGCGTCGGATGATCTCGCCAGAAAGTAGCTGGCTTTATAGTGGTAACGTGACGGAGTTGTCGGAGGGGCTTCGAAACACGTCAAGGCGGGACGCCGGATGAAATTCGTAGCGGTGCTTTTCTGGTTCCTGGCAAGTGTCAGCGTTCTGTTCCTGGTCACCCAGCCCGTGAGCCTGCAGGCGCACCTGACCGCTGGTGTGCTCGTGATCGTGGCGATGATCCTCCTGAAGTGGCTCCGTCCGCTTGGTGTCTGGCGTCATATCGCCCTCGCGCTGGGGACGGCCGTCGTCCTGCGCTACATCTTCTGGCGCGCGACCAGCACGATCCCGCCGGTGAGCCAATGGGAAAACTTCATTCCCGCAATCCTTCTGCTCGCCGCCGAACTCTATTGCGTCATGATGCTGGCGATCAGCCTGTTCACGGTTTCCGATCCGCTGCCGTCGCGCCCACCGCGGAAACGCGACCCCGACGACATGCTGCCCACCGTCGACGTCTTCGTTCCCAGCTACAACGAGGAGGAGGAACTTCTCGGTGCGACCCTGGCCGCCGCGAAGGCCATGGATTATCCCGCCGACAGGTTCACCGTCTGGCTGTTGGACGACGGCGGCACCGTTCAGAAATGCGAGTCCGAAGACGCCACCGTCGCCGTCTCCGCACAGCGGCGCAAGGAGCGTCTTGAGTCGCTGTGTGCGGATCTCGGCGTGCGATATCTCACGCGGGCCCGCAACGAGCACGCCAAGGCCGGAAACCTGAACAACGGGTTAGAGCATTCCACCGGCGACCTGATCGCGGTGTTCGACGCCGATCACGCGCCGACGCGCGACTTCCTGCGCCGGACCGTCGGGTACTTCGCGGAGATCCCCAAGCTGTTCCTCGTACAGACGCCGCACTTCTTCCTGAATCCCGACCCGCTTGAGCGCAATCTCGAGACCTTCCGGATCATGCCGTCGGAAAACGAAATGTTCTACGGGGTGATCCAGCGCGGCCTCGACAAGTGGAACGCCTCGTTCTTCTGCGGTTCGGCGGCCGTGCTGAGCCGGGCCGCCCTTGCGGAGACATCCGGGTTCAGCGGCGTGAGCATCACGGAGGACTGCGAGACGGCCGTGGAACTCCATTCACGCGGCTGGAAAAGCATCTATATCGATCGCCCGCTGATCGCCGGCCTGCAGCCCTCGACCTTCGCCAATTTCATCGGTCAGCGATCCCGGTGGGCGCAGGGGATGATGCAGATCCTCCTGCTCAAGTCACCGATCTTCAAGCGCGGGCTGCGCCTGTCGCAGCGCCTGTGCTACGCCTCGAGCACACTGTTCTGGCTGTTCCCGTTCACGCGTCTGATCTTCCTGGTCGCGCCGCTGTTCTACATCTTCTTCAATCTGAAGATCTTCAATGCGTCCGGCGAGGAATTCCTGGCGTATGTGGCGATCTACATGATCGTCAACGTGATCATGCAGAATTACCTGTATGGCCGGTACCGATGGCCGTGGATTTCGGAACTCTACGAGTACATCCAGTCCGTCTACCTGATCCGCGCCGTCATCTCCGCGATGCTCAATCCGCGGACGCCGACGTTCAAGGTCACCTCGAAGAGCGAGTCGCTCGAGGAAAGCCGCGTCTCCGAGCTCGCGACGCCGTTCTACGTGATCTTCGCGGTCCTGCTCTTCGCCGTCGGCGTCACCGTATGGCGGATCATCGAACAGCCCTACGATGCCGATATCACGCTTGTCGTCGGCGGCTGGAATGTCTTCAACCTGATCATCGCTGGATGCGCTCTGGGCGTCGTTTCAGAACGCAGCGACCTTCGGCGCAGCATCCGCGTGCCGCTCGCCCGGCGCTGCGAGGTCGTCTGCGACGGCGAGGCCTTCCCCGGCACCGTCGTCGACGCGTCCAGCAGCGGTCTGCGCCTTTCGGTGCCCGGCCACGGCCCCGGCCGCTTCCCGCAGGGCACGCAATTGACGATGCGGCTGACGCGGCCCAGATCGCCGACGGCGAACCTGCCGCTTGCGGTGACGGTCATGCGCGCTCGACAGGACGATGCGGGCGCGATGCTGGGCTGCAATATCAGCCTCGAAAAGGCCGCGGACTACAGCGTTCTGGCCGATCTCGTCTATGCGGACTCCAGCAAATGGCGGGACTTCCAGAAGCAGCGACGCGTCAATATCGGCGTGCTGAGAGGGACGGCCCGGTTCGTGCTGATGTCGCTCTACCAGACCGGGCGCGGCCTCGTGTATCTCGTCCGGCGCAACGGATCGTCCTCGCGGGAAGAAACGCCGGCATGAGCGCTATCCCGATGAACCGGCGTCGTGCGGTCTGGAAGAAACTGCTTCCGGCCGCCGCGATCGCGGGCGTGCTCGCGGGCGTTCTGCCGGCATTCGCGCAGAGCCCGGCCAAGCCGTTCGAGATGCCGTCGTCGGGCCCGGAGTCCCGGTCGATCATGCCCGGCCCGTTCAGGTCAGACAGCGACGCCGGTCCGGCATCCGCACAGGGTGCGGCGGGGCCGGCCATATCTGCGCCTGCACAGTCCGGCGGTATCGGACGCTACGTCCTGCCGTTAGACAGCCTGACGCTGACCGGCGAGATCGACGCCCGCGCCTGGACCGTCTGGCTCTCCGAGGCGCAGGCCGGCAACGCGACGTCCTTCAGCATCCGGTTCACGAATTCGATCCTCATCGTGCCCGAGGATTCCCTGCTCCGTGTCACGATCAACGGCCGCGATATCGTCGCCAGTCCGATCGACGCCGCTAATGGCCCGACCACCCGGCGATTTAATGTTCCGCCGGGCGCCCTGAACGCCGGCGAAAACGTCATCCGGATCCAGGCTCGTCAGACGCACCGGGTCGATTGTTCGCCCGAGGCGACCTACGAATTGTGGACCCGCGTCTTTTCGGAGGGGACCGGCCTGGTATTCGCCGAGGGGGCCGACACCCAGGTGAAATCCCTGCAGGACCTCGCGGCAATCGGTGTCAACGCGCGCGGGGAGACCTCAATCCGGATGATCGGGATCGATGCGCTCGACCCCGCCGGGATTCAGGCCGCCCTTGAAATGGTCCAGCAGGCCGCGCTCCTCGGCAGGTTCCCGCATCCCGTCGCGACCGCTTCCGCCGACCTGCCCGCCCCGCAGGCCGGTGCCGGAGAGCTCGCGGTCATCGTCGGTACGGCGGACCAGATCGAAGCCCGGCTCGGTTTCCGGCCCGAGGGCGCCGATCGGCAGGCGGTCTACCGGTTCATGCGCGCGAACATACTCGGCCTTCCGGCCATGGTGATCAGCGGGCCGACCGACGACAGCCTTCGCGACGCGCTGCGGCAGGGCCTGTCAGCTTTGTCGACGGTATCGTTGCCCGCCGGTCTGGTGGCCACGAGCGCCTGGCACTGGCCCGATACGCCGGTGCTGGCGGGGGCGGACTCGGTCACCTTCGCCGAGCTCGGGCTCGCCTCCGAGGAGTTCACCGGTCGCCGCTACCAGACGCGGTTCATGGTGGCGCTGGCGCCCGATTTCTACGCGGCGGCCTACGGAACGGCGGTTTTGAAGCTTGATGCGGCGTTTGCCAGCGACGCCCTGCCGAGCAGCCGTATCGACATATACGTCAACGACCAGATCGCCTCGACATTCCAGATTCGCGTGCGCGGGGGCATGGTCTTCAAAGGGCAGCCGATCCGCATCCCCCTTCGCAACTTACGTCCCGGTATCAACGAGTTGCGTCTCGAGGCGATCATCGAGACCGAGGCGGACCGGATCTGCCTGCCCGGCGATGTGATCAGTGCGGAACCGCGTTTCGCCCTGTTCGATACCACGACGTTCGACGTCCCCGACTACGCCCGCATCACCCGGGTTCCCGACTTGGCGCCGCTGGCGGCCGGCGGCCTTCCCTATGTCGACCAGTCGGCGCCTGTCCGGCTCGAACTTGCCGGGAGCGGACCGGAAACCGCTGCCTCGGCGGGAACCCTCCTTGCCCGGCTCGCCACGGTGCGCAACGCGCCCTTCCCCTTCGAAGTCGCCGAGGCGACGGCCGGCGCGAAGGCACGGTCGGCGATTGTCGTTGGACCGGTCGGCAGCATCGGCAACGATGTTCTGCGTGCCGCCGGTGTCGACGAGGCGTCGGGTCAGGCCTGGCGTTCGGCCGCACAGGCCCGGTCGCGGATGGCTGCCGAGAATGATGACGCGCTGGATACCCGCGGGCCGGCGGAGACCCGGCCGCCAGCGGACAGCCGACCAGCGCCGCCGCCGCCCGATCCCGGCGTCGATCTGCGCAGCCGCTGGACCGATCGCGTTTCGGGGTCGCCTTTCGAGCGCATCGCACGGGCGTTCCAGACGTGGCTTCAGGACACGTTCAGTATCACCCTGCCCTCCTTCGCCCTCGGCGAAGACGCCAATGCGCCGGTCTCGATCCCGGCCGATACGCGCGTGTTCGTCGCGCAAAACGCCGTCGAGGACTCCAGCCGGGTGCTGACCGTCGTCACCGGACCGGACGGCGCCGGACTTGCCGCCGGTGTCGCCGAGATGAGCGCACCGCGCACGTGGTCGCGGCTCGCCGGTCGAACGACCGCCTTCGGCCCGAATCGTGGCATGGTCACCACCACACCGGTGCAGACCTTCTCGTTTGTCGTCACGAGTCCGTTGAGGCCGCAGAACATACGTCTCATCGCGTCGAACTGGTTCTCCGAGCACATTGCCCTCTATGCGCTCGTCCTCGGCGCGGCCTGTATCGTCCTGGGAATCGCGACGGCGTTCCTTCTGCGCCATTTCGGGAGAACCGAATGATGCGCCGTAACGGCAGCGTCCTCCTGCCGGCGATTGCCCTGAACGTCACCCTGTGTCTGGCGACCGCCCGTCCTGCGATGGCCACCGATTCCACCGCGCCCGATGCCCGCTTGCCTGCCGTCGAGTCCAGTGCGTGGGCCGCCTACAAGCAGGCATTCGTCACGCCCGAGGGCCGCGTCGTCGATACGGCGAACGGCAACATCAGCCACAGCGAGGGTCAGGGCTACGGCATGCTGCTGTCCGCCTGGGCCGATGATGCCGCCGCCTTCGAGCGGTTGTGGTCCTTCACGCGGACGGAATTGCTGATCCGCGACGACGGCCTGTCCGCCTGGAAATGGGATCCGGCGTCGACCCCGCATATCACCGACATCAATAACGCCACGGACGGCGACATCCTGATCGCCTACGCGCTGCTGACCGCCAGCGAGCGCTGGCAGCGGCCGGACTACCGGGACACCGCTGCCGGAATCGCGCGCACCGTGGCCGAGACCATGCTGGTGGACGTCGCCGGCGGGGTCGTCATCCTGCCCGGTGCCGTCGGCTTTCGCGACGCGGAAACCCCGGGGACGCTGATCGTCAACCCGTCCTACTGGGTCTATCCGGCGCTTGCCGCGTTGCAGGCCCTGGTCCCCGGCTCCGGGTATTCGCAGGCCGCCCAGTCGGGCACGTCGATCCTGAAACAGGCGCGGTTCGGACCGCTGAACCTGCCCACGGACTGGCTTGCCGTGACGGCGGACAGCGTCGCGCCGGCACCGGACCGGCCGGAGGTCTTCGGCTACGAGGGTATCCGCATTCCGCTCTACCTGATGATGGCCGGCCTCGACGACCCCGCCCTTCTGACCCCGTTCCGGGATGCCTGGGCGGAGGCGGGCGGCGGTGATCCGGCGGTCATCGACGTCCTCGACGGCAAGGCCGCCGAACGTCTGCAGGACCCCGGCTACCGCATCGTCTTCGCGCTGCTCGACTGTGCGCTCGAGGGAACGCGCGTGCCGGATCCGCTGCGCCAGTTCGCCCCGACACTCTACTATCCGTCGACCCTGCATCTGCTCGCGTTGGCCGCCTTGCAGGATCGCTACCCGCAATGCTGAAGAACAGCACATTGTCTTTTCTTGGCCTGGCGGTCGTCGGTTTCGCCGGGCTGACATTCGTCGAAACGGTCCTTCCGGGGACCGACGAGACCGTGCGGCCGCTCCGACTGGGGGGCTTCGAGGACACCGATCCGATCCATACGGGGTCGGTCCGGATGGTTCAGGCGCAGACGGCGACGGAGACACCGCCGCCGCGCCGGCCGCCGACCGACGAGATCGACGAAAGCGCGTTGCGGTACTTCGCCGCGCAGGGCGATACCCAGAGAATGGACGCCGAGATCGCCCGGCTGAAGCGGTTGCATCCCGACTGGACGCCGCCGCAGAGCGTGGACGAGATCCTGTCGCGAACCGATCCCCAGGCGCAGTATCTCTGGGACCTGTTCGCCGACGGCAACTATGCCGGCGTGCGGGAGGCAATCGCCGACCGCCGCGAGACGGAGCCGGGTTGGGAGCCGTCGGATGCGCTGATCAACGCGCTCGACCTGGCCGAAGCCCGCCTGCGAATGGCGAATGCCGCCACGCTCGAACAGTGGAACACGGTTCTGAGCATCGCCCGCAACTACCCGAACCTTCTGGTATGTGCGGAGATGTCCGCGCTGTGGAACGTCGGCGAGGCCTTCGCCCGTACCGACCAGCGACAGGACGCCCTCGAGCTCTACACCTACATCCTGAAGAACTGCAACGATCCCGGAGAGCGGCTTGCGACGGTGCAGAAGGCCAGCGCCGTCCTGCCTGCCGAGGACGTCGAGACCCTGCTCGCCTTCGAACGGCCGAGCCCCGACGGGCTCGGCGAATTCGCATCCGTTCGCGACGATCCGCTGCGCGCGCGCATCGGCGAGGCCGCGCAGGAAACCGACGGGCGGGTCTCGCCGGTGGACCTGGACCGGCTCGGCGATCTCGCGCGCGAGACCAGCGACCCGGCGGACGCCACGCTGCTCGGCTTTTACTACTATGCCCACGGCACGGCGGACGAGGCAGAAGCCTGGTTCAAGGACGCGCTCGACTGGGGTGGCGGTGCGAAGGCGGCGGAGGGCTATGTGCTGGCGCTGACACGCGCGGGAAAACAGGAAGAGGCCGCCAGGATCGCCGCGACGTGGCGCGACGAGACACCGGACAACGCCAAAGCCTATGTCGACGTGATGACGACCCTGCTCACGGACGACCCGCCGCGCCAGCTCAATGCCGAACTGGTGCAGGATTTCGCGCGTTTCACCAGCGCGACTCGCAGCGCGACCGGCGCGCAGGCGCTCGGGTTCTACGCCCTCAACACGGACCAGACCGATACCGCCGGCAAGTGGTTCAAGGCGGCGCTGGAATGGGAGCCGGAACTGGAGCAGGCGGCCCTCGGCCTGGCGATCTACTATCAACGCAAGAAGGACACGAAGGCACTGGCCGCGCTCGTTTCCGAATGGGCGCCGAAATCGCAGGCCATCGCATCCCTGTCCTCATCCGGCTCGCGGGGTGCCGCGCGGTCGTCCGGTCGGGGCATGACCAGCGGCGGCGCGGGTGCGGGAACGGGCGGCGGTGCCTCCGTCGGTCCGACCGCCTGCGTGCACCGCAGTCCGCCCCCCTCCTCCCTGTCGCCGGCCAGTGCCCTCGCGTTCGGCTGGTGCCTGATGGACCTGGACCGGCCGATCGAGGCGGTGTCCTACTTCGAGCGCGCGATCGCGTATGGCGACGAGCGAACGGCGGGCGATGCCGCCTATGGCAAGTCGCTCGCCTATCTGCGGAAGGGCATGACCGGCGATGCGGCGGTCGCCTCGACGCAGGCGCCGCAACGCCCGGACCGCGCCGCCGAGCTGCACGTGTCCATCATCACCCAGAGCGCGCTCGAGGCCTACGCGCGGGGCCAGTACGCCAGAACGCTGGCCTTGCTCGACCAGCGCAATCTGGTGGCCCCCGAGGAAGTCGATCTGATGGTCATTCGCGCCTGGTCGCTGTACCAGCTGCAGCGCTTCGAGGACGCGCGGCGCATGTTCCAGGCGATCCAGCGAACGGGCCGCAACCGCGAGGCCGCCGAGGGCCTGAACGCGATCGACGAGCGTCTGGAGCGGATCATCCCCGGCGGCTGACGGCGGGCGTGCGGAAATCGGATCCTTCCAGCCGCAGGCACGGCAGACGCGCATGCCCCGCCGCCCATGGCCGAGACCGCGGTGTTCGCTCCCGATCCGGATGTTCGGAAATTTGGTGAGCTCGCAGGGATTCGAACCCTGGACCTACTGATCAAAAAGTCAGTCTAATACCCTTTGCTTTCAATCGCTTATGGTTTTTCCACACGGGATATTATGGGGTTCTCCGTGATAATGTCTCACACTCGTTTCCAGCCGGGAATTGGCACACTCCGCCGACATTGAACTGAAGCACCGCGTGTGCCCAGTATCCATGGGCAACCTAACATGTAGCCGCCGATCAAAGGCGGTTGAAAAGTCTTGCGTCCGGTAGACTTTGCGGGCTGTCCGCTCGGTTTATAGCAACGAAAAGAAGATCTCCATCGCAGCATTGTCCCGGACGTCGCCCGACCGCCTCATCGAGCAAGCCAGGACGTGTTCGACTACATCGAAATATTCTACAATCCAAAGCGCAAGCACGTCAGGAACGGGATGCTGTCAACCGGCGAATTCGAACGGCAGCAGGAAATGTAACCCGAGGGTGTCCACAAAACTCGGGGCTAATCAGTGGCCAGCCGCCGTTCGACAACGTGCAGATGTTCAAGGCTCCCATCCTGCGGACTGCGCGACCGCCCAACGTGGATGCGTTGTCTGGGTCTCGGCCTGGGCGACGCGGTGCCAGACGCCAACACCATTTGGACCTTTCGCGAGCGCCTCACCGAGAGCGGGGCCATCAAGGTGCTGTTCGAGCGCGTCGACGCCCTGCTATGCGAGCCGGGATATCTGGCGATGTCGGGGCAACTCGTCGATGCCCCCATCGTCGCCGCGTCAAAGCAGCGCAACCACGCTGGCGGGACGGCCGCCATCAAGGCCGGGCGCATTCCGCAGGCGTGGTGGGGCAAGCCCGCAAAGCTGCGCCGAAAGGACCGCTACGCCCGGTGGACGGTGAAGTATGCCAAGGCCAAGGTGCGCGAGGGCGGCACACCACAGATGCTGAGCAGATCGGAAGCCTACGAGCCACATCGTCTCGCTACGGCTGATCCGTCCCGGCCGGGACGGCAACGAAATTGCGGTGGGTGATGACGGAGTGACGGCAAACAGGGTGACCAGGATAGACCAAACCCGGGGTGCTGTCCGAGCCTGGAGCTCGATAGTCTGATTGGGCGTCGATCCTCGGATTCCATCAAGGCCAGTGGCCAATTTTACCACGATCAAAAGCCGGATGGATGACTGCAAACCCTAACTGCTCATCGCTCTATCAAACCCCTTGCAATCGGGGGGCGTCCATAGAGGACAGAACCTGCCGTCAGTCCGCCGCCTGCTGGCCGGCAGCGACCAGCCGTTCCCGTACCGCATACATCCGCCGGCCGATTTCCGCCAGCGACGCGCCGTCGAAATGCGCGTTATCCCCGACGGACGAAAGCCCGGCCGAAGAACTCACACCCATGGCTAGGCCGCCAGGCCATTGCGACGGGTCTCGGTAGAAATCGTTGCGCGCACTGAGCCAGCCGTCGTCGACCAGTTCGGCCGCGATGACCTTAGTCGTACCGCCCGACCACCATGGCTGGGCCCGCATTGTGTCGATCAATCTCCCGAACTCCCGTCGGTAGTCCGGCAATGATGCGACCTTCGGCTCCTTCACCATGGTCGCACCGTCGTCGTCACTTTCGCCCTGGCACCACAGCACACTGTCGGCCGTCCAGTCGCGGCCCGTGCGCGTCTTCAGGTCCGCCAGCGCGGTGGCGACATCCTTGAGAAAAGCCGCCATATTGCCGGCGTCAGGCGCCGACCAGGACAGCATCGTTGATCCGTTCACCGGCCGACCGACAAGATAGACGGTTTTACCGGTTGCCTTTTGAAGCGCATCGGCGAAATGCAGGGCGGGGTTATTCGGCTGTCCCGGCACCGTATTGAAGGGCGAGTGCCCCAGGTTCGCGATGCGCCAGGCCGCCTCGCCGCCATCGTGCGACCAGGCGAGCACGTCCTTGTTGACCGGCTTGCAACCGCCGACCGCATTGCGGTGGCCGACCATATTCGATTGGCCGGCAAAAAGGACGAGATACCCTTCTTTCTTGGTCAATCGTGAGAAAAATCTCATTGTCGCAAACTCGGTTATGGGTGCGATCTGCACCTCTAGCGAAACGCCTTTTTCTATTGCGTATTAGTGGATGTGTGGTGTGAAGTGAACCGTGCGGGTTGCCCGCCGGAGACACCTGCATGCGCGTGCTGCAAATAGTCAAGATATCCGAAATTTGATGCGCAGCCGTTCGCAGGAGTGGCGGACAAGCCCGTCGGCTTGCCGGCGAGGGAAAGGAAAGCGGTTTGACCAAGGTCATCCTGTTCGGCGACGGCAAGATCGCCGAGGAAATCTACTACTACTTCACCAACGACAGCGCCTACGAGGTGGTCGCCTTCTGCGTCGACCGCGCCTATCTGACAAAAGACACGCTGTTCGGCCTGCCCGTCGTCGCCTTCGAGGACGTGACCGGCGTCTATCCGCCCTCCGACTACGAGATGTTTGTCGCGCTCGGCTATCAGGACCTCAACGGCCTCCGGCAACGAAAGTACGAGGCGGCAAAGGCCGCGGGCTATCGCCTGGCCCGTTACATCTGCTCGAAGGCCTCGAATTTCGGCAATGTCGGGATCGGCGAGAACAGCCTGGTGCTGGAGAACGCCACGATCCAGCCGCTCTCGACGATCGGCAACAACGTCTTCGTGTGGAGCGGCAACCATATTGGCCACCACGCCGAGGTCCGCGACCACGTCTATGTGGCAGGCCACGTGACCGTCGGCGGCGACGCGGTGATCGGCGAGAACTGCTTCCTGGGGATCAATTCGACCATCGGCCACACCGTGACGCTGGGGGCGAACTGCATCGTCGGCGCTGGAGCACTGGTCCTGAAGAGCGCCGGCGACGGGTCGGTGTTCATCGAGCCGGGGACGGCGAAATTCCGCCTCGATAGCGAGCACTTCATGAAACTCAGCGGCCTGAAATAGACATGACCAGCCAGCAGCCCAAGGTCTTCAACGTCGGCTTCTCCAAGACCGGCACGACCAGCATCGAACAGGCCTTCAAGATTCTCGGCTACCGGGTCTCAAAGGGCCACTGGAAGTATCACTACAACTACTACCTGCTCGCCGTCGCGCTGGCCGGCGACTACGACGAGATCATCCGCTACACACGCCTGTTCGACGCCTTCTGCGACGGCCCCTGGGGCGGCGGCACGGATCTCTACAAGCGGCTGGAGCAGGAATACCCCGACGCCCATTTCCTGCTGACCGTCCGCGACCCGGACAAGTGGCACGACTCGCTCGTGACCATGCTGACCATGTTCGACGACGACCTGCGCACCGCGATGGGCACCTACCACCGCTACGGTTTCTTCGGAACGGTCTACTGGTTCCGCAAGGTCTTCGATATTGAGGAACTTGCCGGCAACCGCGACAAGATGATCGCGAGGTATCTCGCCTACAACGACGAGGTACAGGCCTATTTCCGCGCCCGCAACAGGCCGCTCTACGTGGCTGACGTCAGCCAGGAGGAAAACCCGTGGGAAGGACTCTGCGGGTTTCTGGGCCGGGACGTTCCGGACGTGCCCTTTCCGCGGCTGAACACGGCGGCGAAAGACCGCGAGAAGGTGCGTCAGCGCCTGCGCGAGCAGATCGCCGCCGAACTGGACCTCGACTTCCTGCTCGGCGACTGACCGCCGCCGGCGCCCGTCGATGAACCGTTACTCCTCGAGTTCGGCGTAGCCGAAGCCGTCGCGGCCGAAATAGTTGCCGCAGTAGAACATCAGCGTGCGGCCGTCGAGTTCGAGGATGTTGGGATAGCATACCATCTCGGAGTCCCAGCCTTCGGGCGAGACGTCGATGGCCGCCTTCGTATCGTCGCGGTGCCAGGTTTCGAGATCGTCGGACCAGGCATAGCCGATCCGGTAGCCGCGCTCGGCATTGCGGAAATCGAGCGCGTGGCGGAACGAGAACCACATGTGGAAGACGCCGTCGCGCTCGATGATGCCCTGACCGGCGTGGCATTCGGTCGGCTCGTGCAGCGGCAGGCAGGTGCGCCCGTCGCGGCGCCAGTCGATGCCGTCGTCGGATGTGGCGTGCATGAGCTGGTAGACGCATTCCTTGCGGCCACCGTCGTCGAGCCAGTCGATGCCCGACAGGTACCACATGTGCCATGTGTCCCCGTAGCGCTTCACGACGGGGCCCTGCTGGAGGTAGGGCTCGTTCACCGTCGGTCCCACCACCGGGCCGCGCCCGTAGCGCGTGAAGGACTGGCCGTTGTCGGTGCTGATCGCAAGGCCGATGCCGCGGTTGAAGGGCACCGACACCATACGGGTCCAGCCGACATAGTAGAGCCAGACCGCGCCGTCCCGCTCGACGATCGAGACGGGATGGAGGCCGAACTCGTCGAAGGTGCCAAGTTCGCCCAGCGGCAGCACCGGACGCTCGGCCATGCCGATGATACGGCCCGGATCGGCGCGGTCGAGGTCGACGAAGGCGATCTGCGAGACGGGAAGCGCGCCTTCGGCAAGCTTCGGCCGGCAGCCGAAGAAGACGCGCAGCCGGTCCGGCAGTACCAGGGGCGTTGGCACCTGGGCGTAGGCGTGCATCCAGTTCTGCGGATCGGGCGCAAAGATATGCCCGCGTTTTGTCCAGCGCATGGCCGCGTCAGTCCGCGTCGCCGAGATCGCGCCGCGCGGCGTCGCGCACCACGTCGTCGAGCCATTTGTGCAGGCTCTTGCCGCTCTTCGCCGCCGCCTTCTGGAACAGCGCCTTCGCCTCCGGCGTCACGCCTTCGAGCTTGCCGTAATATCGGGTATTGAACGTGCCGCCGCGATGACCGGGCAGTTCCAGGTCGAACTGGCCGACCGGCTCGCCCTCCCCGACCGTATAGTCGACCACGTAGTGGACGTTCCCCATGATCCATCGGAAGCCGACGTCGCGGGCCGAAACCGGGATCAGGTCGAGCGGCACGGGATCGGCGAACATCGGATTGTTGTTGATCAGGATCTTGCCGTAAGTGGTGTCGCGCAGCCAGGGCGGCACGTTCTTTTCGCAGAATACGACGCGCCCGCCGGGCTTCACGACGCGGGCCATCTCGGCGAGGCCGGCGCGCTGGTCGGGGAAATGGCCGATGCCAGCGAAGCAGTAGAGCGCATCGAAGCTGTCATCGGAGAACGGCAGCGCGCAGGCGTTTCCCACCGCGATCTCGGTCGGCACGTGATTGCCGCCAAGCCGTTTCTTCGCCTTCGACAGCATGTCGGGCGAGATGTCGACGAGCCAGATCTCCGCGTCCGGCCCAAGCCGCTTAGAGATCAACTCACTGTCCTTGCCGGTTCCCGCCGAGACCTCGAGGACGCGCGAGGCAGGTTTCAGATGGAGCAGGTCGATCATCCGCTCGCGGATGTCCTGCTCCTCCACGCCGTAGAGGTCGAAGGTGATATGGACGTTCTCGTCGTAGGTGTCGGCGATCGTCGAGTAGTAGTCGCGGGCGAACTTCGCGGTGCCCCGCAGGGTTTCGTCGGGGGCGAAGTTCGGGATGCCTCCGGCAATCGCATAGGGCCGTGCGCCACCGCTCAGCGATCCCGCCACGATGTCGCCGTCGACCACCGTAGCGCCCTCCTCCAGTTTGAGTTCGGCGCCGGTTTCGGGGCATCTGTAAGTCGCTACGGAACTGGTACGCATGGGGCAAAGGTCCTGAGTTCTTTCCCGGGAGAGCGGGCTGGGAGGGCCGAACGGCGCGTGTCGCGGGCGCGGCCTTTCACGGCACCGGACGTCAGTGCGGAATGATATCCGAGAAGGCGACGACCTTCAGGCCGTCCCGTTCGAACCGTTCGACCAGGACGGACTGCACGTAGGGGTTCGTGCCCAGGACGAGCGCATCTTCGCCGGTCACGGGAACATCTTCGAAAGGACGCACCTCCTTGTCGCGGCACTTGCCGGAGAACCGGTCGACCAGACAGACCTTCACCTTGCTCCAATAGGCCGGGCAGTAGACCGCCAGGGCGTAGCTCCACAGACCGCCGCCGAAATTGTAGACCGTGCGGGCATCGGCGACCGCGGCACAGATCCGGTCATCGAGGGCCTTCCACTGCTCCAGATAGGAGACCATCTCGTCGAATTCGGCGGTCACCGTCTGCCGGTCCGGAAGCGCCGGAGCCTTCGCATCGGCGTCGGGTCGAAGCACCACGAGTTGCTCGTTGTTCAGGGGACCGCCCGGGCAAGGCAGCGTGCGCACCGCTGCCATGCCGGCATGGGCCGCGACGGCCTCGAGATGGCGGGGCCGGATCGAGAAATTCTGATCGGCCATCAAGAGCTCGATGTTCGGGTTCGAGCCGTCTGGACAGGACAGCACGATCTCCCCGTCGTCCTTCAGGAACCGCTTCTGAAGCGCGATGAATTCGACGGCGTCCGTCGTGTGCTGAAGCACGTTGTTGGAGAACACCAGATCGAAGCGGCCGATCTTCGTCTCGTCGAAATCCGCCAGACGGCCGAGGTGAACGTCCAGCCCCTGGGCCTTGGCTTTCTCGACCGCGTCCTTCGAGGGCTCCAGCCCTACCATCTCGGCGTCGGGAAAGGCCTCCTTCAAGAACCGTAGCGTCGCGCCCTGTCCGCAGCCGACATCGAGGATGCGGGCGGGCGCGCGCGACGTTGAGGCGGCGGCAACCCATTCTGCCAGCGCCCGGTAGCGCTTCTCGTCCAGCGTGGCGGCGCCGACGCGGTCGTAATAGGTGTAGTTTTCCTCGTAGAAGTCCGTGTCGGCCAGGCGCGGCGCGAAGACCTTCTGGACGTTCCCGCAGCGGCGGCACTGCCCCTTGCCCAGCTTGTCGGGCACCGAAAATCCCGCGGTGGTCAGCGACGCCGCGCCCGGTGTCGGCAGCGGCGCCCAATCCGAAGACGCGCAGACCGCGCAAACATCCTGCTTGAGTACCAAGGTTCACTCCAGTTGATTGGTTCGCAGGGCCGGAAGACCGCACCGGCAGGATTGCCGGAGTCGATTACGCCTGCTGTCGTTAGCCACCGATCCTATAGAAAAACGGCCGTCACATTGCCAGTCCGCTCGACGATCGAATTTACGGACACCCCCGGCATCGGTCCGGGCCGGCCCCTGCTCTCACTCCTTGACCACGTAGGCGACCGGCATCCAGCCCGGGCGCACGGCCCTCACCGGCACGCCGGGCAGGAGTTCGTTGATCAGCCCCGCCTCGCTCGGCGCGGTCTCGAAGCTGTAGTGGTCGAACACCATGATGCCGCCCACCGTCATCCGCTCCCAGAAGGCGGGAATGCTCTTCTTCAGGACGCTCTCGATGCCGGCGTCGACGAGGACCAGCTTGAAGTAGAGATGCGGGTGATCGTCGAAGAAGGCATCCACCATGTCGCTCGACAGATCGAGATTGTGGACCTTGACGATGTTCGACAAGCGTTGAGCCTCGATGAGCGCGCGGACGCGCTCCTCGCTCTCCTGATAGGCGCCGTCGGAGACGACCTCCCGCTCGCGCTCGGTGAAATTGCCGCCGCCGCGGAACCAGTCGAAGCCGTGCACCAGCGTGCAGGCGTAGGGTTCGTGGATCTTCGTCAGCTTGGCGAACATCAGCGACGCGGCGCCCTTGAACATGCCCAACTCGCCGATATGGCCGGCAACGTCGAGGGTGTCCTTGTAGAGCTCGTAGAGCGACAGGTACTTCAGCAGGGTCATTTCGCCGGAAAAGGCGGGGAAGAAATGCATGTAGTCTTCCGGCGTGTAGCCGAGCGACTTGATCGTCTCGACGCCCTTTCGGTAGTCGTCACGCAGATGGTCGAATTTGGCCGTCTCGTAGCCGCGGGACCGGTATCCCTTGTCAGCCATTGATCTTCGTCCTTTGCCGGGTGGTCTTCGCGTTTCGAGCGGCGTAATCCCGAACCCAACGCCGCCGCCTGTCCGGGCCTGTTTTGGCAGCCGCGTCCCCGCGGCGCAAGCAGCGCCGGAACGCGGATCGTTGCAAGGCGGCCCGCCCTCCATATACACCGGTATCGTCATGCGGCCCGTGTGACCCGCCGAAACCAGAAACCGCGCCCGATCGATCCCGCCACATGATTGAATTCAAAGATAAACTGACGATCAGCAAGCCGGACCTGCCCGATCTCGAGGCGTATACCGAATTGCTGCGCGACATCTGGGACCGGAAGTACCTCACCAATTTCGGCAAGTACCACGAGCAGCTCGAGGACGCCCTGTGCGCCTGTCTGAGATGTGAAAACCTCTCGCTGTTCTGCAACGGAACCATCGCCTTGCAGGTCGGCCTGCAGGCGTTGGAAATCACCGGCGAAGTCATCACCACACCGTTCACCTTCCCGGCGACGACCCACGCCATCCACTGGAATCACTGCCAGCCGGTGTTCTGCGACATCGATCCGGCAACCTTCTGCCTGGATCCGGCGACGCTGGAGGCGGCAATCACGCCCGAGACCTCCGCCATCCTGCCGGTCCACGTCTACGGTCGGCCCTGCGACGTGGAGGCCATCCAGACGATTGCCGACGCGCACGGGCTGAAGGTGCTGTACGACGCGGCGCACACCTTCGGCGTGAAGTTGGAGAACGGCCACAACCTACTGGACTACGGCGATATTTCGATGCTTTCGTTCCACGCGACGAAGGTCTTCAACACCGTCGAGGGCGGCGCGCTGGTGACGCCCGACCCGTCGCTGAAAAAGCGCATCGATTCCCTGCTGAATTTCGGCATCGCCGACGAGGTGACCGTCATTGGGCCGGGCACCAACGGCAAGATGAATGAACTGTCGGCCGCCTTCGGCCTGCTGGTGCTGAAGGACATCGATAGAGCCATCGCGGCGCGTGGGGCGGTCGATGCGCGCTATCGCGAAATCCTCAAGGACGTTCCGGGCCTGACGATCCCGGACCTGGCGGCCGGCACGGTCCACAACTACGCCTACTTCCCCATCCTCGTGGAGCCGGAGTTCGGCATCGGACGGGACGAGGTGTTCGTGAAGCTGAGGGAGCGGGATATTCTCGCGCGCCCGTACTTCTACCCGCTTAGCAGCAATATCGACACGTATCGCCACTTGCCTTCGGCGGCTGAAGATAATCTCCCGGTGGCCAATGCGGTCGCGCGCAGCGTTTTGTGCCTGCCGATCTATTCTACGCTGGCGCTTAGCGATGTTGACCGCATCTGCGAGGCCATTCTCGACATCCGACGCGCCTCATGATCGTCGCCATCATGCAGCCGTACCTGTTCCCGTATCTAGGGTATTTCGGCCTGTTGCACTCCAGCGACCTCTTCATCCTGCTCGACGACGTGCAGTTCATCCGCCGCGGCTGGATCAACCGCAACCGGATCCAGCTCGGCGACGAGGCCTTTTCCTTCACGGTTCCGGTCACGAAGGCGCCGCGCGAGACGCCGATCAACCGGATCGAGGTCTCGCCGGAGCATTTCCCCGGATTTGCCGAAAAATTCGCGAAACAGCTGAAATCCGGCTATGCGGCCGCGCCTTACTACGAGGCGGTCACCGCGCTGGTGAACCGCACCCTGGCCGAACCGCACGGCACGATCGCGACGCTCGCCGAACGCTCCATCCGCGAGGTGCTCGGGTATGTCGGCCTTGAGCGGGATATCCGGCGGGCCTCCGACCTTGCCGCGGACGCCTCGGGAACGGACCTCAAGGGCGGGCAACGCCTGATCCATATCGCCAAGGCGTTGGGGGCCACGCACTACAACAATCCGCCCGGCGGCCGGGACCTCTACGACCCGGAGGATTTCGCCGCCGAAGGTCTCTCCCTGCGCTTCGTACAGCCCGATCTGCGCCCCTATGACCGGCCCGCGCCGTTCATTCCGGGGCTCTCGGTTCTTGACGCGCTTATGTATATTCCTCCAACAGACGTGGCGGGCATGATCGCCCACTATTCCGTCGAGCCATGAGATCCGGACTATGAAAGAGAAACTGGCGGGCATCTTCTGCACCGTCCTGCGCATTCCGCCCGAGCAGATCGAGACCAATCCGACGTTGGGCGACAGCGACTACTGGGATTCGCTGCAGCACATGAACCTGGTTGCCGCCATCGAGCAGGAGTTCGGGTTCGAACTGACCTTCGAGGAGATCGTGGCGATGAAGTCCTTCGAAGAGTCCTGCGCCGTTCTTGAAAAGAAGCTGGGTCAGGCGGCGTCGTGAACATCCAGGACGCGGCCATCGTCATCACCGGCGGCGCCTCCGGCCTGGGGCTGGAAATGGCGATGACGCTTGCCGGGCTTGGCGGGCGGATCGCGCTCGTTGACCGGGACGAAACCGCGCTCGCCGCCGTGCCCGAGGTATTGAAGGACACGGTATCCTGCGTCTGCGACGTGACCGACCCGGCCCAGGTGGACACGACGTTCGCCGACCTCGCCGAGCGGCTCGGCAAGATCCACGTCCTGATCAACAATGCCGGCATCCTGTTCAGCGCGCCGCTGCTTAGCGTCGGACCCGGCGGTCTGACGCCGCACTCGGTGGAGGACTGGAACAGGGTCCGCTCGGTCAATCTGGACGCGGTGTTCTACGTGACCCGCAGCGCCGCCGGGCACATGGTCAGGACCCGGACGAAGGGAACAATCGTCAACATCTCCTCCGTCTCCGCCGCCGGCAACGCCGGCCAGAGTGCCTATTCCGCTTCGAAGGCCGCCGTCGAGGCGCTGACGGTGACGTGGGCGAAGGAACTCGGGCCGTGGGGCATCCGCGTCGCGGCCGTGGCGCCCGGCTATACGGACTCGCCCTCCACCCGCGTTGCGGTGCCGGAAAGCCATTTGGACGAAATCGCCCGGGAAGCGGCTTCAAAACGGCTTGGATCGCCGGCCGAAATCGCCCATGCGGTGCGTTTTCTCATCGAGAACGACTTCGTCACCGGCACCACGGTGCGTGTCGACGGCGGTTTCCGGATCTGACCGAGAACGGGATGCGCTGCTTCATGTACGCACCGAACCTGGCCACGCATTTCCTCACCGTCGCCGAAGAGAACAGTGGAAGTAACGCCCTCCTCTTTGCCGATCGCGAACTCCGCTACGGCGACCTTCGCGACATGGCGCTGCAGCTCGCATCGAAGCTAAGGTATCTCGGGCTCGCCAAAGGGGATGTCTTCGTCATCTGCGGCGAGAAGACGCCGACGACCTACGCCCTGCTGCTGGCCTGCCTCCTGTCGGGTGCGCCGTATGTCATGCTGGATCCCGACAATCCCGGCGAGCGGCAGCGCAAGATCCTGGACCGCTGCCGGCCCCGGTTCCTCTATGTCGGCGAAGGCGAGCAAGCGGCGGCGTTAAGCGCGGTCGCGGCGGACGCCGGCATCGAGACGATCACGCCGGAGCGGCTTGACGCTTCCCCTTCTAACCTGTTCGAGCCGCCGGCGATCAGCGGCAACACGCCCGCCTACGTCATGTTCACCTCGGGGTCCACCGGGTTCCCGAAGGGCGCGGTAATGAGCCATTCGAACGTCGCCCGGCTCATCGCCTGGAGCCGGGACCGCTTCGGGTTCGGACCCGGGGAGATCCTGACCAACGTCAATCCGCTCTATTTCGACAATTCCGTCTTCGATATTTATTCGTCGCTGTTCACAGGAGCGGCGCTGGCACCCTTCACCAAGGACGAGACGCTCAATCCGGCCGAACTGCTCAGGGGCATCGCGGCGCGCGGCTGCACCTCCTGGTTCTCCGTGCCCTCCTTCCTGATGTATCTCGACAGTCTGAGGGCGTTGAGCCCTGCCACGATGCCCGGCATCCGCCGCTTCGTGTTCGGCGGCGAGGGCTATCCGCTGGCGCGGCTGCAGTCTCTCCACAAGAAGTTCGCGGACCAGGCGGAACTCGTGAACGTCTACGGCCCCACCGAATGCACCTGCATCTGTTCCGCCTACACGGTAACGGAGCGGGATTTCAACGACTTGCAGGGCTTCCCGCCGCTTGGCGCGCTGACGCCGGAATTTTCAGGCCTCGTCGTGGACGACGATGGTAACGAAGTGCCCGCCGGACAGCCGGGGGAACTCGTGCTGTTCGGCCCGTGCGTTGGGCTTGGCTACTACAATGACACGGAGCGGACGGCGCAGGCCTTCGGCGCCCGTTCCCGGAACGGCCTCTATCTCGACCGCTCCTACCGCACCGGCGATCTGGTCACCGTGTCGCCCCAGGACGGCCGGATCCGGATCCACGGCCGCAAGGACAACCAGATCAAGCACATGGGCTACCGCATCGAGCTCGAGGAGATCGAAAACGCGCTCTGCACCATTCCCGGCGTCCATCAGGCGGCCGCCCTGCACGGCAAGCGGTTCGGCAACAGCTGCCTCGCGGCCGCGATCAGCGCCGATCCCGGCTTGACCGAGAAAGGCGTTCTGGATCAACTTCGCGCGCGCGTTCCCGCCTACATGGTGCCCTCGGAACTGCACTTCCGCGACACGCTGCCCAAGAACGCCAACGGAAAGCTGGATCGCAAGCTGCTGACGTCCGAGTACCTCGGCGAGACGTGACGATTTACGGTTGGGCAAGCGAGCGCCAACCGGAGCTACAGGCCACACAGTGAGCAAGACCCGCACGGAAAGCCGGAAGGACATTCTGCAAACGCTCAGGCAGTTGCAGCGGTCGGGCCGTCATGAAGACTTCCTTGGGGCGTGCCGAGACGCCGCCGCGCAGTTTCCTGGCGATACGGAGATCCGGACCATGACCGGTCAGGCGCTGCTGGACCTGGGTCGGACCGATGAGGCGGAGCAGCTGTTTCGCGATCTTCTTGCCGAAAACCCGGGCCTGCCGAAGGTCTATCTCGCGCTCGCCCGGCTCTACACACAGCGTAGCGACTGGAAGAATTGCGCGGAAACGGGCCGCCGCGCCGTGGAAAACGACAGCGCCGTCCCGCAAACGCGGAACCTGCAAGGCCAGGCCCTTCTGACGCTCAACCGGATCGACGAAGCCACGCAGGTTTTCCGGGACCTTATCGAGGCTGCGCCGGATACGCCGACCGGCTATCTCGGCCTTGCGCAGACCAGCGCCCGACAGGACGACTGGGAAACGTGCGCGCGAACCGGCGCATTGGCCTTGGAACACGGTATCGACCACCCGCAGATCACGAATCTGCACGGCCAGGCGCTTGTCGAACTGAAGCGGTTTGCGGAGCTGCGGGACCTGTTGGCCGACTATTTCGAGCGGACGGGCATCATGGACCGGCACATGGTCGCCGGCCCCGCGGTGACGGACCGGCGCCTCGCCTTCCCCGCCTTGATCGACCTGTACTGGAAGGCGTCCATAGGCTGCGGCGACTACGATACAGCCGTGCGGTTCGAACTGGAGATTTCGAATGCACGGGCGCAAGGCGAAGCGATGGCAACGCTTTTCGGCGATTGCGCGGCATACTTGCCCTTTTTCGACCACGCGATCCTTGGTGACATATGACGACGCCCGGCAACCTCGACGCCCTGTTGAGCGACTCGATCAACCCGGACGGCAAGGATCTGTTCGCACTGGCTTCTCTCGTCCTGAGCCGGGCGCCGTTCCTGCGCCATGTCATCCGCCGGCAGAAGACGATCCGTACGGACCCCCGTGTGCTGGCGCTCGGCGTGGGCATCGATGCGGACGCCGCGGCCGTTCTGGAGAAGAACCTGAATCTCGTCGCCTATCTGTTGCGGGAAGCGATCCGTAACGGCAACGAAGACGAGGACACCTGGATCACGCTGGCCGAATGCCTGCATGAACTCGGCCGCGACGGCGCGGCGCTCGCCGTTATCGCGGAAGCCGAGGGCAAATCGATCGCTTCGCCGCGCATGGCACGGGTGAAGGCAAAGGCACTGCTTTCGACGGATGGGCCGCAAGCCTTTGCGACATTCGCCAAGACCCAAGGCCGGGATGCGGGCGACCTGTGGCGTGTCGCCATCGTCGATCACCGCCGCTTCGATGACTGGGCCAACCGGGCCGGGGCAGAAATGACGGTAATCGCGGACGAGCCCGTATCTGTTGACGGTCACTTCCGGTTCGGAATCGACACCGGGCTGCACGACTTCGATCACACGCTCACCGCAGCGCCTCTGCGCGGTGCGATGAAACGGAACCTGCAAGTCTATGCGGGCTTCCTGCCCTTCGCCAATGAGTGCGGGTACTTCCACGAGGAAGCGGTGGTCACGTTACGGGATTCACCGCTGACGGTGGAGGTGGCTCCAACGGTGTTCGCCTTCGATGCCGACAAGGCACACCGCGTTGAATTCGCCGGCAAGTATCTCGTGCCCTGCTGCCCGCATCGCTATTTCGGCCAGTATTCCCACGGTATCGTGCAGATCTATTCGCGACTGATCGCGGCGCTCGAGACGGGCAAATTCGACGATCACGGCATTCTGCTGCCCGGGACCACGCCGGATTGGGTCTTCGCGTTCCTGTCGAATGCCGGAGTCGACACCGGTCGTCTGAAGAAAATGCCGGTCGACGCAATATCATCTGTCGAGGAGGCCTGCGTTCTGGAGATGAAGTGGGATGTCTGCCCACGGGAAATCCAGGCGCTTCGGCGGGCGCTTGCCCGGATGCATCCCCACGGGGACGAGCGGGTGAACTATTATCTCACCCGCAAGAACGTGAAGAACTTTCACCGGTCGCTGGTCAACGAGGACGAATTTATCGCCATCTGCGAGGCGCGCGGCTTCACCGTGATCGACCCGATGGACTATTCCATCGACGAGCAGATCGCGCTGTTCAGCAAGGCCGGCACCATCGTCACCAGCGACAGTTCCGGCGACACCAACATGATCTACGCGCCGCCCGGCGCGGAGGTGATTATCATCATTCCCGGCCGGTTCTGCGGCATGCTGATGGCCGACGTGGCGATCGCCTGCGGCCATACCATGAGCGTCCTTATCGGCGAGTTCCTCGCCGGCGACCGGAACGTGGACCATTCGCACGGGCCGTACAGGGCGGATCCGAAGCTTCTGTCTGACCTCCTGGACAGGATCGGGTGACCGCCGGAGGCGATAGCAGCCTGTCAGGCCCTTGATACCGGCGACCAGAACCGCTTAGGTCGCCTCAGTTTTCTCAGACAGGGGCCGAATCCGGCACTTTCGCGAACCCGATCCAGGACACAGACATGCTTCGGACTGTCAGCAGCGCCCAGGAAAACCACACAAACTGGGCCGACTTCATACGTCACAAGACAGATTTCTACGTGTCCAACTCGCCGCGTCAGCGAACGGATCCCGGATTCCCGTGGTCCCAGATCGACCCGCCCCTGCCGGACCCGCAGCGACAGGATCCCGAACCGCCCGGATTTCTGGACAAGGTGTTCGGACGCGGGGCACCCGCCGCGCAGGCCGCGGGAAGGAGCGCGGCCGACGACGAACTGCGGAAAACCCAACAGCGGCATATCCGCAATTTCGACAAGGCTTCCGAGAAGCTGTTCGAGGTCAGACGGCTGTTCGCCGACGACCTGAGCCGCTTCCTGTTTGACGAGACCATCGTTCTGCGGCTTGCCGGCCATAACAATTTCTTCGGGCCGCGCACCTATTTCGATGAGGTGGTGCGCAAGACCGCCGAGACCCCTTTCCGGCAGCCCGGTTTCCCCGACACCTATCTCGGTGTTCCTCTCGTCGATATGTCCGTCGCCTTCTCCACGCTCGACCGCGCCTTCGAACTTGATCTTGTCGTCCCGCAGGGCTTCGACGTTTCGTTCAACACGAACCGGCAGTACTTCATCACCCGCGATGGCGTCGATTTCATGCCGGCGAAGGGCGATACCGTGTTCGATTGCGGTGCCTGTATCGGCGAGAACTCGGCGATCTTCGCGGCCCTCGCCGGCGCGCTGGGCCGCGTCTATGCGTTCGATCCGATCCCGTTGCACACGCGGTTCTGCGCCCTGCAGGGCGAGCGCAACGCCGGCACCTCGGCGCCGATCGAGCCGGTGAACTTCGCCGTTGGCAACGAGACTGAGGAGGTCGAGGGCGGCGTCGTAGAGGAGATCGATGCGATTTCACCGGGCGGCCTGCAGATCTCTAAATTCAACATCACTCGCCTCGACGATTTTTGCGAACGGTACGGTATTGAGCGGGTGGACTACATCAAGATGGATATCGAGGCCGCCGAACCCGACGCACTGGAGGGGGCGGCACGGATACTCCGCGCGCACAAGCCGAAGCTGGCGATCTCGACCTACCACCGGCCCGATCAGTTCTGGAGCATCCCGCTGCAGATCAAGGAGATCAATCCGGAGTACCGGCTGTATTTCGGCCACCACTCCCCGGTGCGCTGGGAAAGCGTCGTGTACGCCTGCTGACCGGCCCGCACGAGGATGTAACCAGGGAACGCGCACGGCGTCGCAAGGAGAATGAGTTTATGCGCCAGGAGCGTGAGATCCTGAAGCGGGCCGCGACTTCTTTCGCCAAGGAGGGAAGTCGATGAGGTTCCGTCTCATCGACAAGGCGAAAAGGAATTCCCCGTGCGTCGCCTGTGCAATGTCCTTGGTGTCAGCGAGAGCGGGGATGTTGCCTGGAAGGGTCGTCCCGCCAGTCGCCGGCAAGGTGAGGACATGGTCCTGCTAGCGCATATCCGAGCGCAGTTCTCGACCTCCAGCGAGACCTGCGGTGCACCGCACATGCATGCAGAGCGCTGATAGCCGACCTTTCTACCGACCTTCAGATAAGCTGGGCCGCGGCCGACAATTCTCCACCACGACATCGTCGCAGCTGCCACGCCGCCAAGGTATTTCGCGGCCTCTTCAGTCGTCATTAGATCGTTGCTGATCATTGTAGCCTCCGAGTTATCCTTGAGAGGACACGGATAATGGAGGTTAGAGAGGGGCCTCATGAGTGGAGAAACGACTGCGCTTTCACCAGTCCAATTCTGGACATCGAAAAACGGCCCGCGATTCTATCTCGGCTGCCCCGGCGCTGCCCCGAGCCAGTTCAGTGCAGCACAAAGTTAGCGGCCTATTTATCTATTTGATTTTATGGGGTTTTTGGTGAGCCCGCAGGGATTCGAACCCTGGACCTACTGATTAAAAGTCAGTTGCTCTACCAGCTGAGCTACAGGCTCTCCACAAGGAGTCGGCGGCAACCTAGGTGGGGGACCGGGCAAGGTCAAGCGCCCATGCCGCGTTTCCCGCGCTGACGTTGCGCTCGCCCGGACGCCGGCCCCGGCCCGTACCACCCGGCCGATGACGGACGGGTCGGGAGCACCTGACGCAGCGTCCGCCCGGGCGGATCGAAGCGCCTGAAGACTCACGGGTTTTGCTGTATGATCGGCGACTGATCCGGATTCGTCCGGGCCGCGTATATCTATACTCCAGACGGGAGGTTCTGATGATTAGACTCGTCAGCCGGCTGTTGTACGCGTGCGTTATCGTTTCAGTGCTCTCGGCGCCTGTCAGTGTGCGGGCGTCCGACGACGAGACGACTGCCATCCAGAGCGTGATCTCCAACCAGATTGCGGCGTTTCGGGCCGGCGACGGCGGCAAGGCCTATTCCTTCGCCTCCCCCGGCATCCAGCGCCTGTTCCCCTCGCCCGGCGTCTTCATGCGCATGGTCGAACAGGGCTACGAGCCGGTCTACCGGCCACGGTCGTTCTCCTTCATCGAGCAGCGGCTGGTGGGTGAAGACGATGCCGTGCAGCTCGTGGACGTCGTCGGGCCGGACGGGTCCGCGTGGATCGCCACCTATGCCCTCAGGCGGCAACCGGACGGAACCTGGAAGATCACCGGCTGCCAGCTCAAGCCGGGCGTCGGGGCTTAGCGCCGGTCAGACCCGCGCTGGAATATCACCCGTCGCCCAGGCCTCCCGGGTCTCGGCGGCGAACTGTTCCAGCTTGCCTTCCCAGATGGCGTGGCGGATGCCGGACATGAGCTGTTCGTAGTAGTGGACGTTGATCCAGGTGAGCAGCATGGCACCGAGGATCTCGTTCGATTTGACGAGATGGTGCAGGTAGGCCCGCGAGTAGTCGCGGGCGGCCGGACAATCGCTTTCCGCGTCCAGCGGGCGCGGGTCGTCGGCGTGCCGGGCGTTGCGCAGGTTGATGCGGCCGTAGCGTGTGTAGGCCTGCCCGTGCCGGCCGGCGCGGGTCGGCATCACGCAGTCGAACATGTCGATGCCGCGCAGGATCGACAGCAGCATGTCTTCCGGCGTGCCGACGCCCATCAGGTAGCGCGGCTTGTCCTCCGGCAGCGCCGGCAACGTGTAATCGAGCGTAGAGAGCATCACGTCCTGCGGCTCGCCGACCGCCAGTCCGCCAACCGCATAGCCGTCGAAGCCGATCGCCTGAAGCCCTTCCGCCGAACGGATCCGGAGCGTCTCGACGGTTCCGCCCTGGACGATGCCGAACAGCGCGCGCGTCGGATCCGTGCCGAAGGCGGTTTTCGACCGCTCGGCCCAGCGGATCGACAGTTCCATCGCCCGTTCGGCCTCCTCGTCGGGGCACGGCAGGGCGACGCATTCGTCGAGCTGCATGGTGATATCGGCACCGAGCAGGCGCTGGATTTCGACCGAGCGCTCCGGCGTCAGATGGTGCTCCGACCCGTCGAGGTGAGACCGGAAGGTGACGCCGTCCTCGGTGAGCTTCCTCAAGCTCGACAGCGACATCACCTGGAACCCGCCGGAATCGGTCAGGATCGGCCGCGGCCAGTTCATGAACCTGTGCAGGCCGCCAAGTTCGGCGACGCGCTCGGCGCCGGGGCGCAGCATCAGGTGATAGGTGTTGCCCAGCACGATGTCCGCGCCGGTCTGGCGCACCGTCTCGGGGAACATCGCCTTCACCGTACCCGCCGTGCCGACCGGCATGAAGGCGGGTGTACGGATGGTGCCGCGCTCGAAGCGGATCTCGCCGAGCCGCGCCTTGCCGTCGGTGGCCTTCACCTTGAATGCGTAATGAACCGTCATGATCGTGTGTCGGGGTACAGAAGAGAGGCATCGCCGTAGGAATAGAAACGATAGCCCGTTTCGACCGCGTGGGCGTAGGCCCGTTTCATCGTGTCCAGCCCCGAAAATGCCGAGACCAGCATGAACAGGGTCGAGCGCGGCAGGTGGAAGTTGGTGATCAGCAGGTCGACCGCGCGGAACCGGTAGCCCGGCGTGATGAAGATGTCCGTCGCGTCCGCGTAAGGGCGGATCGTCCCGTCCGCGTCGGCCGCGCTTTCCAGAAGCCGCAGCGAGGTCGTGCCGACGGCAACGATACGGCCGCCCTCGGCGCGGACCCGGTTCAGCCGGTCCGCCGTCTCCGCCGTGATCTGGCCGCCCTCCGCGTGCATCCGATGCTCCGCGGTGTCGTCGGCCTTCACCGGCAGGAAGGTGCCTGCGCCGACATGCAGCGTCACCAGGTCGCGGCCGATGCCGCGCGCGTCGAAGCGGGCAATCAGATCGGGCGTGAAATGCAGGCCCGCCGTCGGGGCGGCGACGGCGCCCTCCTCCCGCGCGAACATGGTCTGGTAGTCCGACAGGTCCCGGTCGTCGGTCGGCCGGCGCGCCGCGATATAGGGTGGCAGCGGCATGTCGCCGACCTGCGCGATTGCCTCGTCCAGCACGGCACCGTGGAAGGCGAAGGAGAGCGTCACCTCGCCGGCCTCGCCCTTCTCCTCGACAATCGCGTCGAGCATGCCGAGAAGGCAGACGCGGCCCTCCCCGCCAAAGCGGATCGTGTCGCCCGCGTTCAGCTTCCGGGCCGGCTTGACGAAGGCCTTCCAGCGGCTGCCGTCGAGGCGCATGTGCAGGGTCGCCTCGATCTTCGGTTCGGTGTCGCCACGGCCGATCCGCCGGCCCGTCAGGCGGGCCGGGATCACCTTCGTGTCGTTGAAGACCAGCACATCGCCGGGCGAAAGCAGGTCCGGCAGGTCGCGGACGATCCGATCGTCCAGCGCCGGGGCATCGCCCGGTCTGACGACGAGCAGCCGCGCCGCGTCGCGCGGCTCGACCGGACGCAACGCGATCCGGTCCTGCGGCAGTTCGAAATCGAAGAAGTCGACGCGCATGAGGCCAGTCTATCAGGCAAACGGAGGTGACGTTCCCGGCGCGCCGTCCCGGATCGAAAGCCCCGGATCAGAGATCCGCGGCAACCTTGATGGAGACGATGTTGTCGGGATCGTGCACGGGCTCGCCGCGCTTGATCTTGTCGACGTTCTCCATGCCCTCGGTGACCTTGCCCCAGACCGTGTACTGACGGTCGAGGAACGGCGCGTCCTCGAAGCAGATGAAGAACTGGCTGTCGCCGGAATTGGGGTCGGCGGCGCGCGCCATCGACGTGGTGCCGCGCTTGTGCGGCTCGGCGTTGAATTCGGCCTGAAGCTTCTGGCCCGATCCGCCGGTACCGGTACCGTGCGGGCAGCCGGTCTGGGCCATGAAGCCCTCGATGACGCGATGGAAGACGATACCGTCATAGAAGCCTTCGCGGACCAGCTCCTTGATGCGGGCGACATGGCCCGGCGCGAGGTCGGGCCGCATCTCGATGACGACGGGGCCCTGCGTGGTCTCCATGACCAGCGTGTTTTCCGGGTCGGCGTAGTTGCTCATGTCGTATTCCTTTTCGTATCTCTGGTCCGGTCTCGGGTGACGCTATCCTTCGAGACGGGCGCTTGCGCGCTCTCCTCAGGATGAGGTCGGTGTTTGCGGCGAAGGCCTGAACACGGGACCCTCACGGTGAGGAGCGGGCCGCGGCCCGCGTCTCGAACCATGAGCGATCCGCCCTGTGGCCGGCAACGCCCGTACATATCAGCCGTCGGCGGCGATCCTGGCTTTGACGATCTTGTCGGGGTCGGACACCATGCCGTTGCGGGCCTGGTCGCCCTTCTTGATCTTGTCGACCACGTCCATGCCGTCGACGACCTCGCCGAACACCGTGTACTGGCCGTTCAGATGCGGGGTCTCGTCGAACATGATGAAGAACTGGCTGTTGGCGCTGTTGGGGTCCTGCGTCCGGGCCATGCCGAGCGTGCCGCGCTTGAACGGCGCTTCAGAGAATTCGGCGGGAAGGTCCGGATACTTCGATCCGCCCGTGCCGGTGCCCGTCGGGTCGCCGGACTGGGCCATGAAACCGTCGATCACGCGGTGGAAGACGACGCCGTCATAGAAGCCCTCGCGGGTCAACGTCTTGATGCGCTCGACATGCTTGGGCGCCAGGTCGGGGCGCAGCGCAATGGTGATGTCGCCGTCCTTGGTGGTCAGGATCAGCGTGTTTTCGGGATCGGCACCCTGCGCGCGCGCCTGCGGGGCGACGGCGAGGATCAGGGCAAAGAGGGCGGCGAAGAGGATACGCACGGGCGTTTCTCCTGATGGTGTTGGAAACGGGTCGGCCGCCTCAGGAGCGGCTGGCGAAACGGTCTTTCAGGGCGCTGGCGACGTCGGCAGGCACGAATTTCGAGACATCACCGCCCATGGCGGCGATCTGCCGGACAAGACTGGCGGCAATGTGGCGGCACGCCGGAGAGGCCGCCAGGAACACGGTTTCCGCCTCGGGCGCCATCTCGGCGTTCATCGTCGACATCTGGATCTCGTAGTCGAAGTCCGACCCGTCGCGCAGGCCGCGGATGATGATCGAGGCGTTCGCCGCACGGGCGGCCTCGACGGCCAGGCCATCGAAGGTCGTGACGACGAGGTCGCAGCCGGCGGCGCGCACCGTGTCGCCGACCTGCTGTTCGATCATCGCCAGCCGCTCCTCGGCCGAAAAGACGGGCGTCTTGCCGTGGTGGACGCCGACGGCGACGACGAGGCGATCCACCAGGGCCGCCGCACGCTCGATGACGTCGATATGGCCGTTGGTGATCGGGTCGAAGCTGCCGGTATAGATGCCGGTTCTGCTCATGGCGCGTGGATACCGCGCCGGCTTGCGCGGCACAAGCGCGCGGCTGCGGAAATCGGCAGGGGCCTCGCCGACAGGGATCGCGGCGGAACGGCGGTCCCGTAGCGGGATCCCGATGGGTCATCGCGGTGCGGAGAAATTTTATCGTTCAGCGAAACCAAACCTTAACGATGAATGCGACCTGAACAATTGATTCGGAATTCGTTCAGAGGTGAACGCCTATCGTCCGCCCCAACAAACGAGAAAATCTCGTGATTACAGGGGCTGTCAAATGTCGAACTTGAAGGCATACGTGCCGTTCTCGATCCTAACCGTGTCCGCCGTCATCCTGGCGACCGCTCTCGCCTGGGAGCCGGGTTCCGCCGAGGCCAACAAGCCTGCGGAGAACGCGCCGGTGCTGCGCACCTCCATCACGGAAACCAATGTCGGTGCGCCGATCTGCCCGGACGCCGTGTGGCCGCATGTGACGAAGGACTGTCTGCTGTTCCCGAGCCGTCAGGTGGCCGAACGGGCGGTGCGCGATATCGTTATCGACGACCGGACGTACATCGCGCGGCGCAAGGAACTGAACCGGATCATGCTCGGCCTTTAAGGTTACCCGGGCCGAAGGCGGGGTTTCCGTCTCGCCGATGTGCCGTCTCACCGCGCCCGCGCAAAGGCGAGCCACGCCCCTCCCCCGATCAGGAAGAGACCGCTCAGCCGCGACACCAGTCTGATCCGTTGCCGCGTCAGCAATGCACCGGCACCGCCGGACAGGACGGCATAGGTTCCGTCCAGCACCGTCGCGACGACCATGAACGTTCCGCCGAGCAGGATGACTTGCAGGACATAATCGCCTGCGGGATCGACGAACTGGGGAATGAAGGCACCGAAGAACAGCAACGCCTTCGGGTTCGACAGGATCACCAGGAACCCCTGCAGGAAGAAGCCGCCGCGCGGCGGTTTGCGGGCCTCGGCGTGTTCCAGCGCACCGCTGGAGCGGATCAGCTTGTATCCGAGCCAGATCAGGTAGGCCGCACCTGCGACACGCAGCCAATCGAACCACCAGCTCATCGTCTCGATGACCGAAGCAAGGCCCACCAGCAGCACGCCGATCATCATGGCGAGGCCGAGCTGCGTGCCCGCGACGTTCAGGAGCCCGGCGCGGGTGCCGTAGGACAGACTGTTTGCGATAATCACCGTCACCGTCGGTCCCGGCACGATGACGATCAGGATGCAGGCGGCGAGATAGGTGAGATAGATTTCAAGCGTCACGGCGCCGATCTCCCGTTGAGGATTACGGTCACCAAGCCCCAGATTGCAGCGTTTGGCAATACGGCTTGATCCACCCCAATGCCCGCCCGTGCGCCGGGCGTTTCGATACGCGCGACACTGCCGGTACATCTTGGATGGAGACGGACATGGAAGCCTTTGTCGCGCTGTTCACCGGAATCGCCATCTTCTTCATGAGCGTCGGCGTCATGCTGATCGGCGTAGCCGCGCTGAAATGGGTCCAGATTCTGGAGAAACGGGAAAACGGCAGCCGCACTTAGCCCCACTCCGCTTATCCCCGCGGCAGCCGTTACCGGGTCTTGGCACGTCCGTTCCTGATGGCAGAGCAGATTGCGCGGAGATCCCCGTTTTGGCGGGGACGAGCGGACGGAAGGGAGGCCGTCCCTACACCACGCCCGCCCTGTTACTCCTCTTTGCCCTCCGGGGTATCACCTTCGGGGCTATCGCCTTCGGGCGTGCCGCCCTCCGGGGTGTGGCCGTCGGGGGTGTCGCCGTCGGGGGTGTTGCCCTCGGGGGCGCCGTCTTCGCCCTCGCCGTCCTCGCCTTCGTCGTCATCGGCTTCGCTGACGCGCTGGACGGAAACGACACGTTCGTCCGAGTCGGTCCGGAAGACGATCACGCCCTGCGTGTTGCGGCCGGCGATGCGGATATCCTCGATCGGGCAGCGGATGAGCTGGCCGCCGTCGGTGACCAGCATGATCTGGTCGTGGCCTTCCACCGGGAACGAGGCAATCAGCGGACCGTTGCGGTCGTTGACGACCATCGCCACGATGCCTTTGCCGCCGCGCCCGGTGACACGGTACTCGTAGGACGAGGTGCGCTTGCCGTAGCCGTTCTCCGAGACGGTCAGGACAAACTGCTCGGCAGCGCTCATCTCCGCATAGCGCTCCTGACTGAGCTCGGTGCCGGTGCCGTTATCCTCCTCGTCGTCGGAGGCGTCGGGCTGGTCGACCTCGCCACGCACCAGGCGCGAGCGCTTGAGATATTCGGTGCGCTCGGCCGGCGTCGCCTCGAAGTGATGCAGGATCGTCATCGAGATGACGGTATCGCCGTCGGTCAGGTTGATGCCGCGCACGCCGGTAGAATCGCGCCCCTTGAAGACGCGGACGTCGGTGGTGCGGAAGCGGATGCACTGGCCGGCCGCCGTCGTCAGCATGACGTCGTCGTTTTCCGAACAGGTGTCGACGCCGACAATGGCGTCGCCCTCGTCCAGTTTCATGGCGATCTTGCCGTTGCGGTTCACCTGGACGAAGTCGGACAGCTTGTTGCGGCGCGTGGTGCCGCGGTTGGTGGCGAACATCACGTCGAGCTCGCCCCAGCTGTCCTCGTCCTCCGGCAGCGGCAGGATGGAGGTGATCCATTCGTCCGTCTGCAGGGGCAGCAGGTTGACCAGCGCCTTGCCGCGCGCCTGCGGGGCGGCCAGCGGCAGCCGCCAGACCTTCATCTTGTAGACCATGCCGCGCGAGGAGAAGAACAGCACCGGCGTGTGCGTGGAGGCCACGAACAGCCGGTTGACGAAATCCTCCTCCTTCATCGACATGCCGGAGCGGCCCTTGCCGCCGCGGCGCTGCGCCCGGTAGGTCGAAAGCGGCACGCGCTTGATGTAGCCCGTGTGCGTGACCGTGACGACCATGTCCTCGCGCTGGATGAAGTCCTCGTCGTCGAAATCGGACGCGTAGTCGGTGATCTCGGTGCGACGGGGGGTGCCGAACTCTTCCTTCACGGCCAGCATCTCGTCGCGGATGATGGACTGGATGCGGGCACGCGAGCGCAGGATGTCGAGATAGTCGGTGATCGCCTCGCCGAGCCTGGTCAGTTCGTCGGCAATCTCGTCGCGGCCGAGCGCGGTCAGGCGCTGCAGGCGCAGGTCGAGGATCGCCCTCGCCTGCTCTTCCGACAGCCGGTAGGTGCCGTCCTCCGACAGGCCGTGACGGGGATCGGCGATCAGCGCGATCAGCGGTCCCATGTCCTTCGCCGGCCAGGCGCGGGACATCAGCGATTCACGGGCGGTCGCGGGATCCGGCGCGGTGCGGATCAGGTGGATCACCTCGTCGATATTGGCGACCGCGATCGCCAGCCCGACCAGCACGTGGGCGCGGTCGCGCGCCTTGGCCAGCAGGAACTTGGTGCGGCGGCTGACGACCTCCTCGCGGAAGGCGATGAAGGCGCGCAGCATGTCGATCAGGGTGAGCTGCTCGGGCTTGCCGCCGTTCAGCGCCACGACGTTGGCGCCGAAACTCGTCTGCAGCGCCGAGTAGCGGTAGAGCTGGTTCAGCACAACGTCGGGCATGGCGTCGCGCTTGATCTCAATGACGACGCGCAGGCCCTCGCGGTCGGACTCGTCGCGGATATCCGCGATGCCCTCGATGCGCTTGTCGCGCACCATTTCGGCGATCTTCTCGATCATCGCCGCCTTGTTCACCTGATAGGGAACCTCGGTGATGACGAGCGCCTCGCGCTCCTTGCGGACGGTCTCGGTATGCACCTTGCCGCGCATGATGATCGAGCCGCGGCCCGTCGTGTAGGCGGAGTGGATGCCGGCCCGGCCGAGGATGATGCCGCCGGTCGGGAAGTCCGGTCCCGGCACGATCTCCATCAGCCGCTCGATTTCGATCGAGGGATCTTCCATGAAGGCGATCGCGGCATCCACCACCTCGCCCAGATTGTGCGGCGGGATGTTGGTGGCCATGCCGACGGCGATGCCGCCGGAGCCGTTGACCAGAAGGTTCGGGAACCGCGCCGGCAGAACTGTCGGCTCGCTCTCGGAATTGTCGTAGTTGTCCTGGAAGTCGACGGTATCCTTGTCGATGTCTTCCAGCAGCGAGTGCGCCACCTTGGCCAGACGCGACTCGGTATAACGCATGGCGGCCGGCGGGTCGCCGTCGATCGAGCCGAAATTGCCCTGCCCGTCGATCAGCGGCAGCCTGAGCGAGAAGTCCTGCGCCATGCGCACGAGCGCGTCGTAAATCGCCTGGTCGCCGTGCGGGTGATACTTACCCATGACGTCGCCGACGATGCGCGAGGATTTCTTGTAGGACTTGTTCCAGTCGTAGCCGGCTTCCTGCATCGCATAGAGAATGCGGCGGTGCACGGGTTTCAGGCCGTCCCGCACGTCGGGCAGCGCGCGCGACACGATCACGCTCATGGCGTAATCGAGATAGCTGCGCCGCATCTCGTCGGTTATCGAGACGGGCTTGATATCGGAGGGATCGGCCGGGCCGGAGTCGCCGGTCGGGGGTATTTCGTTATCGGACAAAGGGTGTCTCGTTCGGCGGGTTTTTGACGGTTTTGTTTCTACCCGATTCCGGCGCGCAAAGGCAAATCCGGAGGGGGACGGCTGGGGACAGTTTTTGCCTTAGAAATCAGGCGATTATCGGGCGAAGGCGGGAGATTGCCGATATGGCTGCATTCGGCGCGGCGCCGCGACAGCCCCTGGCGCGGTAACTGCGCTGGCGCCGAGTCGCCGCCGGCGGGCTACGCCGGAGCGCGGAAGCCTGTAAATCACGGGGTTTTATGGACCGGGAGTACGGAACAGCGAGTACCGGACGGGACGATGCGTCCCGTCCGGCCCCGGTCAGTCTCTGGCGCGGTATTCCTCCGGCATGATGAAGACCTCGTCTGCGCGACCGTATCCGCCGTCGGGAACCTCCTCGATCAGGACCATCGTCGTGGGCCGCACGACCTCTCCGAACAGATCGACGAAGAGCTCGGTCGTCTTGTGAATCAGTTCGGCTTTCTGGGCGGTGGACAGTGCGGCTTCCGGCAGCTTGTAGTTCGCAAAAGGCATTTCTGTCTCCTTCGGTTCTGGTGTCGCAATGGCTTTGCGGAGAATCCGCGCACGTCAGACGGCACCGCCATTGGCGCGGATCGTCTGACCGTTGATCCAGCCGCTGTCCGGGCCCGCCAGGAAGGCCACCACGTTGGCGATATCCTCGGGCCGGCCGAGGCGGCCAAGCGGACTCATGCGGGATATCGCCTGAATCTGCTCCTCGGTCTTTCCATCGAGAAAGAACCGGGTTTCGACCGGGCCGGGCGACACGGCATTGGCGGTGATCCCGCGGGGCCCGAGTTCCTTGGCAAGGACCCGTGTCAGAGCCTCGATCGCCGCTTTCGTGGCGGCATAGATCCCGTATCCGGGCTGATAGAAGCCGACAACGCTGGAGGAGACGCTGATGACGCGGCCTCCGTCGCGCAGCCGCCTGGCGGCCTCGCGCATGCCGCGGAACGTGCCGCCGAGATTGACGGCGACCTGGCCGTCGAAAGCCGCGTCGGTGGCCTCCGCCAGAGGCGACAGGCGCATCGTTCCGGCGTTGTTGACGAGAATGTCGGCGGCGCCGAAGGCGCTCTCGGCGGCATCGAACAGGGCCGGGACGCCGGCGGGATCCCGGACGTCGGCCTGAACGGCAACGGCGCGCCCGCCCGCTGTTTCGATGTCGCGCACCAGCGCGGCGGCGGCGGGTTCGTCATGCGCGAAATTGACGACCAGCGCGTGCCCCTGGCCCGCGAGGCGTCTCGCGACGGCGTTGCCGATGCCTTTGGCCGCACCGGTCACGATTGCCGTCCGGGTTTCCTGTCGCATCTGGCGGTCTCCTTGTGATCTTTGGCGTGGGATGCAGCCTGGAGATACGCCCGGAGAGAGTTCGGATAATCACTCTTTTTTTGGCAAGATAATTCGGATAATACGAACAAGCTATGGACCGCCTCACCGCCATGCGCCTGCTCGTCCGCGTCCTCGACCGCCGCAGCTTCACCGTCGCGGCGGCCGACATGGGTATTCCGCGCTCCACGGCGACCGAAGCCATCCGCCGCCTGGAGGCCGACCTGGGCTGCCGTCTCATCGAGCGGACGACCCGGCACGTCGCCCCGACGCCGGACGGCGACGCCTATTACCGGCGCTGCCTGTCGATTCTGGCCGATGTGGAGGATGCCGAAGGGGCCCTGCGCGGGGCGGAGCCGTCCGGTGTGCTGCGGGTCGACGCGCCCGGCCGGCTGACCCGGACATTCGTGCTGCCGAAGCTTCCCGACTTCCTCGAACGACATCCCCTGATCACCCTGCAGATCGGTCAGGGCGACCGGCTGGTCGATCTGGTGCGCGAAGGGGTCGACTGCGTCATTCGGGCAGGCGAACCGGCCGAAAGCGGCATGATCATGCGCCGGCTCGGGGCGATCCCGGAAATGACCTGCGCGAGCCCTGCCTATCTGGCGCGGCACGGTGTTCCCGAGACTCCCGCCGACCTCGACGGCCACGAGATGGTCGGCTTCCTGTCGTCGCGCACCGGCGCGGTGATGCCGCTGGAGTTTCAGGACGGCGGTCACCTGGCGGAGGTCACGCTGCCGAGCCGGGTGACGGCAAACGACGCGGAAACGGTTCGCGACCTCGCGGTGCTCGGCCTCGGGCTGATCCAGGCGCCGCGCTACCGGTTCAGGGAGGACCTGGCAAGCGGCAGCCTCGTCGAGGTTCTGGCGGATTTCCCGCCGCCGCCGAACCCGCTCGCCGCCTACTACCCGCAGTACCGGCAGCTGTCGCCGAGGGTGCGGGTCTTCCTCGACTGGGTAACGCAGCTCTTCGCGGACGCGGACCTTTGACGTAAGCTTGCCGTAGAGGCAGCGTGTTGGAGGAAGGCCCCATGGATCTTTTGACGTATCTGGCACTCTTCGTCGGGGCGTCGGTTTTCCTGGCGATCGAGCCCGGACCCGGCTTCGTGACGCTCGTGGGCGAGACGGCGCGGCGCGGTCCCTTGGCGGCCGCGTTTGCGGCCCTCGGCATGGCGCTCGGCGCCCTTCCCGCCGTTATCCTCGTCGCCGTCGGTCTGGACGCGCTCATCGCGGCCCTGCCCGGCGCCCTGTCGCTCCTGAAGGCTGCCGGGGCGGTCTATCTGGTCTGGCAGGCGGCGCAGCTGTTGCGCCGGCCGGCCGACACGCAACGCCCCGCTCCGGCAGATACGGCAGAGGGTGCGGGCCGCCCGACCCGGAACAGTCTCCGCGCGGGCGCCCTGCTGGTGCTGCTCAATCCGCGGACACCGGCGCTCTACGCCGCCTTTCTGCCCCTCTTCCTGCGGTCCGACTCCGGCATCCCCGCCCATGCTCAGCTTCTCGCCCTCGGCCTCGGCGTGATCGCGGTCTTCCTCGCCGTCGACCTCGTCTTCGTCGCCGTCGCGTCCCGGATCGGCGCACGGCTCGCGGACAACGCTACCGTTGGCCGGGTCATGCGGTATCTGGGCGCGTCGCTCCTCGTGCTGTTCGGCGTGCGGCTGTTGACCAGCCGCGACTGAACGCGGCCGGGCCCCGGGGTTGAGCGCCGCCCGATAGGGCCGCCCGACAGGGCCGGCGCGTTTGGGACTTGAATCCGCCGGCCGGGACGGCCACGCTGCAGCGAAGCCGTCGAAACATGCCTGCCATCGAGTCGCTCCGTGACGCCCGAGATCCTGCTGTCCGCCTTCGTGACGCTGTTCGTGATCATCGATCCGGTGGGGATCGCGCCAATCTTCCTCGGCCTGACGGGAGATCGCGCGGCTGCCGAACGCCGGGCGATCGCGATCAAGGCGGTCATCATCGCGGTTATTGTGCTCGTTGCTTTCGCCGTCGGCGGACAATGGCTGCTGGCGGCAACCGGCATTTCCCTGCCGGCCTTCCGCGTCGCCGGCGGTATCCTGCTGTTCTGGATCAGCGTCGAAATGGTGTTCGAGCGCCGGACCCAGCGCAAGGAGTCGACGGCGGAACGGTCCGTCGTCGAGGAACCGCATGACGACATCGCGGCGGTGCCGTTGGCCGTGCCCCTGATGGCGGGCCCCGGGGCGATCACCGCGGTCATCCTGCTGGCCAGCGAGGCCGGTGGCGGCCTGCTGGAACTTTTCGCGGTCATCGGCGTCATTGCAGTGACACTTGCGGTAACGCTCGTCATCCTCCTGATCGCCATGCCGATCGACCGGCTGATGGGAAAGACCGTACGCACCGTCATAACGCGTCTGCTCGGCGTCATCCTCTCGGCCCTCGCCGTGCAGTTCGTGGCCGATGGTGTCATCGCCTTAATGTCGTGACTCAATAAATTATTCCAACTCGTTGATTTGGATATCTAAATGGCACATGGATCGAGCAAAGTCATCTACGCCGCGCTCGCCGGCAACGGACTGATAGCCATCACCAAGTTCGCCGCGGCGGCCTATACGGGTTCGTCGGCCATGGCGTCGGAGGCGATCCACTCGCTGGTCGACACCGGAAACCAGGTGCTGCTTCTGATCGGTATCAAGCGGTCGAAACGGCCGGCGGACGCGGCACACCCGTTCGGCTACGGCACCGAGGTGTATTTCTGGGCGTTCGTGGTCGCCATCATGATCTTCGGCGTCGGCGCCGGTGTATCCCTCTACGAGGGCTACCAGAAGATCCTGCATCCCCACGAGATCTCGAGCCCGATCGTCAACTACGTCGTGCTCGGGCTGGCGATGGTGTTCGAGGCCGGCGCCTGGTGGGTCGCCTATAAGGAGTTCGAGAAAACCCGCGGCAGGCGCAACCTGATCGATGCCGTGCGCCGCTCCAAGGACCCGACGGTGTTTACCGTCCTGTTCGAGGATTCCGCGGCGATGCTCGGTCTGATTGTCGCGCTGGTCGGTATCTCGCTTGCGCAGTATACCGGCATCAAGGAACTGGATGGATACGCATCGGTCGGAATCGGCATCATCCTGGCCGGTACCGCCGCCGTCCTCGCCTACGAGACGAAGGGCCTGATCATCGGCGAAGCCGCGAGCCGGGAACTCGTCGACGGTGTCCGCACGATCGCCCTGGCGGCGAACGGGGTGGAGCGGATCAACGAGCTCCGGACAATGCATCTGGGCCCCAACGACGTGCTCGTCGCGATCAGCCTCGATGTCGCCGACGCGATGCCGGCCGGGGATGTCGAACAGACCATCTCGGGCCTCGAGGTCGACATCATGGCAGCGTTTCCCGATGTTCGGAGGGTGTTTGCCGAAATCCAGTCGGCGGCCGGTCACGCCGCCTCGGTGGCGGCGGAACAGGCGCGGACGCGCGCGGAAAACGGCGGGACGGATCCAGCGTAGCCGGCGCGCGTGCCGATCCGGCGTCAGTCGTCAGGCAGTTTCACCGTCATCTCCGCCCCGCCGTAACCGTGGACGGAATCGTGGGCACGCACGGTGACTTCGGTAACATCGGCGGGTACGGCCACACCCGACAGCGACCGGGTGAACGGCTGCTCGGTGTCGTGCGGGTGGAGAAGCTTGCGGGTGCCCAGGACCGTCCCGTCGGGGCCGATGACCTGCCAGGAATCGGCGTAGTGGTCCCAGCCGGCGTCGTCATGGCGAACGGCGACATGAAACGTCCACGTACCGGTTCCGGAGGGCACTGCGTCCACGGCCACCACGTCCGCCTCTCCGGCAAGCGCCGGTGCGGCCGTGGCCAGACCGAGGATGAAAACGACATACGCGGTTCTTGTCATGCCCCAAGGAAACCGCATCGTATTACGCGAAGCGAGTCACAAACCCGTCAGGACCCGCCGACGCCCGCGCGCCCTCACCAGGGGATCGTCCGGCTGTCGGTTCCCGTAAAGGCGCCATTCCGGCTGTCGTCGTCCAGAAGCGCCACGCGAACCACCTCTCGCGCGCCGTCCTCGATCTCCTCCGTACCCCGGTAGCCGTTCAGGTTCGTCCTGGTGAAGCCGGGAGAAGCCATGTTCACGCGAATGCCCTCATCCTCGAGTGCGATCGCGAAGGACAGACCGATGGCATTCAACGCCGTCTTCGATGCGGCGTAACCGGGCGTGAAGAGCTTGCGGTAGGGAAAATCGGGATCTGAGTTTTCCGACAGCGACCCGACGCCGCTGCTGACCATGACAATCCGTCCGGCTTTGGCGGCACGCAGCAGCGGCAGCATTTCCTGCGTTACGGCGACGACGCCGAATACGTTCGTTTCCCAGATGGCGCGGATGGCGTCGAGCGAAATCGTCGTCGTGACGAGGCGTTCGATGACGTCTTCGAACGCCAGGTCGGCCATCTCCGCGGGGCGGGAGATTGCGGCGTTGTTGACGAGAAGGTCGAGATGGCCGCATTCCGTCCGGATCCGCGCGGCTGCGGCAGCGATCGAGGCGGCGTCCGTCACATCGATCTGGATTGCGGTCGCGCCTGCTCCGATTTCGGCGGCCGCGGCCTCTCCCCGCGCCTCGTTGCGCGACCCGACATAGACGGTCCAACCCTTGGCGACGAGGGACTCGGCGACATGCAGGCCGATACCCTGGTTGGCGCCTGTCACGAGGGCGATTTTCTGTGCTTCGGTCATTTGACGTCCCGGTTTCAGATTGAAGATGGATGCAATATGGCGCCCACATCCCGGATGAACTATGATCGATCCTCCGCCATAGTTTCGAGATCGTCCGGTTTTGTCCGATCCCATCTCCCAGATCGTCAGTCTCCTCCAACCAAAGTTTGCGTTCTCCAAGCGGGTCGCAGGGTCGGGGCACTGGACGCTGCACGAGCCGCGATCCGACGTCCCGTTCTATTGCGCGGTCCTGGAAGGCGGTTTCCGGCTGGAGACGCCGGACGGCGCCGAGATCGTGGTCGGCAAGGGGGATTTCCTACTGGTGCCCTGCACCGCCGGTTTCACCATGACCAGTCTCGATGTCTCCGGCGACGCGATGCGGGTGGAAAAGCCGTTTGTCACACCCGACGGCACCCATTGGCTCGGTCCGGCGGGCGGGCACGCGGATGCCTGGATGCAGGTGGGGCATTGCGCCTTCGCCGCGCCCGATAACGATCTGCTGGCTTCGCTGCTGCCGCAGGTCATCCATGTGCGCGGAGGCGATCGGCTCTCGACCCTTGTCCACCTCGTTGCCGACGAGAGCGGTGCCGCGCGTCCGGCCCGCGAGATCGTTCTGGAGCGCCTTCTGGAAGTTCTGCTGATCGAAACGCTTCGCGCGGCACCCGATACCGGCGGCGCGGCGGGCCTCCTGCGAGGCCTATCGGATCCGCGCCTGGTGTGCGTCATCCGCGCCATCCACGATCGGCCGGACCATCCATGGACCCTTGCCAGCCTGGCGAACGAGGCCGCCTTGTCGCGATCGGCCTTCTGTGCCCGGTTCACGGCCGCCGTCGGAGTCGCTCCGATCGCCTATCTCGCGGCGTGGCGGATGGCGCTGGCGAAACAGATGCTGCGCCGCGCGGAACTGCCCGTTACCGAGGTCGCCTCCCGGGTCGGCTATGCAACCGTAAGCGGTTTCAGCGTGGCGTTTTCCCGCGCCACGGGCGTGTCCCCGGCGCGGTTCGCGCGTGACGCGACGGCGCAATGAGGATCGGGCGACGCGCCGCCGCTATCAGCCTTCCAGCGGCCGACGGTCGTCGCGCAGCGCGATATAGATCGCCGGGATCACCAGCACCGTCAGCAGCGTCGAGGACGCCAGGCCGAACAGCAGCGAAATCGCCAGGCCCTGGAAGATCGGGTCGGTCAGGATCACGGCCGCGCCGATCATCGCCGCCAACGCGGTGAGCAGGATCGGCTTGAAGCGGATGGCACCCGCATCCAGCAACGTGCGGCGCAGGGGCTTGCTGACGTCGCGCTCGTGGCGGATGAAGTCGACCAGCAGGATCGAGTTGCGCACGATGATGCCGGCCAGCGCGATGAAGCCGATCATCGAGGTGGCGGTGAACGGCGCCTGGAACAGCCAGTGGCCGAGCACGATGCCGATCAGCGTCAGCGGGATCGGCGTCAGGATCACCAGCGGCAGCAGGAACGAGCCGAACTGGGCGACGACCAGGAAGTAGATCCCCAGAATTGCCACGGCGAAGGCCGCGCCCATGTCGCGGAAGGTGACATAGGTCACCTCCCACTCCCCGTCCCACAGGAAAGACGTGACGCTCTCGTCGGCGGGCTGGCCGTGCAGCAGCATCTGCGGTTTCGGCAGATCGCCCCAGTCGTGGTTCTCGACCGCGTCGGCAACCGCGATCATGCCGTAGATCGGCGCCTCGTATTCGCCGGCGAGTTCGGCCTGCACCATCTCGGCCGCCCGGCCGTCGCGGCGGAATATGGGGAACGATGCCGGCTCCGCGCTCAGGCTCACCACGTCACCGAGCTCAACCACGCCGCGGCTGCCCGGCAGCGCGTTGGCGGGCACCGGAGTCGAGAGGGTGCGCTGCGAGATCGACAGGTCTTCCTTCGGCAGCTTGACGGCGATTTCGATCGGGTGACGCCCGCCGCCGCGATGCGAATAGCCGACGGTCACGCCGGTCAGATAGGACTGGATGGCGTCATAGACGTCCGATTGCGTCACCCCGTGATACTCGAGGTTGTTCTGGTCGATGCGCACGTGAAGCCGGTCGGCGGGCGTGCCGAAGCTGTCGTCGACGTCGACGATGTAGGGAACGCTCTCGAACAGGTCCTTCAGCTCGGTTGCGACCGCGCGCCGGGTCTCGTCGTCGGGGCCGTAGACCTCGGCCAGCAGGGTGGCGAGGACCGGCGGTCCCGGCGGCACCTCGACGACCTTGATGACGGTACCCTCGGGCACCGCCAGACCGGCCAGCCGTTCGCGGACGTCCAGCGCGATCTCGTGGCTGGCCCGGTCGCGCTCGTGCTTCGGCGTCAGGTTGATCTGCAGGTCGCCGTACTCGGGCAGCTCGCGGATGTAGTAGTGGCGCACGAGGCCGTTGAAATTGAACGGCGCCGATGTGCCCGCATAGGACTGGATCGAGGCCAGTTCCGGCAGGTCGGCAAGTGCCCTCGCGGCGCGCAGCAGCACCTGGTCGGTGTCCTCCAGCGTCGAGCCCTCGGGCAGGTCGACGACGACCTGCAGCTCCGACTTGTTGTCGAAGGGCAGCAGCTTCACCGTGACGGTCTTGTCGTAGAACAGCACCATGGCGGCAACGGTCGCGACGCCGACGATCAGCAGGAAGGTCCAGGCGCGGAACCGGCTCTTCAGGATCGGTCTGGCGACGGCGACATAGGCCTTGCCGAGGACCCCGCCATGGGCGGACTCGTGCGCCGCGCCGTGGCCGCCGTGGTCCTTGCCGATCTTCATCATCAGCCAGGGCGTGACGGTGACGGCGACGAAGAAGGAGAAGATCATCGCCGCCGAGGCGTTCGCCGGAATCGGGCTCATGTAGGGGCCCATCAGTCCGGAGACGAACAGCATCGGCAGCAGGGCCGCGACGACGGTCAGCGTCGCCACGATGGTCGGGTTGCCGACCTCGGCAACCGCGTCGATCGCCGCTTCGCGCCGGTCCCGCCCGTCCTTCATCGCCCAATGCCGGGCGATGTTCTCGATCACGACGATGGCATCGTCGACGAGAATGCCGATCGAGAAGATGAGCGCGAACAGGCTGACGCGGTTGATCGTGTAGCCCATGAAATAGGACGCGAAGAGCGTCAGCAGTATCGTTGTGGGAATGACAATGAAAACGACAATTCCCTCCCGCCAACCGATAGCGAAGGCCACCAGAACGACAATCGAAATCGTCGCCAGGCCGAGGTGGAACAGCAGCTCGTTGGCCTTCTCGTTGGCGGTCTCGCCATAATCGCGGGTGATCAGGATATCGAGATCCTCGGGCACCAGCCGGTCGCGCAGCAGCTCCAGACGCTCGATCAGTTTTTCGCCGATAACGACCGCATTTGCGCCGGCCCGCTTGGAAACTGCGATGGAGACGGCCGGAACGGGATCGATTTCGACCGTTTCGTCAGTCTCTGCGCCCTCGCCCGTCCCGATGTGCCAGACGCGGTGCTCCTCCGGCGCGGCATCGACGACCACCTTGGCGACGTCGCCGACATAGACGGTCCGGCCGTCGCGGGCGGTCATTTCCAGCAGCTCGATATCCGGCACACCCTGCAGGGTCTGGCCGGCGACGACCGGCAGACTGCGGTTGCTGTCGCGCACGGTACCGGCCAGAAACGATTGATTTGCCTCGGTAATCTTGCCGATGAGCTGCGCCAGCGTGATGCCGTGCAGGGACAGCAGTTCGGGATCCGGCTCGACGCGGATCTGGTCCTCGCGGCCGCCGACGATGTAGGTCAGACCGACGTCATCGACCTTCGCCAGCTCGACCAGCAGGTCACGGGCGATCGAATAGAGGCCGTTATCCGTCCAGCGGTCGGCGGCCTCCGGCTTCGGCGCCAGCGTGACGACGACGATCGCCACGTCGTCGATGCCGCGGCCGACGATCAGCGGTTCCGGGATTCCGACCGGAATCCGGTCCATGTTGGCCCGAACCTTCTCATGCACGCGCAGGATCGCATCGTCGGGATCGGTGCCGACGAAGAAGCGTGCGGTGACCATCACCTGGTCATCCTGCGTCTGCGAATAGACATGCTCTACGCCGTTGATTCCCTTGACGATCGTCTCCAGGGGCTCGGTGACGAGCTTGACGGCGTCGTCGGCCTTCAGCCCGTTGGCGGAGACGTGGATATCGACGAGCGGGACGCTGATCTGCGGCTCTTCCTCACGCGGCAGGGAGACCAGCGCGACGAGGCCGAGAGCCAGCGCCGATATCAGCAGCAGCGGCGTCAGCGGAGAAGAAATGAAGGCACTGGTCAGCGTGCCGGAAATGCCCCGTTTCATGGCTGCACCAGCCGGTCACCGGCCTTCAGGCCGCCGAGCACCTCGACCATCGGCTCATCCGAACCGTCGACGGACTGGCCGAGCTGGACCACCACGTCGAGCGGTGCACCTTCATCCGTGGCGACACGGGCGTAGTCGAGGCCGAACCGCTTGAAGAGGTAGGTTCGCGGGACAACGAAAGTCTCGCGCTCGCCGGCGGCGATGCGCACCAGCGCGCGCTCACCGACAAAATAGTCACCGAGATCGGCGACTTCGGCGTCAGCCACGACGCTGCCGCCCTCGAGGCGGGGATAGACGGTAACGATCCTGCCCTTCCCGGCCGCGCCACCTTCCGGTCCCATGCCACGCCGGCCGATCAGGATCTCGTCGCCGAGTTCGATGTAGCGGGCATGGCGCTCCGGCACCTTGAGGCGCAGGATATACCGGTCGGAGGCGATTTCGGCGATGGTTTCGCCGTTCAGGACCACCGTCCCGACGGTGACCGGCACATCGAGAACCCTGCCGTTGCCCGGCGCCTCGACCGCCCCTTCGGCGATCTGCTGCTCCGCGACGGACTTTTCGGCCTGCGCGGTCTGCAGCCTGTTCTCGGCAACGTCGTAGGCCGTCTGCAGCGCGTCGAGTCGGGCCTGCGCAAGGATGCCGCGTTCCTTGAGCGACTGGCCACGTTCGAGTTCGGTCTTCGCATTCGCCAGGGAGGCCTCGAGGCCGCGAATGCTGGCGTCCAGGCCCTTGATCCTGATCGCCAATTTGTCGTCGACAATCGTCGCGATCTTCTGTCCCGCCTGAACAGAATCGCCCTCGCTCACCGTCAGCTCGGTCACGGTTCCGCCGATGCGGGCGCGCGCCGCGACGACGTCCGCGCTTTCGACCGTGGCGAAAACGGCCTTGTAGTCCTCGACGGTCGTCGGCGTGACGACAAAGCCGTCATCAGCGGCCAGTGCCGACAGAGCCGTGGCACCGACGACTGCCGCTGCCAGAAATAGCTTCGAAAAACGGGCGTTCATCATACGTTGCGTCATGACCTTCTCTCCCGGGTCCGCAGCGCAGATATAATCACATATTCGAAAAATGGAATATGAAAAATGTCAAAATCGGACGAACGTCTTGTTCAAGGCTCATCCTGATTGACCGTTTTGATCCCTCGTACGCCGGGACCGGTGGCCCGGCGTACCCCACGAGTCGATGGACGCAGGAACGACGACCCGAAAAATTAGAACGGGATTTCGTCGTCCATGTCGTTCGGCATTCCGCCGCCGCCACCGCCACCGCCCATCGGGCCCGACGAACCGAAATCGCTGCCGCCGGAACTGCCGCCGAAGTCGCCTCCACCGCCGCCACCGGACCGGCCGTCGAGCATGGTCAGGGTCGAATTGAACCCCTGAAGCACGACCTCGGTCGAGTACCGGTCCTGACCGGACTGATCCTGCCACTTCCGCGTCTGGAGCTGGCCCTCGATATACACCTTGGCGCCTTTCTTCAGATACTGTTCGGCGACCCGGCAGAGCCCCTCGCTGAAGATCACCACCCGGTGCCATTCCGTTCGCTCACGCCGCTCGCCCGAGTTGCGATCACGCCAGGTTTCCGTCGTCGCAATCCTCAGATTGGCGATCGGGCGGCCGTCCTGGGTGCGGCGGATCTCCGGGTCGGCGCCCAGGTTGCCGACCAGAATGACTTTATTGACGCTTCCCGACATCACCAGACCTCTCTGTTTTCCGATTTGACCGCGACACTAGCCGCCCGCCCCCGCGCCGTCTCTGTACGACAGGGTTTTCCACAGATGGCGGCGGTCCATCTGACGTTTTCGCCCGTAAGAGAGGCGTGTATCCTGATGGACGCGGCGGTATGTTCCTATTATGTTCCGATTCCGAACGCAATCCCAGATTCCATCCCACCCCGATCCGTGGTCCCCGAGGCGATATGAAAGAAATCCGGACAGACCGGTTACTCCTGAGGCCTTTCCGCGCTGACCAGGCAGACCTGTTGGGACGCGTCATCCGTGACCGGCGGGTATTCTTCTGGCGGGAAGCACGGGTGACAGAGGAGGAAATCCAGGCGGTGCTGAACCGCAGCCTGGACCTGGCGCCGCAAGGCATGGGCTGGTTCACGATCCACACGCGAGACGATTTCCGTTTCGTCGGCGATATCGTGCTGCAGCCGTTGGCAGAGAGCGGTGACATCGAGATCGGCTACCATCTTCTGCCGGAATCGTGGGGCAACGGTTTTGCGACCGAGGCCGCGGAGGCGATGCTCGACTATGGCTTCCGCGTCCTGCGGCTTCCCGAGATCGTCGCCGTCGTGCTCCCGGACAACACGCGGTCGCAGAGGGTTATAGAGCGGCTCGGCCTGCCCTATATTGAAGACCGGATCCACGCCGATCTTCTCCATCGCTACTACGCTCTGTCGCGGACCGACTATCTGGCCGCGCGCAAGACCGCTCTGGAACAGCCGGGAAGCTGACGTCCATGCAGAAATTCATCTCCGTCTCCGGCGCGCGCGAGCACAATCTCAAGAACGTCTCGGTCGACATTCCACGCGACGAACTGGTGGTGATCACCGGACTGTCGGGATCGGGCAAGTCGTCGCTTGCCTTCGACACGATCTATGCAGAAGGCCAGCGCCGCTATGTCGAGAGCCTGTCGGCCTATGCCCGGCAGTTCCTGGAGATGATGCAGAAGCCGGACGTCGACCATATCGAGGGCCTATCGCCGGCGATCTCCATCGAGCAGAAGACGACCTCGCGCAATCCGCGCTCGACGGTCGGAACCGTCACAGAAATCTACGACTACCTGCGCCTGCTGTTCGCCCGCGTCGGCGTGCCTTATTCGCCGGCGACCGGCCTGCCGATCGAGAGCCAGACGGTAAGCCAGATGGTCGACCGGATGATGGCGCTCGAAGACGGTACGCGGCTCTACCTGCTCGCTCCCATCGTGCGCGGCCGCAAGGGCGAATACCGCAAGGAACTGGCCGAACTGATGAAGCGGGGCTTCCAGCGCGTGAAGATCGACGGCGCCTTCCATGAAATCGCCGACGCGCCGGCGCTGGACAAAAAGTTCAAGCACGACATCGACGTAGTGGTGGACCGGATCGTCGTGCGCGAGGACATTGCTTCGCGGCTGGCGGATTCCTTCGAAACCGCGCTGCAGCTCGCAGACGGGCTGGCGGTCGCCGAATATGCGGACGAAAAGGACGACAAGGGCGCGCCGAAACGCCTGATGTTCTCCGAGAAGTTCGCCTGCCCCGTGTCGGGCTTCACTATACCCGAGATCGAGCCACGGCTGTTCTCGTTCAACTCCCCGCACGGCGCCTGCCCGGTCTGCGACGGTCTCGGCTCGGAAATGCGGGTCGACCCCGACATGGTGATCCCCGATCCTTCGCTGACGTTGAAGGCCGGTGCGGTCGCACCGTGGTCGCGCTCGTCCTCGCCGTATTATTTGCAGACGCTGGAGGCGCTGGGGCGGCACTACAAGTTCAAGATGACAGTCGCGTGGGAGAAGCTGCCGAAGAAGGCGCAGGACGCGATTCTGTACGGCTCCGGCAAGGACCAGATCACCTTCACCTATGACGACGGCATGCGCGCCTACGACACGACGAAAGCGTTCGAAGGCGTGATCCCGAACCTCGAGCGGCGCTGGCGGGAGACCGAATCCTCCTGGTCGCGCGAGGAGATCGAGAAGTACATGGGGCAGACGCCGTGCTCGGCCTGCAACGGCAACCGGCTGAAGCCCGAGGCGCTGTGCGTCAAGATCGCCGGCCTGCATATAGGCGACGTCACCGCCATGTCGATCCGCGCGGCGAACCGCTGGTTCGAACTGCTGCCGGACGGCCTGACCGACAAGCAAAACGAGATCGCGTCGCGAATTCTCAAGGAAATCCGGGAGCGCCTCGCGTTCCTGAACGACGTCGGCCTCGATTATCTGACGCTCGCCCGCTCGTCGGGGACCCTGTCGGGCGGCGAGAGCCAGCGCATCCGCCTCGCCTCGCAGATCGGCTCGGGCCTGACGGGCGTGCTCTATGTGCTCGACGAGCCGTCGATCGGACTGCACCAGCGGGACAACGAACGGCTGCTCGGCACGCTCCGGCACCTGCGCGACCTCGGCAATACCGTCATCGTGGTCGAGCACGACGAGGACGCGATCCGAACCGCCGACTATGTGATCGATGTGGGGCCGGCTGCCGGCGTTCATGGCGGCCAGATCATCGCCAGGGGCACGCCGGAAGAGATCATGGCCAATCCGGCCAGCCTGACCGGCAAGTACCTGACGGGGCTGGAACAGATCCCGCTGCCGCCAGAGCGCCGTGAAATCTCGCCGCATCGGCGCATCCGGGTGGTTGGCGCGCGCGAGAACAACCTGAAGGACGTCACGGCCGAGATTCCGCTCGGCACCTTTACCTGTGTCACCGGTGTATCGGGCGGCGGTAAGTCCTCGCTCCTGATCGACACGGTCTACAAGGCAATCGCCCGGCGTCTGAACGGCGCGCGCGAGCATCCGGGCGCCCACGATCGCATCGACGGGCTGGAGCATATCGACAAGATCATCGACATCGACCAGTCGCCGATCGGGCGCACGCCACGGTCGAACCCGGCGACCTATACTGGCGCCTTCACGCCGATACGGGAGTGGTTCGCCGGCCTGCCGGAAGCAAAGGCGCGCGGCTATGCGCCGGGCCGCTTCTCCTTCAACGTCAAGGGCGGGCGCTGCGAGGCCTGTCAGGGCGACGGCGTCATCAAGATCGAAATGCACTTCCTGCCCGACGTCTACGTGACCTGCGACGTCTGCAAGGGACGACGCTACAATCGCGAGACCCTGGAGGTGCTGTTCAAGGGCAAGTCGATTGCCGACGTGCTCGACATGACCGTCGATGAGGCGCGCGACCTGTTCGACGCCGTCCCCACGATCCGCGACAAGTTCGAGACGCTGCAACGCGTGGGGCTCGGTTACATCCACGTCGGCCAGCAGGCGACGACCCTGTCGGGCGGCGAGGCGCAGCGCATCAAGCTCGCCAAGGAGCTGTCGAAACGCTCTACGGGCCGCACGCTCTACATTCTCGACGAGCCGACCACCGGCCTGCACTTCCACGATGTCAAGAAGCTGCTCGAAGTGCTGCATTCCCTCGTCGATCAGGGCAACACGGTCGCGGTGATCGAGCACAATCTGGAGGTCATCAAGACCGCGGACTGGATCATCGACATCGGTCCGGAAGGCGGTGACGGGGGCGGCACCATCGTCGCCCAGGGGACGCCCGAGGACATCGCAGCCGAAACGGCGAGCTATACGGGTCAGTTCCTGAAGGAGCTGTTCGACCGGCGGCCGGGGAAACGGACCGAGGCGGCGGAGTAGATATCTGTCACGCCCCGTTCAAGTCGCGCGCGCCCTTCAAGTCCATTGCCGGGACGCACCGGTATCGCCATGCTCCCCTGATCTCACGTCGCAGGGGGCGCACATGGCCTATACCTATTCTGACGACCGGGCGGATCTGACGCCGGCAACGCTGTTTTCGCTGATCGCACTCGTGCTGCTCGGCACGCGCTTCGTGCAGGGTTTCATCTTCTGGGGCGGCGCGAGCCGGCGGCTGATCTACAGCTTTCACCCGGTTTCCGGGGTCGAGCATGCGGTGAAGCTCGATTTCGACTCCCCCGGGTTCGTCGCCAACAAGCTGATCCATGCCCTCCCCGGCACGCTCTGGATCCAGGGGCCGCTGGAATGGACGCTGCAGTTTCCCAGCCTAATCGTGGCCTCGGTATGGTTCTGGACGATCGCCGAACTGCTGGTCGGGCTTGGCCTGATCTTCGGCCTTCTGACGCGGCTAGCGGCGCTCGGCAGTATCGCCATCAACCTGATGCTGATGCTGATTTTCGGCTGGATGGGCTCCACCTGCCTCGACGAATGGACGATGGCGGTGTCGGGCGTGGCCATGAGCAGCGCGCTCTTCCTGGCCGGCGGCGGGAGCGTTTCGCTGGATGCGCTCGTCGCGCGGACGGACTGGGCGTGGCGGAACCGGTGGACGAACTGGCTGTTCAGCGGGCCGGTATCCGGTATCGCTCTGCGCCGCCTCGGTATCGGTCTGGCCCTCGCGAGTGTCGTTTTCACCGTCGGGTCCTACGCCATCCTGTTCGGTGCCGTCGTTTCGCCCCTGCACTCGCGCGTCAACTACCACAGCCACAACGTGGCGCTGAGCGATGTCGCCGTGGCGGGGGGCGACGTGACCTTCCGGGCCTATGTCGACGCGGGGCCCGATACCGGTGCCGCCTATGTGATCGCCGCCAAGCTGGTCGACGGGTCAGGCGAGACGGTCGCGACCTGGGATGGCGCGGTGCTGGCCGCGCTGCCCGCCGAGTCCTTCGACAACGTCTACCCGTATGTCTGGGCGTCGAAGTTCAAGACCGAGACGGTCGGCTTCTCGGGCGTCACCGGGGCGAAGGCGACGATTACCCTGCAGGCCCCGGCCGGCGCCACCATCCCGGCCGGCGGACCCTACGATCTCGTCCTGGAGGCGATCAACGGTGCGGTGTGGCGCTCCGGAACGCCGGCCGGCCGGTAAGGGGCGCTATGCCGCGTCGCCCCTGACGGGGATGGTGTGCGTATTTGGTTGGCGGATTGGAACCAATTCCGCGGCGGTCCGTTGTCTGGCCAAATCCCACAACGGACAGGAGACCCGCCATGCATGACATCAGCGGTACGAAAGTAGCCATTCTCGCGACACACGGTTTCGAGCAATCCGAACTCGAAGTCCCGCTGACGCGGCTGAAAGAGGCCGGCGCCATGGTGCACGTCATCGCGCCTGAGGCCGGCGAGATCCGCGGCTGGGACGACAAGGACTGGGGCAATTCGGTGGCAGTCGACGTCACACTCGGCGACGCCGACGCCGGCGACTATGACGCGCTCGTCCTGCCCGGCGGCCAGATCAACCCGGACCTGCTGCGCGTCGAGAAGAAGGCGATCGACTTCATCCGCACGATCTTCGACCAGAAGAAGGTGGTTGCCGCCATCTGCCATGCCCCCTGGCTGCTCGTCGAGGCCGGCATCGCCAAGGGCCGGGAGATGACCTCCTACAAATCGATCAGGACCGACGTGATCAATGCCGGCGGCACCTGGACGGACGAAGAGGTCGTGGTCGACAACGGGCTGGTGACAAGCCGCCATCCCGGCGACCTCGAGGCGTTCTGCGCCAAGATCGCCGAGGAGATCCAGGAAGGGCGCCACGACAAACGCGCGGCCTGACCCCCGCACGCGGGATCGAAGCCGCCCGTTCACAACGATCATCGAGGGGCCGCGCAGCGCGCGGCCCTTCGCCTTTTCTCATGGCATCCGCCACGGGGTCTTCTCTTTCGCGGCGTGGGGGACTAGATAGCGCGCCATGTCCATGAAACCCGTTCACGTCATCGGCGCCGGGCTCGCCGGTTCGGAAGCCGCCTGGCAGATCGCTCAGGCGGGCGTTCCCGTCGTCCTGCACGAGATGCGCCCTGTCCGCATGACGGACGCCCACCTCGGCGAAGGCTGCGCCGAACTCGTCTGCTCGAACTCGTTCCGGTCCGACGACGCGGAGACGAACGCCGTCGGGCTGCTGCACGCCGAGATGCGGCTCGGCGTATCGCTGATCCTGCAATCCGGCGACGCCAACCAGGTGCCGGCGGGCGGTGCGCTGGCGGTCGACCGGGTCGGCTTCTCCGACGCCGTCACGGCGGCGCTGGAAGGGCACCCCCTGATCGAGCTGCGCCGCGAGGAAATCGACGGCCTGCCGCCCGAAGACTGGGACAGCGTGATCGTGGCGACAGGCCCCCTCACCTCTCCGGCGTTGTCGGAGGCCATCGGACAGGCGACGGACCAGGATTCGCTCGCCTTCTTCGATGCGATCGCGCCGATCGTCTACAAGGAAAGCATCGACTTTTCGAAAGCCTGGTACCAGTCGCGCTACGACAAGGCGGGACCGGGCGGCACGGGTGCGGACTACATCAACTGCCCGCTCGACAAGGACCAGTACGAGGCGTTCATCGACGCGCTGCTCGCCGGCGAGAAGACCGATTTCCGCGAGTGGGAGAAGTCCACGCCCTACTTCGACGGCTGCCTGCCGATCGAAGTGATGGCCGAACGCGGCCGGGAGACGCTCCGGCACGGGCCGATGAAGCCGGTCGGGCTCACCAATCCGCACGATCCGGAGGTGAAGTCCTACGCCATCGTCCAGCTTCGCCAGGACAATGCGCTCGGCACGCTCTACAACATGGTCGGGTTCCAGACGAAGCTGAAATACGGTGCCCAGACGGAGATCTTCCGGATGATCCCGGGCCTGGAGAACGCCGAGTTCGCCCGGCTTGGCGGCCTGCACCGCAATACCTTCCTGAACAGCCCCAAGCTGCTGGACGACAGCCTGCGTCTGAAGGCGATCCCGCGCCTGCGCTTTGCCGGACAGATAACCGGGGTCGAAGGTTATGTGGAATCCGCCGCCATCGGACTTCTGGCCGGTCGCTTCGCGGCGGCGGAACGACTCGGACAGCCGATGACGCCGCCGCCGGCGACAACCGCACTGGGCGCGCTGATCGGCCACATCACCGGCGGCCATCTGCCGGACGAGACGCAGTCTCGCAGCTTTCAGCCGATGAACGTGAATTTCGGCCTGTTCCCGCCGATCGAGATCCCGAAAACGCCGGGTATCCGGCTGCGCGGCAAGGAGAAGTCGCGGGCGAAGAAGCGCGCGATGTCGGCCCGGGCGCTGTCGGATATCGCGGTCTGGCTGGGTCGGCGCGAAGCGGCGGAGTAGCCGCAGCGAGGAATGCTCTCCGCTAGCACACTTTCCTGGCGCGGCGGGCGGCAGACCAGAGGATCCACTGGCGGCGCCATTGCGGCACGACGCAGTGTTCGGCAAACGGACGGTAACACGACCGTTCCATGTGGTTCAGGTAAGGTCGCACCAGCGCAATCGGCAGGACGGCCGGCACGGCCTGCCGGCAGATATCGCGGATGCAGGAACCCGCTTCGTCCAGATGGCGGCGGGCGAGCGCGCGAAAATCGGCGAGCGCCGCGGTCACGGCCGGCGTTTCCTGCCCGCCGAGCATGTCCTCGCGGCGCACGCCGTTGCGTTCGAGAATGTCCCCGGCCAGAAAGATCTGCCCCCGCGCGGCGTGGAACGGCATGGCCCGCAGCAGCCCGGTGATCGCATAGGCGATCCCGCCATGATCGACCATCGCCGCCGTCCAGTTGCAGCCGCGCGCGCCCAGTATCTCGGTCGCGACGGCCATGGGCTGCGACGCGGTCGCCCGCGCATAGGCTTCCAGATCCCCGACGCTCGGCATCGGATCATCGTAGATGTCGAAGGTGCGCGCCTCGATCAGATCCAGGAACGGATGGCAGGACAGGTCGCAGGTGTCGATCGTCTCGATCAGCGCGGCGGCAACGGGATGCCGGCCGATCTCGCCGTGCCCGCATCCCGTCAGCGTGTCGCGCCACCATTGCAGGCGCATTTCGCCGGGCAGCGCATCGGAGACGACATCCCGGATTCGGGCGACCTCGAGATTGAAGGCATAGAGGGCGAAGAGGTGTTTCCGGTCCTCTTCCGGCGCAAACAGGCTGGCCAGGAAGCGATCCTTGTCGCCGCGACGGACGAGATCCTCGCAATACTCGAAACTGGCGTTGGTCGCCGAAGAGCCCATCGGATCAGTCCACCGCGATCAGGGCGGCGCCGACCGAACGCTTTTCGCCGAAGAGAATGTTGTAGGTGCGCGCCGCCGCGCCGGTGTCCATGACGTCGAGCCGGACTCCCCTCTCGCCGAGGGCCCTGCGCAGCGCGGTGGAAACGGGTACGAGCTGGCGGCCGGTGCCGATGAGCAGCAGCTCCGGTTTCACCGGGTCGTTGAACAGGCGTCCAAGGCTTGCTGCGGTGATCCCTTGCGGATCCTGCGCACCCCAGGCGTAAACGCCGCTGCTCAGGACGAGGATCGATCCGCGATGGGACATGTCGGCAAAGCGGAAGCCGCCGTTGCCATAGGCATCTATCTGAACTTGCCGGGGAAAATGCCCAACGGGGTTCTGCATACGACCAGACAGCGCACCCGCGCCGGCCTCCCGCTCAGGCGCCTTCCGTTGCGGCAGCGGCTCTCGCAGCACTGCCGCCGTCACGATTGGCACCGAGGAAGAGGAGGACCGGAGATGCAACATAGATCGACGAATAGGTTCCCACGACGATGCCCCAGATCATGGCGAATACGAAGCTACGGATAACCTCGCCCCCGAAGAGATAGAGCGCGATCAGCGCGAGCAAAGTGGTGAGAGACGTCATGATCGTCCGCGCCAGCGTCTGGTTGACGCTGAGGTCGAGCAGATCGGTGAACGGCATCTTGCGGTAACGGCGCACATTCTCGCGGATACGGTCGTAGACGACGACGGTATCGTTGAGCGAATAGCCGACGATCGTCAGGATCGCCGCGATGCTCGACAGGTTGAAGTCGAGCTGCAGGACCGCGAACAGGCCGATCGTCAGGACGACGTCGTGAACCGTCGCGATGACCGCACCGACGGCGTACTGCCATTCGAACCGGAACCAGATGTAGACGAGGATCGCGAAAATCGCGACGAGAACGGCAATCGTGCCGCTGCGGGCGAGTTCGTTACTGACCGTCGGGCCGACGATCTCGACGCGGCGATACTCCACCGAGTCGCCCAGCGCCGAGCGGATCTTGGCGATAACCGCCTGCTGGGCAAGCTCGCCGCCCTCCTGCTCGACGACGCGGATCATCACCTCGTCGGGCGCGCCGAACTCCTGGATCTGGACGTCGCCGAGGCCGAGCGCGCCGACCGTGTCGCGCAGTTCGCTGATGTTGGCGGGCCCGTCCTTGGTCTGCAGTTCGATCAGCGAACCGCCGCGGAAATCGATGCCCAGATTGAGGCCGACCACGAAGAACAGGACGATCGACACGACACCGGCAACAGCCGACAGCGGCAGCGTGAACCGCCGCAGGTGCATGAACCTGATGTGGGTATCGTCCGGAATGAACCTCAAAAGACGCACTGAAGCGCTCCTTGCTCAGATCGGGGCCTAGATCGGGACCGCCGAAGGACGGCGCCTGCGCACCCACTCCGCCACGATGAGGCGGTTGACGAGATAGGCCGTGAACAGCGTCGTGACGATGCCGATGGCGAGCGTGACGGCGAAGCCGCGGATCGGACCCGAGCCCAGGTAGAACAGGATGACCGCCGCGATGAACGTGGTGATGTTGGCATCCATGATCGTGCCGAGCGCCCGGCGATAGCCGGAGTCGATCGAGGCAATGGCGCTTTTGCCGGCCCTCTGCTCCTCGCGGATACGCTCATAGATCAGAACGTTCGCGTCGACGGCCATGCCGATCGTCAGCACGATACCCGCGATGCCCGGCAGGGTCAGCGTCGCGCCGAGAAGGGACAGGACACCGATCACCAGGGCGATGTTGACGAAGAGCGCGATGTCCGCGAACACGCCGAACAGCCCGTAGACGAGGATCATGAAGACGATGACGGCAGCCGTGCCGATAATGGCGGCGATCTTGCCGGCCGCAACCGAGTCGGCGCCAAGGCCCGGACCGACCGTCCGCTCCTCGAGGATCGTCAGCGGGGCCGGCAGGGCGCCGGCCCGCAGCAGGATCGCGAGGTCGTTGGCTTCCTCGACCGAGAATCCGCCGCTGATCTGACCGGAACCGCCGAGGATCGGCTCGCGGATCACCGGCGCCGAGATGACCTCATTGTCGAGGATGATGGCGAAAGGCCGGTTGACGTTCTGCTGCGTGGCGGTGCCGAAGCGGCGGGCGCCGCTGGAATTGAAGCGGAACGAGACGATCGGCTCGTTGGTGCGCTGGTCGAAGCCGGGCTGGGCGTCGACCAGATCCTCGCCGCTGACCATGATGCGCTTTTCGATCAGGTAGGGCGCGGGCGGATCGTCCTGGGAATAGAGAACCTCGGATTCGACCGGCGGGCGGCCGTTGAGAGCTTCCGTTGCCGGCATCGACATGTCGACAAGCCGGAACGAGAGTTTCGCGGTCTGGCCGATCAGAGCCTTCAGGCGGGCGGGATCATCGAGCCCCGGGACCTGAACGAGAATGCGGTCGGCGCCCTGGCGCTGGATCGTCGGCTCCGTGGTGCCGAGTTCGTCGATACGGCGGCGGACGATCTCGATCGACTGGTCGACGGCGGAGCTGACCCGCTGGGTGATCCCCTCCTCCGTCAGTTCGAGCGTGATCTTGCCTTCGGGCGTCGAGGAGATGGTGACGTCGCGCTGGGTCGACCCGCCGAGAAGGGAGCCGAGCGGCTGCGACAGGTCGCGCAGACTGTCGAGTGCTTCCTCGGTCTGGGCGGCATCGCGGATCGTGACGTCGACGCTGCGGCCGCGCGCCGTCAGTCCGGTGTAACCGATGCGCTCGTCCCGAAGGATCTGCCGGACGTCGTCACGCAGCGTGTCGACGCGCTCCTCGACGACAGCCTCGGTATCGACGGCCAGCAGAATGTAGGAGCCGCCCTGGAGATCGAGACCGAGCACGAGCTGCCGGTGGGGGACCCAGGACGGCCAGCCTGCCGCCTCTTCCTTGGAGAAGAAGTTCGGAACGGTCGCCAGAATCCCGGCCGCGCAGATCGCGAGGATCAGGATGATGGACCAGCGGGAAAAGTGAAGCATGTCGGCCTGTTACTCGACGCGCCTATCGGCGCGGCTATCGGAAGCGAGGGCTCAGCCTTCGTCCTTGACGGGTTCACCCTTGGTCCGGACCTCGGCGATCATCGGACGGGCGACGCGGATGCGGACACCGTCGGCGATCTCCACCTGGATCTCGCGCTCGTCGATGACCTTCGAGATCTTGCCGATCACGCCGCCGGAGGTGACCACCGTGTCGCCGCGCCGCAGATTGTTGATCATCTCCTGCTGCTGCTTCACCCGCCGCTGCTGCGGGCGCAGGATCAGGAAGTACAGGACCACGAAGATCAGGACAAAGGGAAGAAGCGAAATCAGAAAATCGCCGCCGGGCGCTCCAGCGCCTTGAGCAAAGGCGGGCGTTACGAACATTGTTTCCTCCTGTCCTGAATCAAAAGCTCACCGGTCCGCCGGTTTCCCGGCGGCTGCAAGAGCGCGCGGACTATAGCGACAGCCTCGCGCTTTGCAAACTGCAACTGAACGCGCCCCGACCGGTATCTTGCGGGTACCCCCGACGGCAGGAAAGCCCGGCAGCAGAGGACTATACCGCAGATTGACGGCCCCGGCGCGCATGATACGGTCCGCGCACTCCGCCCGGGTACGGGTGCACCCGGACAGCCAACACGAAGCCCGGACATAGGTGATCTGCGTGAGCGAACAAGACGAGACGACAAAACTTCTGGCACGAATCGCAGACAGCCTGGAGCGGATCGCCCCGCCGCCGTCGCCGCCGGCCGATATCTCAGCCACCGACGCTTTCGTCTGGCGCCCCTCACCGCCCGGCCTGCAGCCCGTCTCCGCGGTGAACCGCGTCGAGATGGTGCTGCTGAAAGGCATCGACCGGGCGCGCAACATGCTCGTTGAGAACACGGACCGTTTCGCGCGCGGGCTGCCGGCCAACAACGTGCTCCTGTGGGGCGCGCGCGGCATGGGCAAGAGCTCGCTGATCAAGGCGGCGCACAACGCCGTCAACCAGGCGACCGCCGCGGACGGCATCGCGCCCCTCAAGCTGGTCGAAATCCACCGGGAGGATATCGAGACGCTGCCGATCCTCATGGGCATCGCCCGGAGTTCGGAATTCCGGTTCCTGGTCTTTTGCGACGACCTGTCGTTCGACTTCGACGACACCTCCTACAAGTCGCTGAAGGCGGCGCTGGAAGGCGGCATCGAGGGGCGGCCGGAGAATGTGCTGTTCTACGCCACCTCGAACCGCCGCCACCTGTTGCCGCGCGACATGATGGAGAACGAGCGCTCGACCGCCATCAATCCGTCGGAGGCAGTCGAGGAGAAGGTGTCCCTCAGCGACCGGTTCGGGCTCTGGCTCGGCTTTCACAAGTGCAGCCAGGACGACTATCTGGACATGGTGCGCGGCTATGCGGCGCATTTCGGCCTGGACGTCGATCCGGACGAATTGCAGCGGGGCGCGCTGGAATGGTCGACGACCCGCGGCAGCCGCTCGGGCCGTGTCGCATGGCAGTACATTCAGGACCTGGCGGGGCGGCTGGGCGTCGACCTGAGAACCGCCGGCTGACACCCGGCGACGGAGGGCCCGAACAGCGAGCGGCGCGCCGGAGGAGGCGCGCCGTCTCTGAAGCCTGACCTAGGTGGAGCGGTCAGTCTGTAAACGTTCAGTTCGCGGCCAGATGCTTGAGCGGATCGACCGGGGTCGAGCCCTTGCGCAGCTCGAAGTGGATCTGCGGGGTCGATACCGAACCGGTCTGGCCGGCCTTGGCGATGACCTGCCCGCGCGAGACCACGTCGCCGCGCTTGACCATCAGCTCCGAATTGTGGGCGTAGGCGGTGACCCAATCGTCCGAATGGCGGATGAGGACCAGGTTTCCGTACCCCTTCAGTTCGTTGCCGGCATAGGCGACCACGCCGTTCTCGGAGGCGCGGACGGAGGTTCCTTCCGGCACAGAGATGTTGATGCCGTCGTTGTTGCCGCCGTCGTTCTTCTCGCCGTAGGACGAGATCACGCGGCCGCGCACCGGCCAGCGGAAGCTGCCGGCCGACAGGGCGGCAGGCTCGGCAACCGCGGCGCGGGTTCCCGCATCCGATTCATCGCTTGCCTGCGGGGCGTAGGCTGTCTTCTGCGGCTCCGGGGCGTCCAGGCTGCTGCTCTCGATGCCCGACTTGATCGGCGCCGGCTGGATCGACGCCTGCTGCTGGGGCGCGGGCGCCGGCGTCGCCGGGGCGGCCGTCGCGGTCTGGGCCTTGGGCAGCGATCCCGTCGCTTTCGGCGCCGGCGCGGCACCGGCGACCGCAACGCCGGGGATACGCACCTTCTGCCCGATCTTCAGTTCATAGGGCGACTGAAGGTTGTTCGCCGCGATGATGTCGTTCGGACGCACATTGTAGCGGCGGCCGAGGGCGTAGACCGTCTCGCCCGGGGTGACCGTGTGAACACCGCCGGTCGACGCCGGCTTCGGCGCCGTCCGCTCGGTGGTCGTCGTTGCGACCTTTGCCGTGCTGGCGGGCACCGGACCGGCGACCCGGGCAACGCCCTTCGCCTGCGAGGGATGCACCCAGCCACCATGGGCCTGCGAATAGACCGGGATGACGAGATACTGGCCGGGCGAGACCGATCCGGCATCGGAGATCCCGTTGACCTTCATCAGCGCATTCGCGGGCACCCCATAGCGGGTGGCGATCGTGAAGACAGTCTCGCCCTGCCCGACCACGATGGCCGAGCCGTCGCTCTTCTCGGTGGGAGCGACCGAATAGGTTGGCGGCGACGAGTATGTCGGCGCGGCCGAACCGATCTGGTTGTAGGCGGGCATCGCCTGGGAGTTCGGCGTCGTGCCGCCAGCGACCGGTTCGGGCGGGATCGAGCCGGTGTAATCGGCGTTGGGATCGCCGCCGAAGAAGGAGCCGCCACTGAACCTGGAGGTGTCGGAGCTGCAACCGGCCACTATCGCACCGACTGCACCGACGATCGCGACCCTGAGGACAAGGGACGCACGAAGACTGTCGATTACGCTACGCATCACACCACTCACGCCGATACTGATTACGGGAAGTAGTAAACGCGCGTTGAGGTAAACAACGACTTAAGGTTGACGAAAATAAAGGACTTTTTCGCCCGTGAAGCTTTCCGGCGCGTCCGGTTCGCGTGCGCGCGCTAGAGCTGTTCGGCCTTGCCGGGCACCAGCGGCACGAAGCGGACCCCGAGCAGTTCGGTGTCGTCGAAGCCCTCCTCGGTGCGCACCACGCGGTGCAGGAACTGCACGCCGCCAACCGGGCCCACGGGGATGATCATGACGCCGCCGACCTTGAGCTGCTCGACGAGGTTTTCCGGGATCTCGTCGGCCGCGGCCGTGACGATGATCTTGTCGAAGGGCGCCTGCGCCGGCCAGCCCTTCATGCCGTCGCCGACCATGGCCGTGATGTTCGAGATATTCAGGGCCTTGAAGCGCTCCTCGGCCTGCCGGTGCAATGTCCGGTAGCGCTCGATCGTGTAGACGCGCCGGCAGATCCGCGAAAGGACGGCGGCCTGGTATCCCGAGCCCGTGCCGATCTCCAGCACCTTGTCGCGGTCGGTGAGCTTGAGCTGCTCGGTCATGTAGGCGACGACGAAGGGCTGGCTGATGGTCTGGCCGCAATCGATCGGCAGCGCACGATCCTCATAGGCCGAATCGGCGAACGTCTCCTTGACGAAAATGCCGCGCGGGATCGTCTCGATGGCTTTCAGGACGCGCGCATCTCGAACGCCCTGCGACCTGAGCCCCATGATCAGGCGGGCAACGGCGATCCGGCCCTCGCTGAGCCCTGCGCCGAAATCGTCGTCCAGCTCGTCGCTCATCCAAGGCCTCGTCGCCGCCTACGCCTCCCGACCGGACGTCAGCCGTTCGCGCAGGGCGGCGTGGGTCTTTGCGTCGGTCAGGTTCAGCATCAGCGGCGTCACGGAAATCGAGCCGTCGTAGACGGCGTTCAGATCGGTGCCTGGCGCCGGATTCTGGCGGCGGCGCTCGAAGCCGATCCAGTAATACGGGTTGCCACGCCCGTCGAAGCGTGAATCGACGTACAGCAACGACTGGTCCCGCCGGCCCTGCTCCGTCACCACCACGCCCTTCACCGCATCGGGAGCGCAGGGCGGGAAGTTCACGTTCAGGACGACGTCGGTGTCGAGCTCGGCCTCGAGGAGACTGCGGATCGTCGCCGCACCGTGGGCCTCGGCGGTTTCCCAGAACATCTGTTCGGGATCGCGGAACGCCTGGCTGAGCGCGATCGAGCGGATGCCGAGGATCGAGCCTTCCATGGCGCCGGCGATGGTGCCCGAATAGGTGACATCATCGGCGAGGTTCTGGCCGCGGTTGACGCCCGACAGCACGAGATCCGGCGGCTGGTCCTTCAGGAGGTGGCGTACCCCCATGATGACGCAGTCCGTCGGCGTGCCCTTCACCGCGAAGTGGCTCTTCGAGATCTCGCGCAGCCGCAACGGATCGCTGAGCGTCAGCGAATGCGAGGCGCCGCTCTGATCCGTTTCCGGCGCGATGACGAAGACCTCGTCGGAAAGCTCGCGGGCGATCGCCTCCAGTACCTTGAGGCCCGGAGCATGAATGCCGTCGTCGTTGGTGATCAGAATGCGCATGGTGTCCCGGTGTCCGCGTCGTTCGATGTGCCGATCAAAGTGTCGAAGGCGTCAAGCCCACACTGGTGTCGGGCCTCCCTGACCACCGCCGGCCCCGGCGGGCTTGGAATGTGGCCATGGATCGCCGGGACGCGCCCGACAATGACAGGTAGGGTATGGCGGGACCGGCCGGCCGCCTACCCCCCGATAACCTCGATGCCGCCCATGTAAGGCCTGAGAGCGTCCGGCACGACAACCGTGCCGTCGGCCTGCTGGTAGTTCTCCAGGACCGCAATCAGCGCCCGGCCGGCGGCAACGCCCGAGCCGTTCAGCGTGTGGACATGGACCGGCTTGCCGCCGTCCTTCGGACGGTAGCGGGCATCCATGCGGCGCGCCTGGAAGTCGCCGCACACCGAGCAGCTCGAAATCTCGCGGTACATGCCCTGCCCCGGCAGCCAGACCTCGAGGTCGTAGGTCTTGCGCGCGGAGAAGCCCATGTCGCCGGTCGACAGCGCCATCACCCGATACGGCAGGTCGAGGCGCTTCAGCACTTCCTCGGCGCAGGCCGTCATCCGCTCGAGTTCCGCCAGCGACTGCTCCGGCGTCGTCACCGACACCATCTCGACCTTCGGGAACTGGTGCTGGCGGATCATGCCGCGCGTGTCGCGCCCGGCCGCCCCCGCCTCGGCGCGGAAGCACGGCGTCCACGCGGTCACGCGCATCGGAAGCTGGTCCTCCTCGACGATCGACTCGCGCACGAGGTTCGTCAGGGGGACTTCGGCGGTGGGGATGAGCCAGTAGCCGTTCTTCGTATCGGCCTCGATTTCCTCGATGCTGCCGGCAAAGAACTGGTCGTCCCGGAACTTCGGCAGCTGCCCTGTTCCGAACATCACCTCGTCGCGCACCAGCAGCGGCGGGTTGACCTCGGTATAGCCGTGCTCGGTCGTGTGCAGGTCGAGCATGAAGGATGCGAGCGCCCGTTCGAGCCGCGCGATGCCGCTCTTGAGCACGACGAAACGCGCACCCGACAGCTTGGCGGCGGTCTCGAAATCCATCAGCCCGAGGCTCTCGCCGATCTCGAAATGCTGCTTGGGCTCGAAGTCGAAGGAACGGGGGTCCCCGACCTTGCGGATCTCGACGTTGGCGTCTTCGTCGGCGCCGACGGGCACGTCGTCGAGCGGCAGGTTCGGCGTTCCGGAGAGCAGCTTGTGCAGGTCGGCGTCGATCCCGCGCAGGTCTTCCTCGAGCGCCGGCGCGCGTTCCTTGATGGTCGCCACCTCGGCGATGAGGGCCTGCGCCCTCTCCTCGTCCTTCGCGGCCTTCGCCTGTCCGACTTCCTTCGACGCCGCGTTGCGGCGCTCCTGCAGCGCCTGCAGCTCGGTGACCAGCGTGCGGCGTTTGTCGTCCAGCGCGATCAGGTTGTCGGCCGTGCCGCGATACTCGTCCGAGCGCTTCGCCAGCGCAGCGTCGAAGGCGTCGGGATTATCGCGAATCCATTTGATGTCGAACATGTCGGTTCCGGGGACTTCTGTGCCGTCTGGCCCGGCCGGGAGGCGGCGCGGGGTTTAAGCGAAAAACGAGGTCAGTCCTCGGATTCCGCCTCGCGCTCGGCTTCGGCCTCGGCGCGCCGCTTCTCCACCATCCTGACCGAAATGATGGACAGTTCGTAGAGAAGCAGGGTCGGCAGCGCAAGCCCGATCTGGCTGATCGGATCGGGCGGGGTCAGGAAGGCCGCGGCCGCGAAGGTGAGGACGATCGCGTACTTGCGCTTCTTCTTCAGCCCGTCGGACGTCGCGAGCCCGGCGCGCCCCAGAAGCGTCAGCAGAACGGGGAGCTGGAAGCACAGGCCGAAGGCGAACATCAGGGTCATGATGAGACCGAGATACTCGGAGACCTTCGCCACGAGCTGGATCTTGGCCTGTCCCTCGCCCGACTGCTCCATCGACAGGAAGAATTCCATGACGAGCGGCATCGTCACGAAATAGACGAGCGAGGCACCCAGCAGGAACAGGATGGGGGTGGCCACCAGAAACGGCAGGAAGGCGCCGCGTTCATTCTTGTAGAGGCCGGGCGCGACGAACATGTAGAGCTGGCCCGCGATCACCGGAAACGCCAGGAAGGCGCCGCCGAACAGCGCGATCTTGAGCTGCGTGAAGAAATACTCCTGCGGCGCCGTGTAGATGAGCTCCAGATCGGTCACGTCGCCGGCGGCCCATTCGTAGGGCTTCAGCAGGATGTTGAAAATCTCGGAAGCGAAGAAGAAGCAGATCACGAAGGTGATGCCGAGCGCGATCAGCGCCCACATCAGCCGCTGGCGCAGTTCTATCAGGTGCTCGACCAGCGGCGCCTTGGTGGCCTCGATGTCTTCGTGCGTCATCTAGCTGGGTCCGGCGTCAGGCTGCGGTGTCGGATTTCGCCGAACCGGAGGCGGGGGCTGCCGGCATCTCGGCATCGGATTTCGCGGATACGGGCTTCGCGGGCTTGGCCTCGGCCGGTTTGGCGGCGGCCGGCGCCTTCGCCGTAGCGGCCTTGCGGGCGGTCGCGGCCTTGGACGCTGTCGTCGACTTCGTCGCCGGTGCCTTCTTCGCCGTTCCGGACGACTTCGCGGGTCCGGACGCCTTCGCAGGCGTCTTTTTCGCGGCTGTTTTCGTCGACGCCGATCTGGTCGAGGCCGACTTGGTCGAGGCCGATTTTTTTGCCGCCGTCTTGCGCGGCGCGGCCTTCTTCGCCGGTGCCGAGGCCACCGGCGTATCGGCAGCGGGCGCCTTGGCCTCCGGTTCCGGTTTCGAGCCGGAAGCGGGCTTCGATTGCGACGCCGTCTCCGGGGCGCCGGGATCCTCGACCGCCTTGCGGACGCTTTCGCCGGCGTCCTTCAGCGGATTGAGGGCATCCTTCACCTGGTTCAGCGGATTGACCGACCGGACACTCTCGATGCTCTTCTTCACATCGTCGAGTTCGGCTTCCTTCAGCGCGTCGTTGAACTGCTTCTGGAATTCACCGGCCATCTGCCGCATCTGCCCGGCGTACTTGCCGAACGTGCGCAGCATGCCCGGCAGTTCGCGCGGGCCGACGACGACGATCGCCACGACGGCGATCACCAGAAGTTCGCTCCATCCGAAATCGAACATCTAGTTCCCCGCCCTACCGGACGGACTCCTGATCAAGCCTGCACCGGACACGGCCACGGCCCGCACGGGGCCGGCGGCCACGTCAGCTCGCCTTCTTGGCGCTGGTGTCCTTGGCGGCCGGTTCGATCGTCTCGGAAGCCTGATGCTCGATGGTCTTGTGCGGATCCTCGGAGGCTGTCTCCTCCTCGCTCATCCCTTTCTTGAAGCTCTTGATGCCCTTTGCGACGTCGCCCATCAGATCGGAGATCTTGCCACGGCCGAACAGCAGCACGAGCAGGACGATGACGATCAGAATCTGAAACCAACTGGGAGCCATGAACGCTCTCCTCAACTCCTAAGGTTACCGTTTCGTCGAGACCTTATATAGGTCGTGGACGCGCGGCAACACGAACCCGAAACCGGGTTAATCCGATTTCGCGGGAAACATCAGCACCGCGGCCGGGTCGAGTTCGATGCCAACTTCGGCGCCAACCGCCGTGCGGCCTGCATTCCGGCAGCGCACGCGCAACGGTTCATCGATGCCGGACACCGCGATATCGAGCAGTTCGACCTCGCCGAGAAAACGCCGGGACAGCAGCCGTCCCGGGGTTCCCTGACCGGCGGCGACGACGCGGACGCCATGCGGGCGGACGCATACGGTCACGCTTTCGCCGCTGACGACCGCCTGCCTGGGGACGTCGCCAATCGGGGTAACGACGCGGTTTCCGTTCACGATACCGGGAATTTCGTTGAGTTCGGTAAAAAACCGCGCCGCCGGGAGATCCGCCGGCGTGTGATACAGCTCCGCCGCCGTACCGATCTGGACGACCCGGCCCTTGCGCATCAGGACGATGCGGTCGGCCATGCGCATCGCCTCCTCGGGATCGTGCGTGACGATGATGCAGGTCGCCCGCGTCTCGCGCAGGACCGCCAGCGTCTCGTCGCGGACGCTGTCGCGCAGCCGGCTGTCGAGGCCCGAGAACGGTTCGTCCATGAGCAGAACGCCGGGTCGGGGCGCGATGGCGCGGGCCAGCGCGACGCGCTGCTGCTCGCCGCCGGACAGCGCATGGGGATACAGGTCGGCGTACTGTTCCAGCCCGACCCGGCGCAGCGCCTTCAGCGCCTCCGCCTCGGCGTCGCCGCGCGACAGCGTCGACAGGCCGAACATGACGTTGCTGCGGATCGACAGGTGCGGAAACAGCGCGAAATCCTGAAACATCAGGCCGACACCACGCCGCTCCGGCGGGACGAAGTTACGGGTGCCGGACACCTCCTTGCCGCCGATCAGGATGCGGCCGGAAGACGGCTCCTCCAGGCCCGCGGCGAGCTTCAGCAGCGTGGTCTTGCCGCAGCCCGACGGTCCCAGAAGACAGACGACCTCTGCCGGCTCGATCGACAGGTCGACCTTTTCCACGGCCAGGGCCGAATCGTAGGCGTGGGAAACGCACTCGTAGGCGAGCTGCGCGGCGAACGCCGCGCCGGCCGTACCCCGGTCGCCCCATCGCCGGCGGGCGCCTCCGTTGGTGTCGCCGCCTGACGGGTCAGGACCTGCTCCGGATCCTTTCGTGGCCGTTGCGGACATCAGGAGTCCGGATCTCCGCCCAGGAGTTCGTCTTCGGGATCGAGCGGGTCCTCATCGTCGCTGAGCGCCTCGTCGCCGGGGCTCGGCACGGTGAAGTTCGGCGGCAGGCGACTGTCGAGAAGGCCAGCGCCCTTCAGTTCCTCGAGGCCCGGCAGATCCTTCAGCGACTCGAGTCCGAAATGGTCGAGGAACCCCTCGGTCGTGCCGTAGGTGACCGGCCGGCCGGGCGTGCGCCGGCGGCCGCGCATGCGCGCCCAGCCGGCTTCCATCAGCACATCGAGTACGCCCTTGGAGATCGAGACCCCGCGGATTTCCTCGATTTCGGCCCGGGTCACCGGCTGGTGGTAGGCGATGATCGCCAGCGTTTCCAGCGCCGCGCGGGAGAGCTGGCGCTGTTCCACGGCATCGCGGCGGAGCAGAAAGGACAGGTCCGAAGCCGTGCGGAACCGCCATTTGTCCTCGACCCGGACAAGGTTCACGCCGCGATTGGCATAGGCGGCCTGCAATTCGCCCATCAGCGCCTCGATATCGGCGTCCTTCGGCATGCGCGCGGCGATGGTCTTCAGGTCGAGCGGTTCGGAGGCCGCGAACAGCAGCGCCTCGAGCATGCGCAGATGCTCGCGCTGCTCGCTTGGCGTGATATTGGCGATGTTGGTGATAGTCGTGACTTCGGGGTCCGTCATTGCCGCCGATCCCGCGCCTTCATGTAGAGCGGCGCAAAGGTTTTTTCCTGTTTCAGCTCCAGAATTCCCTCTCGGCACAGCTCCAGGCTGGCGGAAAAGGTGCTGGCCGTCGCGGTGCGCCGCATCTTCGGGTCGTCGATGAACTCGCCGACCAGCGCATCCAGCGGCGTCCAGGCGCCAATATTGCCGACGAGCCGCTCCAAAATCTCACGCGCCTCCTTCAGCGAAACGACCTTGCGCGGCGCCAGCACCACCCGGCGCACGGCATGCCGGCTCGACTGCTCGCCATAGGCCTTCAGCAGATCGTAGAGCGTTGCCTGATAGATGCTGCGGCGTTCGACATGGACGCCTTCCGGCAGACCGCGCGGAAATACGTCCCGGCCGAGTCGGTCGCGGTTGACGAGCTTGACCGCCGCGTCGCGCATCGCCTCCAGCCGCTGCAGGCGGAAGGCCAGAATCGCGGCCATCTCCTCGCCGGTCGGCTCCTCGTCGTCGGCCTGTCTGGGCAGCAGCAGACGCGACTTCAGGTAGGCGAGCCAGGCCGCCATGACGAGATAGTCGGCGGCGAGTTCCAGCCGCAGACGCCGTGCCTCGTTGATGAAGGAGACGTACTGCTCGGCCAGCGCCAGGATCGAGATCTTCGCCAGATCCACCTTTTGCGACCGGGCAAGCGCCAGCAGCAGATCGAGCGGTCCTTCGAAGCCCTCGACGTCGACGAGAAACGTCTCGACTGGCGGCCGTTCGGCCCGGTCGGCGCTTTCCCAAAGGTCGACGTCCTGTCCGGCCATCACGCCACCCCGGTCCCCGCCGCGTCGCTATCCAGAATCCGGAAGAACGCGTCGCGATCAGCGGCGATATCGGTGTCCTGGCGCCTGGCCCAGGCGAGCGCATCTGCGGCACGCGCGGCCGGCCTGCCCGCCAGGTCCGGAGTATTCTCAGCGACGGCGTTCATTTCGCCGAGGTCGCCGTTGCAATGAAGCGCCATATCGCATCCCGCTGCGAAGGCCGCGCGCGTTCGCTCCTCGAGCGTTCCCGACAGCGCGCCCATCGACAGGTCGTCGGTCATCAGCAGACCGTCGAACCCTATATCGCCCCGGATGATACCATCCACAATGGCAGGCGACAGGGTTGCCGGCTGTGCCGGGTCTATATCGCCGTAGACGACATGGGCGGTCATCGCCATGGGGATCGGTCGCGGCGCGCGGGAGAACCGCCGGAACGGCTCGAAATCGGTTCGCGAGAGTTCGTCGCGCGGCGTATCGACGACCGGAAGGTCGAAATGGCTGTCCGCCATGGCACGGCCGTGACCGGGTATATGCTTCATGATCGGTGCGACGCCGGCTGCCGCAAGCCCCTCCACCGTTGCCCTGGCAAGAACCTCGATACTCTCCGGGTCAAGCCCGAACGACCGGTCGCCGATGATGTCATGGGCGTCCGGCAACCGGATATCGAGGACCGGTAGACAATCGACGGTAATGCCAAGGTCGGCAAGTTCCTCGCCAATCAGGCGACCGAGTAGCCAGGCGGCCCGTTGGCCCTTCCCTTCGTCACGGGCATGGATACGCGCGATCGTTTCGGCCGGCGGATAGTCTGTCCACGTCGGCGCGCGCAGACGCTGCACACGACCGCCTTCCTGATCGATCAGAACGGGCGCATCCGGCCGCCCCACACTGGCGCGGAAGTCGTTCACAAGAGAACGGATCTGGTCGCCGGTGTCACAATTGCGGGCAAACAGGATCAGTCCCCACGGGTCCATCACCCGGAAGAAAGCCCGTTCCGATTCCGACAGGGTCGGGCCGGCGCATCCAGTTATAAAGGCCTTGACTGCCATTTGGGCGGATTAGACGCCGGTCCGGTTGCGGTCAACCGAATCGTGCCGAAATCCCCGTTTCCGGCGCATCCTGTGGATCAGTTTCGCCGGACGAAGCAGTCGAGCCCGTTCGATTTCAGCTTGTCGCACAAGGAGTTCGCTGCGCCCTGACTGTTCAGCGGCCCGACGCCGACCCGGTAGTAGATACCACGGTCGCCGAGATCGGCGCGCTCGACGGCAGGCTGATAGCCGGACAGGGCAGATCCGTAGCGCTGAGTAATCGATGCCGCCGTGCTCTGTGCGTCCTGCTGACTGCGGCTCGCGGCCACCTGGACGACATAGGAACCGGGCGGGAACGTCGCCTCCGGCGCCGCTGCGGGTTGGGCTGCCGCCGTCGTGGTCGTCGCAGGCTGGGTGGTCACCGGCGCGGGCTGCGACGGGGTCACGGGCAGCGATGCCGCCGTTTCCGGATTGAGGCTCAGCGGCGCACCGGCCCCTTGCGTCTGCGGTTGCGCCGGCGCGGCTGGCGGAACAAAATTGGCGGTAGGCTGCGTACCCGACTGCGTTCCCGCCGGCGGTGTCGCGACGGGTTGCGGGGCCGCTGGCTGGGGTGCCGCCGGCTGAGCCGGAGAGGACTGGGTGCTGGCCAGTTCGTTCGGCTTGGGTGCGGGGATCGGAACCGAATCCGCATTGCCCGAAGCGCCGTTCCCGGCTGCCGCCGTCGGCTGGGTGCCGGCCGGTTCGGACCCGGGCAGCGTCGCCGGCTGGATCGGCTGGGCGGGCTTGGGCGCCTCGATTTCGCCGACAATGGTCCCGTCCGGCTTCACAACGACGGTGCGCACGCGCTTCGGCAACTGATCCGCGGCCTGACCGGTCGCATCCCCGGCCGTCGACGAGCCGCGCAGACCGGTGTCCGCTTGCCCGTTACCCGGGCTGATGACGCGGACCTGGCGACCGCCGACATCACCGACCGGCTCTTCGCGCGGGACGAGACGTGTATTGGCATCCGAATTGTCGCCGACACGGTCGTAAACGAGCTTGCCTTGCTGACCAGATCCTTCGGTGGCGGCGTCCCCGCTCGGCTCGACCTTTGATGGTTTGGAATCGGCGCGGATAACCGGCGGCGGCCCGTCCGACGAGTCGCCGAACAGGGTCTGATATCCAAGCGCCACGGCGCCACCGACCACGATGAGGCCGAGAAGCCCCGCGACGACGAAGGTTCCCTTTCGCCGTCCGTCGGATTCGAGTTCTTCGCCTTCCCCATCGTACGGCGGCACATGGCCGCTCTCATCGAAATAGGGTTCGGAGTCGGTGTAGGTTTCCTGATCGTAGGCTGCGGCGCGCAAGTCCGGCGCATCCATGCCGGCCTGATCCGGGACAGGCGTCTGCTCGTATGCGGGGGCCTGTTCATAGCCGGTCGGCTGTTCGAAAGAAGGCGGATAGGCCGCCTGCTGCTGTGCCGCGGGCTCGGACACGCCGAGGCTTTCGCCCAGCGCGGCAGCGGCATCGAACGGCTGCGCGGACACGTCTCCGGCCGCCCAGGCCTGCTCGTTGCGGGCCGCGGGTGTGTCGTACTGCGGATCGCGCGCCTGTGACGGCGGTATCGAATACGGTGCAGCCTCAGGCTCGGGTGCCTGGTATTCCGGAGCCGGATATTCCGGGGACTGGTGCTCCGGGGCCTGGTATTCCGGGGCCTGGTATTCCGGGGCCTGAGCCTCGGGATACTCGTAGGGATCGGCCTGACGGGGCTCGCGGTCGAAGCCCGGCTCGACACGCTGGCTTGCAGCCGCGAGCTCGGCATAGAGCCGTTCGGTCGATTCCCGGTCGTAGTCGGATTCGGATTCCAGATCGTCCAGCGGCGGAACGTCCGGTTCGGCCGGCTGCTGATAGGCTGCGGGCTGGCGAACGATTGCGGGCTGCTGCGGGGCGGCGGCCGCGTCGTAGGCTTCGGGCTCCTGATAGGTGCCCGGGGCGTCATACTGTCCGCCGTCGGAAGCAGGCTCCGCCGGCCGCCCCGGCTGCGCATAGTCCGGCTCAACCTCCACGGGCGGCTCGGTGAACGCGGGCGTATGTCGCCGTTCGATCTCGTGCAAGGGCTCGGCGACACGTGCCGGGTCCGGCGCAGCGGTCGGCTCGCGACGGCGGCTGTTGAAATCCGCGAAGGGATCCTCGTCGATCAGGCGCGCCAGCTCCGCCAACGGGTCATCCACCTGATTTGTCGCCGGCTGCTGCGGCGTATCGATCGGATGGTCATACCCTTGCGGCGCGGTACGCCTTGGATCTCGCGTATCCGGCATTCGTCGCCCTAACTCGCTTCTTTGTGTCGCGAAGGCGTTGGCTGTTCATTTTCTTCGGACGGGACGCGTGTTTCAACGCATTTCTTCGAGCGGCTCGACGCCGAGAATTCCCAGTCCGGATGACAGAACCAACGCGACAGCCTGTACTAATGACAATCGAGCCATGGTTAAAACTCGATCTTCCGCGTTAATAAAGCGTAATTGTGGCATGTCCTTGCCGCGATTCCATAAACCATGGAACGCACTCGCCAGATCATAGAGATAGAAGGCTATCCGGTGCGGCTCATGGGCGAGCGCCGCGGTCTCCACGACCCTGGGAAAGGACGCCATCGTCTTGACGAGCGCCAGTTCGTGCGGGTCCGACAGTCCCGACAGGCCGTCCGCTCCCGGCGAGACGATCGGATACGACACGTCCGGAAACGCCTCGGCGGCGTTGCGGAAGACCGAGTGCGCCCGGGCATGGGCGTATTGCACGTAGAAGACCGGGTTGTCCTTGGACTGTTCCGTGACCTTCTCGAAATCGAAATCGAGCGGCGCATCGTTCTTGCGCGTCAGCATGATGAACCGGACGACGTCGCGGCCGACCTCCTCGACGACCTCGCGCAGGGTGACGAAATCGCCGGAGCGCTTCGACATCTTCACCGGCTGGCCGCCGCGGAACAGCTTCACGAGCTGGCACAGCTTTATGTCGAGGTTCGCCTCGCCGGCGCTGACGGCCTTCACGGCCGCCTGCATGCGCTTGACGTAGCCGCCGTGGTCGGCGCCGAGCACGTCGATCATCTGCTTGAAGCCGCGCACGTACTTGTCGCGGTGATAGGCGATGTCGGAGGCGAAATACGTATAGCTGCCGTCCGACTTGATCAGCGGCCGGTCGACGTCGTCGCCGAACTCAGTGGCCCGGAACAGGGTCTGTTCGCGGTCTTCCCAGTCTTCCGGGAGCTGCCCCTTGGGCGGCGGCAGACGGCCTTCGTAGATGAGATCGCGGCTGCGCAGATCCTCGATGGTGGCCGCGACTTCGCCGCCATTCGACCCGGTCAAAGAGCGTTCGGAGAAGAACACGTCGTGGCGGATACCGAGCGCCTCCAGGTCGCCGCGGATCATCGCCATCATCGCGTCGATGGTGAAATCGCGCACGGGCGCAAGCCATTCGGTCTCCGGCTTGTCCCTGAGATCGGTGCCGTATTTCTTCGACAGCGCCTCGCCCACCGGGACCAGGTAGTCGCCGGGATAGAGGCCATCGGGGATCTCGCCGATATCCTCGCCGAGCGCCTCGCGGTAGCGCAGGAAGGCGGAGCGGGCCAGCGTATCGACCTGCGAGCCGGCGTCGTTGATGTAGTACTCGCGGGTCACGTCGAAGCCTGCGAACTGCAGGAGGCCGGCCAGCGCGTCGCCGAAGACGGCGCCGCGGCAATGGCCGACATGCATCGGGCCGGTCGGGTTGGCGGAGACGAACTCGACGTTGACCTTCTCGCCGGCACCGACCGCGCTGCGGCCGAACTCGCCGCCGCCACGGAGGATTTCGTCGAGCTGGGCGCGCCAGTAGGCATCGGCCAGCGACAGGTTGACGAAGCCCGGACCGGCGACCTCGGCGGCAACGACATCGTCTGAGGCAGACAGGCGTGCGGCGAGCTTGTCGGCGATGTCACGCGGCTTCAGGCCGGCGGCTTTCGACAGCACCATCGCGGCGTTGGTCGCGAGGTCGCCATGGCTGGGATCGCGCGGCGGCTCGACGACCACGCGGCTCGTGTCCAGCCCCTCGGGCAGGTCGCCCGCGCCGATCATCGCCTCGACGGCGCCCACCACCCGGCCTGTGAAATCGCCGAATACGTCCATTTTCTTCACTTTCCCTGATTGTCCGCCGGCCCTGATTGTCCGCCGGCGCAGCGGCGCGCGCCGCCTACCGCAATTCCGGCGCCTCGTCAAACAGCCGCCGGTGCTCGACCAGCGCATACCGGTCCGTCATGCCGGCAATATAGTCCGCGACGATCCGGGCGCGGCGGGCCTCGTCAGTGGCCTCGCAGGCATAGGCCCATTCGTCGGGGAGACGCTCGGGGCGCGCCATGAACTCTGCGAACAGGCGCGCGACCACCTCCTCCGCCTCGCCCATGATCCGGTTGACGCGCTGATGGCGGTACATGCGCGAGAACAGGAACGCCCGCAAATCGCGCAGCGCGGCAGTCATATCGTCTGAGAACGCGACGATCTGCCGGTCGGCGGCGCGGACGTCGTCCGCGGACTGCGGGGCGATCGCCTCGATCCGGCGTGTGGCCTCCTGAAGCGCGTTCTCGACCAGGATGGTGATCACCCGCCGGGTCGTCTCGTGGATCACCCTCGCCTGCTCCAGCGTCGGGTACCGGGCCCGGACGCCGGCAATGATGTCGCCGACGAAGGGGACCGCCTCCTCCACGTCGGCGATATCGAACAGGCCGGCGCGGAGGCCGTCGTCCATATCGTGGCTGTTGTAGGCGATGTCGTCGGCGAGCGCGGCGGCCTGGGCCTCGACGCTCGCGTGGCTGTCGAGCCGCAGGCCCATCCGTTCGTCATGGGCGAGAATCGACAGCGGGATACCGGTCTCCGCGTATCCGCCGATCGGATTTCCGGCGGCATCGGCGAGCGGTCCGTTGTGCTTGACGATCCCCTCGATCGCCTCCCAGCTCAGGTTCAATCCATCGTACTCGGCGTACCGGCGCTCGAGCCGCGTAACGGCGCGCAGGCTCTGGGCATTGTGATCGAAGCCGCCATAGGGCCGCATTGCACGGTCGAGCGCCCTTTCCCCGGCATGGCCGTAGGGCGGGTGGCCGAGATCGTGGGCGAGCGCGACCGCCTCGGCGAGGTCCTCGTCGACCCGCAGGCTGCGGGACAGCGCGCGGGCGAGCTGCGAGACCTCGAGCGTGTGCGTCAGCCGGGTTCGATAGTAGTCGCCCTCGTGATAGACGAACACCTGCGTCTTGTACTGCAGCCGGCGAAAGGCGGTGGAATGGATGATCCGGTCGCGATCGCGCTGGAAATCGGTCCGTGTCGGGCTTTTCGATTCCGCGTACAGCCGTCCGCGCCCTTTTGCGGGGTCGCACGCATAGGACGCGCGGAGGGGCTTCATCTGGACGGCCTGGTCGGGCATCAAACTGCTGGCTCGGATTCGAGGCGATTGACAGTCGTTTAGCGGATCATACCTATAGAGGACACAGGGAAACCGGCTCTGGCAGTTCTGCCGGGATCCGTGCGGAGACAAAGAATGCTCGATACGCAGGACAAAACAGTAACGGTCACGGCGCGCGCGGCGAAGCAGATCGCCCGGATTCTGGCCCGGGAACCGGAGAAAAAGGCGCTTCGCGTCAGCGTGTCGGGCGGCGGGTGCTCGGGGTTCCAGTACGCCTTCGACCTGGAAACGCAGCGCGGCGACGACGACATCGTCATCGAAAAGGACGGTGTCGAGGTGCTCGTCGATTCGATCTCGCTGATGTACATGTCGGGCTCCGAGATCGATTTCGTCGACGACCTGATCGGCGCCTCCTTCCAGGTGAAGAATCCGCACGCCACGGCTTCCTGCGGCTGTGGTACATCTTTCTCGATCTGACTCGCACGACAACGCGATCCTGCACCGGTGATCCGACCGGTCGGCGCGCCGTGCCCGACCGGCGGGGGTCTCCATGAAAATTGCCACCTGGAACATCAATGGCGTACGCGCCCGCATAGAGAACCTGAAGGCCTGGCTCGAGGCGGCCCAGCCCGACGTCGCCTGCCTGCAGGAAATCAAATCGGCCGACGAAGCCTTCCCGGCCGGTGAACTCGACGGCAGCGGCTACAACCTCGCGGTCCACGGCCAGAAAGGCTTCAACGGCGTCGCCATCCTGTCGAAACGGCCGATCGAGGACATCCAGATCGGCCTGCCGGGCGACGACAGCGACGAACAGGCGCGCTACGTCGAGGCGGCCATCCCGACCGACGATGGCGTCGTCCGGGTTGCGTCGATCTACCTGCCGAACGGCAATCCGGTGAAGTCCGAAAAATTTCCCTACAAACTCGCCTGGATGGACCGGCTGATCGCCCACGCGCGCGCGCGCCTGGCGCTGGAAGAACCGCTGGTGCTGGCCGGCGACTACAACGTCATTCCCGAGCCGCGCGACGCGCGTCATCCGGAGAACTGGGTAGACGATGCGCTGTTCCAGCCCGAAAGCCGGGCAAAATTCCGGGAACTCGAGGCGCTCGGCTTCACAGAGGCCGTACGCGCCTGCAACCCCGACGACGGTGTCTACACGTTCTGGGACTATCAGGGCGGCGCCTGGCAGAAGAACAACGGAATCCGCATCGACCACCTGCTGCTCTCGCCGCAGGCGACCGACCGCCTCGAAAAATGCGGTATCGACAAGGATGTGCGGGCCTGGGAGAAGCCGTCAGACCATGTACCCGTCTGGGTGGAACTGGGGGCCTGAAGCAGCCGGCAAGGCGCGGACCCGTCGCGACGGGCCGGCGTTTGTCAGTTTTGAACCTTGTCCAGCCAGGACTTCGCCATGGCCGCGCCCACGGCCATCTGCTGTTCCGTCAGCGCCTGACTGACGCGGTGCTCGACGGCGAGCACAAGATCCCGGTTACGCGGCGTGGCGTTCTCACGGGCGACGACGATCCACATGTAGCCCTTCTCGGGCAGCGGCCTGACGCCGTTGCCGTAGACCAGGACCTCGCCCAGCGTCGCCTGCGCGGCAACATGGTTCTTCCGGGCGGCCAGGCTCAGCCAGCGGACGGCACGGCCGGGATCCGGCTCGACACCATCGCCGTCCATGTAGATCCGCGCCAGGTTGTACTGGGCGTCGGCATCGCCGAAATAGGTTGCGGCGTGCGTGAACAGGTTCACCGCGCGGCGGACGTCGGGTTTCACACCGGCCGTCGCAATGCCTGTCTTGTAGTAGTTGGCGAGGTTCACGAAGGCATCGGCCACGACGCGCGCCGAAGGCGTATAGGGATTGTCGTCGGCGTGCGCATCGGCGATCTCGGAGAACATCTGAAACGCCTTGAAGTCGTCTTCCTGCACGCCGTCGCCTTCGGCGTACATCTTGCCGAGTTTCCACTGGGCGATCGCGTGGCCCTTGGAGGCCGCGAACTGGAAGGCGCTGAAGGCCGACTTCCGGTCGCCGGAACTGTAAAGCTCGGCGCCCATCCGGAAAGCATCCACCGGAGAGGCATCCGGCGCGAGCGGCAGCGACGGATCGAGCGCTCGGGCAGGTCCCGCGCCTATCGTCATTCCCGCCAGTACACCGCCTGCCAAGAGACCGGCGGCGATGAGGTCAAACGTCCGCATAGTCTGTCACTTCCACCTGCCTGGCAGCGCCGTCTGGCGTCATCCGCCAGCGCATCCGCCGAGGCAAAAACCGTTGACCCCCACGGGGGCCGTTAACCCTTTGCCTTTGCCGTTCAGTGCCATGTTGCCCGGAATCGACGCAAGGCCCTGAACCGGAGGTATCGGTCGGCTTCCGAATGCACCGTCTCGCTCGATGGCGATGCGACTTTCGGAAACGACCCTACATCCAAGGCCTTAACTCAATCATGCACGTTTGTGGCGCAATAGCGGCGGGGCGGTGGAAGCGGTTAACGCGTGGTATTTTTCGCACGCCGTGTTGCAGCATCGCAACAAATTTCGGGGCAATCCCCAGGCGCCAGGCCGCCACGGCCTATGGCCGTGACAGGCAGGCCCCGAGTCACCGTCCGGCGGTCCTCTCGACGAAAGCCGCGAACCCGAACGGCCGGGCTCGCGGAAACCGCATCACTCGGGCAGAACGCGGACGGCCCCCTTGTCGGCACTTGTCGCAAAGGCCGCATAGGCCTTCAGCGCCGTCGTCACCTTGCGCTTGCGCTGTTCGACCGGCTTCCAGCCCGCTGCGTCCTGCGCGGCGCGCCGAGAGGCGAGTTCCGCGTCATCTACGGCCAGCCTGATCGTCCGGTTCGGGATATCGATCTCGACGAGATCGCCCTCACGCACGAGCCCGATCGTGCCGCCGTTGGCCGCTTCCGGCGAAACATGGCCGATGGACAGGCCCGACGTGCCCCCGGAAAACCGGCCGTCGGTGATCAGAGCGCAGGCCTTGCCGAGCCCCTTGGACTTCAGGTAGCTCGTCGGATACAGCATCTCCTGCATGCCGGGTCCGCCGCGCGGCCCTTCGTAGCGGATCACCACCACGTCGCCGGCATCGACCTTGTTGGTCAGGATGCCGTTGACCGCCGCGTCCTGGCTTTCGAAGACGCGCGCGGGACCGGAGAACTTCAGGATACTCTCGTCGACGCCGGCCGTTTTCACGATGCAGCCGTCGACAGCGAGGTTTCCCTTCAACACGGCCAGGCCGCCATCCTGCGAGAACGGATGCCCGGCGTCGCGGATCACGCCGGTTTCACGGTCGAGATCGAGGTCGTCCCACCGTCGGTTCTGGCTGAACGCCTCGGTCGACGGGACGCCGCCCGGCGCGGCCATATAGAAATCGCGGACGCTCTCGCTCGTCGTCTGCGCGATGTCCCACTGCTTGAGCGCCTCGCCCAGGCTCGGCGAATGCACCATCGGCAGGTCCCGGTTGAGGAGCCCTGCCCGATCGAGCTCACCCAGGATCGCCATGATCCCGCCGGCACGGTGCACGTCCTCCATATGGACGTCGCCCTTGGCGGGAGCGACCTTGCACAGGCACGGCACGCGGCGTGACAGCCGGTCGATGTCCTCCATGGTGAAATCGAGTTCCGCCTCGTGGGCGGCCGCCAGCAAATGCAGGACGGTGTTCGTCGAGCCCCCCATGGCGATATCGAGCGTCATGGCGTTCTCGAAAGCCTGGAAGTTCGCGATGTTGCGCGGCAGCACCGCGTCGTCGTCCTGCTCGTAGTAGCGGCGGGCGAGATCGACGATCAGGTGGCCGGCCTCGACAAACAGGCGCTTGCGATCGGCATGGGTCGCGAGCGTCGAGCCGTTGCCCGGCAGCGACAGACCCAGGGCCTCGGTGAGGCAGTTCATCGAGTTTGCGGTGAACATGCCCGAGCAGGACCCGCAGGTCGGGCACGCGGAGCGCTCGATCACCTGAACGTCCTCGTCGCTGACCTTGTCGTCGGCGGCCGCGACCATGGCGTCGACCAGATCGAGTGCCTGCGTCTTGCCGTCAAGAACGACCTTGCCGGCCTCCATCGGGCCGCCGGAGACGAAGACGACCGGGATGTTCAGCCGTAGCGCGGCCATCAGCATGCCGGGCGTGATCTTGTCGCAATTGGAGATGCAGACCATCGCATCGGCGCAGTGGGCGTTGACCATGTACTCGACGGAGTCGGCGATGATCTCGCGGGACGGCAGCGAGTACAGCATGCCGTCATGGCCCATCGCGATGCCGTCGTCGACGGCGATCGTGTTGAATTCCTTCGCCACGCCGCCGGCGGCCTCGATCTCGCGGGCGACGAGCTGGCCGAGGTCCTTCAGGTGCACGTGGCCCGGCACGAACTGGGTGAACGAGTTGACGACGGCGATGATCGGCTTGCCGAAGTCCCCGTCCTTCATGCCGGTGGCGCGCCAGAGGCCGCGGGCGCCGGCCATGTTGCGGCCATGGGTGGTGGTTCGGGAGCGATAGGCGGGCATGGTCGTTTCCTAGACTTGCATTCTTCTGGGTATATGGGGCGAACGGCGCCAAAGCCGAATGCCCCGTATCGGACGACCCTGCGATGTGTCGAAAAGCCGTCGTCGGGGGAGCCACAAAGCGGCCGTCACAATCGGGGAAAGCCGAAGTTTTGTCCACACCGCAAGGCGACATTGGCTTCCGACGCAGTCGGGCCATGCGACGCCGGCCGGCTCAGAAGTCATTAACCACCCTGGTTTACCTTACGATCCGCCCTCGTCTCTTCTTGTATTTGCGTAATCCGGAGCGGGTCGTTCAATGCGTTCATCGCATGCTGTATTCCTTATCCTTACTGTCCTGGTCTTCGGCGCCCTCCCCGGTTTTCAGGGCGCCGGGGCATCGTATACGCCGTCCTTTTCCGCGGCCCGGCCCGGTCCCGAACCGGCAGTCGTCGTCTCCGAACTTCGAGATTCCCAGGAATACACGGCCGATCCGGATGGCGAATACACACCGATCGATCCGATCGACCGGTCCGACCTCCATCTCCTGACGAACCCGGAAACCACCAGCCCCCGGGCAACGCTGCGGCTGCTGCTCGACAGCGTCCAGGAGGCCTACAAGGATCTGGCAGAAGCCTATGTGGAGCACCGGAGCACCCCGGGCTTCGGCGTCAGCCGGTCCGTCGCTGAAAAGGTCGCGCATGCGCGGCTGCTGCTGCACCGGGGGATGGAGGCGCTCGACCTGAGTCAGGTTCCCGCAGTGAACCGGGAAAAGACCGGAATCGAAACCGCGCTCCTGCTCAAGGAGGTCTTCGACCGCCTTCCCGAGCTGCAGATGGACACTGTCCCGGGACATGCGGACGTCAACCGGAAGCAGAATCCCATCACCGACTGGACGGTGCCCTATTCGGACATTCACATCACGAAGATGACGGACGGGCCGGACGCCGGCGAGTTCCTCATTTCCGCGGAGTCGGTCGCGCAGGCGCGATCCTTCTACGACATCGTGCGCCAGTATGCAGAACGTCCCGACGCGCAGAAGGACTTCTTCGCGTTCTACACGCTGACCCCCGGCGACCTGTTGCCGCCGAAATGGTACCTGTGGATCGAGAGACTGCCGGCGTGGACCCGTACGTCGATCCTCGACCAGGCCATCTGGCAATGGGCCGGCATGGTCATCGTCCTCGGCTTCCTGCTCGCAGTGTTCTGGGCCGTCAAGCGCATTATCGGGCGTCGGATCACGAAGGCGACGTCACTGATCCGCAGGAGCGGTCTGCGGATGACGAACGCCCTGGTGCTCGCCGCCCTGGCGTTCTTCGCGCAATGGCTCATCGCCGACAATCTGAACATCACCGGCTGGCCGCATTCGGTGGTCAATACCATCCTTTTCGGCACGGCCTACTTCGCTCTCGCCTGGGCGGCCTACCTGCTTTGCGTCGGAATCGCGGAATTCGTCATCAGTTCGCCCAAGATCGACCCGTCGGGCATCGACGCGAGCATGCTGCGTATCACAGCCCGGCTCGGCGGCATCGCCGCAGGCGTGGTCATCATCTTCTACGGCACGACGCAGATCGGCATCTCGCTATACGGTGTGATCGCCGGCCTGGGTGTCGGCGGCCTGGCACTCGGCCTCGCGGCACGCCCGACGCTGGAGAACCTTATCGGCGGCCTGATCCTCTATACAGACCGGCCCGTCCGGGTCGGCGACTTCTGCCAGTTCGGCGACAAGATGGGCACCGTGGAGGCGATCGGCCTGCGCTCGACCCGTATCCGCGCCCTCGACCGGACGCTGATCACGATTTCGAACGCCGAATTCTCCAATATGCAGCTCATCAACTTCTCGCAGCGCGACCAGATTCTCATGAAGACCGATATCCGCCTGCGTTACGAAACGACCGAAGCCCAGATGCGCGACGTCCTCGAGCGCATTCGCACGCTGTTGCTGGAACACCCGGAGATCGATTCCGAAAGCGTACGCGTCCGCTTCCGCGATCTCGGCGTCTATGCCCTGGGCATCGAAGCGTACGCCTATGTGGACACCACCCTGTTCCCTCACTTCCTGGAGGTGCAGGAGGAGATCTATCTGAAGATCATGCAGATCGTCGAAGCGTGCGGCACCGCGCTGGCCTTCCCGTCGACCACGACCTATCACGTGGTCAAGGAAAACGGCTCCGGCCATTCCGCCGCACCGATAGTACCGCTGCCGGGCGGGCCCTCTCCGACCTCCGCCTGACCGGCACGGCCGGCCGCGTCAGGCCGCACCGGCGAGCCGATCCAGTGCCTGCGACAGCCGCTGCCGGGCCTCCTCTGCTTCGGAGCGGCGCTCGCGCTGCTCCTCGACCACGTGCTCGGGCGCCCGCGACAGGAAGCTCGCATTGGCCAACTTGGAGTCGATCTTGCCGATCTCGTCGGTGAGCTTCTTCAGCTCCTTTTCGAGACGCGCCTTTTCCGCTCCGAGATCGATGACATCGGCGACCGGCAGCGCCACCGTCGCGTCGCCGACCACCATCTGAACGGCGCCCGCCGGGGCCGTATCCGCAATGTCGACCGTTTCCAGGCGGGCAAGCCGCTTCAACGGGTCGTCATAACGCGCGGCGCGCTGCTTTCCCTCGGTCCCGATACCGACGAGAACGAGCGGCAACCGGGCGCCCGCGGGCACGTTCATTTCCGACCGAACAGAGCGGACCGCCGTCACCAGGTCGATCAGCCAGTCGATATCGGCCTTGGCGTCCGCATCGACGAGGCCGTTCAGGTTGGGCCAGTCCGACAGCGCCAGCAGCGGGCGATCCGCGGCCTCATCCGAACCGAGACGCGCCCAGAGTTCCTCGGTCACGTACGGCATGAAGGGGTGCAGGATCTTGAGGATCTGGTCGATCACCCAGGCCGCCGTCGCCCGCGTCTCGTCCTTCGCGGACCCGTCCTCGCCGGAGAGAACCGGCTTGGCGAGTTCCAGGAACCAGTCACAGAAGACGTTCCAGACGAACCGGTAGGCGGCTCCGGCGGCTTCGTTGAACTTGTAGGCCTCGAGGGCCTCGGTGACGGCGCGCTCGGCGTTTTCCGCTTCCCCGACGATCCAGCGGTTCAGGGTTTCATCGACCCCGGCGGGATCGAACCCGTCGACGCGGGCGCAGCCGTTCATCTCGCAAAAGCGGGCGGCGTTCCACAGCTTGGTCGCGAAGTTGCGGTACCCGGCGACGCGGGCCGGCGCCAGCTTGATGTCGCGGCCCTGCGCGGCCATGGCGGCGAGCGTGAAGCGCAGCGCATCGGCGCCATACTCGGAGACGAGATCGAGCGGGTCGAGGACGTTGCCCTTCGACTTCGACATCTTCTGGCCCTTCTCGTCGCGGACGAGCGCGTGGATGTAGACCGTGTGGAACGGCACTTCCTTCATGAAATGAAGGCCCATCATCATCATCCGGGCGACCCAGAAGAAGATGATGTCGAAGCCGGTCACAAGGACGTCGGTCTGGTAGTAGCGCTTTACCTCCGGCGTCTCGTCGGGCCAGCCGAGCGTCGAGAACGGCCACAGGGCGGACGAGAACCAGGTGTCGAGGACGTCCGGGTCGCGTTCGAGCTCGACGTCCGCGCCGTGCTTCTCGCGCGCGGCGGCATAGGCCGCCTCTTCACTCTCGGCGACGAAAACCTCGCCATCGGGCGCATACCAGGCCGGGATCTGATGGCCCCACCAGAGCTGGCGCGAGATGCACCAGGGCTGGATGTTCCGCATCCACTCAAAATAGGTCTTCTCCCAGTTCCGGGGGACGAAGACCGTTTCGCCGCGCTCGACGGCCTCGATGGCCGGCTTCGCCAGCGTCGCGGCGTCGACATACCACTGGTCGGTCAGCCACGGCTCGATGACGACGTTCGAACGATCACCGTAAGGCACCATCAGGACATGGTCGTCGATCTTCTCGACCAGACCGAGCTCCTCCAGGTCGGCAACGATGACCTTGCGGGCCTCGAACCGGTCCATGCCGATAAATTTGTCGGGTGCGTTCTCGTTGATGCAGGCGTGCTCGTTGAGCACGTTGATCATCGGCAGGTCGTGACGCTTGCCAACCTCGAAGTCGTTGAAATCGTGCGCGGGCGTGATCTTCACAGCGCCGGATCCGGTCTCGGGATCGGCGTGCTCGTCCGCGACGATCGGGATTTCGCGGCCAACCAGCGGCAGGACGACGAACTTGCCAATCAGATCCTTGTAGCGCTCATCGTCGGGATGAACGGCGACGGCGGTATCGCCCAGCATCGTCTCGGGGCGCGTGGTGGCAACGACCAGATAGCGGCCCTCCTCGCCCTTCACCGGATAGCGCAAGTGCCAGAGATGGCCTTTGGTCTCGACCGACTGGACTTCAAGGTCGGAGATCGCCGTCAGGAACTTCGGATCCCAGTTGACGAGGCGCTTGTCCTTGTAGATCAGGCCGGCCCGATGCAGTTCGACGAACACCTTGAGGACGGCCTTCGACAGGCCCTCGTCCATGGTGAAGCGTTCGCGTTCCCAGTCGCAGGACGCGCCCAGCCGCTTGAGCTGGTTGATGATCATGCCGCCGGACTGTTCCTTCCACGTCCAGACGCGGCGCACGAACTCCTCTCGACCGAGATCGCGGCGATGCACGCCGCTTTCGGCCAGCTGGCGCTCAACGACCATCTGCGTGGCGATGCCGGCATGGTCCATTCCCGGCTGCCACAGCGTGTCGCGGCCGCGCATGCGCTCGAAGCGGATCAGGACGTCCTGCAGCGTGTTGTTGAGCGCATGGCCCATGTGCAGGCTGCCGGTAACGTTCGGCGGCGGGATGACAATCGTGTAGGGCTTCGCTTCACTGCGCTCGGGACGCCCGGCCCGGAATACCCCGGCATCCTCCCAGGACTGATAAATCCGGGATTCCACCTCCGAGGGCGTGAACGTCTTGTCGAGCATGGGAACAATCCATCGCGGGCTGTTTGGGAGACCGCGAGGGATAAAGCCGACTGCCGGGGACGAGTCAACCGAGCTTCGTGCCGCCGGCCTGAGACTGATACACCGGCGGTCGGCGCGCGTCCCGATTCCGGCTCAGTGCCGGCCGCGTGAAACGCGCTCGATTTCCTCGCGGACGAGCTTCTCGACCAGAACCGGCAGGTTGTCATCGAGCCAGTCCTTGAGCATGGGACGCAGGAGTTCCTTCACAAGATCCTCGAGCGTGCGCGCATCCTGGGTAAGGATCGTGCTGGTCAGGCGATCGAAAGCCGAGCTGACGGCTGCGTCGGACTGTGGCGACAACAGTCCCGCGGCAACGCCCGCAGCCGGCTGCGGCGCGGGGTCCGGGGTCGGGACAGCAGCCACGGCCGGCTCGGGTGCCGGTTCGGGTATCGGGGCCGGCTCGGGTTCGGGGGCCGGCTCGGGTTCGGGCTCTGATGGCACATCGTCAAAATCCAGAGCGCCGGCATCCGGATCGACTATCGCTTCGGCAGCGACGGGCTCGGGATCGTCCGCCGGGGCGTCGAATTCACCGGCCATGATCTTGTCGATATCGTCGTCGTCGGCCACGTCCGAAACGGGCTCCGGTTCAGGCTCGGGTTCCGGTTCTTCTTCGGCAACCATATCCTCGGTCAGATCGAAGATATCGGAGTCGGTCTCCGCCTCCTCCTCAACCGGGGTGGGCGCCGGTGCTTCGGTCTTCACCTTAAACGCCGGCATCGGCTCGGGCATATCATCGGGCTCGGGGTCGGCGACCGGTGCGACACCGCCGTCATCTCCGTCCGAGATAATCCGCCTGATGGAGGCAAGAATCTCCTCCATTGTCGGCTCAGGAGCCGGATTCGGCTTACTCATAGTCCCCCTCACTCCGCCGCCACGCAACGGGGCAATCAGCCCGACTCACCAGCATAGCCAGTCAATCGACTATCGCATGCCGACGAAACAGCGCAACCCTTGCCCGCGGACATCCACCGCATGATCGCACGCTATCCAACGTCCAGTACCCTGTGGTGGATATCGTCTGCTATGGGCGAGAAAACCCGCACGGGACCGGCAGCGCGCCGGCCGGCACCGTGCCCGCCTGTCGCTATCCGCCCGGCGACCTACTGCCCGCTTGGCGTCCGCAGCCCGAACCACTTGTCACGGACCTGCTGGTAGTGAACCTCGGGCTGATAGTAGTCGACAGCCAGTGCCAGCTTCTGCGCGGTAAGCGAGCCGATCGCCGACAGTAGCGCGTAGGACGCGACGACGCGGTCACTCTCAGCCGTCACCAGCGACACCTTCGAATCCAGCAGCGTCTGCTCGGCATCGAGAACGTCGAGTGTGGTCCGCTGCCCGACCTTGGCTTCCTCACGCACGCCATCGAGCGCGATCTGGGCCGCCTTGACCTGGGCCTTCGCCGAACTGATCGAGGCCGTCGCCGCCTGCAGCGCTCCCCACGCAGACACGACCGCGGCGCGGACCTGCTGGCGAACCGAATCCACCTGGAGCAGCGCCTGGCTGCGCGTTTCCTTGGCTTCACGGACAGCCGAATATTCCGAACCGCCCTGATAGATCGGGATAGTCACCTGCGCCGTGATGCTGGCCGCAGACCCCTCATCGTAAAGCACAGAAGGGTTGTTGTCGTAGGTCGCGGCGCCCTGGAGGGTCACCGTTGGCAGCAGCGCGCCCTCGGCGGTCTTGACCGCATAGGCGGCGGCCTCCTCAGAGTAAACGGAGGAAATAATGGCGGGATGGTAGGCGTGGCCGAGCCGCAGGGCCTCGTCGAGCGTGGAGGGAACGTTGGGCGCAGGGGTTGCCGGCGCCAGGTTCTGCGGCTCGCGACCGATGATCTGCCGGTACGTCGCCTTCGACGACAGCAGATTGGCTTCCGCCTGATTCAACTGTGTATAGGCGCCGGACAGTGCGGCTTCAGACTGGGCGACGTCCGTATTCGTCACCTCGCCGACCTGGAAGCGGTCACGGGTGGCGCGCAGCTGTTCGGCGAGAACCTCGATGTTCTGCTTGTTCAGGCTTACGATCGCCTCGTCCGTCAGCACGTTCATGTAGGCTTGGGCCGCACTGAACAACGTATCCTGCTCAGTGTTGCTCAATGAAGCCCGCCCGGCCTGGACAGAGGCCTCCGCCTGCTTGGTGGTGTTGACGGTCTGGAACCCGCGAAAAAGATACTGGCTGACGGCGACACCGACCTGCGTGTTGGTCAGATCGACCGTGGAAACGGACGAAAATCGCGTCCGCGACTGGGTTATTGTCCCTGTCGCGGAGACCTGAGGCCGCCAGCCGGACAATGCCTGGGGGACTGCCTCGTCCGTTGCGCGCTGGCCGGCGCGCGCCGCGTTCAGGTCCGGATTGCTGGAATAGGCCGCCGACAGCGCGGAGGTAAGTGTTTCGGCGCCGGCAGGCGCGGACGCGAGAACAAGCGCGGCGAACGCGGCGGCGATCCGCCCCGTCCCGCGCCGAGAAATCCGGTCGGAATCGTTTTTACGCATGCTGAGCACGTAACGCCGCAGTCCCAGTGATCTGAACAGAATCGCTCTCTCGACGATCTGACCGGACCTTAACAACCCGTTACCCGTCCGAGAAGGGCTTGCCCGGCCCTTTCGGCAGATTAACGACGCGGTGCCGCATTCAAGCCACACCTGTCAGCGCGAGCGCGCAGAACTGGGGACAAAATGCGGTTCCGTATCGTCTAAACGACCCGGACTTAACGGATATGAAACCGGGAAATGCGCCGTCAGAAGACGAATTCAGGCGTCTTTTCGAAACCGGGAAGCTTCTGAACGTTGATATCGAACGCGACCCGCGCGCTGATATCGTCGCCGATCTTCTGGAACAGGGTCGCCTTGCCGATCGGTCCCTCGACCATCGCGGCAACGAGCCGTCCCCCGTCGCGCAACTGGGCGAACAGGCCGTCCGGAATCTGTTCGGCGGCGCCTTCGAGCACGATCACGTCATAGGGTCCCTGGGTCGGATAGCCCGCCGCCAGGTCTCCGGTCACGACGGCAGCGTTGCCGACCCCGTCCTCGACCAGCAATGTCTCTGCACGACCGGCAAGATCCGGATCGCTTTCAAGCCCCACGACCGAATCGGCCAGGCGGGCGAGGATCGCGGTCGAGTAGCCGGTGCCGCAGCCGACATCGAGAACGAGGTCCGTCGGCGCGATATCGGCAAGCTGAACGAGCTTCGCGAACGGCATCGGCTCCATCAGCCAGCGGCCACTACCCGCCTCCTTGAGCGGGACATCCTCGTCGATATAGGCCAGTTCGCGCAAGGAAGCGGGGACGAAGCGCTCGCGCGCCACTTCGGACATGGCTGCGACGAGTCGCCGTTCGGTGACATCGTTCGTCCGAATCTGGGATTCCACCATGTTACGGCGTGCAAGAGCGAAATCCGTCATTCTCACCCTCTCTGGAGGCAGCCGCCTCCGCGTGTCGTGCAAGTCTGGCGGCACGCTACAGAAACCCGCCGGAAAGGCAATACCGCCGTGACGTCACCCCCGCGCTATCTCCCAAAGGCTCGGGGCCGCCGCGCGGCGGGGCCGGCGCGGCCACTGGATACCGGCGTCGGCCGCCGGTGCCGGATATGGGGGCCTGCTTCGTTGCGACCCGTCCGAATCGCGTCCCTGGCCGACCGGCGGTCTACGCCGTTCGACGTATTGCATTGATCCCGGACTTGCCCTCTTCAGCCGCCTCGGCACCTGCTTATCAACTGTGCAAACACCGAAATCGGCCGCCTCTTTCCTGAACAGTCGAAATTTTTTCACTATTTATAACATATGGTTAGCTAATATCCGCCGAATCTTTAGGCCGCATTAAGGATCAGCTTGACTCTCGAAGCCTCGACTATTCAGGATGATATAGTTGAAACGGCAACTAAAGAGGTTGGCTGATGCCCCAATTCACCCGTCGAGATTTCCTCCGCACAGCCGCCGCTGCCGGCGCGGCCTCTGCGCTTCCCATGCCCTACGCTGCCCATGCCTCCGACGACACGATCCTCGTCGGCGGCCTGCACGACCTGTCGGGCCCGATCGACTTCGCCGGCATTCCGATGAACCAGATCATGCAGCTCGCGGTCGAGACGATTAACGCCTCAGGCGGCGTTCTCGGCAAGGAACTGAAGGCGGTCGTATACGATCCCCAGTCCAACATGTCGCTGTACTCGCAATACGCGACCCAGATGGCGCTGAAGGACAAGGTGGCCGTTGTCCAGGGCGGCATAACGTCGGCGTCCCGCGAGACGATCCGCCCGATCTTCCACCGGTTCAAGACGCTGTATTTCTACAACACGTTGTACGAAGGCGGCGTCTGCGACCGCAACGAGATCAGCCTTGGCACCACGCCGGCGCAGACGGTGGAGAAGCTCGTCCCCTACGTGATGAACCTGTGGGGCAAGAAGGTCTACACGGTCGCTGCCGACTACAATTACGGCCAGATCACCGCGGCCTGGGTGAAGCGCTTCGTGGAAGCGAACGGCGGCGAGGTCGTCGAGACGGAGTTCTTCCCGCTGGACGTCACGCAGTTCGGGTCGACCATCTCGAAAATCCAGGCCGCGTCACCCGACATCCTGATGAGCGTGCTGGTGGGCACCGGCCATCTCGGCTTCTACCGCCAGTGGGCGGCCGCCGGCATGAAGGACAAGATCCCGATGGCCTCGACCACCTTCGGGGCCGCCGGCGCCGAGCCGATCATCATGACGCCCGAGGAAGCCAACGGCATCGTCACCTGCTACGGCTACTACCCGACCATCGACTCCACCGCCAACAAGGACTGGCTGAAGCTGGTCAAGGACCGGTATCCGGAAGAGACGCCGATCCTCAGCGAGCTGTCCGAGTGCACCTGGGAAGGCATGATGATCTGGGCCGATGCGGTGAATTCCGCCGGGACCCTCGATCGCGAGCCCGTGCTCGAGGCGCTGGAAAGCGGCAAGGTCTACGACATGCCGGCCGGCAAGGTGTCGATCGATCCCAAGACGCACCATGCGATCCGCGACGTCTACATCGCGGACCTGCAGGACCGTGTCTTCGAGATCAAGGAGAAGTTCGAGCAGGTGCAGCCCGCCGATACGCAGGGCGTCTGTAACCTCGAAGAGACTCCGGACGCCAACGTCCACCACGAGATCTCTCTGTAAGACCATTCCGCCGGGCAGTCCGCTGCCCGGCGCTCCCTCCCCGCATCGCCGCGCACTACCGGAGTTACCGGCCTATGGACTTCGCTGTCGTCGTCGTCATCGAGATTGCTCGCGCCATCGCCTGGCTCGTCCTGCTGTCAGCAGGCCTCGCCATCATTTTCGGCATGATGCGCGTCATCAACATCGCCCACGGCGAGTTCCTGATGCTTGGCGGCTACACGGTCATCATGGCCACCAAGGCCGGCGTGAACCTGTGGCTCGCGATCCTCGTTCTCGCCCCGCTGGTGGTCGGCATCTTCGGGATCATCGTCGAGCGCGTGATCATCCGGTTTCTCTACGGACGATTGCTCGATTCCCTGCTGGCGACATGGGGCTTGTCGCTATTGATGGCCGGCGGCGTCACCATGCTGTTCGGCAATACCGTGGAGGGCGTGTCGACGCCGCTCGGCGGGTTGACGATCGGCGCCTATCAGGTCCCCGCCTACAATCTCGTTCTCATCTTCTTCGCGGCCCTCCTGCTCGTCGCCGTCTGGTGCGTCCTGAAGTTCACCAATGCCGGGCTCATCGCCCGCTCGGTGATGCAGAACCCCGACATGGCGCAGGCGCTCGGCGTCAACGCGACCATGGTCTACATGGCGACGTTCGGAGTCGGCGCGGCGATCACCGGACTCGCCGGCGGGCTGATCGCGCCTGTCACCGGTGTCGTGCCGTCGATGGGCGTCAACCTGATCGGCCCCGCCTTCATCACGGTGATTACCGGCGGCGCATCGGTTGTGGCGGGCACCCTGTCGGCCTCCGCCACGCTCGGCAGTATCAGTCAGGTCATCACCTTCTCCGCAGGGCCGGTCTACGGCGACGCCGCCCTGCTGCTGGCCGCACTCATCCTCCTGCGCATCCTGCCGCAGGGGATCACCGGCCGAATCTTCACCCGCAGCATCTAGGCACGGACCAGGAACGGCACATGGAACGCCCCCTCATCAAGGACGTCGGCTTTCACGTCATGATCCTGATCGGACTGGCAGTGATGTTCGGCGCCCCGAAGATCTACGACCTCTTCGAGATCATGCAAATCACCCAGTACGTGGTGCTGTCGGTCTATGCACTGTCGCTCGCCTACATCTGGGGCTTCGGCGGCATCCTGTCCTTCGGACAATCCTGCTTCTTCGGGCTTGGCGGCTACACGTTCGCCGTTGCCTCGATCAACTGGGGAGAGACAAGTTTCCCGTTCCTGCTGGCCTTCATCCTGCCGGCCCTGTTCGGTGCGGCGCTCGGCTACTTCATGTTCTACGGACGCCTTTCCGACGTCTATCTCGGTGTCGTCACGCTGGTGGTGACGCTGATCTTCTGGAAGATCATCAATCACACCGCCGGTCCCGAATACGCGATCGGCGATGCGCGGCTCGGCGGCTTCAACGGCATTCCGTCGATCCCGATCCTGAACATCCCCGGCAAGCCGGACGCCTGGCTCGATCCCGAGCAGATGTTCGAGGCCTTCATGGCGATCCTGATCATCGTCTATGTCGGACTTCGAATGATCATCGCCTCGGACTTCGGCCGCATCTCGGTTTCGATTCGCGAAAACGAAACCCGCACGAGCCTGCTCGGCTACGACGTGCGCCGTCACAAGGTGATCGTCTTCGCGCTGGGTTCCGGCATCGCCGGGATGGCGGGCGCGATGTGGGCCACCTACCAGACCTTCATCGATCCCAACGCCTTCAGCCTGGAGATGTCGGCGAAGGCCCTCGTCTGGGTCATGGCCGGCGGCGTCGGAACCCTGGTGGGGCCGATCCTGGCAGTGATTGCCCTGCAGTGGGTGTCGCTGAAACTGGGCGAACTGAACCTCATGAACAACTTCGTGCTCCTCGGACTGATCCTGATCCCACTGGTGCTGGTACTGCCGCGCGGCCTCGTCCCTTCCATCGAGATCTGGGCTCGCGACGCGTGGACCGTGTGGAAACGCCGACAGGCCGGCAGTTCCGGCGACGCCGTCTCCGATCCGAAGCCCGCCGAGTAAGCGCCATGGCCGACTACAAGATTCTCACGACCAGTAGCCTGACGATGCGCTTCGGCGGCGTCACGGCCGTCGATAACGTCAACTTCTCCATCGATGACGGCGAACTGCGCTGCCTGCTGGGTCCCAACGGAGCCGGAAAGAGCACTTTCTTCAAGTGCCTGACCGGCCAGCTCACGCCGACAGAAGGCACCATCGCGTTCAAGGGTCAGCGTATCGAAGGGATGAACACTCACGAGATCGTCAATCTCGGCATCGGCATCAAGACGCAGGTGCCGAACCTGTTCAACGGCCTGACCGCCTACGAGAACGTCCGCATCTCGGCTCGGCGCAAGCATCTGAAGCAGCTCGCCGGCGAGAAGGCGCTCGAGATGCTGGAACGCTGCGGCGTGCAAGACCTGGCGAAACGGGAAGTCGGCCTGCTCTCGCACGGCCAGCGGCAACTGGTGGAACTCGCCATGGTCCTGGCCGGAGAGCCCGAACTCGTCCTGCTCGACGAGCCCGCCGCCGGCATGACCGGCGAGGAGCGCGACCGTCTCGCCGGCCTCGTCACCGAAATCGCCAAGAGCGCCTCGGTGATCGTCGTCGAGCACGACATGCAGTTCATCCGGCAGATCGCCCGCGAGGTCACCGTGTTCCACCGCGGCGCGATCTTTGTCGAGGCGCCGGTCGCCGAGATCATGGCGAACCCCGCCGTTCAGGAAATCTATCTGGGGAAGAGCGCCGATGCTGCTTGAAGTCTCCGACCTGAAGGCCGCCTACGGGGTGGTGCCCGCCCTGCACAAGGTCACGTTCCATGCGGAGCCCGGCGAGGTGGTCGGCATCCTCGGCCATAACGGCATGGGAAAGACCACCCTGCTGCGCTCGATCATGGGCTTCGTCACGGTCACCGGCGGCGACATCCTGTTCGAAGGCACGTCGATCAAGTCTCTGGCTGTCCACCAGCGCGCCGCACACGGCATTGGTCTCGTCCCGCAGGGCCGCGAGATCTTTCCCAATCTCACCGTCGAAGAAAACATGATGGTCGGTGTCGCGGCCGCAAAGGGCGACATCGCCGCCCGCGTAAAGGACGCGCTGGAAATGTTCCCGCGGCTCAGTCGGCTTATGGACCGGCGTGGCGGTGCATTGTCGGGCGGCGAACAGCAATTGCTGGCGCTCGCGCGCTGCCTGTGCCGGCAGCCCAAGCTGATGCTGCTCGACGAACCGACTGAAGGTATCCAGCCTTCGATCATCGACGAGATCCAGGAGACGCTGCAGGTGCTGGCCGCACGCGGCGACATCACCATCGTCCTGGTGGAACAGAACCTAGATTTCATCACCGGCCTCGCGAAACGGGTCTACGCGATCTCGAATGGTGTTCTCGACAGCGAAATCCCGCCAGAGCGCCTCTCCGATTCGAAGGCGGTGAGCGAATACATGGGCTTCGCCGCCTGAGCCGCAGGCACTGCCCCCCAACAAGAAACGCCAGCAAGGAGACTAGCCATGGCCGTTCAGATGCCGACCGAAGATCAGGTAAAGACGATCGCCGAGGAACTGGGCATGACGCTCAGCCCCGAGGACGTGACGTCGTTCCGCGGACTGATGAGTGGATATGTCGAGGCCTACAACGTCGTCGACAAAATGCCGGACGCCCTGCCCGAGGTCACCTACCCGCGCACGCCGGGCTATCGCCCGGAGGGCCAGGAAAACCCGCTTAACGCCTGGTACGTCAAGTCGACCGTGAAGGGAGCCGACTCCGGCCCGCTGGCCGGCAAGACCGTCGCGCTTAAGGACAACGTCATGCTTGCCGGTGTGCCGATGATGAACGGCTCGTCGACGCTTGAAGGCTACGTGCCCGATGTCGACGCGGCGGTCGTCACCCGCCTGCTCGACGCCGGCGCGACCATCGAAGGCAAGGTACATTGCGAGTGCTTCTGCCTCTCCGGCGGCAGCCATACGAGCGCCCTCGGCCCGGTTCATAACCCGCGCAAGCACGGCTACAGCGCCGGCGGCTCGTCGTCAGGCTCCGCGGCGGTCGTCGCTGCGGGTGAAGTCGACATGGCGATTGGCGGTGACCAGGGCGGCTCGATCCGTATCCCGTCGGCATACTCCGGCACGGTCGGCATGAAAGGCACATGGGGCCTCGTTCCCTACACCGGCGTGATGCCGATCGAGATCTATTTCGACCACACCGGCCCGATCACCCGGACGGTTGCAGAAAACGCCCTGTTCATGGAAACGCTGGCAGGCCCCGATGGCTACGATTCCCGCCAGATCGACTGCAAGACAGCCCCCTACACCGAGTATCTCGACAAGGGCGTCGCCGGCATGAAGATCGGGATCCTCAAGGAAGGCTTCGGCCACGCGGTGTCGGAGGCCGATGTCGACGACAAGGTGATGGCCGCTGCGAAGCGGTTCGAGGATCTCGGAGCCACCGTCGAGGAGGTCTCGATTCCGATGCACCTTCTCGGCCCGGCGATCTGGGCGCCGATCGGTCTGGAAGGCCTGACCCAGACGATGATGATCGGCGATGGTTACGGCCTCAGCCGGCAGGATCTCTATGTCACGTCGCTGATGGACTACCATCGCGGCTGGCGCCAACGGGCCGACGAACTGTCGGAGACGCTGAAGCTCACCATGCTGTTCGGCGCCTATGCCGACAAGATGTACGGCAAGCGTTACTACGGCAAGGCGGTGAACCTCACCACCAAGCTGCGTGCGGCCTATGACGCGGCCCTCGAGACCTACGACATGCTGCTGATGCCGACGTTGCCGCTGAAGGCGACGAAGCTGCCGGAACCGGATGCGCCGCGCGAGGAGTACTGCGCCCGCGCGTTCGAGATGCTGCCCAACACGTCGCCCTTCAACATCAGCCATCACCCGGCCATCTCGGTGCCGTGCGGCTTGTCGGACGACCTGCCGATAGGCATGCAGCTCGTCGGCAAGATGTGGGACGAGGCGACGCTCTATCAGGCGGCCCACGCCTTCGAGCAGTCCGGTGACTGGACCACCTTCTGAGGGAACGGAACCATGGTGCAAGCGACATTGCCGACGATCGACGAGATCATCGATATCGGGTCCGACCTCGGTGCGCATTATACCGCAGAGGACGCCTCCTTCCTCTCCGAGGTCATCACGCCCTTCGTCGTCAGCGCCAACGAGGCGCTGAAGCTGCCCGATCACCTTCCGCCGGTCACCTACCCGCGGACCATCGGTTATCGTCCGGAGGGCAACGAGAACCCTCTCAACGCCTGGTACTACAAGTCCGAGATCAAAGGCGCGCCCGATGGGCTGCTGGTCGGCAAGACAGCCGCGCTGAAAGATAACGTACTGCTCGCCGGCGTGCCGTGCATGAATGGTGCATCGGTTCTCCAGCAATATGTCCCGGAGGTGGATGCGACTGTCGTCACCCGGCTGCTCGACGCCGGCGCGACTATTCTCGGCAAGGCGCATTGCGAGTATTTCTGCCTGTCGGGGTCGAGCTACACCTCCGATATCGCCCCGGTGCAGAACCCGCACAAGGTGGGCTACGCGGCCGGTGGATCGTCGAGCGGATCGGCAGCCCTCGTTGCTTCCGGGGAGGTTGACCTGGCCATCGGCGGCGACCAGGGCGGTTCGATCCGTATGCCGGCGTCCTTCTGCGGCATCGTCGGACTGAAACCCACCCATGGGCTCGTCCCCTATACCGGCATCATGTCGATGGAGATCTCCATCGACCATACCGGCCCGATGACGGCCAACGTCGCCGACAACGCGTCGATGCTGGAGGCGATCGCCGGTGTCGACGGCTGGGACATTCGCCAGCGCAACGTCGTCACGCACCCCTACTCGTCTTACGTCGAGAATGGCGCCGAAGGCCTCAGGATCGCGATCGTCAAGGAAGGCTTCGGCCGGCCGGAGAGCGACCCGGAAGTCGACGCCAAGGTGCGCGCGGCAGCGGACAAACTAGCCTCTCTCGGTGCGACCGTGGAAGAGATCTCGGTGCCGATGCATGAGGAGATCTCGGTCATCTTCCTGCCGATGATCGCCGAGGGCATGGTGCGCCAACTCACCTTCGGCGCCGGCGTCGCGTCGGGCGCTGCCGGCTTCTATCCGCCGAGCCTGATCCACAAGAACCAGGACAACGGGCTTCGCGCCGACGAGTTTCCCGACACGGTGAAGGCGCTGTCGACGCTCGGCACCTACGTGATGAAAAAGTGGGGCGGCCGCGTCTATGCCCGCGGCCAGAACATGCGGCCCTGGTTCATCAAGCGCTACAACGAGGTCTTCGACAAGTACGACCTCTTGCTGATGCCGACGACGGCGATGCCCGCGGTCAAGCTGCCCGAGCCCGGCTGGACGCGGTTGGAGACGATCGAGCGGGCCTGGTGCATGCTCGCCAATACGGCTCCTTTCGACTATACGGGGCACCCCGCGATGTCCGTACCGTGCGGCATGACGTCCGAAGGCCTGCCGGTCGGTCTGCAACTCGTCGCCAACCACTTCAATGAGCCGGCGATCTACCGCGCTGCCGGCGCTTTCGAGGCATCGACCGACTGGACGAGCCTGTGATGCCATGACGCGTGCCCTGCTCCTGGCCATGCAGATCGCCGACAGCGCCTTTCCGAGCGGCGCCTTTGCATTCTCCTGGGGTATGGAAACAGCCGTCGCTGACGGGATGCTGGACCGCGGAAGTTTCGAGGCGTGGCTGTCAGTCGAGATGCTGCAGCGCTGGCATCGCTTCGACCGGCCCGTCATCGCCGGCGCCTGGCACCGAGCCACCTCAAAACAAGCAAGCGTAAGCCTCGAAGCCTGGGATTCAGACGTCGACACGCTCTTCTGGGCGGAACCACTGCGGATCCGGTCGATACAGGCCGGATCCGCCTTTTTGACGGGCGCCGCCCGCCTCGGCGACCCGGTCGCAGTCGATATCCGTAAGGCGGTTTCGGCCGGCCGCATGCACGGCCACGTTTCGGTCGCGCAGGGCGCTGTCTACGCCTCGCTTGGGCTGCCGCTCGATCTGGCGCTGGTCGCCGCGGCCCATGCGTCCGCACAGGGGCTTGCGTCGGCCGCGGTTCGGCTCGGCCTGATCTCTGCCATCGACGGCCAGCGCGCCTATGCGACGCTACGCCCGGCTCTCGCCGATGCCGCCATCCCTCCCGAGGAAGACGGTCTGCCAGCCGCCTTCGCGCCTGTCTCCGAAATCGCCATGCTGCGACCGGGTGCCGGGCGCCTGTTTGCGAACTAACCGGACACCTGTCCGCCAACCGGAGGCACGCGATGAACCTGACGCCGACGGAACTGGAACGCCTGACGATCTTCCAGGCTGCCCAGCTCGCCCGCTACTACCGGAGCGAGGGCGTTCGCCTGAGCCTGCCGGAGGCGACGGCTCTGATTACGGACGAATTGCTACTCGCCGCCCGTAAGGGTTTGGACCACCCTTCCATCGTCGCACAGGCAGGAACGATCCTGACGGCCGACGAGGTTCAGGCCGGTGTGCCGCAGATGCTGCGCACACTGTCGGTCGAGGTGTCGATGGAAGAAGGAACGAAGCTCGTCACGATCTTCGATCCGATCCCCCCGGGCGACCCCGGTAGTGACGGCGACGAGCCTGCACCTGGCGAGGTCATCCCGATGGACGGCGAAATCGAGATCAATGCGGGCAGAGAGCGTTTCGAGATCGAGGTCCTGAACACCGGCGACCGAACCGTGCAGGTGCGCTCCCACGCGCACTTCTTCGAGGTCAACAAGGCGCTCCGGTTCGACCGCAAGGCCGCCTTCGGCATGCGGCTGGATCGCCCCGCCGGTGGCGGTGAGCGGTTCGATCCGGGCATCGCCAAGACGGTGACCCTCGTCCCCTATGGCGGCCTGCGGCGGATCGGCGGCTTCGCCATGATGACCGAGGGCCAGGCGGACGACCCGGCCGTGCGCGACAGGGCCTTTGTCCGGGCGATCGCCTCCGGCCATATGGAGGACGCCCCGTGAAGATGTCGCGACGGCTTTACGCCGAACTCTACGGCCCGACGGCCGGGGACCTGTTCCGCCTCGGCGACACCTCTCTCTATGCCGAGATCGAATTCGACCACGCCCATCCCGGCGAGGAACTGACGACCGGTGCCGGCAAGACCATGCGCGACGGCGAAGGCTTCTCCATCGGCGGCACGGATGCCTCCGGCGCGCTCGACATGATCGTGCAGAACGCGGTGATCCTCGATCCCGTGCTCGGCGTGATCAAGGGCGATATCGGGGTCAGGCGTGGCCGCATCGTCGGCATCGGCAAGGCGGGCAATCCAGACATCATGGAGGGCGTGACGCCCGGCCTCGTCGCGGGGCCGAACACGACGATGATCCACGGCGACCACATGGTGATCACGCCGGGCGTCATCGAGGCGCACGCGCATTTCCTGTCGCCGCAGCAGGCCTGGCACGCGCTGGCCGGCGGCTGCACCACCATGATCGGCATGTCGCCGGGCCCGCATTTTGACACCAGCTGCGCCGGACCGCACACGCTCGGACGGCTGATCCAGGCGGCCGACGAATATCCGCTGAACTTCGGCTTCCTCGGCCGCGGCTGTTCCGATCCCGGCGCGGTGACGGAGAGCGTCGCCGGCGGGGCGCTCGGGGTGAAGATCCACGAGGACCTCGGCGCCTCGCCGGCGGTCATCGACGGGTGCCTGCGGGCGGCGGACGCCTCTGATTTCTCGGTCCACATCCACACCGACACGATCAACGAGTTCGGCTTCTGCGAGGACACGATGGCCGCCGTCGCCGGACGGACCATTCACATGTACCACACAGAAGGTGCCGGCGGCGGGCACGCGCCGGACATCCTGATCGTCAACGGCTGGCAGAATGTCATCCCCTCCTCCACCAATCCGACGAACCCGTTCACGCCGGCAGCGCTGGAGGAAGGCCTGCCGATGACGATGCTTGCGCACATGATGAGCTACGAGTTGCCGGAGGACGTCGCCTTCGCCGAATGCCGCATCCGCCCGCAGACGATGGCGGCCGAGGACATGCTGCACGACATGGGCGCGATTTCGATCTTCGCAACCGACACGCAGGGCATGGGCCGGCTGGCCGAGAACGCGACGAAGGCCTTCCAGCTCGCCTCGGTGATGAAGGACCGGGTCGGGCGGCTGCCGGACGAGAAAACCGCTAGGGCCGACAACGAGCGCATCCTTCGCTATCTCGCCAAGCTCACCATCAACCCGGCGATTGGCGCCGGAATTCAGGACCATGTCGGCTCGCTGGAACCGGGCAAGCTCGCCGACCTCGTCATCTGGCGGCGCGACCATTTCGGCGCGAAGCCCGAAATGGTCATCAAGGCGGGCGAGATCGTGTGGTCGAAGATGGGCGACGGAAACGGCAGCTTCATCGGCACCGAGCCCCTGATCCAGCGGCCGATGTGGGGGGCGCTCGGCACCGCGAAACACAAGGTCGGCTTCACCTTCGCCAGCCAGTTGGCGATCGACAACGGTGTCGAGCAGCGTCTCGGCGTGCAGAAGCAGATCCTGCCGATCCGCTCGGTGCGGTCTCTGACCAAGGCCGATATGGTCCGCAACAGCGCGACGCCGAAGGTCGAAGTCGATCCGCAGACCTTCGAGGTGCGCGCCGACGGCGTCTCGATGGACTGCCCGCCGGTGACGAAGGTACCGCTCGCCCGCAGCCATTTCCTGCGGTGAACGGGCCGCCTCCGAAACGAACCGCGACACCAATGGCTGAGCCGCACGCGCTCGATCTCACCGTCGAGCGCGGCGCGGACGGCCGCAGCCGGCTGATCCGCAAACGCGTCGCCTTCCCGTGGTCGCTGGGCCGTGCCTTCGCGCCGATCTCTTCCGACGATCCGCTGCTGATCCTGCCGCAGGCCGCCGGCGCGGGGCTGGTGGCCGGCGACGACGTGCATCAGGCGGTCACGCTGGACGCCGACACCGCCGCGCGGCTCGAAAGCGCCGGTGCGACCGTGGTGCATGGCGGCAGCGGAAGCCTTGCGCGGTCACACTGGACATTCTCCCTCTCGCCTTCTTCTGCGCTCGTCGTCGCTGCCGAGCCCTATGTCCTCGCTCCGGACGCCGACTTGCATCTGACAACACAGATCGACATCGCGCCGGACGCCGTCTTTATCGGTTTCGAGGGGATGTGCCACGCGGTCCCGCCGGACGGGACGGCTTCACGAGGTTCTTGGCGAACCGATACTCGGGTGTTCCGGCCGGACGGCGAAATCCTGCTGATCGACCGGCAGCGTGCAGAGGCTGGCGATCCTGCAAGGCTAAGCGCCCTGCCCTTTGCGCCGGCAGCGTTTGGAACGATTTTTGTCCTGGCCCCGCCGGACCGCCTGACCGAGCTCGAGACCGGTCCGATCGCCCTTCCGGAGGTCTATGCCGCCGCCACTCCCCTCAGGAAGAATGCCGGTATCGGGATCCGCATTGCCGCACCAACAGGAGGCCGTCTACGTGACGCCGGAATGATGCTGCTGAACCAGTTGGTTGAGCGCCTTGGCCTCCTGCGAGGCCGGCCGGTGTCTCCCTGAACGGCTGCCCGGGAGACAACGGCGAGGCTTAAGTGTGTGTCTGCTACTCCGCCGCGATCAGCGTCCCGGTGGATGAACCGATCGTCTGGCAGACCCGGTCGGCAGACTGCAGGTCGGCAAAGATCGCCGCCATGTTGGAGAGCGTCGCGTTGTGCTCCCAATCGGTGTGGGTCGCGTTGCCGTCGGTGACGAAGATCACCTTGTAGTTCAGTTGGTTGGCATCGCGCGCCGTCGACTCGCAACAGCAGTTCGTCAGGGTTCCGGTGATGATCAGCGTATCGATACCGGCATCCTGAAGCTGGTCGTGCAGGCCGCACGTGCCGTTCACGAAGCCACTGAACCTGGTCTTGTCGACCACCAGATCACCATCGAGGACTTCGAGATCGGGCCAGAGATCATGGTCGTGCGCCCCTGGCGTGAAGGCCTCTTTCAGGACGTCTGAGCTTTCCGCCGACAACATGCTCTCGTACCAGGCGCTCCAGTTTAACGGCTCGGCGGAATCGTAGGTGTAGCGCAGATAGACGACCTTGCCGCCGGCGGCGCGCAGAGCCGCACTGATCTGGTTGACATTGTCGACGATTTTGCGGGCCACCGGCACCTCGACGGGCGCGCCTTCCCGCATGAAGCCGTTTTGCAGATCGACGACCACATGCGCCGTCTTCGCCGGGTCGATCCGCCCGAATATCACGTCGTTCTCACCGCGAAGCGCTTGCGAGCGTTCTTGAATTTCTACTGGAATATCAACCTTGTGCATCCGTTCGCCTCCGTTTCGAAGAAGTGTAGGCGGGCCTGGTCGCCAGCGACCGGAGCTTGCAGAACGTGTAAGCCGGCATTCGCCCGCGCGGAATTTCCGGAGCAATTACGCGCCCCTCATACAGTTGATTTTTCAATTATCACCTTGAATCCTTTCGCAACGCAACATTTAATTGATGCAATGCGGCCGCACCGGAGAGAACATCCGGGCGTCGCGAGGGGATACAGCAACGGATCTGGCTCCAGATGCGTATCGGACTGCTGCAGCAACATGACGGCCCTTGTGCAATCTGGCGGGTCGGCGGACAGGCCTGCGCGACGCTGGGCGCGATAGACCCCGTGGCGGGACAAGACCACGACGGTGGCCCCGTCGAACTCGTCGCCGCCGATTGCGGCTATACGCTTCAGTCGGCCGCCGATGCGGCCCTCCGGCTCCGAGATACGGAGAACGTGGATGTCATCGTCGGGATGCAACCGAGCGACCAGCGCAACGCGGTAACGCGGGCGCTGGGCGGACAGGTTCCCTACATCTATACGCCCGAGTACGAAGGTGGATGGTGCGGCCCTGCGGCCCTGCCGATCGGCATGTCGGGATGGGACGTACTGAGCATCGGCATCGACTGGCTGCTCACCAAACGAAGCGTGCGACGCTGGTTCTTCGTAGGCAACGACTACGTCTGGCCCCGTTCCGCACACGCCGCCGCGCAGGCCCATGTCCACAAGTCTGGCGGAAAGTTCGTCGGCTCGGCGTTTCTGCGGTTCGGATCGTATAACTACGACCGCCTGTTCGAGGAGATCGTCGCCGCCCATGCCGATGGCGTTATCGTCGTGCTGCTCGGAGAAGAGACCGTACGTTTCCACCGGGCCTTCGGGCACGCGGGACTGTCTCGCCGGATCGCACGCTTTTCGCTTGCCTGCGAAGAAACCCTGCTCTGGGCGCTGGATGAGAATGCCGCCCAGAACCTTTATGCATGCCAACCCTATTTCCTGGGCGCACCGTCGCCCGAACGCGAAGACATGATCGACCGCTATGCATCGCTTTATGGCAGCGCCCAGCCGCCCGTCACCTCGATGACGCTCGGCATGTATGACGGTGTCCGGCTGGCGCGGCTGCTCGGCCGCTCCGCCGAACGTCCCGAACGGGCCGCGATCCTGAAGATGATCCGCAACGGGTTCGATCGGCATGCGGCCCTGCATGCGTTGGGTTTGTCAGGCTCCGATACGGGCGACTACAGGCTGACGCTTGCCGTCTCCGACGGACACACCTTCCGCCCCCGGTCGACCGGCCAATAGCGTCAAACGCACAGGTTTGTTGAACCTGTCACACCGGCGTACTATCTAGGCCGTTGATTCGACTCTCAACAGTGTCAAAAGCAACTATATGGGAGGTTCACCGTGTCCGAGGCGCGGCCGACCACGAAGTTCAACGAAAACCTCGTCTGGATGCTCGCCAAGGCAAACAGGCGCCTGGAGACCGAGCTCGAGCGCGAACTGAAGCCGCGCGGCGTACCGGTTGAGCAGTTCTGGATTCTCGAAGCGCTCCACGAGCGCGGCCCGATGCCGATGAGCGAACTCGCCGAGGCCGCTTTTGTCGAGCGCTCGACGATGACCAAGATCGTCGACCGCATGGTCGCTGCCGGATACGTCTTTCGCGCCCCGGACGCCGAAGACCGCCGCCGCATCAACATCGTGGAGACCGATGAAGGGACGGCGCTCTACAAGCAGCTCTCGGCAATCTCGTCGAAGCTGGAAGCGCAGATCGCGCGCAAACTCGACGAACCGGGGACGGAAGCACTTCGCGAATTGCTGGGCTCGCTCGGCTGACACATCGTCAGGGCGCGACGATCCGACGCACGGTCGGACCGGTCCTCGATTGCGCAGCCTGGTTGGACGTACTGTCTCCCGCCTGCCCTACCGCCGTGTTGTAGAAACCCCGGTTTTGAACCAAGGGCAGAATGTTCACACCAGCGTGAGGAAAGACCTTGCGCTGATCATGGCGGGCCAATAAGTATCCCTCCCCGAAGGCCACGTGGCGGAGTGGTGACGCAGCGGACTGCAAATCCGTATACCCCGGTTCGATTCCGGGCGTGGCCTCCAATTTCCCGAAATCGATTTCATACACACCGGATCACGCGCAACCAGCCGCGGCGCGGTCATTCGCGTGATGCGGGCACCGATCGTGTTGGTGTGGCGCCGAAAAAGCGTACACGCGGACATGTTCCAGTCCGAACCAACGTCTGACCACAGGACGGACAGCCGCACAAAAAGCGGGCATTTCCCCGCCACGGCTTGAAATATTCGCCCGCCTTCCTTCATACTAGTGATCGTCTTCAGACCCACTCAGGGAAATCGAGAATAATATACGCGGCCCGCGAACGATCCGGGCCGCGTGTGAAGGTTTTGCGTTTCGAAAGTTACGCTAAAAGGAGAAATGAAGTATGCACGCCGTTAAACCTGTCGATACTGCAGAACAGATTTCGGATATTGCTTTCGCTTTCATGGGATCGAAAGCATTATTTTCCGCTCTGCATGTTGGACTGTTCACGGCGCTCGCCGACACGGGTCTGACCATCGAGGGTATCGCCGAGAAGACCGAGCTCGACGCCGATCGCGCCGTGACGCTCGTCACGGCCTTGATGAGCCTTGGGCTTGTCGTCGAAGAGGACGGTCTCTACCGGAACGCCCCGGCAGCCGAATCCTTTCTGGTCAATGGCCGGAAGTACGATTTCGGCGACTACCTGCGTCTGCAGATCGACAAGCAGATGTACCCGTTCATGACGCAGCTCGAAGGCGCACTGACCGGTCAGCTCGATCCGGACCAGGTGTCCTCCTACTCGGAGTGGTTCTCGGATCCGGAGGAAGCCCGGCTCTACTCCGAATCGCAGCACTCGGGGTCGCTTGGACCGGGCCGTTCGCTGGCAAAGATGATCGATCTGTCGTCTGCGCGGTCACTGCTCGATGTCGGTGGGGGTACGGGGGCTTTCTCGATCTCGCTGTGCAAAGCGTATCCCGCGTTGACGTCGACCGTGCTCGACTTCCCGAATGTCATCGAGGTCGGCCGCGAATTCGTCGACAAGGCCGGCCTGTCCGACCGCATCACCTTCGCGCCCGGTAACGCTCTGGACAGCCAATGGCCGACCGAACGCGACATCGTGTTGATGTCCTACCTGTTTTCAGGCGTCCCGGGAGAGGCCATCCCCGGCCTCGTCCGCCGTGCCTACGACACGCTGGCGCCCGGCGGCCTCTACGTTGTCCATGACTTCATGGTCGACGAGGACCGGACCGGTCCGAAGCTCGCCGCGCTCTGGCAGCTTCAGCACACCGCATTCAATCCGCATGCGGAGTCCCTGACCAGCAGCAAGGTTAGCGACCTGATGGAGGCGGCCGGTTTCGTCGATATCGAGGTCAGCGAGATGATTCCCGGGATGACGACGGTCGTTTACGGGCGCAAGCCGTCAGCCTGACGTACACGATCGTCCGAATACGGCCTCAGGTGCCATCCGTCCCCTTGCCGGCGGATGGCGCCGATGTTCCTTTTCCACCGTTTCCATTCGTTTTCAAACCATTGGCCTTGCGGCCAAACCAGACCTCCGTGCGCCTGCGCGCGCGCCGAACCGCCGGCATGTCCACCGACAAAATGACGAACCCGAGCGGGATCATCCAGAAGCCGAGCACCGGCAGGAAGCCGAGGATGCCGCCGGCGATTAACAGGATACCGGCGCCGAGGCGCACACGCGGCGACTCCGGCACGCGGAACTTGCGTCCCATGATGGTCACTCTGCGTCCGCCAGCGGCGGACCGGTCTTCCGAATCCGAATTCATCCCCACCAGCTCGTCGGGTCATTCATGCCGCATCCACCCGCCAATTCGCCGACCGGAAAGGCGACATTTCAGGGGCCTCAGCTCCGGCCGTGTGAATTTCCACCATATCTGTCGCTCGATAGTCTTTGCATCTGTGTGAAGGTTTGATATAGCCCCTCCCGTGACGCACACAGCGTCGCGTGATCCCCGGTAGCTCAGTTGGTAGAGCAAGCGGCTGTTAACCGCTGGGTCGCTGGTTCGAGTCCGGCCCGGGGAGCCATCCTCCTTTCTATTTCGTCCGATATCCATTTTTAGCGATCCGATGCGGCGCATCGGGCGTATATGCGGTGTGCTCCGTTCCCTGCTCACCGCGCCCGTGTCCCCATGCCCTCCCGTTCGGATCCCGTACCGCCGCCCACGATCGTCTGGTTCCGAGACGATCTGCGGCTGGCCGACAATCCTGCGCTCGACGCTGCGGTCTCGCGAGGGACACCCGTCGTCGCAGTCTATGTTCTGGACGAACAGAGCCCCGGCATACGCCCCCTGGGCGGCGCGGCGCGCTGGTGGCTGCATCATTCGCTGGAAGCCCTTGCAACAGCCCTCAGGGGCCTGCGTATCCCGCTGGTGCTGCGTCGCGGGCCGGCCGAGGCTGTCATCGGTGACCTGGCCGCTGCCACCGGGGCCGACCGCATCGTCTGGAACAGACGGTATGGCGGCCCCGAGATCGCCATCGACAAGGCAATCAAAACAGCCCTGACCGATGCCGGAATCGCCGTGGAGAGCTTCGCGGCCAGCCTCCTGTACGAGCCCTGGACACTCAAACCGTCGACCGGGCCGTACTACAAGGTTTTCACGGCGTTCTGGAAAGCCGCACGCGCCTCCCAGCATCCGCGGACGCCACTTCCCGTTCCAGACCGCGCACCCGGCGGCTCCGTGGACGTACCGTCGGATCTCCTCGACGACTGGGGCCTCCTGCCCAAGGCCCCTGACTGGTCCGGCGGCCTCGCCGACACCTGGACGCCCGGAGAAGCGGGAGCGCAGGAACGCCTGCAGACATTTCTCGAAGGGACGGTCAACGACTACGCCCAGTCCCGCGACCGGCCAGACCGGGACGCGACCTCGATGCTCTCGCCCCATCTCAGGTTCGGAGAGATCAGCCCCTATCAGGTCTGGCACGCGACGCTGGCGCGCGACGACAGCAGCGGCGCAGACAAGTTCCTGTCGGAGATCGGCTGGCGGGAATTCTCCTGGCATCTGCTGTTTCACAAGCCGGACCTCGCGACGACGAATATCGACAGCCGCTTCGACCGGTTTGCATGGCATCGCGACCAGGACGGCCTGCGGGCCTGGACGAACGGTCGAACCGGCTTTCCCATCGTCGATGCGGGGATGCGCCAGCTCTGGCACACGGGCTGGATGCACAACCGCGTCCGAATGATCGCGGCCTCGTTCCTGATCAAGGACCTGATGATCGACTGGCGGGACGGCGAAGCATGGTTCTGGGACACGCTGGTGGACGCCGATGCGGCCAACAACCCGGCAAGCTGGCAGTGGGTTGCCGGATCCGGCGCCGACGCATCACCCTTCTTCAGGGTGTTCAATCCCGTCCTGCAAGGACAGAAGTTCGATCCTGACGGCACCTATGTGCGCCGTTGGGTACCGGAACTCGCCGATACTTCGGTGAAGACGCTGCACGAGCCCTGGAAGGCCACGGGCGGGACGGTGGAGAACTACCCTGCCCCGATCGTCGATCACGCACGGGCGCGGCAGCGGGCACTCGACGCCTTCAAGGCGTTGAAGGACTGATCTCTCCGTTCACTTTCTTGGGACGCACACCCGATCCCATCAGCGCGATGAGGAGGATGTATAGCGTTACGCCATTCAGCACGTGCCAAAGGAAGTGCGTGCCGAGCGGAAACCCGCCGCACACGGCCATATCGATGCTTCGAAAGGTCAGCGACAGGGCCAGCACCACGCCTCCGGCCAGGACAAGGCGGCCGGTTTCGGGGTGCCGTCCGACGATCAGTGCGCCCACAACGAGGATCGCCACGAGCGCAGGCAGATAACTGCCGGAGCCGTTCAGGAATCCGTCCGGCAGCAACGCGGGCACGAGATAAGACACCGTCAGGAATGCGATGGTGATCGCGAGCGAAGCCGCCATGCCAAATCCGAAGAACCGCCGCATCGCAAAAAAGAAATAGACATAGATGAAGATTGCGATCGGGATCACGTCGGTAAGGACCGACCAGCGGTCGGCAAAGGTGTGGAACAGGAACGAGCCGATGCCGATCATCGTCAGGACGACGATCAGCGCCAGAACGGGCCAGTCTCGGTCCGGCCGGCGGATCCAGCGGACCAGAACCAGCAGCGCTGCGATCAGGAACGCGGCGTTCGTGATCGCATTGACGGGTTCCGCCCAGAAGCCGGGAGCGAGCCGTTCGCAATAGATGTCGATGGGGGCCGTCCAGCCTGTGTCCACGCGCTACTCTCCAACGTAACCCGTTCGAGGAAACCGGTCAGGCGGCGATCTCCCTGCGTTCGTCCGCAATGGCGCCTTCCGGAGAACCCATCGCCTCCACGAGCGCGAGGAAGGGCTTGGCAGGCAGCGGCGGCGCGAACAGGTACCCCTGAGCGGCATCGACTCCGATGCTGCGAAGATAGTTGACCTGATCGAGTGTCTCCACCCCTTCGGCGACCAGCGACATGCCGAGATTCTTGGCGATATCGACGAGGCTGTCGACGATCGGCGCGCTCTTCGTATCGGGGCCGATCGGATCGATAAACAGCTTGTCGATCTTGACGATGTCCATGCCAAGCCGATGCAGCATGGCAAGTCCGGAATGGCCCGTACCGGCATCGTCGAGGGCAACCTTCGAGCCGACTTCCTGCAGTTCCGAAATCACCTGGATCGCCATCGTGGTGTCGTCCAGCGGAAGTCGCTCCGTGACTTCGAAAACAAGCTGGGCGGGAGCGATCGGCGAGCCGGAGAAGATCGTCTCCACGTCGTGCACGACCTCGTCGCTGGTAAAGTGGTGCGCGCACAGATTGAACGCGACGGTCAGGTGCGGTCGCCTCGAATAATGCCCGCCCAGTTCGTTGATGGTACGCCGCATGAGTTGGCGGGTCAGCGGAATGATCTGGCCGTCGGCCTCAGCCTGCGCAATGAATGCGGCCGGGGATTGAATCGTGCCATCGCGGCGCCGGCGCCGCAGAAGCACCTCACAGCCTTCCAGGCGCCCCGTCGAGAGATTGATGACCGGCTGATAGTAGGGAATGAACTCTCCGGCCTTCATTCCCTGGGAAATGTCGTCGCTTGCTGACGGGCGCTGGCGGGCGATCAGCACCGCCAGACCGAGCACGACACCGGCAAAGATGCTCATCGCAATCAGCGCGTAAACCTTGAGATTCTCGTATTCGCGCATCACCGTCGCGCGATCGACCTGGATGTCGACGCCGAGCGGATAGCGGTTCGAAGCCACCGTCGCACCGATCGTGTCGTCGCCGATGGTGAAGTTCGGATCGAGCCGATCGGGAACGGTCTGGAACTCCGTACCGTCGAGAAGGGATAGTCGGGCTATGCCGGCAGACCGCCAGGAATCCGACAGGATGTCGAGGCCGAGACTGTTCGGAGCGAAATGGGCGACCAGCGCGCGATCCCCGTCCGGGCTGTAGCGGACCGCCAGGGACCGCATGAATGTCTTCTCGTCGGTTACGACCGACACATCGATAGCCCGGTTCACCGTCTCCTGACGCGACAGCGTCCACCGTTCGACCTTGAAGATGGTATCGGCGCAGATCTTGTTTCCTTCGCGGTCGACCACGGCGATTTCGCGGAGAACGTACGTGTCGAAAATGGCGCGCCGCATCTCGTCGATGGCAGCAGAGTTGCACTCCATCGCGCCGTTTCCGGCGAGTTCGGTCAGCGCGAGAACGCCCTGGTCAATGGTCAGCTCGAGATGATCGACCATCCGCTCGGCATAGTCGGTAAGCGTGTTCTGTGCGCCCGCAACCGCATGGTTTTCCAGATAACGGATGAACGCCAACGGCGGCAGGCCCGCGAACAACAAGCAGGCTATGATCGCGGCCAGCTTGAGCGGTTTCTTTATCACGTCCAACAGCGCCCCTAACGAAGTGCAGATCATCCGCACGTGTCGTTAAAGGCGACTTAAAGCGCAAAAAATTGATAAATCATCTATTTGACGGCGGAATTTGTTTCCGAATTTCCGGATTCCATTGCGTCGAGGAGCTTTACGATACGCAGGAATCGAAAAAACGAATTGATCGTTGCAAAGGCAAAGCCTTTTCGACCGCCAGTAATATGCCGGCGAAATAAATAGTACTTCATGAACGCGAGCGGGAATTCGAAAGGAAGCCTGAAAAGCAGCATCGCCCGACTCTGCTTCTTGATGCTTTTCGCCTGCAGATCGCTGTAGGAGTTCAGCTTCTCGACGAGAAAACCGAACGAACGATACGAGTAGTGCCACGCGTCATGGCGCAGTTGGACCGGTTTGATATCGCCGGTCTGCACGGTGTCGTGGACGAGACTATCGGCGAACCGCCCGGCCCGCCTGTCATAGAGCCGTACATAGTTGTGGTAATCGGCCCAGAGCCGCGGCCGCGTATCGCCCGGATACACCAGCCTCAGTCGGAACCGGTAGAAAGGATGCTTCGGAGGGCCGTCCGCGAACAAAGCGACGATCTCGCGGATCAGCTCGTCCGACATCACCTCGTCGGCGTCCAGGTTCAGCACCCAGTCGTTGCGGCACTGGTCCTCGCCATACCGCTTCTGCGGCCCGAAACCCGGCCAGTCGTGATGGATCACGCGGGCACCGAGACTTTCGGCGATCTGCTGCGTTCCGTCCGTCGAGCCGGAGTCGACGACGATGACCTCGTCCACCCAGCCGATGACGCTCTCGATCACCGGAGAGATGCGGTCCGCCTCATTGACGGCGATGATGAAGCAGGACAGCGGCAGGCGATGGTCGAGTGTAAAGGGCATGGTCCGGCCGGGTCTGGCGTCAGGCCTGTTGTGCCTCGGCGACCGCGATCGCCGTCATGTTGACGACGCCGCGTGCGGTAACCGACGGGGTGAGAATGTGCGCGGGCTTGGCCGCGCCAATCAGGATCGGGCCGACCGGCAAGGCGTCTGCGAGCCCCTTGATGAGCTGGTAGGCGATATTGGCGGAGTCCAGGTTGGGCATGACGAAGACGTTCGCGCCGCCCTTGAGGCGAGCTCGCGGAAAGATCCGCTCGCGCAGCGCCTGGTCGAGCGCGACATCGCCGTGCATCTCGCCTTCGACCTCGAGATCATCCCCTGACCGTTGCAGGATTTCCAGGGCTTCGCGCATTTTGCGGGCGGACTTCGTGTCGGCACTGCCGAAATTCGAGTGCGACAGCAGCGCAAAGTGCGGTTCGATTCCGAGCCGGCGGATATGGGTCGCCGCGAGCCGGACCATATCCGCGGTCTCCTCGGCAGTCGGCTCGTAGCTCACATAGGTGTCAGCGATAAAGTAAATGCCCTTCGGCAGGATCAGCAAACTGAGCGCGGACAGGTCATGCGCGCCTTCCCCGAGACCGACGATATCGCGGATCCAACGCAGGTGCCGGTCGAACCGGCCTTCGACGCCGCAGATCATCGCGTCCGCCTCGCCGCGATGCAGCGCGATCGCGGCGATGACCGTGGCGTTGGTACGCACCGTGGTGCGGGCGACGTCGAGGGTCACGCCCTTCCGACCGGCGCGGTCCAACAGTACGTCGACATAGTCGCGGTAGCGCGGATCGTCCTCCGGATTGACGATCTCGAAATCCTTGCCCGGCCGGATCGACAGGCCGAAGCGTTCCAGCCGCGTTTCGACCACACTCGGGCGGCCGATGAGGATCGGCTGGGCCGTTCCTTCCTCGATCGCGACCTGGGCGGCCCGCAGGATACGCTCGTCCTCGCCCTCGGCGTAAATGACGCGTTTCGGATTGGCTTTGGCGGTCGCGAAGATCGGCTTCATCACGAAGCCGGAGCGGAACACGAAGCCGTTCAGGCGCGCATCGTAAGCGTCGAAATCCTCGATCGGGCGAGTCGCAACGCCGGAGTTCATCGCCGCGCGGGCGACGGCCGGGGCGATCCGCAGGATCAACCTCGGATCGAACGGGTTGGGGATCAAGTTGTCGGCGCCGAACAGTTTCGCCTCCCCGCCCGACGCCTTGGCCGCGACATCGGACGACGCCTCGTGCGCGAGATCGGCGATGGCGTGCACGGCGGCGAGCTTCATCTCCTCGTTGATCGCCGTCGCGCCGACATCGAGCGCGCCGCGGAAGATGAACGGGAAGCAGAGGACGTTGTTGACCTGGTTCGGGTAGTCGGAACGGCCGGTGCAGACCATCGCGTCGGGACGGACGGCGAAGGCCTCTTCCGGCATGATCTCCGGGACGGGATTGGCGAGCGCCATGATCAGCGGCTTGTTCGCCATCCGGCCGACCATCTCGGGCTTCAGCACGCCGCCGGCGGAGAGGCCGAGGAAGATGTCGGCGCCGTCGATCACATCGTCCAGGACACGGGCATCGGTCGCCTGCTCGAACTTCGATTTCCAGCGGTCCATGTTCGTCGGGCGGCCTTCGTAGACCACGCCGTCGATATCACAGACCCAGATGTTGCTGCGACGAATACCCGTTTCGACGAGCAGGTTGAGGCAGGCGAGCGCGGCCGCACCGGCGCCGGAAGCGACGACCTTGACGTCCTCGGGCTTCTTGCCGGCCACCTTCAGGGCGTTGCGCACGGCCGCAGCAACGATGATGGCCGTGCCGTGTTGGTCATCGTGAAAGACGGGAATGTTCATCTTTTCACGAAGCTGGGCTTCGACCTCGAAACACTCCGGCGCCTTGATGTCCTCCAGATTGATTCCGCCGAAGGTCGGCTCCAACGCCGAGATCACGTCGACCATGCGATCGACCGTCGCCGCGTCGATCTCGATGTCGAAGACGTCGATGCCGGCGAACTTCTTGAAGAGGACGGCCTTGCCTTCCATCACCGGCTTGGAGGCCAGCGGCCCGATCGGCCCGAGACCGAGGACGGCCGTCCCGTTGGAAACGACGGCGACGAGATTGCCGCGCGCGGTCAGATTGGCGGCTTCGGCGGGATCCTGGGCAATCGCCTCGCAGGCGATAGCGACGCCGGGCGAATAAGCGAGCGCCAGATCACGGGCGTTACCGAGCGGCTTGATCGCGCGGATCTCCAGCTTTCCCGGTCGCGGATAGCGGTGATAGTGCAGCGCCCCGCTACGCAGTTCGTCCGAAAGATCCGCCACGCTCTTGCCTCCTCGATTTACCCTCGCCGTCTACACAGCGATCATATCCGGCGCATGAACGGCCGGGCTGTCAATTTTTCGGCGGCGGCGCCAGGCGGATATGCAGCTCCCGAAGCTGCTGGTTGGAAACTTCGGACGGCGCGCCCATCATCAGGTCCTGCGCCTGCTGGTTCATGGGATACATCACCACTTCCCGCAGGTTCTCCTCGCCGCAAAGAAGCATGACGATGCGGTCGATACCGGGTGCGATACCGCCATGCGGCGGAGCGCCGTACTGGAGCGCGCGCAGCATGCCGCCAAACTTTTCCTCGAGAACCTCCTCGCCGTAACCGGCGATTTCGAAAGCCTTCTTCATGATCTCCGGCTTGTGGTTCCGGATCGCCCCCGACGACAGTTCGATGCCGTTGCAGACGATGTCGTACTGGTAGGCATTGATCTCCAGCGGGTCCTTCGTTTCCAGTGCTTCGAGACCGCCCTGCGGCATGGAGAACGGGTTGTGCGAGAAGTCGATCTTCTTCTCATCCTCGTCCCACTCGAACATCGGGAAGTCGACGATCCAGCAGAACTCGAAGCGGTCCTTGTCGATCAGCTCGAGTTCCTCGCCGACCCGCTTGCGGGCCGCGCCGGCGAAGTCGACGAACGCCTTCGGTTTGCCGGCGACGAAGAAGACCGCGTCGCCGTCGCCGAGACCGAGCTGCGTGCGGACCTGATAGGTCCGGTCGTGACCGATGTTCTTCGCCACCGGACCGGCGCCCTCGCCGTCACGGAAGAAGATGTAGCCGAGGCCGGGCTGCCCCTCTCCCTGCGCCCAGGAGTTCATACGGTCGCAGAAGGCTCGGCTGCCGCCGCCCTTGGCGGGAATGGCCCAGACTTCGGCGTCGGGGTCGTTCTCAAGGATGTTGGCGAAAACCTTGAAGCCCGAACCGCGGAAGGCCTCGCTGACGTCCTCCATGATAATCGGGTTGCGCAGGTCCGGCTTGTCGGTGCCGTACTTGCGCATCGCCTCGGCATAGGGAATGCGCGGGAAGCCCTTCGTCACCGGCTTGTCGCCGGAGAACTCCTCGAACAGGCCGTAGAGGACCGGCTCGACGGCGTTGAAGACGTCTTCCTGGGTGACGAAGCTCATCTCGATATCGAGCTGGTAGAACTCGCCCGGCGAGCGGTCGGCGCGGGCGTCTTCGTCGCGGAAGCACGGCGCGATCTGGAAGTACTTGTCGAAGCCCGCGATCATCGTGAGCTGCTTGAATTGCTGCGGCGCCTGCGGCAGCGCGTAGAACTTGCCGGGATGAACGCGCGAGGGCACCAGATAGTCGCGGGCCCCTTCGGGGCTGGAGGCCGTCAGGATCGGCGTCTGGAATTCCATGAAGCCTTCGTCGGTCATACGCTGGCGCAGCGACGAAATGATACGCGACCGCTTGACGATGTTGTTGTGCAACCGCTCGCGGCGCAGGTCGAGGAAGCGGTATTTCAGCCGCGTCTCTTCCGGATAGTCCTGTTCTCCGAATACCGGCAGCGGCAGTTCGGCCGCGGCGCCCAGCACTTCCATTTCGGTGATGAAGACCTCGATGGCTCCGGTCGGCAGGCCGGGGTTCACCGTCTCGTCCGGCCTGTGGCGGACCTTGCCGTCGATCCGGACCACCCATTCGGCCCGCACCTTCTCGGCGTCGGCGAAGGCCGGCGAGTCCGGATCGGCAACGCACTGGGTGATGCCGTAATGATCGCGCAAGTCGATAAACAGCACGCCGCCATGGTCGCGGACGCGATGCACCCAGCCCGACAGGCGCGCGGTCGTATCGACATCTGCTTCGCGCAGTTCGCCGCAGGTATGGGTACGGTAGGCGTGCATTTCGTCCTCTCGATCGCTGGAAAAACGGAAGGAAATCGGGGCGGAAAGGCGCATAGGGGCATGGGAATGTCAATAGCGGCCACTGTCGGCGACCGGTGCCGGCACAGCGGTTCGCGGCAGCACGTCGCGTAAATGACCGGCAACGGCGTCCTTGCACCGATAGCAGACTCACGCGCCTCTGCTATAAGTCGGACAAATGACCCCGCTGCGACCGCTCGCTCCGCTCCTTATCACTGCCGGGATCCTGCTCGCCGGAAACGGCGTTCAAGGCACGATGATCGCCTTGCGCGGATCAGTGGAGGGTTTCGAGCCCTGGCTCATCGGTCTGATGGGCACGACCTATTTCGGCGGATACATCGTTTCGTGCATCTATGCCCCGCGCCTGGTCGAGGCCGTCGGCCACATTCGCACCTTCGCAGCGCTGGCCGCGATCGCCTCGGCCGGCACGTTGATGCTCGTTCTCCTGATCGATCCGGTGGCATGGATCGTCATTCGATTCGCGATGGGCTTCTGCTTCTCGGGCCTGTTCACCGTTATCGAGAGCTGGCTCAACGCAAGCGCCGACAAGACAGACCGGGCACGGGTGCTCAGCATCTACCGGCTGATCGACCTCGGTGCCGTCACGGGCGCGCAATACCTGATCCCGGCCTTCGGCGCCGGCGGGTTCGAGCTGTTCGCTATCGTCGCCATGTTCTTCGGCCTGTCGCTGGTACCTGTTTCGGTCGGCGACCGCTCCAAGCCGGCGCCCCCGGACAAGTTCCGTTTCGACCTGAAGGCCATTTGGGCACTCTCTCCCCTGGCGACGATCGGTTGCATCACGATCGGCATGACGAACTCCTCCTTCCGGCTGATCGGGCCTCTCTACGCGGAGGAGATGGGACTGACGGTAGGGGAGATCGCGACCTTCATGGGCGCGGGGATCGTCGGAGGGGCGGCGCTCCAGTTGCCGCTGGGGATCGTATCCGACAAGCTGGACCGCCGCTGGACACTGCTCGCGGCCACGCTCGGCGCTGTCCTCGCCGGCCTCTATCTGACCACAGCGCAGGCGGGCGACCCGTGGCAGCTCTACCTCGGCATCTTCCTGTTCGGAGCCTTCGCCCTGCCGCTCTACTCTCTGTCTGCGGCGCATGCGAACGACCTCGCGCAGCCGGGTCAGTATGTGCTCATCGCCGCCGGCCTGACGTTCTTCTTTTCCGTCGGTGCGATGGTCGGACCGCTGGCCTCGTCGTGGATGATCGAACGGCTCGGGGCGTCCTACCTGTTCGTCTTCACCAGCATCGTCCACGGGGCGTTTCTGCTTATCGCGGTGTGGCGTATTTATGCCGGCCAGCGGATACCGCGTTCGGCCCGCACCCGGTTCGTGGCACTGATGCGAACGTCGCCCGCCATCTACCGGCTGGCTCGCCCGGCACGCCGAAAAACATCAAGATCACGCGACTCGGGTATAGGAAGCTCATGGAACTGATCACAAAGACCTCAAAACTCGAAAAAGCGTGCAAGGCGCTGGCGGGCCACGAATTCATCACGGTCGACACGGAATTCATGCGCGACGTGACGTTCTGGCCGAAACTGTGCCTGATCCAGATGGGATCGCCGGACGGAGACGTGTTTCTCGTCGACACGCTGGCGCCGGACCTCGACTTGAAGCCGTTCTTCAAGCTGATGGCGGACGAAAAGGTTGTGAAGGTCTTTCACGCCGCCCGGCAGGACATCGAAATCATCCACCACCTCGGGCACCTCATCCCGCACCCGCTGTTCGATACGCAAATCGCGGCGGCCGTTTGCGGACATGGCGATTCCGTCGGCTACGAGGCGCTGGTACGGGAGATCGCCGGAGAATCGATCGACAAGAGCCACCGGTTCACCGACTGGTCCCGGCGCCCGCTGAGCGACGCCCAGCTCACCTATGCGGCGGCCGACGTCATCCATCTCATCCCGGTCTACAGGAAGCTAGAGGAAGAAGTCGAACGCGTCGGGCGGCGGGAATGGATCCGGGAGGAAATGCACATCCTCACCTCGCCGGACACCTATTCGACCGATCCGGCACAGGCCTGGCGACGACTCAAGCTGAAGGTCCGCAAGCCGCGCGAATTCGCCGTCCTGAAGGCAATCGCGGAGTGGCGCGAGTCCGAAGCACAGAGCCGCGACGTACCACGCGGCCGCGTTCTCAAGGACGACGCCCTCTACGAGATCGCCCTGCATCCCCCCGAGACGGAGCAGGCGTTGGCGCGTCTGAGATCGATCCCGAAGGGCTACGAGCGTTCCGCGTCCGGGAAGCAGATCCTGAAGATCGTCACCGCAGTCAAGAAACTGCCGCAGGAGGACCTGCCCGCCCTGCCCCGTAACGACGGGCCGCAGCGTGTATCGGGCCCGGTCACGGACCTCCTGAAGGTTCTTCTCAAAGCCGTCGCGGCACAAAACAAGGTGGCCGCGAAGATGCTCGCCACGAGCGACGACATCGAGGCGATCGCCGCCGACGACGCGGCCGATGTCGCGGCGTTGAAGGGTTGGCGCCGGGAGATCTTCGGCGACCTGGCCCTGCAACTGAAGCATGGCCAGTTGTCGATCGCCGTCGACAACAATCGCCTGAGAGTGGAACCGCGCGACGCACCGCCGCCGTCGTCATCGAAGCGCCGCCGGTCGCGGAAACGCAAGGACGGCGATACGCCGGCCGAAAGCGCACAAAAAACCTGATTTTCTGGATTGCCGCCGTTCCGGTCAGTCGGTCTCCACCGTGGCCCGGCGTCCGATCAGCTTTGCGAGTTGCTTTACCCGCGAAAGGACACGTGACCCGCGAAGGTCCGCCAGTTCTCCCGGCAGGTTGAGAACGACGGTCCCGTGTTCGACTTTCATGTCGGCCTTGTTGATGACACCCGGCATGGACCCGCTGATCAGATAGGCGACACGCAGCGCGGCGCCGAGAATACGGGCACGGTCGATCATTCGCGCCGACGCGAGTTCCCGCATGCGCGGATCGAGCTTCTCGTCGCTCATACCTTCATGGCGATAGTAGACCGCCAGTGCGATGTAGACGCGGCCTGGGTGTTCTACCCCGGTGAACGTCCCGTAGGCGATAAGATTGACACTATGATCGCCTCGGTAGTCGGGATGGGATCGCCAGCCGACGTCTGCCAGCAGACAGGCGGCGTGGCGGAGCCGTCGTTCCTCGTCGGTTTCGTCGAGGCCGGTCGATTCGAAGAACTTGTCCGTCCAATCGCACAATTCGCGCGCGAACGTCGGGGATCGCGAACGTAAATAGCTCAGTTCGTGGCAGGCGGCGAGCAGCGGATCGGCGGTGCGCGTCTGGGCGTCGAGGAGCGTGAAGAGGAGGCCTTCGCGGACACCGAGAGCCGAGAACATGAGCTGATTCGGTTTCGCCTTGCGCAGGACATGCTCGAGAACGAGTGCGCCATACGGCAGCAGGTCGCGGCGGGCCGACGAAACCGCATCGATTGAATCCAGCGACACGGGTTTGACCCGGCGGACGAGCCGGACGAAATCCAGCGCCTCGCCGGCATCGATCCTGTAGCCGTGCATGACGTGCATCGGATATCCCGTCTGCGCCATATGCAGGCGCGCCAGGGCGCGGAAGGTTCCGCCGATCGCGTAGAAGGTCCGACCTTCGCAACCGGCCAGGGCCTCGGAAGCGTCGACGGAATCGGCGACGATCTTTTCCGCCTTCTTCATCGAGGAACCGGCCATGTCTCGCAGGCGAAGACCGCCGAGCGGCAAGGTCTCCCCCGCGCTGATCTCATGCCCTTTGACGTCGACGACTTCGAGGCTGCCGCCGCCCAGGTCGCCGACGATGCCATCGGGATCATGGATCCCGGCTATGACACCGTATGCGGAATATTCGGCTTCCTCGACACCGGTCAGGACACGGATCGGCTGGTCGAGGATCGCCTCTGCCGCCGCGACGAAATCAGCCCCGTTGCGCGCCTCCCGAACGGCGGCGGTGGCAATGACGTGGATTGTAGCCGCGCCGATCTGCCGGCTGAGCGCATGGAACCGGCGCAGCGAGTCGAGCGCCTGAGCGACCGCTGCGTCCTCCAGGATGCCCTTGGTGGCGACCTGCCTTCCGAGCCCGCACAGGACCTTCTCGTTGAAGATCGGTGTCGGCGAGCGCGTCAGTCCTTCGTAGACGACGAGCCGCACGGAATTGGACCCGATATCGACGACGGAAACGGGCTTCAGATGCCGAAGCCTGCTCGGTGCCTCGTTGAACGGGATGTTGGCGTCAGGACTCAGGGTCGATACCGCCGATCGGTTCTGGAGAATGTTGCTGAAGAGATTTGCCACGGCCGGACAGGCTCGGATTGGTCATGCAGTAGTGATGGACGTTGAACGGCGCATCGCCATCGTCCGGCAAGATGCGCACAGAATCGCCATCCGGCAAGAGCCGCCAGCTCTGCTGGTTGTCCTTTAGACCAGCAACCATGATCTGGTCCACAACCTGGGCATGAACGGTCGGGTTTGTTATCGGCGCAAGCGACTCGACCCGGCGATTCAGATTGCGCGGCATCCAGTCGGCGGAGCTGATGAACACCTTCGCGTCCGGCGACGGAAGCGAATGTCCGTTTCCGAACACGCAGATGCGCGAATGCTCAAGAAATCGGCCGACCGTACTCTTCACCCGAATATTGTCCGACAGTCCCGGGATACCCGGCCGGAGGCAGCAAATCCCGCGGATGATCAGGTCCACCTGAACTCCGCCGCGGCTCGCACGATACAGCGCATCGATGATGTCGGGATCGACGAGAGAGTTCATCTTTGCCCAGATGGCAGCCGGTCGCCCGGCGGCAGCATGGCCGATCTCGTCGTCTATGCAGTCCAGGACCGTCTGCTTCAGCGTATAGGGCGAGACGGCCATCGTCTCCAATCCCTGAGGCTCGGCGTAACCGGTGATGAAATTGAAGATGCGCGCCACATCCCGGGTGATTGCCGGATCGACCGTGAAGAAGGATAGATCGGTATAGATGCGGGCCGTGACCGGGTGATAATTGCCGGTTCCGATGTGGACGTAGGACGCCAGCCTGCCGCCCTCGCGGCGCACGACAAGCGACAACTTGGCATGGGTCTTCAGCTCGACGAACCCGTAAACGACCTGAACGCCGGCGCGCTCCAGGTCCCGAGCCCAGCGGATATTCGCTTCCTCGTCGAACCGCGCCTTCAACTCGACGACCGCGGTCACGGACTTTCCGGATTCGGCCGCATCCGCGAGTGTCCGAACGATAGGAGAGTCGTTGCTGGTGCGATAGAGCGTCTGCTTGATGGCGACGACGTCGGGATCCGCGGCGGCCTGACGCAGGAACTGCAGCACGACGTCGAAGGACTCATAAGGGTGGTGAACGATCAGATCCTTCTGGCGGATCGCCGCGAAGCAGTCGCCGCCGTGATCGCGGATTCGCTCGGGAAAGCGTGGCGAATAGGGAGGGAACTTCAATTCCGGCCGTTCTATCGAGACGAGCTGCGAGAATTCGGTCAGCGCCAGAACGCCGTCGAACACCTGGATTTCGTCGCCGCTGACGCCCAGTTCCTTGGCGACAAAGTCGCGCAACGACGCGGGCATCTCATCTTCCATTTCGAGCCGGATAACCGACCCGCGCCGCCGTCGCTTCAGCGCACTTTCGAAGAACCGGACAAGATCCTCGGCTTCTTCCTCCAGTTCGATGTCGCTGTCGCGTATGACCCGGAACGCGCCGCCGCCCATCACCTTGTAACCGGGGAACAGCCGTCCGGTGAAAAGCTCGATGACGCTTTCGAGCCGGATGAACCGCTGCGGCGCCGTACTACCGCTGCGCGGGCCGTCGGCCAGCGGGATGAACCGGTCGATCTTGGCCGGGATTCGGACCAGCGCGCGCATCGGTCGTCCGTCGTCGATGCGCTGCATTTCGAGCGCGACCGTGAAGCCCAGGTTTGGAATGAACGGGAACGGGTGCGCCGGATCGATGGCCAACGGGGTCAGCACGGGGAAGATGTAGTCAAGAAAGTACTGTTCCAGGTTTTCCCGGTCCGCCGCCGTCACCTGGGCCGCCTCGACGATGGTAACGCCGACCTTTTCGAGTTCGCCACGCAGGTCGACCAATGTCTTCTGCTGGTCATCGGTCAGCTTCTGGACAGCTTCGCTGATGCTCGCGAGCTGCTGGCGCGGTGTCAGGCCGTCCTGGCTGGGTTCGGAAATTCCCTCACGCTCCTGCCCCTTGAGGCCGGCGACGCGGACCATGAAAAACTCGTCGAGATTGTTGGCGGAGATCGACAGGAACCGTAAGCGCTCCAGAACCGGATGACTGGCGTTGTGGGCCTCTTCCAGAACCCGGCGGTTGAATCCGAGCCAGGACAGTTCCCGATTGACGAACCGGTCGGGCGACGACAGCCATTCCTCGAAGCTCAGTTCCGGCTCGGACTCTGGCCGGCGGTCAGGCCCGGCCTGACCTGCCAACTCTGACTGCACCGCACGCACATGCCCGGCCGGCTCGGATTTCAATATCGTGTTCAAGGACTTGTCCATGGACTCTCTGGCGCACCGTTTCGTCCGACGAGATCGTCGGTTCTGTAGGTTCTCGATGACCGCGTTAACCCGCTTCATCGTTGATTTCGTTGAGGATACGCGCGGCAAGCGCCCGCGTCACGGGCCGCTTTTCCTCGATCGCGGCGCGATCCAGTCTCTCCACCATATCACGAACGGCCGCAAAACTGCGTTCGACCCGCCGGGCGAGATAGGTCAGCACCGGCTGCCCGACCTCGATCTGCCTGTCCGAAAACAACTTGATCATCAGCGCCTGCAACAGAACGTCATCCGGCGGCTCGAGGACGACGACCGGAAGACGATTCAGGCGGGACTTCAGATCCGACAGGGACAGGCTCCAGCCTTGCAGTTCGCTTGTCGCCGTCAGTAGGACGTCGGCATCGAGGCGCTCCGCCGCGTTGAGCAGGTGGAACAGCGCCGTTTCGTCGATGCCTGGCCCGCAGTTCTCGATGACAATTGCCCTCAGTCCGTCGAGCAGTGCCCCGGGGTCGCCCCTGATCTCATTGGCCTGTATCGCGCGGGCGCCGGACTGCTGCCGCCAGACTTCCACCAGATGCGTCTTTCCACTGCCCGCCGGCCCCGCCAGCACGAGGCCCGAGTGCGGCCAGTCCGGCCACGCATCAATCGCGGCCACCGCGGCGGCGTTGCAGTCGGACACGAGAAAATCCTCCCGGCCGAGCGCCGCGCGGTGCTGCAGATCCAGCGCCAGTTGACGAGCGTGCATCACGGCTTGTGCATCACGACGGCGGCGCGTTGCCGTCCGGCCCCTTGTACAGCGGACTGTTGAGGTACTGCTGGATGGCGAAGCGAGCCAGGACGCCGACGGCTGCCGCAAGCGGTACCGCCAACAGCATCCCGACAAAACCGAACAGGTAGCCGAACGCGAACAGGGCGAAAATCAGCCAGACCGGGTGGAGGCCGACATGGCCGCCGACCAGCTTCGGCTGGAGGATGTTGCCCTCGATGAACTGGCCGACGAAGAAGACGGCGGCGACGGCGCCCACCCACAGCCAGTCCGGATAGAACTGGACGAGCGCCACGCCGATGGAAATCAGAAATCCGACAAGCGACCCGACATAGGGGATAAAGCTGATAACCCCGGCTCCAAAACCGATCAGCAGGCCGAAGTTCAGTCCGACGATCGAGAGACCCGCTGCATAGAATGTCCCGAGGAAAAGGCAGACCAGGCCCTGGCCGCGAACGAAACCGGCAAGCGCGTCGTCGATCTGGCTGGCCAGTTGCCGGATCGTCTCGACGTGTTCGCGCGGCAGCCAGTTGTCCAGCTTGGCGACCATGCGGTCCCAGTCGTTCAGCAGATAGAAGGCGACAACCGGCGTTACCGTGAGCAGCGAGATCAGGTTGACCAGCGCCAGGCCGCCAGAAAGCAGCGACTGCAGGAGTTGGCCGAGCCAGGTTGCCGCCTGCGCAACGATGTCCGAGCTGTTGATCGCGCCATTTCCCTTCTCGTCCCCAAGCCCGAGCATGTCTCGGACCCAGCTGTTCTGCAGCCAGTTGGATCTGATCGTCCCCACCATGTCCTGCAGTTTTGCCCCGTACTCCGGCAACCTTTCGGCGAACTGCCCGATCTGATGCGCCAGGACCGGGACGAGCGCGACCAGGAATATGAAGAAAATCAACGCGAACAGGATCAGGATAAGGCTGGTCGCGAAGAGCCTGCTCATCCCGAATTTCTCGAAGCGGTCGGCGACCGGATCCAGCGCGTAGGCCAGCGCCATGCCGGCGACGAACGGCAGCAAGATCGGCCGGAGGACGTAGAGGATCAGCACGAAGACGACCAGACCGGCCGCCCAGAACATCGCCTGTTTCTGAAAAGTCATGCCCTGCCCTCGTTTCGCGGTTCGCCGTCGTCAGTGTCGCCGGCCCCGGCGCTATTCGCCATGTGCTTAAGCCAGCCGACCAGATACGCAAGCGCGGACACTATGGTAAGTCCCGCAACCAGCACCACCAGCCCCGTACGAACCGCCGTCATCGCCAGGCCAAATCCGAGATCGGCAAGAATGATGACGGCGAGCAGAATCTGGCCAGCGGTATTGGCCTTGCTGATCATCAGCGGCGCCATCCGCACCGGGCGCCCCAGAATCCAGGACAGCAATACCGCGGCAATGATGAAGATATCGCGGCTGACCGCAAGACACACCAGCCACACCGGCAGTTCCCCCTGAATCCCCAGGGCGACGAAGATCGAGACCAGCAGCGCCTTGTCGGCCAAGGGATCGAGATAGCGGCCGAGTACGGTCTCCGATTTGAAGGTCTTGGCGATGAAACCATCGACGGCATCCGAGACCCCGGCCGCGGCGAAGAGCCAGAAGGCGATAGCGTACTCGCCGACGACGATCAGGTGGACAACGGCCGGAACGAGGAGCAGTCGGCAGATCGTGATGAAGTTGGGAAGGCTCACAGTCTAACCGTGATCTCGGCTGGCAGCGTCCGGTATCGGCGGTCGCGGGGAGACAGCCCATACGGCAGTGTCAGCCGGCACTCAACAGAAGATTTTTCGATCGACGTTTCAATAGGTTTGCAGAAGCCAGGCGCCACCGGCCTCGAACAGGTCGACACCGTCGCGCGCCAGCCGCGACGGAAGGTCGTCCAGAGGCCCTGAGAACCAAATGACGATATGGGCCTCGGAGCTTGTCATTGCCTCGACGGACAGGCCGTTGACCGCACCGCTCCTCTCCAGCCGGTCGCGCAGAGTGGTCCAGGTTTCGTTGCCGCCGAGAAGCGCCCTGACCGGCAAGGAGTGGCCCATCGTGAGGCCGGCGGTCCCCTGTCCCATCGCGACGCTCTTCCAGCGTTCCGCGAGGATCTCGGCAACCGCTCCGGCGGCCTTCGGGAACCCGCCCGCCGGAACTTCGACCGTCACGTCGACACGCCCCGCAGCGTCCTCTCCCGTCGCACTGACGAGCATGCCCTCGCCGTCCGATTCCGTGTCTACGCGGGCAATCACGGCGGAATGGGCCCGGTACCGGACCCGAAATTCTCCGAGTGTTACGTAGTCACCCGAGATCAGGCGGTCCCGCCGTGCCGTTGTGTCCTCCAGGGAATTTGCGGGAATTCGGACCGGAACGAGACGTTCCTCCATGTCCTGTGCTGCGAGTGCCTCCGCCCAGTCGGCCGCTTCGTCCCACCATAATTCGGTCCCGTCGCGGACGATCACCGGGACGAGCAGGATCGTCGGGGACGGCTGGTCGACGACCGCCAGGCCCCTGCGCGCCAGAAAGCCGCGCACCAGCATCGGCGAGAATTCCACCCGGTAACGCGCCGAATAACCGGTAGAACCGACCCGCTCGCCACCGTTTTCGTAGCTCAGAAGCAGTTTTTCCGCCTGTTCGGCCATAATGTCCGGCGGATCTCCATTGGCCGTGATCCGGCGGAACACGCGCCGGGCGGCCGTCTCGAGCGCCTCATCGAGGGCCTCCTCCTTGGCTATGACGGCGTTCTCGGCGGTGGCGGACACCTCGATATCGGAGACAACGTAGGGATTGAAAGCGTCCCCGGCGCCTGCCTGACCAACGGCTACGTCCAGGAGAAGGCCCGCGAAGGCCGCCATGACGGTCAGCCGTATCCGCCTCGAATCACTCCTGTTTGCCATGCCGCCAGTCCGCCCCGGATTGACGCGTGACGCAAGCGGCCCGGCCGGTCCCTATTCCCAATCCCCGCCGCGTCCTTCTGTTGACATCCCGGTCGCGGCCTTGTCTTTCCCCTCTCGTCTTGTTCTATGGGGTCTCGCCTTACGAGGAGGTCCGATTGAGTGCTGAGGAAGCCGCCGCCGGGAACGGCTTGAGCTATGCCGATGCCGGGGTCGATATCGGCCGCGGCAACGCCTTCGTCGAGGCCATCAAGCCGCTGGTGAAATCGACCGCGCGGACGGGCGCGGACGCCGATATCGGCGGATTCGGCGGTGTTTTCGACCTGAAAGCCTGCGGTTTTCGCGATCCTCTCCTTGTTGCGGCCAATGACGGTGTCGGCACCAAGGTGAAAATCGCCATCGAGACCGGCATTCACGATACGGTAGGCATCGATCTCGTCGCGATGTGCGTGAACGATCTTGTCGTTCAGGGCGCCGAGCCTTTGTTTTTCCTCGACTATTACGCCGCCGGCAAGCTCGAGCCGGAGACCGGATACGGCATCGTCAAGGGCATCGCCGAGGGCTGCCGGCAGGCGGGCTGCGCCCTGATCGGCGGCGAAACGGCAGAGATGCCAGGGCTTTATGCCGGCGGCGACTATGATCTCGCCGGCTTTTCCGTCGGCGCCGTCGAGCGCGAGGAACTGCTGCCCCGGGCCGACCTCGCCGAAAACGATATCCTTATCGGTCTGGCCGCCTCCGGACTCCATTCGAACGGCTTTTCCCTCGTTCGCAGGGTCGTTTCCGATGCCGGGCTGGAATGGGACGCGCCGGCGCCTTTCGATGCCGGCGGACGGCTTGGCGAAGCCCTGCTGACGCCCACCCGCATCTACGTGAAGTCGTGCCTGAGCGCGATCCGAGAGACCGGCGGCGTGAAGGCACTGGCCCACATCACCGGCGGCGGCCTGACGGAGAACCTGCCGCGGGTGCTGCCGGCCGGTCTTGCCGCCGGGATCGACCTTGACGCGATCGCGGCGCCGGCCGTGTTCGGATGGCTGTCGAGAACGGCGGGAATTGCCGAAGCCGAAATGCTGCGGACGTTCAACTGCGGCATCGGCATGGTCGTCGTCGCTGCCCCCGAACAGGCATCCGCCGTCGAAGAGGCGCTGGCGCGGGCCGGCGAGACCGTGGTCCGCCTCGGGCGGCTTGGCGCACGCGACGGCGGCGACCCGGTACACTACGCCGGGAGGCTCGGCCTGTGAGCAATCGCGTCCCCGTCGCCGTGATGATTTCGGGACGCGGCAGCAACATGGCCGCGCTGATCGACGCTGCGAAGAACCCCGATTACCCGGCGGAGATCGCGCTCGTCCTGTCGAACCGCGAGGATGCCGGCGGCCTCGAGACGGCGGCGGACGCCGGTATCGCGACCAAGGTGATCGACTATCGGGGAAAAGGCAGCCGCGCCGCGTTCGAGGAAGCGGCGACCGCCGCTCTCGAAGAAGCGGAGGTGGACTATATCTGCCTTGCCGGCTTCATGCGGCTGCTCAGCGCGCACTTCGTCGACCGCTGGCGCGACCGGCTGATCAACATCCACCCTTCGCTGCTGCCGTCGTTTCCCGGGCTCAACACCCATGAACGGGCCCTGCAGGCGGGAGTGAAGATCACCGGCTGTACCGTGCATTTCGTCCGGGCGGAGATGGACAGCGGGCCGATCATCGCACAGGTCGCCGTTCCGGTGTCGGACCGCGATACGGCGGAAACGCTGTCGCAGCGTGTCCTGACGCAGGAACACCGGATCTACCCGCTGGCGCTGGAATTGGTGGCCTCCGGTCGCGCCCGCCTCGTCGGCGAACGCGTCATCGTCGACGACGACGTGTCGGTGCTGCCGCCATTGGCGGTACCGCCGATTGGCGGCACCGCCGGATAGCACCGGATCGCGTCGGGATTAGGCAGCGCGGATCCGCTGCAGGAAGCTCTCCACGTCGTGGCGCAGGGTCTCGGACTCGCGGGAGAGCGACGATGCGGCGCTCAGCACCTCGTCGCTGGCACCGCCGGCCTGTTTCGCGGCGTCCGTGACCTTCTGGATTCCGTCGGTCACGTCCTGAGTGCCGCTGGCGGCCACCTGGACGTTGCGCGAGATCTCGCCCGTCGCCGAGTTCTGCTCCTCGACGGCGGCCGAAACGCCGGCGGCGATGCTGTTGACCTGTTCGATGACCTTGCGGATCGAATGGATCGCCTCGACAGCCGAACCGGTCGCGGTCTGCATCGCCGCGATCTGGGAGGTGATTTCCTCCGTCGCCTTCGCGGTCTCGGTTGCAAGCGCCTTGACCTCCCCCGCGACGACCGCAAAGCCCTTGCCGGCCTCGCCGGCCCGCGCGGCCTCGATGGTGGCATTCAGGGCCAGCAGGTTGGTCTGCGAGGCGATCGAGTTGATCAGTTCGACCACTTCGCCGATCCGGTGCGCCGACGTCGCCAGTTCCTCGACGGTGACGTTTGTCTGCTCCGCCTCGCGCAGGGCGTCCTGCGCAATGCGCGCGCTCTCACTGACCTGGCTGGCGATCTCGCTGCTGGACGACGACATCTCCTCGGTCGCCGACGCAATCGTCTGCACATTGGACGACGTCCGGCCGGCCGCCGTCATCGTCTCCTGAGACTGGGTCGAAGCCGTTTCGGCAATGCTGGCCATCGAACGGGCCGTCTGCTCGAGCTGGGTGGCGGCCGACGAGACCGTTGTGAGCACGCTGGACACGCTTGTGTCGAACTCGCCGATCATCGCCTCGATGGATTTCTGCCGCTGGTCACGCTGTGCCTGCGTCTCGGCATTCATCGCTTCCGCGCGATTGCGTTCGATAGCGTTCTCCTTGAACACCACCAGAGCCCGGGCAAGATCGCCGATCTCGTCGCGACGACCGCCAAACGGCACTTCGTCGTCGAGTTTGCCTTCGGCAACGGCCAGCATCGCCTCGGTGATCCGCCCCATCGGCCGGACAACGCGGTTGCGCATCAGCATGAAACCTCCGATGCCGAGCGCCACGGCGAAGGCCAGCAGCAGGCCGGCCAGAACCAGGCGGCGATTGGCGGCGGCAACACGATCGTCGGCATAGACCGCGGCACGATGAAGCGCCGTCATCGAAACGCCGACAAGCTGACTGAGCGCACCGTCGCCGATTTTCGTCCATTCGCTGTAGGAAACAGCCGGCGTCTGGCCCTCCATCAGCGCCTGCTTGATTTCGCCTTCGCGCTGGACGAGGTCGCCGAACGCGTCCATCGCCTTGTCGTAGGCGGCGCGGATCTGGGGATCGAGGCCCGGACGCGCGATCAGCGACTCAAGAGTCTTCTTGCCCGCCTGGGCACTGCCGGCGAGCACCGCGAGCTTTTCCGCCTGAGCCGGCGTGATCTCGCCGGCGATCATCGCATCGCCGACCACGGAAGTGTCGAGCCCCACAGCATCGCGCATCAGGTAAGCGGCATTCTTGATCGCGATCTGCTCGGCGATGACCGGATCGACCATCCGGACGCGGTCATCGAGACCTCCGGAAACCGTCTCGAGCGCGGAGACCACGGCCGTGGCCGCCGCCTGCCACCGGTCTGCGAGTCCATCCGGACGGTCCGACAGGCCGACACGGAACGCCTTGTCGACCACGGGACGCAGGTCGTCCAGATACGCCCTGTCGGCGTCGAGTTGCTCGACATCGAAGCCCGGTGCACATTCGATCGTCCGGCATGTCGCAATAACGGCCTCGACGGCCGGTCGCGAAAGATCGCGCTTCTCCTGGTTCGAGGCGATGAACGCCGCCTCTGCGGGATCTTCTCCCCGCAAGGCGCTACGAACCGGCCCGCGCTCGCGCCGGGTGTTCTGGATGGCGACGAAGACGTTCCCGGCCGCCTTCGCGGTTTCCGCAGCCATCAATGCTTCCTGGCGCTGACCGACAGCGTCGACCATCGTGATGCCCAGGCGTACGACGAGAATAGCCAGCACCACACCGAACAACACGGGCAAGAGGACGGCAATGCGCATGTCGCGCAGGAATTGAGGCATGGGGACTCCCTTCGGCGCCAAGGGCAACCGATTGACAATGGTGGCTGTTCTCTCTGAAAAGCCTGGACGCCGGTATTGTCCGGACTATCTTTTAATCGACCATTACCTTGTCGAAGCTGAAATAGATTTTTTCGGCGAAAAAGGGGCCGGTCTCAGCTTGTGCAACGCACAAAATCGCCGAATTCCGTATAGATACTTCCGATTTCTGCCGTAGCGGAATCTTAGCCGGGTTGGCACCAGCGCCCGGACCGCCGATCTACTGGTTGCAGGCGGTCCAGGCCGCTTCCCACCGCGATTTGATCGCCGTTGTCGGCTTCTTCCACTTGGCAACGCCCTGCATCTCGGACTGGTTCATTTCGCCGAGGACTTTCTTCGTAGCGCATTTGCATGTGTTGACGTAGTCGCCGGACTGGCCGTGCTTGTTGCTCTCGTAGACGACGCAATGGTCGATGAGCGCCAGCCGGGCGCCTTCTTCAGGCGGCAATTTGGGATCGGACAACGCATGCGCCTCGAACCCGACCGTCGCGACGGCAAGGCCTGCAAAGATCGCCATGCCCGAAAAACGAAATACCCCAACACCGAACCGCATCATCCGGTCTCCCAATTCCTATTTGTGCCCAATAATGGTCGTCAGTCCATCAAACCGATCCGCGTACCCAGACACGGTTGTCGTGAAAAGCCGCACCGCCATATGGCGCGACCGGGTCCGCACCGGTCAATGTATTGATTCCCTTTCCGTCGGCAAAGGAATCGTTCGGCCAGAGACCTTCCGAGATCACGACACCGCGGCGTATGCCGTCAAACAGTCGGGCATGAAGCCTTACCGCGCCGCGCCGGTTGCCCATCGTCACGGCATCGCCGTCTGAAATGCCCGCCTTCGCTGCGTCGTCAGGATGGATCAGGACTTCCGGCCGGCCTTCGCGCTGACGCGACGTCGGCGTTTCGTTGAAGGTCGAGTTCAGGAACGCGCGGGCCGGCGATGTCGCCAGGCGGAAGGGGTGATCTTCGTCAACGGTTTCGATGACGTCCCAGTGATCCGGCAGGTCCGGCAGGTCGACCCAGGGTCCCATAGGCCCGTCATTCGGCGCGACGATCGATGTCCAGTCCGGGCTGAAGCGGAACTTGCCGTCGGGATGAGCGAAGCCGTTCAGGTAGTGGGCGGTGTCGAAGTCGGGCTGGAGGTCGACCCAGCGCTGTTCCTCCAGCTCTTCAAGCGTCCCGTATCCCGATGTCTGGAGCATCCAGTCGATGTGCTCGCGCGGGCTCATGGCGAAGCCCGGGTGCTCGGCACCGACCCGGCGGGCGAGTTCGACATGCACGGCGTGGTTTTCGCGTGCCTCTCCGGCCGGCTCCACCAGTTTCGGACCGAAGATCATGTACTGATGGCCGCCGCCCTTGTAGATGTCGTCGTGCTCCAGAAACATCGTCGCCGGCAGAACGACATCGGCCATCCGGGCGGTTTCGGTCATGAACTGCTCGTGCACGCAGACGAACAGGTCGTCGCGGGCGAAACCCTGTTTCACCTTCTCCTGTTCGGGCGCGACGGATACCGGGTTGGTATTCTGGATCAGCATCGCCTTGACCGGCGGGCCGCCGTGCAGCGCCGCCTCGTCGCCGGTCAATGCTGCGCCGATTCGCGACTGGTCGATCTTGCGGATCGAGCGGTCATGGACGTCCAGTCCCTCGATCATCGTCTTGTCGAGCCGGTAGATCGCGCCATTGTTGTGGAAAGCGCCGCCACCTTCATATTTCCACGCGCCGGTCACCGCGGCGATACACGAGGCCGCATGCATGTTGGCGGTGCCGTTGCGGCTTCGGGTGAAGCCGTAGCCGAGCCGCAGGTAGGTACGCCTGTTCGCGCCGACAAGCGCGGCGAACGCCTCGATGTCCTCGACCGGCAGGCCGGTGATTGCGGATGCCCACTCCGGCGTTCGGGTCTTCAGGTGCTGCTCGAGGTCGCGCGGCCGGTCGGTATAGGTCTCCAGATAGTCCCAGTCGGCGAACCCGTCGCGGAACAGCACGTGCATGACGGCGCAGGCGAGCGCGCCGTCCGTGCCGGGTTTGAGCAGGAGCGGCAGATCGGCCTGCTTCATCGTGTCGGTCATGTAGACGTCGACGACGACGAGCTTCGTGCCGCGCGTCTTCCGGGCCTTCGAGGCGTGGGTCATGACGTTGACCTGCGTCGAGACGGGGTTCGTGCCCCAGATCACCAGGACGTCGGATTTCGCCATTTCGCGCGGATCGGGGCCGGCCAGCCTGCCGGTTCCGGCGATGAAGCCGGTCCAGGCCATGTTGGTGCAGATCGTCTCGAACTGGCCGCAATAGCCCTTGGCATGCCGCAGGCGGTTGATGCCGTCGCGCTGCACGAGCCCCATCGTACCGGCATAGAAGAACGGCAGGACGGACTGTGCGCCGCAAGCCGTCTCGGCCTCGAGGAACTTTTCGGCGACGATGTCGAGGGCGTCGTCCCAGGATATCCGCTCGAATTCGCCACTGCCCTTCGCGCCCGTCCGCCGCAGCGGGTGGAGAAGCCGGTCGGGATGATGGATGCGCTCGGCGTAGCGGGCGACCTTCTCGCAGATGACGCCGGCGGTGTAGTCGTTGGTGCGCGCGCCGCGCAGTCGTCCGACCGTATGGGCGTCGATCAGATCCACATCGAGAGCGCAGGTCGACGGGCAGTCATGCGGGCAGGCGCTATGGCCAACCCGCTTGTCCAGAGGCTTGTTCATGGTTTCCCTTCTCCAGAGGAACGAACGGTAGTTTGCCCCGGGACAAATGAAAAGGCCGGCCAAACGGCCGGCCTTTCGCTAACGTCGCGATCTGCGGGTATGTCAGCCGACGATCTCGTCGTCCTTGAAGCACTGGGCGATCTCGTTGGCGGCGTTCTCGACGCTGTCGGAGCCGTGCACCGAGTTGCGCTCGATGTTCTCGGCGAACTCCTTGCGGATCGTGCCCGGCGCGGCGTCGGCCGGATTGGTGGCGCCCATGACTTCGCGGTTCTTGGCAACGGCGCCCTCGCCCTCCAGCACCTGGATGACGATCGGACCCGACGTCATGAAGGCGACCAGTTCGCCGAAGAACGGACGTTCCTTGTGGACCGCATAGAAGGCCTCGGCATCCGCCTGCGACCACTTGGTGCGCTTCTGTGCGATCACGCGGAGGCCGGCGCTCTCGAGCTTGTCGATGATCTTGCCGGTGATGTTCCGCGCCGTCGCGTCGGGCTTGATGATGGAAAGTGTGCGCTCGATCGCCATGTCGGCTCGACCTCGTATCTGAATGGGTTGGGGTATCTTGACGCTGAGAACGCCGTCCAGCAGCGATTGGCGCGGCTTATAGCGGGCTCCCATGACAGCCGCAAGGCCATGCGCACCGTGCGGCCGGCCTCTGCGCCGCGCGCCTATCGTCCGTCATCCGGCAGCGGTACGTTATGTCAGCAATACTGACCCAAATCGAAGGGAGATCCACCTTGAAACAGCTGTTCGACATGATGGCCGGCTATAACGGGTGGGCAAACGAGCGGCTCTACGCCGCGGCCGCGGCCCTGCCCGACGATCTCTACCGCAAGGAACACGGCGCCTTCTTCGGCTCGGTGCACCGGACGCTCAATCATCTCCTGGTCGGCGACCGCATCTGGATGGGCCGCTTCACGGGGACGCATGACGGACCGAAGCAGCTCGACGTGGTGCTGTTCGAGGATCTCGACGACCTGCGGCTGGCCCGGCGCGCCGAGGACGAACGCATCGCCGGCTATGTCGGCGGCCTGAGCGACGCCGCGCTGGCGGGCCTTTTCCGCTACAAGACGATCTCGAACCCGATGGCGGTGGAGCAGCCGCTGGCGCCCGCCCTGATGCATTTCTTCAACCACCAGACCCATCACCGGGGCCAGGTGCATTGCCTGCTGACGCAGCTTGCCGGCGACGCGCCGTCGCTGGACCTGATCCTGTACCAGCGGGAGTCCGGGGCCGGCATGAAATAGCCGCGCCGGCGCCTGGCGCGTCAGTCGCCGCCGCCGCCGTAGGAACCGGATCCGTTGTCGGAGATCGACACCTTCTCGCTGCCCAGCGCCTTGCCGTCCACGGACACGTAGACCAGTTCGAGGATGTCGGCCTGGTAGGGATGCGGCACCACGAACTTGAGCCAGCGGTCGCGGCCCGGTTCGGGGCACGATCCCGGCTCCAGGGTTACGACGACCGGTGCGGCACGAAGCGAATCCGCCACGCGCGGATAGGGCGGACCGTCCTGAAGCTGTGCGCCGACGAACCCCATGCATTCGAGATTGATCGGCAGACGCGCGGCGACGTGGACCGGGGTTCCGCCGGTCATGCTGGCCGGGTCGCTCGGCCCGGTGGTGTAGGCATAGGTCGCGCCCCAGAACGGCGGAGAGGCCAGCGCGGCAGTCGCAGACAGGCCGGCTATCGACGCCGCGGCGAGAAGTGTTTTGATGCGAAGCGGATTCGATATCGGCATCTTCGACCTCTTGGTTTCCTGATTTTGGCGGTGTCTAGCACGACTCGCCGCTGCACCGCGATGGCGGCCTGCTATCGGGAGGTGGGAAAGTTGCGATCCGGGATCAAGAACAGGCGCTTGTTCAATAGTAAGCGATCGCGACCTTTTCGACCTTCAGGATGCGCCCCTGCGGGGTGACGAAGAAGATCTGGATCAGTTCGGTGTTGACCGGCCCGGTCACCGAGACGATACGGCGGACGACCCGCTTGCCGCCACAGCCTTTCGGGTTCGGGCCGATGACGATCGTGACCGGAATGATGTTCTGCGCGATGTGCTGCCCGGGCGGTACGGCGCGGTTGGCCGCGAGCGCCGCCTGGCAGGTGTCGGACGCATAGTAGTTCGCGTCGAGCCGGATGACGGTTCCCCCCGGCTGGTACTGGGCAAAGCTGCCCGGCCCCTGGGCAAGCGCTGCCCCCGAGAGCCCGGCGAACAGCGCGACAAGCGCTATCGACAACGTTCTGATCATTGCCTCTCCTCGGATTCCTTGCGGTCACGCGGCATCGTTTCCCGGCAAATATACGGCACTGTATGTCCTTTGCGTGTCCAAAACACCGCATCCGCGTCCAAAACTCCGGGGGCGGGTCCAGATTCGGCGCTCGAAGCCGCCGATGGCCCTTGCGGCCGGTGCCGGCAAGCGGCAAATAGGCGCGATGTTACAGATCACCGACCTCACCTATCGCATTGCCGGACGCACCCTGTTCGAGGGGGCGTCGGCCACCCTGCCCGCGGGAACGCGGGCCGGACTGGTGGGGCGCAACGGGACCGGCAAGACGACGCTGTTCCGGATGCTGCTGCAGGAGATCACGCCGGAATCCGGCTCAGTCGGCTTTCCGGCGAATGCCCGCATCGGCACCGTCGAGCAGGAAGCGCCGGCCGGGCCGACCTCGCTGATCGACTTCGTCGTCGCCGCCGATACAGAACGCGCGGACCTGATGGCCGAGGCCGAGACGACGCAGGACGGCGCCCGGATCGGCGAAATCCATGCGCGCCTGGGTGAGATCGACGCCTATTCCGCCGAGGCGCGAGCGGCCCGCATTCTCTCCGGCCTCGGCTTCGACGAGGCGGCGCAGCAGCGGCCGCTGGAATCCTATTCCGGCGGCTGGCGGATGCGCGTGGCGCTCGCCGCCGTGCTGTTCACCGCGCCCGACCTTCTGCTTCTCGACGAACCGACCAACTATCTCGACCTGGAAGGGACGCTCTGGCTGGAGACCTATCTCGCCAAGTATCCCTATACGCTGATCGTCATCAGCCATGACCGGGACCTGCTGAACACGTCTGTCGACACGATCGTCCATCTCGACCAGGGAAAGCTGACGCTCTATCGCGGCTCCTACGACCAGTTCGAGCGGCAGCGTCGCGAGAAACAGGCGCTGGCCGAAAAGGCGAAGAAGAAGCAGGACGAGCAGCGCAAGCACATGCAGGCGTTCGTCGACCGCTTCCGCTACAAGGCCTCGAAGGCGCGGCAGGCGCAAAGCCGTCTCAAGGCGCTGGCGAAACTGCAACCGATCGAATCCATCGTCGACGGCACGTCGCTGCCGCTGAACTTCCCCTCGCCCGAAAAGCCGCTGGCCTCGCCGATCATCCAGCTCGACGATGCGTCGGTCGGCTACGACGGCAAGCCCGTGCTGCGGCACGTGAACCTCAGGCTGGACCACGACGACCGCATCGGCCTGCTCGGTTCGAACGGCAACGGCAAGTCGACGCTGGCGAAGCTCATGTCGGGACGGCTGAACGCCATCGACGGCCGGCTGCACAAGGCGGACAAACTCTCTGTCGGCTTCTTTGCCCAGCATCAGCTCGACGAGCTGTCTGAAGAGATGTCGCCCTACGAGCAGGTACGCCGGCTGCTGCCCGACGCCAGGGAGGCGGAAGTCCGCTCGAAGGCCGCGCAGATGGGGTTCGGCTTCGAGAAGGCCGATATCCCGGCGAAGAAACTGTCGGGCGGTGAAAAGGCCCGCCTGCTTCTAGGGCTTGCGACGTTCTACGGGCCGCACCTGCTGATCCTCGACGAGCCGACGAACCATCTCGACGTCGACGCACGCGAGGCCCTCGTCCGGGCGCTTGCCGAATACGAGGGCGCGGTGATCGTCATCAGCCATGACCGGCACCTGCTGGAGACGACGGTCGACAGGCTGTGGCTCGTGGCCGGCGGAACCGTGTCGACCTTCGACGGCGACATGGAAGATTACCGGCGACGCGTGCTCTCAGGCGACGAAAGCGTGCCGCTGACGAAGGAAACGGTGACGCTTGCCACCAACAAGGGCGACCAGCGCCGCGCCGCCGCGCAGAAGCGCGCCGAACTGCAGCCCCTGCGTGACCGTCAGAAGAACGCGGAGAAGCGCATGGCCAAGCTCCAGACGCTGATCGCCGACCTCGACAAGACACTCGCCGACCCGGACCTGTTCACGAAGAACCCGGCCAAGGGGGCCGACCTGTCGCGTGACCGTGCCCGGGCCGTCGAGGCGCTCGCCAAGGCCGAGGAAGAGTGGCTTGAAGCCGGCGAGGCGCTGGAATCGGCGACGGCCTAGGCCGTTCCGCCGGTCAGAGCGGACGGGAATAGACCGCGATGAAGTGGCGGCGCTCGTTTTCGCCGAGAACGATGTCCTCGAAGGCTGTCTCGATCAGGCCGGCCCGCACGAAACGCTCGATTTCGGCTCTTGCGAGTGGGAACGGTGGATTTTCGCCCGGGTCCTCACCCTCCTCACGCCCCATGCAGACGACGAGAATTCGGCCGCCCGGCGCAACAAGCGCGGCGATCCGGGCGAGCGCATCCTGCCGCATGTCGGCCGGCAGCGCCTGCAGCGTGTAGATCTCGTTGACGAGGTCGAACGCCGCAGTCCACTCCCCCGGCAGCGCGAACAGGTCCGCCTGCCGATAGGACACGGATGAGTCCGGAAACCGTTTCCGTGCCCAGTCGACCGCCGACGTCGACAGATCGAAGGCCGTCACGGCGTAGCCGAGACGCGCGAGAAACTCGGCGTTCTCGCCAAGACCGCAGCCCACATCGATCGCCCGGCCGCCATGGTCCCGGGCCGTTTCCGCCCAGTAGGCAAGGCCCGGATGCGGACCGGTATTCTGCCAGGGAACGGCGTCGGGGTTGTCGCCGGCATTGCGGTAGACCTCGTCGAACCAGCCGAGCCGCTCTTCCCGGTCGTTTTCGCTCATGCCTTGCGCTCCCAGCGTCCTGCATCGTTCTGCTGCCAGTAGGTCACGTCGTGCCCCTGCCCGCTCACATGCTTCCAGTGGCCGCGGGCCTGGCCGACGGCCTCCTCGTCACGGCCGTCGAAGATGAAGATGGCGCGCTGGTAGTCCGACAGTTCCGGCGGCTCGGCCCCGTCGATGAGGAAGCGGACCGTCGCCCCGTTCGGGTTGTCGGACCCGGTGGTCAGGTAGACAGGCTGATAGGACGGGTCTCCGTCCGCCAGGGTACCGTGCGGCAGGAACGAGTCCTCCCTATAGGTCCAGAGATGACCGTCCAGCGCCTCGAGGCGATCCGCCGATCCGCCCTGTACGACCGCCTTCCAGCCGCGCTCCAGACACTTCTCCAGAAGCGTCGGCAGCACGGCTTCCAGTGGCCGGCGTTCGAGGTGATAGAACAGGACTTCGGTCATTGCCTGCCCGATTGCCGGTTGCGGCCCTACTTGCCCTCGTAGTTGTCGGCGACGAGCCGGTCGAGGAGCGCCACGCCAAAGCCGGACCCCCAGCTCTTGTTGGTGTCGGTCTGCGGCGAAGCCATGGCCGTGCCGGCGACGTCGAGATGCACCCACGGGATCTCGTCATCGACGAACCGCTTCAGGAACTGCGCCGCGGTGATCGAGCCAGCACCGCGACCGCCGGTGTTCTTCATGTCGGCGAAGCGGGAGTCGATCAGCTTGTCGTATTCCTTGCCAAGCGGCATGCGCCAGACCTTCTCGCCGGTCGCCTCGCCGGCGGCCGAAAGCTGCGTGGCGAGATCGTCGTCGGTGGAGAACATGCCGGCGTACTGGTGGCCAAGCGCGATGATGATGGCGCCGGTCAGGGTCGCCAGGTCGACGATGAAGGCCGGCTTGAACTTCTTCTGCAGGTAGGTCAACGCGTCGGCGAGGACGAGCCGGCCCTCGGCATCGGTGTTGATCACCTCGATGGTCTGGCCGGACATCGATGTGACGATGTCGCCAGGGCGCTGGGCCATGCCGTCAGGCATGTTCTCGACAACGCCGATGATGCCGATGGCGTTGACCTTGGCCTTGCGGGCCGCCAGCGCATGCATCAGGCCGGTGACGCAGGCCGCGCCGCCCATGTCGCCCTTCATGTCCTCCATGCCGGCGGCGGGCTTGATCGAGATGCCGCCGGTATCGAAGACGACGCCCTTGCCGACGAAGCAGACCGGCTTCTTCTTCGACGCCTTGCCGAGCCCGTTCCACTTCATGACGACGAGCTTGCTCTCGCTGGCGCTGCCCTGACCGACGGCCAGAAGCGCGTCCATCTTGAGCTTCTTCATCTCCTTTTCGCCAAGCACGGTGACCTCGACGCCGAGGTCCTCGAGCTTCTTCGCCCGCCGGGCGAATTCGTCGGTTGTCAGAACGTTCGAAGGCTCGTTCACCAGGTCGCGGGCCAGCAGCGTGCCGTCGCTGACCGCATCCAGCCGCTCGTAGGCCTTCTTCGCTCCGCTGTGGCCGTCGGTCGCGATCGTGATTCGGCTTGGGGGCGATTTCGGCTTGTCGTCACCGGACTTCTTCGACTTGTAGTTGTCGAACCGGTAGGATGCCAGCTTGATACCGAGTCCGACCAGCGCGGCCGATTCCAGGCCCGTGGTGACGCCTTCGGCGAGTTCCATGACGATCGTCGCGGCGGCGCCGCCGTTGGACAACCGGCCGGCTATAGATCCGCCGAGCGCCTTCCAGCCGAGGTCGTCGAGTTTCGCGACATCGCCGACGCCGGCGATCAGGATTCGGTCCAGCGCCAGGTTCGCAGGTGCAAAAATATCGAGGAACGACTTGGACTTTCCGGAGAAGTCGGCCGCCTTCGCCGCACGCGTCAAGGCGCCACCGGAGGCCTCATCCAGAGACTGGCCAATGGCGCCGAGCGCCATGCCGTCACCCGCCAGCAGGACGGCGACGCCTTTGGTCGGCTCGGACAGTTTCTGGAAACTCACTTTCGGCAGATCGGTCATATCGGCTGGGCCTCACCTGGATCAATTTTATTTCAAGATGTTTCAAGTGCTTGATCGACGGAGCGTCACCAAATACACCATTCAGGGGGATGGCGCGAGGGGGCCGCGGCGTCCCTGGGAGGGGATCGCCGGGGTTCATCGGCAAATTCTCGCCATCAATACCCATTAGCGACGCTGCAGCAGGTGCGGCGGACCAAGTGTGAGGCGCGTTACGAGAAGCGGATGAACCTGATCGGCCGCTACATATTCCGCATCGCGGCAAGCGCCTGCGTCATTGCGATCCTTGTCCTGACCGGCGTCGTCTGGGTGACGCAGGCGCTCAAGGAAATCGACCTGATGACGACCCAGGGCCAGACGCTCTGGCTGTTCCTGTACATGACGATGCTGGCGCTGCCGGCCCTGGTCATGGTGATCGGGCCGATCGCGCTGTTCATCGCCTGCCTCTATGCCCTGAACCGGATCAACGCCGACAGCGAACTGGTGATCGTGCATGCCTCGGGCGCCGCGCCGTGGCTGGTCTACAAGCCGTTCGTGCTGCTGGGCGTGATCATGACGATCGTCACCGGGTTCATCAGCCTCTACGTCATGCCCGAGAGCGCGCGGACGCTGCGCAACACGATCGCCGACATCCGGGCAGACGTCCTGACCTATATCGTTCAGGAAGGCCTGTTCTCGAACGTGGAGAACGGTCTCACCTTCCACATCCGCGACCGTGCGCCGGACGGCAAGCTGCTCGGCCTGATGGTGCACGACGAGCGCGATCCCGACCAGATCATGACGTATCTGGCGGAAGAAGGCCGCATCATTCGCAACGGCGAGCGGGCCTATCTCGCCATGAACCGCGGCAGCATGCACCAGCAGAACGGCCCGCCCGAAGAGATCACGATCATCAACTTCGACCGCTACGTCTTCGACCTGTCGAACCTGACGGTGGGCAGCGGCAAGGTGGAGTACCGGCCGCGGGAAATGCGCATGTCGGAGCTGATCAGCCCCGATCCCGCCGACACCTACTTCCAGAAGTTCCCGGGCAAGTACCGGGCCGAGATCCACGAGCGCCTGTCGAGCATCCTGTATCCGATGTCGTTCGTGTTCATCTCGCTGGCCACGCTCGGCTATCCGCGGACGAACCGGACCGGGCGCGGCAACTCGATCCTGCTGGCGATCTTGGCGATGGCGGGGCTGCGAACCATCGGCTTCAGCGCCACCAACCTCGCCGCGCGCGAGGCCTGGGCGGTCCCGCTCATGTATGCGACGCCGATCCTGGGAACGGCCGGCGCGGCCTGGATCGCGTTCGGCCAGGGCGAGCGGCTGGCACGCCTCGCCGACAGCATGGTGCTGCCGACATTCGACCCGGCCGACTTCCGGCCGGCGCGGATCTGGCACAACTTCGTCGAGGGCTTCGGCGACCTGAAGCGCGGGCTCGGCCTGGGCGGCGGAGGGTCGTCGCGGTGATCTTCGACAAGACCATCATGACCTACCTGTCGCGCCGCTTCGTCCTGAACATGGTTGGCGTGTTCGGGACATGCGTGGCCCTGATCTTCCTCGTCGATACGGTCGAAAACCTGCGGCGGGCGGGCAATCACGACGTCGGGCTCGGCGTCGTACTGCTGCTGTCGCTGTATCGCCTCCCCTCGCTGACCGAGCTGGTCCTGCCTTTCGCCGTCCTGTTCGCGGCGATGATGACGTTCCTGATGCTGACGAAGAGCCTCGAACTGGTCGTCGCCCGGTCGGTGGGCATTTCCGTGTGGCAGTTCGCCGCACCCGCCGTGATCATCGCGCTGGTCGTCGGCATCGGCGCGACGACGCTCTACAATCCGCTGGCCGCGGAGCTGAAGGCGCGCCACGAGGTCCTGTTCGAGGAATCGTTCGGCAGCTATTCCGGTCCCTTCGGATGGGGCGGCCGCTCCGTCTGGCTGCGCCAGGACAGCGTCGACGGCCCCTCCATCATCCACGCCAAGAGCGCCTCCCCGAACGGCTGGAAGCTGCGCGGCGTCACCGCCATCGTCTACAACAAGGACGGAGCCTTCCAGGAGCGCTTCGAGGCGCGGTCGGCGATTCTCGAAAACGGGCGCTGGCGGATGGCGAACGGCTGGCTTGTGCAGCCCCGGCTGCCGCCGCAGTTCCACAAGTCCTACCTGCTCTCCACCTACCTGACGAAGACGCAGGTCGCCGAACGCCTCGCGTCGGCGGAAACCATCTCGTTCTGGGACCTTCCCGACCAGATCGAAATCGCCAAAAGGGCCGGTTTGCCGGCGATTCAATACCAGTTGCAGTACCAGACGCTCTTAGCACGGCCTTTACTCCTTTGCGCCATGGTTCTGATCGCCGCAACGGTCTCGCTTCGCGTCTTCCGTTTCGGCAATATCGGTCCGATGATTCTCGGTGGCGTGGTTGCCGGCTTCGTGCTTTATGTGGTTTCTAAGTTGGTGGGGGATCTGGGTGCCGCCGGGACGGTGACGCCCTTTGCTGCCGCATGGACGCCGCCTCTGGTGGCCATGCTCCTCGGAACGACTGTGTTGTTGTATCAGGAAGACGGCTAGTGATGGCTGCCGGTCGGACTTTTTTGGATCGGATCTGCCGCACGATGCCTGGCATTGGTGCGGGGGTATTCGCAGTGGTGGCGGTCGCCGCCGCTGCGCCTGCGTATGCACAGAGCCCGATACCGGCCTCCACGCCCATGTCGGACCTCATCTCCGACGATCCAACCGCACGGATGCTGCTCGAGGCCGACGAGCTCATCTACGATCTCGACAACGACATGGTGTCGGCGGCCGGCTCGGTCGAAATCTATTATCGCGACTACACCGTCGAGGCCGACCGGGTCGACTACGACCAGAAGACGGGCCAGGTGTTCGCGCGCGGCAACGTCAAGGTGATCGCGCCCGACAAGAACGTCATCTATGCCGACACCGTCGAACTCACCGAGGAATTCCGCGACGGGTTCGTCCAGGAACTGACGCTGGTCACCACCGACGAGACGCGGTTCGCCGCGTCCTCGGCGGAGCGTTTCGACGAGAACGTGACGGTCTTCAACAAGGGCGTCTACACCGCCTGCAAGCCCTGCCAGGAACAGCCCGAAAAGGCGCCGTTCTGGCAGATCAAGGCGAAGAAGATCATCCACGACCAGAAGGAACAGACGGTCTACTACGAGGACGCCTCGTTCGAGTTTTTCGGCATGCCGATCGCGTACATGCCGTATTTCAGCCACCCCGACCCGACGGTGAAGCAGCGCTCGGGCTTCCTGCGGCCCGACTTCGTCTACGACAGCGAGCTCGGCTACGGCGTCGAAATCCCCTACTACTTCGCGCTGGCGCCCGACTACGACCTGACCGTCTCGGTCACGCCCTACACGATCCAGGGACCGCTCGGGGCGTTCGAGTGGCGGCAGCGCTTCGAAAAAGGCAGCTTGAATGTTCGCGGCGCCGGCATCTACCAGCTCGACCCCGACGAGTTCGAGCCGATCCGCGAAGATCCCTACATCGCGTCAATCGACAACGAAAAGGAGTTCCGCGGCGTCCTGCAGTCGGAAGGCCTGTTCGAGATCAACGAGTTCTGGAAATGGGGCTGGAAAGGCACGCTGCTGACCGATCCGACCTTCATGCGGACCTACGACCTGACGAGCGAAAAGGAGACGCGTGACGAGCTGTTCCTGACCGGACAGAGCGCACGGAACTACTTCGACGCCCGGGTCATGCACTACCAGGTCTTCAGCGATCCCTACCGGTTCGACAACGACACGCAGCCAATCATCCACCCGATCGTCGACCACAACTACATCTTCGGCGAAAGCATCATGGGAGGACGGCTGTCACTCGACACCAACTTCCTGTCCCTGACGCGGGACGCCGCCGAGTTCATGCCGACGTCGGTGGACGATTCCAACAACTGTCCGACCTCGTATCTGAACAATCTGCACCGGATCAACGATCTCGACGATCCCGCGACGATCAACCGGCTCGTCAACAACCTGCTCACGGCGGACCGGACGAATCCGGAGAACTGCGAACTGCTCGCAACGCCGGGAACGAGCACGCGCCTCGTAACCGAAGCGCGCTGGGAACGCACCCTCACCGGCCCGTACGGTCAGGTGTTCAAGCCGTTCATGAGCCTGCGCGGCGATGCCTATGCGATCGACGTAACGGATCCCTACGTCTCCAACGGCTATGTGACGTCGGGCATCATCGACCGCTTCACGCAGACGGGCGATGACCAGATCTTGCGCGGCATGGCGTCCGCAGGCCTCGAATACCGTTACCCGATCCTCGTGTCGGACGATTGGGGCTACCAGATCTTCGAGCCGATCGCACAGGTCATCGCGCGGCCGGACGCGCAGTACAACGACGTCGTCCCCAACAACGACGCGCTCAGCCTGGTGTTCGACGATACGACGCTGTTCCAGACCGACAAATTCTCCGGCTGGGACCAGATGGAGGGCGGCACGCGGGCAAATGTCGGCATGCGCTACAGCGCCCAGGCGCAGAACGGCGTGCGTGTGAGCGGCCTGTTCGGGCAGTCCTACCAGCTCGCCGGCGAAAACCCCTTCCCCAACGGCTCCGGCCTGGAAACGGACCGGTCCGACTACGTCGCGTCGCTCTACTTCTCGCCGACCTCGTCGTTCCAAATCGCCAACCGCATCCGCCTCGACGAGGACGATTTCGAGAGCCGCCGCTACGATCTGGAGATGTCCGGCGGCCTCGGTCCGCTCTATTCGTCCGTCATCTATTCGCAGATCGCCGCGGATCCCGAGCAGGGCATCGACGATGACCGCGAAGAGATCCAGGGCCTGGCAAAGGTTCGTTTCGACGAGAACTGGTCGGTCTGGGCCGGTGGCCGGTACGAACTGTCGGGCAGCACCTCCAGCAGCTCGACGTCCGACAGCTCCTCGCAGTGGATCTCGAACACCTTCGGCTTCGGGTATGAAAACGAGTGCGTGACGTTCGCGATCTCGTATCAGCGGCTCTACGACCGCAACGACATCGATGTCGAGCCGGACGAACGCATCACGTTCCGGTTCTCGCTGCGGACGCTGACCGAAGGCAAGTACACGCAGTCTATCGGCGGCGACGACGAGTAAGTCCGGTCAACCGCTAGCCTTCGCGGTCATTTGCCTGCCACAATGCCGTGGCAACCGCTAATCGTGATTTCAGGGTTGAAGCGTTAAAATGAACAGTCACTCTTCCATCGAGAGCCTTCTGGTCCGCGCCGGACGCCTCGCAAAAGCGTCGCTCGTTTCGGCGGCGCTTGCTACCACTTTCCTCGCCGCTGAAACCGCGACGCCTGTCGTGACGCCGGCCTTCGCCTCTTCGATCGCCTTGCTGGTGAACGACGAACCCATCACCGCCTACGACATCGCGCAGCGGCAGAAACTGATCGCTGCGACCGGCGGCGGCGGCAACGTCAAGCAACGGGCCATCGACGAACTGATCGACGAGAAGCTGAAGACACAGGCAGCCCGCCGGATCGGCATCACGACGTCGTCGGCCGAGGTCGACCAGGCCTTCGCCTCGATCGCCAGCCGGGTAAAGCTCAGCCCGGCCCAGTTCCGGCAGGCGCTGCAGCAGATCGGCGTCAATCCGGACAGCCTGAAGAAGCGGCTGGAAGCCGACCTGATGTGGCGCGACGTGGTGCGCGCCCGCTTCCGCAGCAGCGTCAACATCCGCGACCGCGATATCGAGACCGCACTGGCGCGCAAGGGCGAGGAACTGCCGACATCCAGCACCGAACTGGAGATGCAGCAGATCATCTTCATCATTCCGCAGAACAGCTCGGCAGCCTATATCCGGCAGCGCAAAGCCGATGCGGCGCAATTCCGCTCCCGATACACGGGCTGCGACAGCGCCCGTGACCTGGCCAAGAACTACCGCGACATCGTCATCAAGGAAAACGTGCGGCGCAATTCGGCAGACATCACGCCGGTCGTCTACGAAACGATGAAGGACATTCCGGTCGGGGGTATCACCGCGCCGAACGAAGGCCCGAACGCGATCGACATGATCGGCATCTGCGACCGCGAGGAAGTCGAGGACACGACCGCCGCGAAGAAGCTGATCCGCAACGAGCTGATGAACGAACAGGGCGAGCGTCTGGCGCGCCGGCTCCTGATCGACATGAAGCAGAGCGCGGTCATCGAGTACCGCTGAGCGGGGCCCGTCATGTCCCGCAGGCCTCTGGCCGTGACAATGGGCGAGCCGGCGGGTATCGGACCGGAACTCGCTGCCATGGCCTGGAAGTCTGTCTCCGACTCGGCCAATTCGGCATTCTATTGTCTCTGCGATCCGGCCTTTCTCCGCGCCCGACTGAAGACAGCCGGCATACCGGCCGCTGTCGTCGAAATCGCAACGCCGGACGACGCCGTCGATGCATTCGCGGACGGCCTGCCCGTCCTGCCCCTGGAAAACCCCGTCTTGTCCGGAAAAGCCGGAGCGCCGGACACGGCGGATGCCGACGCCGTCCTTGAATCGATCGAACGCGCCGTCAGCGATGTCGTCGCCGGCAGGGCGGGAGCCGTCGTCACGGCGCCGGTTCAGAAGGAAACCCTGTACGACGCGGGCTTCGCCTTTCCCGGACATACCGAATTCCTCGGCGATCTTGCGCGTCGCAACGGCCTGCCCGCGCGTCCCGTCATGATGATCGCATCGGATGACTTGCGGGTCGTCCCGGTGACGGTCCACGTGCCCGTCAGCGCCGTTCCCGGTCTCCTGAGCACCGGTCTCATCGTCGAGACCGGCGAGATCGTCGCCGAAGAGCTCGCCCGGAAATTCGGCATCGCGGCGCCACGGATCGCGGTCTCCGGCCTCAATCCCCACGCAGGCGAAGGCGGGCGCCTCGGTACCGAGGACAGCACGGTGATCGCTCCGGCGATCGAACGGCTCCGGCGGGCCGGCGTCGACGGCGTCGGCCCCCTGCCCGCCGACACGATGTTCCACGCCGAGGCCCGGACCGCCTACGATGCGGCGCTGTGCATGTATCACGATCAGGCGCTCGTTCCGATCAAGACGATCGCCTTCGATCGCGCCGTAAACGTCACGCTCGGGTTGCCCTTTGTGCGCACCTCGCCGGACCACGGCACGGCGCTGTCGCTGGCGGGAAAAGGCACCGCGCGACCGGCGAGCTTCATCGCGGCGATCCGAATGGCGGCCCGGATGGCGGCCCAAACGGCGGCCAGAACGGCGGACGGCGTTGGCGGCCGGATCCCGGCGCCCGCGCGATGACCGCCCCGCCGGACCTCCCCCCCCTGCGCGATGTAATCGCCGGACACGACCTGGCGGCGCGCAAGTCGCTTGGCCAGAATTTCCTGCTCGACATAAACCTCACACGCCGCATCGCCAGATCGTCCGGCGACCTCGCCGGGGTCACGGCGATCGAGGTCGGGCCCGGGCCCGGCGGCCTGACGCGCGCACTCCTGCTGGAGGGCGCGAAGAAGGTCATCGCCATCGAAAAGGACGACCGCTGCCTCGCCGCCCTGCAGGAGCTGGCGGCAGCGTTTCCGGGGCAACTCGAGGTCATTTCCGGCGATGCGACGAAACTCGATCTGGCAAACCGGATCGACGGGCCGGCGCGGATCGTCGCCAACCTGCCCTACAATGTCTCGACGGTCCTCCTCGTCGGCTGGCTCGGCGGCGAGACCTGGCCGCCGTTCTGGGATTCGCTGACCCTTATGTTCCAGCGCGAGGTGGCCGAACGCATCGTTGCCGATCCGGGGTCGAAGGCCTACGGGCGGCTGTCGATCCTGTCGCAATGGCGCTCGCAGCCGCGCATCCTGTTCGACGTCGACCGGCGCGCCTTCACGCCGCCGCCGAAGATCACGTCGAGTATTGTGCGGATCGAACCGCGCGCCATGCCGGACGGGATCCGCTTCAAGGATCTGGAACGGGTGACGGCAGCCGCCTTCGGGCAGCGCCGCAAGATGCTTCGTTCCAGCCTGAAGAGCCTCGTACCGGCGCCGGAGGACCTGCTGGGCGCTGCCGGAATCGATCCGACAAGCCGCGCCGAAGAGATCCCCGTCGAGGGATTTCTCGAGCTGACGCGCGCGTTCAGCGCGTCTCGATCTCCAGATCGCGATCCAGGGCCTCGATGAACTCCGCCAGATTGACCTGACGGGCGGGTTTGGCGCGTTCGGCGTTAAGGATCGCGCGCACCTTCGCGATGCTGTCGTCCAGATCGCTGTTGACGAGAACGTAGTCGTACTCGGTCCAGTGGGTGATCTCGTCGCGTGCGTTGGCGAGACGCCGGGCGATCACGTCGGTGTGGTCCTCGGCGCGGCGCTCCAGGCGTGCCCTCTGTTCGGCGGCCGACGGCGGCAGTACGAAGACCGCGACCGTATCCGCCCGCATCGCCTGCAGGACCTGCTGGGTTCCCTGCCAGTCGATGTCGAACAGCACGTCCTGTCCCGCCTCGAGCGCCATCTCGACCTCCTCGCGCGGCGTGCCGTAGTAGTTGCCGTGCACCTCCGCCCATTCGAGCAGGTCGCCGTGGTCGCGCATCGATTCGAATTGCCGCTTGCTCAGGAAGCGGTAGTGAACGCCGTCGACCTCGCTCGGCCGGCGCTCGCGCGTCGTCACCGAAACCGAGAGATGGATACTCCCGGCGTGCTTTTCGTTCTCCTTCTGAAGAACCGACCGGGAAATCGACGTCTTGCCCGCGCCGGACGGCGAGGACAGGATCAGGATCAGGCCGCGGCGCTTCAGCGGCATGCTCGCCTCTGCCTTATTCGACATTCTGGACCTGCTCGCGAAGCTGATCGACGACCGATTTCATTTCCAGTCCGGTCCGCGTCAGCGCGACATCGTTGGACTTCGAGCAGATCGTGTTGGCCTCGCGGTTGAACTCCTGCGCGAGGAACTCGAGCTTCCGGCCGACGGCACCGCTGCCGGCGAGCAGATCGCGCACGCCGGCGACATGGGCCTTGAGCCGGTCCAGTTCCTCCCGGATATCCGCCTTCGTGGCCAGCAGGACCGCCTCCTGGTGCAGACGCTGGGGATCGAGTGCCGACGTCGTATCGACGAGGTCCTTCACCTGCCCCTCTATCCGGCGGGTTATCGCCTCCGGCGTGCGTGAGGGATTGGCGTTCGCCCCGTCCGCCAGCGCCTCGATCTCGCCCATGCGGGTTTCCAGAATCTCGGCCAGATGGGCGCCCTCGGTCATGCGCATCTCGACGAGACGGGACAACGCGTCCTCGAAAGTCTCCATCAGCGCGGCATCCAGGCCGGCGCGGGTGTCATCGTCGGTGGCTTCCTCGTCGACCTCGATAACCCCCTTGAGGGCCAGCAGGCCGTCGGCGCGCGGCGCCTCCACCTTGCCCGACGCCATCAGCGTCTCGCAGGCGGCGAGCACGGCCGACAGAGCGGCGTCGTTGATCCGCAGGGCGCCGGCCGGCTGCGTCCGATGCAGTTGCAGCCCGACGGTCAGGGACCCGCGGGCGAGGCGCTTCTGCAGCAGACCGCGAACGCCAGGCTCCAGCCGCTCGAACCCCTGTGGCAGACGCAGGCGGATATCGAGTCCGCGGCCGTTGACGGACCGGATTTCCCAGTGCCACCGGAAATCGGCGAAGGTGCCCTCGACCCGGGCGAATCCGGTCATGCTCGCTAGCGTCATAGTTCCGTGTCCGGACTGGAGTTTCGATTTCACCGGTCGGCGCCGGCGGGACAAGCCCCCCGACAGCGCCTGCCGCGCGGTCACGGCCCCCTCATATCCCGCACGCCGTCAGGCCACAAGGCAGGGACGGCGATACTGGCTTGACGATGCCGGGGGCGTGGCGGATGAACGCGCGCGTACGGGGACGATAAGGGTGCACTGGCGTGCCGGGGGTGTCCGGCCGCTCAGTTCACCTTCAGGTCGAGCCCCTGCAGCGAGCCGCCGCCGTCCTGGCTGTCCGCCTCGGCTTCCTCGGCGGCCCGGGCAGCCTCTTCCTCGGCCCGCTGGCGCCGCTCGCGCTCGACCTGGCGCCATTTCGCGACGTTGCGATTGTGCTCTTCCAGGCTCGGCGCGAAGATGTGACCTCCGGTGCCGTCGGCGACGAAGTAAAGCTCGTCCGTACGCGACGGATTGGCGACGGCTTCGAGCGCCGCACGTCCGGGATTGCCGATGGGTGTCGGCGGCAAGCCATTGATCTGGTATGTGTTGTAGCTGTTCGGCGCGTCGAGTTCGCTGCGCGTGATCGAGCGCGGCTCGAAGAACGCCTTGCCGCCATACAGCCCGTACAGGATCGTCGGGTCGGATTGCAGGCGCATGCCCTTCTTCATGCGATTGATGAAGACGCCGGCGACGCGCGGCCGCTCGTCGGCCTTGCCCGTTTCCTTCTCGACGATGGAGGCGAGGATGACCAGTTCCTCAGGCGTCTGGACCGGCAGATCCGCCACGCGGCGCGCCCAGACCGCCTCAAGGACCTTCTCCTGCTCCCGCTTCATCCGTTCGATCATCTGGGAGCGCGTCGTACCACGATCGAAACTGTAGGTTTCCGGCAGCAGCGTGCCTTCGGCCGGAACTTCCTGGATCTCGCCGATAAGAACGGGATCGTCGCGCAGCTTCGCGACAATCTGCTCGCTGGTATAGCCTTCGGGAATCGTCACCTGGTGCAGGATCGCCTTGCCTTCGACGAGGATGTTCATCACCTCGTGCATGCTGGCGTGCTGCGGAATCACATACTCGCCGGCCTTCAGGTCGTCCTCGGCCTTATTGAGAACGATACCGCCGAGGAAAACCCAGGCCTGATCTATGACACCCTCGCGCTCGAGCTGCTGCGCGATTTCGCGCAGGCCCTTGCCACGCTGCACGTTGACGTGGGTTTCGGTGTCGAGCGGACCGGGAGAATTGAACTGGTGCAGTCCGATGAACAGCACCGCGCCGATGCCGATCGCGAGAAGCATCAAGAACGTGAAAACGCCGCTGGCCATCACGACGAACTTGTTCTTCGCCCGCTTCGACGCCGCCGGCGGCGGCGGTGCCGGCTCGGGCTGAAGCGCTTCGCGTGGGCTGCGCGGGGATACCCTCTCGCCGCCTATCGACTCTCCGGAATGATCCTCGCTCACCTGACGACACTCCATCTGTCCGCGCGCGGACATTCGCTGCGATCGTATTGCCGATTACGGCGAAACGTTGAACGCCGGCCGCCCCCGGCCATTACGCCGCCAGGCGGCGCAGGATGAGAGAAGCGTTGGTTCCGCCGAATCCGAACGAGTTCGACAATACCGTATTGATCTCGCGTTCGCGCGCCTCGTGCGGCACCAGATCGATCGGCGTATCCACAGAAGGATTATCGAGGTTGAGCGTCGGCGGCGCGATGCTGTCGCGGATCGCCAGGGCCGAGAAAATGGCCTCGACGGCGCCGGCCGCCCCAAGCAGATGGCCGACCGCCGATTTCGTCGACGACATGGAGATCCGGCCCGCGGCGTTTCCGACCAGCCGGGTCAGCGCACCGAGCTCGATCTCGTCGCCGAGAGGCGTCGAGGTTCCGTGGGCGTTGACGTAGTCGATTTCGCTCACGTCGATGCCGGCCCGTCCGATCGCCGCCTGCATGCACCGGTAGGCGCCATCGCCGTCCTCCGACGGGGCGGTGATGTGATAGGCGTCGCCGGAAAGACCGTAGCCGATCACTTCGGCATAAATCCGCGCACCGCGCGCCTGGGCGTGCTCGAGCGATTCGAGCACGACGATCCCCGCGCCCTCGCCCATCACGAACCCGTCGCGGTCCTTGTCATACGGACGAGAGGCCCGCGTCGGCTCGTCGTTGAAGTGTGTCGACAAAGCCCGGCAGGCCGCGAAGCCCGCGAGACCGAGCCGGCAGACGCTGCCTTCGGTGCCGCCGGCGACCATCACGTCGGCATCGCCGAGCATGATCATGCGGGACGCGTCGCCGATGGCGTGCGCTCCGGTGGAACAGGCCGTGACCACGGCGTGGTTCGGGCCCTTGAGGCCGTGCTTGATCGAGATGTACCCAGAGGCCAGGTTGATCAGGCGGCCGGGGATGAAGAACGGGCTGAGACGACGCGCGCCCTTCTCCTCGAGTTGCTTGGCACCGGCTTCGATTCCCGAAAGACCGCCGATCCCCGATCCGACCAGCACGCCCGAGCGGACCTGATCCTCGTAGGATTCGGGATGCCAGTCGGCATCGTTCAGGGCCTGTTCGGCAGCGGCCATGGCGAAGACGATGAAGTCGTCGACCTTGCGCTGCTCCTTGGGCTCCAGCCAGTCGTCGGGATTGTATGTCCCGTCGCTGCCGTCTCCACGCGGGATGCGGCAGGCGATCTTGCACGCGATGTCAGAGACGTCGAAGTCCTCGACCCTGCTGGCACCGCTCTTGCCGGCGAGAAGCCGCGTCCAGGTCGGCTCGACTCCACAGCCCAACGGCGTGACCATGCCGAGGCCGGTAATGACTACACGCCTCATCTAAGACGATCCGGATTGTATTGCACTGACTGTATGGAAAAGCGGGACAAGACAGATCTCAACCGTTTGCCCCGCCCGATACCGTCACGATGCGTTTTTCTCGAGAAACTTCACTGCGTCGCCGACGGTCAGAATCGTCTCGGCGGCATCGTCCGGGATCTCGCACCCGAACTCTTCCTCGAACGCCATCACGAGCTCGACCGTATCAAGGCTGTCGGCGCCCAGATCGTCGATGAAGCTCGCATTCTCAGTTACCTTTTCCGCGTCGACACCGAGGTGCTCGACAACGATTTTCTTCACCCGTTCTGCAATGTCGCTCATCCTGTCATCCCCGATAGTAGATTACCGTTTACAAGTGTGCCGTTCAGATTATCGGGAAGGGCGCGAGGCGGCCAAGCCTCCTTCGGATGCCGCATCCGTATTCTGTCCGGTCAGTCCGACCCCCCGGTCGGATGTCCGAGGCTCGCGGCTAGTACCATACTTTCCCGATATTGACCAGAATTCCGCCCCAGCCCTCCGAAATCCACAGGGCACGGCGGAACACCTTCATATCATTGCCATTCCGCCGTTCACATGGAGCGTCTGCCCAGTCACATAAGCGGCTTCGTCGCTGGCGAGATAGAGCACGGCGGCAGCAATTTCATCCGCTTTGCCGAGCCGACCCGCCGGAACCCGACCAAGAATGGTGTCGCGCTGCTTTTCGTTCAATGCGTCGGTCATCGGGCTCTCGATGAAACCCGGCGCGACGCAGTTCACCGTGATGCCGCGCGAGGCGACTTCCTGCGCCAGCGACTTGGAGAACCCGATCATACCGGCCTTCGCCGCCGCATAGTTCGCCTGGCCGGGATTGCCTGTGACGCCGACCACGGAGGTAATACCGACGATGCGTCCGGACCGGCGGCGCATCATGCCCTTGACGGCGGCGCGCGTGAGGCGGAAGGCCGCGGTCAGGTTCACCTGCAACACCGTGTTCCACTCCTCGTCCTTCATGCGCATAAAGATGTTGTCGCGGGTGATACCGGCATTGTTAACGAGGATGTCGAGAGCCCCGACTGCCTCCTCGGCCTGGTCGACGAGCGCGTCGACGGCGGCCGGGTCCTGAAGATCGCACTGCAGCGGATGAACCCGATCACCAAGGTCGGACGCGAGCGCCGCGAGCGCCTCTTCCCGGGTTCCCGACACCGCGACGGTCGCGCCGCGGGCGTGCAGCGCCCGGGCAATCGAGCCGCCAAGACCGCCGGTCGCGCCGGTTACCAGCGCGGTTTTCCCTGTCAAATCAAACATGTACCCTCCAAATAGCGTCCGCCAGCCGGGCGCCGGTATTACCGCCCCGATTGGTCCTGGTTTCAGGATTGCGCTTCAGCGAACGCCTTAACGTCTTCCGGCGACCCGATCGCGGCGCCCTTGAGGGCGCGGTCGATCCGCCGCGCCAGGCCGGACAGGACCCGTCCGGCACCGACTTCCTTCAATTCCGTGACACCGTTGGCGGCCATCCAGAGAACGCTTTCGCGCCAGCGGACCGTGCCGGTGACCTGCTCGACGAGGCGGGCGCGGATCTCGCCGGGATCCGAAACCGGTCCGGCAACCACATTGGCGACGACCGGGACCATCGGCGTGAGAACCTCGACGTCGGCCAGCGCCGCCCGCATCGCGTCGGCTGCCGGCGCCATCAGCGCGCAATGGAACGGGGCGCTGACCGGCAGCATGACCGCCTTCATCGCCCCTTTCTCCTTCGCAAGTTCGCAGGCGCGCTCGACCGCCGCCTTCGCGCCGCTGACCACCACCTGGCCGGGTGCGTTGTCGTTTGCCGCCTGGCACACCTCGCCCTGCGCCGCTTCCTCAGCGACCGCGACGGCGGCGTCATAGTCGAGGCCGAGCAGCGCAGCCATGGCACCCTCGCCGACCGGAACCGCGGCCTGCATCGCCTTGCCACGCGTTCTCAGGAGCTTCGCCGTGTCCGACACGCTCAGCGCACCGGCGGCCGCGAGCGCGGAGTATTCCCCCAGCGAGTGCCCCGCCACACAGGAAACGGTGCCGGCGAGCGAGACGCCTTCCGCTTCCAGGGCACGCATCGCCGCCATGCTGACGGCCATCAGGGCCGGCTGCGCGTTTTCGGTCAGGATCAGCCTGTCTTCCGGGCCCTCCCAGATCACGGCGGACAGCTTTTCGCCGAGGGCCTCATCGACCTCGTCGAAAACAGCCTGCGCGGCCGGATAGGCCTCGGCCAGAGCCTTGCCCATGCCGACGGCCTGGCTGCCCTGCCCCGGGAAGACGAAAGCGGTTGTCATGATCCTCGCCCGACAAATCTCGGTTAATCAGGTGTCTTGCACCGTGTCGCGGCCCGCACAGACACGCTACGAGCCGGCATGTCAAGACATGTGGCCTCTCCGGCGACCGGCCGGAAAACGTTGCGCACGGGCGAAAGGGCCGGAGGGCGCTTGCGTTTTCAGAGCGATCAAGTATATGAGCGCGGTCCGGTCGCGCTTCGGCCGGAGGCTGAACGGAAGGTCGGCTACGTCCCGACAGGACCTCACGGTCCGACTTCCCGTGTCTCCGCTCTCGAGACCTTGTTTCGAACGCCTTTCCTTTAAGGCTTCGAAGAGGCTTTGCGCTGTAGGCGACCTCAGGTGTAACGGAAAGGCAAATCGAATGCCCTTATATGAACACGTGTTCCTGGCGCGCCAGGACGTGTCGGCGCAGCAGGTCGAATCGCTGACCGAACAGTACAAGTCCGTCATCGAACAGAATGGCGGCTCCATTGCGAAGGTCGAGTACTGGGGCGTCCGCCCGCTCTCCTTCCGCATCAAGAAGAACCGCAAGGCCCACTATACCCTGATGAACATCGACGCTCCGCACGAAGCGGTCGCGGAGATGGAGCGCCAGATGGGCCTCAGCGACGATGTTATCCGCTTCATGACCGTTCGCGTCGAAGAGCACGAGGAAGGCCAGTCGGCCATCCTGACGCGCCGCGACCGCGACGACCGTCGCGGCGGCCGTGGCGGCGACCGCGATCGTGGTGACCGGGGTGATCGCGGAGACCGGGGCGATCGCGGCGACCGTCGCCCTCGTTCCAGTGACTCGAACGCCAGCGAGGGGGCGCGCGCCTGATGTCGATTCCGAATATTGCACAGCTTCCGGTCCGCCGGCCGTTTCACCGCCGTCGCAAGACCTGCCCGTTCTCCGGTGCCGACGCGCCGAAGATCGACTACAAGGACGTGAAGCTCCTGCAGCGCTACATTTCCGAGCGCGGCAAGATCGTCCCCAGCCGTATCACCGCCGTTTCGCAGAAGAAGCAGCGTGAACTGGCCAAGGCGATCAAGCGGGCCCGCTTCCTCGGCCTTCTGCCTTACGTCGTGAAGTAAGCACGACACTGACGACACCCGTGTCGCGGCACGTTCGCGGCACTTTTCGGTTGGGCCGGCATCGACACCGATAGCCGGCTCTAACCGCCTCGACAGGCGGGACAGCTCGAACGATGAGGAAGACCATCGTTCCAACCGTACCAGGATTGTCCGCCCACTTGCGGATCATGGTGCGGGGTCCCGTGCAGGCGGTTGTTCGCTAACCCCTACGGGAGACAAGACCATGGAAGTCATCCTTCTCGAACGAATTCCGAAGCTCGGCCAGATGGGCGACATCGTGCGCGTGCGCGACGGCTTCGCCCGCAACTTCCTGCTGCCGCAGAAGAAGGCTCTGCGGTCCACCGAAACCAACCGCAAGCTGTTCGACGAGCAGCGTGCCCAGCTTGAGGCGCGCAATCTGGAGCAGCGCACGGAAGCCGAGGCCGTCGGCGAGAAGCTGAACGGACATGCCGTCGTTCTGATCCGCCAGGCCAGCGAGCGCGGCCAGCTCTACGGTTCCGTGTCCAGCCGCGATATCGCCGACGCGCTGACCGAATCGGGCTTCACCGTGACGCGCGGCCAGGTCGTCCTCAATGCTCCGATCAAGACGCTGGGCCTCACCGAGGTGCCGATCCGTCTGCATCCGGAAGTCGAAGTGACCGTCACGGTCAATGCGGCCCGCTCCGAGGAAGAAGCCGAGCGCCAGGCGCGCGGCGAGGATGTCACGATCGAGGTCGAGGACGAAGACGAGTTCGAGGCTGAGGAATTCTTCGAGGAAGGCGCCGAATCCGACGGTGACGAGTCGGATGGCGATGCCGCCGCCGGCGAGACGTCGGACCAGGACGACGAGTCGCAGTCCTGACATCTGGTGCGGCCGGAATAGCCATGCATAAATTTCCGGCCGCCAATTCCCCGTCCGCAATTGAACCCGACGGCACCTTGGTGTTTTAATCACCGGGGTGGTTTGGATCGAGTTCGATTGGGGGAAATGAGTAGCCTGCTTCGCTACGCATTCGCGAAAGTCGTCAAGGAAGGTGACCTGCACGTCACCGACCATGCCGGCAAGACGCATGTATTCGGCGACGGAACGGGGGAACCCGTTCACGTCCGCTTCACCGATTCCGCAACCGAGTGGGCCGTGCTGCTCAATCCCGAGCTGAAGCTCGGGGAAGCGTTCATGGACGGCACCTTCGTTGTCGAACAGGGCACACTCTACGATTTCCTCGACATCGTTTTGCGCCATGACGATCCCGCGCATATGCCGTGGTGGGTTCTGGCCGAGCGTGCTTACCGGTATCTGACCCGCCGCATTCGGCAGTTCAATCCGGTCGGGCGCGCCAAGGACAACGTCGCACATCACTACGATCTCGACGGAACGCTCTACGATCTGTTCCTGGACGGGGACCGGCAATATTCGTGCGCCTATTTCGAATCGCCGACCGACACGCTCGAGCAGGCCCAGCTCGCCAAGAAGCGGCATCTGGCCGCGAAGATGCAGATCGAGAACGGCCACAAGATCCTTGATATCGGCTCGGGCTGGGGCGGACTCGGCCTCTATCTCGCCGAAACCCATCCCGTTTCCGTGACCGGCGTGACCCTCAGCGAAGAGCAGCACACGCTCAGCCGCTCGCGGGCGGAGAAGATGGCACTGTCGGACCGCGTCGATTTCCGCCTCCAGGACTACCGCAACCTTGGCGAAAAGTTCGATCGCATTGTCTCCGTTGGCATGTTCGAGCATGTCGGCGTCGGCCACTACCGCGAGTTCTTCCACAAGGTGAAGGACCTGCTGACCGACGACGGCATCATGGTCCTACATTCGATCGGGCGTTTCGGTCCGCCCGGCGAGACCAACTCCTGGATTCAGAAGTACATCTTCCCGGGCGGCTATATTCCGTCGCTGTCGGAAGTGACCCCGGTGATCGAGAATGCCGGGCTGTTCATCACGGATATCGAGATCCTTCGGCTGCACTACGCCGAGACGCTCCGCGAGTGGCGCGTCCGCTTCATGGCGAACCGGGACAAGGCTGCCGCGCTCTACGACGAGCGGTTCTGCCGGATGTGGGAATTCTATCTGGCGGGATCCGAAATCTCGTTCCGCAACCAGGGCATGATGAACTTTCAGATCCAGATCACGAAGAACCTGGAGGCCGTGCCGTTGACGCGGGGCTATATCGGCGAGGCGGAAGAAGCCCTGCGGACCCGTGACAGCGACCTGATTCCCCGGCAGGAAGCCGCGGCCGAGTGACTGCCGGCAAGTAACGGTCAAGCGCCCTTTCCACCGATTTGCCCGGCCTGTTGATAAGGTGGGAATATGGGAAGAACGTCGGGCGGCGATTCGCGCTTCACGGCGATTCGCCCTACTCCGGACCCATGACGATCCAGGCCCTCCCCCAGCCGCTCGAACAGCGGCAAGACAGCGACTATCGCGCGGCTCCGCACAACATCGAGGCCGAACAGGCTCTGCTGGGCGCGATCCTGGTCAACAACGAGGCCTTCTACCGGGTCTCCGACTTCCTGTTGCCGGAGCATTTCTTCGAAACGGTCCACCAGCGGATCTTCGACATCATCTCGCAGCTCATCCGGGCCAACAAGACGGCAACTCCGGTCACGCTGAAGACCTTTCTGGACGGCGACGAACCGATCGGCGACGTTCCGGTCACCCAGTATCTGGCGCGCCTTGCGGCTGCCGCGACGACGGTCATCAATGCCGAGGACTACGGCCGCACGATCTACGAACTCGCCACGCGCAGGCGGCTGATCTCGATCGGCGAGGATATGGTCAATCTCGCCTATGACGCGCCTGTGGACATGCCGCCGGCCAACCAGATCGAACAGACCGAACAGCGGCTGTTCGAATTGGCGGAAACCGGCAAATACGGCTCCGGCTTCATGCGCTTCGCCGAGGCGCTCAAGGATGCCATCGACATGGCCAGCGCGGCCTATCAGCGCGACGGTCATCTCTCCGGCATCTCGACCGGCTTGCGCGATCTCGACGAGACGCTCGGCGGCCTGCAGCCGTCGGACCTGCTGATCCTCGCGGGCCGGCCGGCTATGGGCAAGACGTCGCTGGCCACCAATATTGCCTTCCACGTGGCCTCGCGCTACAAGTCGCAGGTGCTGCCCGACGGCCGTCATGAAACGATAGATGGTGGAATCGTCGGCTTTTTCTCGCTGGAAATGTCGGCCGAACAGCTCGCCACCCGTATCGTGTCGGAACAGGCGGCCGTGTCGTCGGAGACGATCCGCCGCGGCAAGACGACCCGCGACGAGTTCGACCGCCTTGTCGAAGTGGCGACCCGCCTGCAGACCGTCCCGCTCTACATCGACGCGACCGGCGGTCTCTCCATCGCCCAGCTCGCCGCCCGGGCGCGCCGCCTGAAGCGGCAGAAGGGGCTCGACGTTCTGGTGATCGATTACCTGCAACTGTTGCAGGGCTCGAGCCGGCGCTCGCAGGACAGTCGCGTCCAGGAAATCACCGAAATCACCACTGGACTCAAGGCGTTGGCGAAGGAACTTAGCGTACCGATTCTGGCGCTGTCCCAGCTTTCGCGACAAGTCGAGGCACGCGAGGACAAGCGTCCGCAGCTCGCCGACCTGCGTGAGTCCGGCTCCATCGAGCAGGACGCTGACGTCGTGATGTTCGTCTATCGCGACGAGTACTACCTGAAAAACAAGAAACCCCGGGAAGGCACGCCCGAATTCGAAGTCTGGCAGGACGAAATGGCGCAGGCGCACGGGCTTGCGGAGGTCATTATCGGCAAGCAGCGTCACGGTCCGACCGGCACGGTCGTCCTGTCCTTCCAGGCGGAGTTCACGCGGTTCGAAAACCTCGCCGCGGACGCGCATCTTCCGGATCGTATCGAATGAATGAACACTTCCCCGCGTCCAGCGGCGGTCTCTTTCCTTTCGAAGCCGCCGGCCGGTTGACCATCGACCTCGGCGCCCTCAAAGCGAACTGGCTTGACCTCGCGCGCCGCGCGGAACCGGCCGAAACCGCCGCGGCGGTAAAGGGTGACGGCTACGGACTCGGCATCGAGCGCGTCGTCCCGGCCCTCCAGTCCGCCGGCTGCAGGACGTTCTTCGTTGCGATCCTGTCCGAGGCGCGCCGTGTGCGGGCGGTCGCGCCGGACGCCACGATCTACGTCCTCGACGGCCTCGCCTTCGGCGCGGGGCCGGTGCTGCGCGACCTGTCGCTGCGTCCGGTGTTGGGCAGCCTCGAGGAAATCGAGCTGTGGGCATCGCACTGCCGGGAGTGGGGACAGGCCCTGCCGGTGGCCGTCCATATCGATACCGGCATGACCCGGCTAGGTCTGACGGCAGCCGAAGTCGAAGAGCTTCAGGGCGATCCTTCACCCTTCGATCATTTCCGGCTTGCCCTCGTGATCAGCCATCTCGCTTGCGGCGATACGCCCGATCACCCGATGAACGCGAAACAGCTTGCGCGCTTCAACGACATGCGCCGCCGCCTGCCAGACGCGCCAGCGTCGCTGGCCAATTCGGCAGGAACGCTGATCGGCGGAGACTTCCTGTTCGACATCGCGCGGCCTGGCGTCGCGATCTACGGGGGCCGCGCAATCGGCGGGCAGCCCAATCCGATGCGGCCGGTCGTCACGGTCGAATCCCGCATCATCCGCATTCGAGACGTCGCGGCGGGAACGCCGGTCGGCTACGGCGCGATGCAGACGGTCACCCGTGACACCCGTCTGGCGATTCTCTCGTCCGGCTACGCCGATGGTTACATCCGTGCGGCAGGTTCCACCGACGACAAGCCCGGAGCGCGGGTGACGATCAACGGATACGAGGCGCCACTGGTCGGCCGCGTCTCCATGGACCTGATTGCCGTGGACGTCACGGATATTCCCGAAACTGACGTCAAGACAGGCGACTACGCGGAACTTCTCGGAAAGCGATTCACCGTCGACGACCTCGCCGATTGCGCGGGGACAATCGGCTATGAGGTGCTGACCAATCTCGGCCGCCGCTACCAGCACATCGTCAAGAACGGCTGAGCGATGGCGCGCCGGTCGACCCAGTATGTCTGCCAGTCCTGCGGGGCGATCAGCAACAAGTGGACCGGGCGCTGCGAGGCCTGCGGCACCTGGAACAGCCTGGTCGAGGAAACCGACTCCGGCCCGCTCGCAACACCCGGACAGAAGACCGCCAAGGGCCGCGTCATCGAGCTTCAGCCGCTGGCCGGCACGCCCGAGGATGCGCCCCGGACTCCCAGCAGCATGGGCGAACTCGACCGGGTCACCGGCGGCGGGTTCGTGCGCGGCTCGGCGCTTCTGATCGGCGGCGATCCCGGAATCGGCAAGTCCACCCTGCTGATTCAGGCCGCCGCGGCGATCGCCAGGACGGGAAAGAAGGTCGTCTACATCTCCGGCGAAGAGGCGATCGGCCAGATCCGGCTGCGCGCCGAGCGGCTAGAACTCGGCGACGCCTCAGTCGCGCTGGCTGCCGAGACCCGTATCGAAGACATCCTGGCGACGGTCTCGTCCGGCACGACACCCGACGTCCTGATCATCGATTCGATCCAGACGATGTGGACCGATTCCGTCGAATCGACCCCCGGTACGGTGACGCAGATCCGGGCGACCTCGCAGGCGCTGATCCGTTTCGCCAAGAAGACCGGCACGACGGTCATCCTCGTCGGGCACGTCACCAAGGACGGGCAGATCGCCGGGCCGCGCGTTGTCGAGCACATGGTCGATGCCGTCCTGTATTTCGAGGGCGACGGCGCCCACCGATTCCGAATCCTGCGGTCGGTGAAGAACCGTTTCGGTCCCACCGACGAGATCGGCGTGTTCGAGATGTCCGGGCGGGGCCTGATCGAAGTGCCGAACCCGTCGGCCCTGTTCCTGGGCGATCGCGACGCGGCCAGCCCCGGCGCCGCCGTCTTTGCCGGCATGGAGGGCACGCGGCCGGTATTGGTCGAGATGCAGGCCCTCGTCGCCCCCTCCCCGCTCGGCACCCCGCGGCGCGCCGTCGTCGGCTGGGATTCGAACCGCCTGTCGATGGTGCTCGCCGTGCTGGACGCCCATTGCGGCCTGAAACTTGGCGGCCACGACATCTACCTCAATGTCGCCGGTGGCCTGCGAATCATCGAGCCCGCCGCCGACCTCGCCGCCGCCGCCGCACTCGTGTCATCGCTGGCGCAGGCGCCGCTGCCCTCGGAGGCAGTGTTTTTCGGGGAGATCAGCCTGTCGGGCGCCGTCCGCGCCGTGGCGCATGCATCGGCACGGCTCAGGGAGGCGCAGAAGCTCGGCTTTTCAAGGGCGATGGCACCGGCAGGCAATATCGCCGAGGCCGGCGACGTGCCGCCACTTCCCATCGACCCGATCGAATCGCTTGCAGGACTGGTGGCCCGCGTCGCCGTCGACGCACCGCGCCCGTCCGATGATTAGGCACGGCTTGGGGATTATCCTGCCTCAACGTTTGCGCCATACTGAAATTCGGCGTAATTAACCACGGCTCGCGCGGCTCGCGGCACGGAGGCTACCCGCGAAAATGGTCATTACGGGGCTCGATTTCATAGTTGTTGCGGTGATGCTCGTCTCCGCGCTGCTCGCCATGGTGCGCGGATTGACACGGGAAGTGCTCTCCATCGCCTCCTGGGTGGTCGCTGCCGGCACCACGCTCTACTTCTTTCCGCGATTCCAGGAAGACGTACGCGGAATGTTGCAGCCGAACTGGCTCGCCGACATTTCGCTCGCCGTCGGCATCTTCGTGATCACCCTGATCGTGGTGTCGTTCATCACGATGCGGATCTCCGATTTCATCCTGGACAGCCGGATTGGCGCGCTCGACCGCACGCTCGGTTTCATTTTCGGCCTGTTCAGGGGTCTACTTCTCGTCGTGATCGCCTATATGTTCCTTGCCTGGCTCGTGCCGGTGGAGAACCAGCCGAACTGGATCCGCGACGCCCGTTCGGCGCCGATCCTGAAACAGACCGGCGACGCGATCATCGCACTTCTGCCCGAGGACCCGGAAAAGGCGATCCTTGACAAGTTGCGCAATCGCGGCGGGACAGGCGAGGACAGCACGGCACCCGAGGGCGGCGATGCCGCGCCAGGCGATGAAACGGATCAGAGCTACGGGTCTTCCGAGCGGGAAGGCCTGGACCAGTTGCTCGACAGCACCAACGGTACGAACCAGCAATAGGGCTTCCGCGGGCCAGCCGACCGCGTCAGGCCCGACAGCGCCTAGCCCTACTGGGAGACCTTGATGACTTCCCCGACCGACATGAGGGGCCCCACCCAGGGTTTCACCTCCCTTCCCGATGACGCGGAAGGCGATCTTCTCCGTGAAAAATGCGGTGTTTTCGGCGTCTACGGCCTGCCCGACGCGTCCGCTTTGACCGCACTCGGTCTGCATGCCCTGCAGCATCGCGGCCAGGAAGCCGCCGGTATCGTCAGCTTCGATGGCCGGCATTTCCATTCCGAACGCCGCATGGGGCTGGTGGGTGACCACTTTTCCAAGGCGCAGATCATCGAGCGGCTGGCGGGCGAATGCGCCATCGGCCATTGCCGCTACGCCACGACCGGCGACACGATCCTGCGCAACGTCCAGCCGCTCTATGCCGACCTTGCCGGCGGCGGCATCTCGGTCTGCCACAACGGCAACCTGACCAATGCGCTGACCCTGCGTCGCAAGCTGATCCGCGACGGCGCCATCTGCCAGTCGACCTCGGACACCGAGGTCATCCTGCATCTGGTCGCGCGCAGCGCTAAGACCAAGCTTGTCGACAAGTTCATCGACGCCCTGCAGCAGATCGAGGGCGCCTATTCCCTCGTTGCGCTCACCAACAAGAAACTTATCGGCGCGCGAGACCCGCTGGGTATCCGCCCGCTGGTGCTCGGCGAACTCGACGGCCAGTGGATCCTGGCGTCCGAGACCTGCGCCCTCGACATCATCGGGGCGAAATATGTCCGCGATGTCGAGAACGGCGAAGTTGTGGTGATCTCGAAGGACGGGATCGAGTCCTTCAAGCCGTTCGAGCCCTGCAAGGCCCGCCCCTGCATCTTCGAGTACATCTACTTCGCCCGGCCGGATTCCATCGTCGCGGGAAAGAGCGTCTACGACGTGCGCAAGCGGATGGGTGCCGAACTCGCCGCCGAACGAGCGATCGAATGCGACGTCGTGGTCCCGGTGCCCGATTCCGGCGTCCCGGCGGCGATCGGCTATTCGCAGGCGTCGGGCGTTCCGTTCGAACTCGGCATCATCCGCAACCACTATGTCGGCCGGACGTTCATCGAACCGACGCAGCAGATCCGGGCACTCGGCGTCCGCCTGAAGCACAGCGCCAACCGCAGCCAGATCGAGGGCAAGCGGGTGCTTCTGATCGACGACAGCCTGGTGCGCGGCACGACGTCGGCGCGGATCGTCCAGATGATTCGCGAGGCAGGCGCGAAAGAAGTGCACATGTGCATCGCAAGCCCGCCGATCACCCATCCTGACTATTACGGGATCGATACGCCGGAGCAGGACAAGCTGCTCGCCTCCAACATGAGCCTGGAGGAGATGCGCGCGTTCATCGGGGCGGATTCGCTGGCATTCCTGTCGGTCGACGGCATCTATCGCGCCATGGGCCATAACCGGCGCGACCCGGAGAACCCGCAGTACACGGACCATTGCTTCACCGGCGACTATCCGACGCCCCTCACCGACATCCTGGCTGCGGAGCGCGACGAGCGCCTTTCCCTTCTTGCCGAAACCGGATAGTTCCAGCCGCATGACCCGTCGTTTCGAGAATCGTCTCGCCGTCGTCACCGGCGCGTCGCGCGGCATCGGCCGTGCCGTCGCCCTAGATCTGGCGCGCGAAGGCGCCCATGTCGTCGCGATCGCCCGGACCGTCGGTGGTCTGGAGGAGCTTGACGACGAGATCCAGAAAGCCGGGTCGAGCGCGACGCTTGTCCCGCTCGACCTGACGGACTTCCCCGCGATCGACCGCCTCGGCGCCGCACTCCACGAACGCTGGGGCAAGCTTGACATCCTGGTCGGCAACGCGGGGCTCGGCGGCGTCACCACGCCGGTCGGCCATATCCGCGAGAAGGACTGGGATCAAACGATTGGCGTGAACCTGACCGCCAACTGGCGGCTGATCCGCTCGCTGGACCCGCTGCTACGCCTGTCGGACGCCGGACGCGCCGTCTTCATGACCTCGGCGCTGGCGTATCTCGCGACGCCCTATTCGGGCCTCTACGCGGCCTCCAAGGCCGGCCTCGAGATCCTCGTGCGGACCTATGCCGCCGAGCTTCTCCAGACGAAGGTGAAGGTCAACCTGTTCAGCCCCGGCCGGGTCAACACGGCGATGTTGCTGAAGGCGTTTCCCGGGCAGGACATGAAGCAGTACCCCTCGCCCGAGGACGTGTCTCCGTTCGTGCTGGAGACCCTTCTGCCCGAGCAGACGCATCATGGCGCGATCTACCGTTATCCCGACCGCTGCTGGACCGAACCGCAGCCGCCGGCCGCCCTGGACGACTGAACGACCCTAGCCCTTGTCGTAGGGATTTTCCGTCTGGCGCAGGTGCAGGCGCACGGGCACGCCGACGAGATCGAATGCCTCCCGCAGCCCGTTCAGCAGATACCGGCGATAGGATTCCGGGATCGATCCGGCCCGCGAGCCGAACGCGACGAAGGTCGGCGGACGGGCCGATGCCTGCGTGACGTAGCGGAGCTTGACGCGCCGCCCGCCGACGGCCGGCGGTGGATGATGCTCCAGAAGTGCGGCGAACCACCGATTGAGGTCAGAGGTCGGGACGCGGCGGTCCCAGCGCAGGCGGATCTTGAAAACCGCATCCATCAGCCGGTTCAGGCCGTAGCCCGTCAGCGCCGAGACCGGTACCAGCGGCATGCCCTTCACCTGCGGCAACAGGCGGTCGGCCATCTCGCGCATCTCGCGGATCCGGGTATCCGGCTCCTCAGCGCGGTCCCATTTGTTGACGGCGATGACGAGCGCGCGGCCCTCCCGGGTTACGAGATCGGCGATCTGCAGGTCCTGCTTCTCGAACGGGATCTCCTCGTCGATGACAAGGACCACGACCTCGGCCATCTTGATGGCGTGCAGGGCGTCGGAAACGGACAGCTTCTCGAGCTTTTCCTGAACCTTCGCCTTGCGCCTCATGCCGGCCGTATCGACCAGCCGGACCGGTCGGCCCTGCCATTCCCAGTCGATTGAAATCGAATCTCGCGTTATTCCGGCCTCGGGACCGGTCAGCATGCGGTCCTCACCGATCAGGCGGTTGACCAGCGTCGACTTACCCGCGTTCGGACGGCCAACGATCGCGATCTTGACCGGCCCGCCTTCCCGTCCCGCTTCGGCGTCTTCAGCCTCGTCAGGCTCACCGGACGCGTGCTCCTCCAGCGCCAGGACCAGATCGGCGAGGCCGATTCCGTGCTCGGCGGAAAACGCGATCGGCTCTCCGAAACCCAGTTCAAAGGCCTCGTAAAAACCGGGATCGCCCGCAGCGCCTTCACATTTGTTGGCGATGAGCACCACCGGCTGCCCGGTCTTGCGCAACAGATCGGCGAAATGACGGTCCGTCGGAGTAAGGCCTGCGCGGGCGTCGATCAGGAAAAGGGCGACATCGGCCTCTGTAACGGCACGCTCCGTCTGCGCACGCATCCGGCCTTCGAGGCTTTCCGGATCGGCCTCCTCCAGACCGGCGGTGTCGATGATGATCAGGTCGAGGTCGCCGAGTTTCGCTGTTCCCTCGCGACGATCGCGGGTGACGCCCGGCCGGTCGTCGACCAGCGCCAGCCGGCGACCGATCAGACGGTTGAACAGCGTCGACTTGCCGACATTCGGCCGGCCGATGATCGCGACCTTGAGAGGCCGTCCCGCTGTGGCCATCGCCCTGCCCCTTCACGCCGGCGACCTGCAACCGACCGAACCGTCAGTTGTAGGCCGTCAGCTTGCCCGCGTTATCGAGCACGAGAATACGTCCGCCGGCGGCGATCGGGCTGATATAGACCGGGTTGCCGATGGTCTGCGTCGACGCGATTGCCCCGTTGCTCGGGTCCAGCGTTATCATGCGGCCGTCCGATGTCGCGACCCACAAGCGGCTACCCGCGAGAAGCGGTCCGGCAACGCTGTAGATGACCTTTTTCTTCTTGCCCCAGCCGGTTCGGGTCTCGGCCGGCTTTTCCGGGGCAAGGTCGGTGATCCACCGCACTTTTCCGGTCTTACGGTCCAGGGCGACCACCTCTCCGACCAATGTTGTCAGGAAAATCGTGTTGCCCGCGACGGCCGGCGTATGCGAACTCGCGACGCTCTGGGCCCAGAGCCGGTTTCCGTCCTTGACGCTGACGGCGATCATCCGGCCGGAAACCGATATCGCGTACACCTCGCCCTCGTAGACGACCGGCGAGGCTGCCACGTCGGTCAGGCCGGAAACCGCGGTGAAGCGGTTTGATCCGGTGAGCGCGTCGAGCCATTTGGGTTCGCCCGTCTCGGTATCGAAAGCGAGGATCTCTCCCGACGAATAGGGAACGATGACCTGGTTTCCGATGACAGCCGGGCTGGCGTTACCGAGAACACCGGCGGAGTTGCCGATACCCGAATAGCTCCATGCGACCTCGCCGGTATCAATGGTGATCGCATAGATGATGTTATCGGCGGACACGACGTAGGCCTTTCCGTTAGCCGTCGTCGGGGCGCTGCGCGCCGGAGCGCCGAGTTCCATCGACCAGAGGACACCACCGTCCGTGGCGCTAATGCCTGCGACGGTCCCGTATCCGGTCGCGGCGATGATGAAGCCGCCGTCGCCGGCGACGCCGCCGTTAAAGGACGGACTGTCCTCCTTTTCCGGCCGCAAGGCGACCGTCCAACTGCGTCCTCCGCCATTCAGTGAATAGGCGGAGACGTTGGCCATCTGGTCCATGACGATAACGAGACCGCGATAGACGATCGGCTTCGCCGAGAGCCGTCCCTTCCTGTTGACGCGAACGACGCTGACCGACCATGTGGACGCGCCGCTTCCGACCGTCACGTTGCCCGGCGCGTTGGCAGCGTTGCCGCCCGGCTGCGACCAGTCCGCCATCGCATGGGGAGCCGGCAGGCTGACGGGCGTCGCCGCGGCCGATTCTTCGACGGTGAGCCCGCTCCGGTTGGCGATCGCCTCGCGGCGGTCGCCCGGCAGGCGCTTTTCCTTCTCGGCGAACGGGTTGCCTTCGAAATTGGTGAGGTCTTCGAGAGACGGTGCGCTCTCGCAGGCCGACAAGCCAACGGCAACGGCCAGAAGTAGGGCGACGGACCGGATGCGCCCGGCCTTGCTGCAAAACCCTGCCGTCATTGTGTGTCTGCCGTACCGCTCTGCGTGGAGCTCTCATCCGCAGACGCCGGCTCCGCAGCCTCGGTCTCCGGCGTCGACGCCTCCTCAGCCGAATCGGACGCACTGGCGGCCGACGGGCGATCTGCAGCGATCAGCGACACCATGAGTTGCGCGCGGGCACGCATGTCACTCGGCGTATCGCTGTCGGCGAGCAATTCTTCGAACCGTGCGGTCGCGGTCTCGATGTCGCCGTCCTGGTACGCCGCGAGGCCGAGCAGTTCGCGCGCCGAGGCGCGCCAGACGCTGCCGCTGTCGGCGAGATCCGCGACATGCTGTTCGACACCCGCGCGATCGTTCATGTCGAGCAGGACGTAGGCCGCCCGGACACGAGCCACGTTACGCAAGTCTGCCTGAACGCCCGAGCGGTTGGCGATGGCGTCAAACTCGGCGACAGCGCCTTCCCGATCTCCGGACTGGGCCATCGCGGCCGCGGCTCGCAGGCTCGCGAGCGTCCCGACTCCCCCGCCCTTGGCGGCCAGGGCATCGAAGGCGACCCGAGCCTCGTCGACATTGCCTTCACGGGCGAGCTGCATGGCGGCGTAATACTCGGCGCCTGATTCCGCCGCCTTCTTGGCGGTATACCATTCCCAGCCCCGGTATCCGGCCGTGATCGCGACGATCAGGACCGCGGCACCGATTACATAGATGCCATACCGGTCCCAGAGCTTCTTGGCCTGTTCCCGGCGGACGTCTTCTTCGACTTCGCGAAAAATGTCGGACATTCAGTTCCGCCCGCGCTCTCTTCATCAACTACGCCGTACACCGGCGGGCCTCTGGGGCCGACACACTAGTAGGCGACCGCACCGCGTGCAATCGGTGCGTCACCTTTGCATGGGCGTCGTGATTAAGGGCTCAATGAGCCGATATCAAGGCTAACCGGCAACGGGCCGAACCAGCCGGCACAGGCCCGTTAACGGTGCAGCGGCCGGAAATCAGTCCCACCAGTGGCTCGGCTCGAACTTGCCCGCGGCATCCTCGATCACCTTGCCGGCCTGGAACAGGGTCGCCTCGTCGAAGGGGCGGCCGATGAGTTGCAGGCCGAGCGGCAGCCCTTCGGCATTCAGGCCCGCGGGAACCGCTATGCCGGGAAGGCCGGCCATGTTGACCGTCACCGTAAAGACGTCCTGCAGGTACATTTCGATCGGAGACGCCGTAGCCATTGACGCCACACCGAAAGCTGCTGACGGCGTCGCCGGCGTCAGGATCGTGTCGATTCCATGGGCGAAGACCGTTTCGAAATCGCTCTTGATCAGCGTCCGGACCTTCTGCGCCTGCAGGTAGTAGGCATCGTAGTAGCCCGCCGACAGCACGTAGGTGCCGATCAGGATCCTGCGCTTGACCTCGGCACCGAACCCCGCGGACCGGCTCTTTTCGTACATGTCGATGATGTCGTCGCCGTCAACGCGCAGGCCGTAGCGGACGCCGTCGTAGCGGGCAAGGTTCGAGGAGGCTTCCGCCGGCGCGACGATGTAATAGGCCGGTAGCGCGTATTTCGTATGCGGCAGAGAGATTTCCACGAGTTCCGCGCCGGCGCCCTTCAGCCAGGCAGCGCCCTTGTGCCACATCTCCTCGATCTCTGCGGGCATGCCGTCGATCCGGTACTCCTTCGGGATACCGATCTTCATGCCCTTCAGGGACTTTCCGATTGAAGCCTCGTAATCCGGCACCTCGATATCGACCGACGTCGTGTCCTTCGGATCGACGGACGCCATCGACTTCAGCAGGATCGCCGCGTCGCGAACGTCGCGAGCAATCGGCCCGGCCTGATCGAGCGAAGACGCGAAGGCGACGATGCCCCAGCGCGAGCAGCGGCCGTAGGTCGGCTTGATGCCGACCGTGCCGGTCAGCGCGGCCGGCTGGCGGATGGAGCCACCGGTGTCGGTCGCCGTGGCGCCGGCGCAGATCCGCGCGGCGACGGCCGCGGCCGATCCGCCCGACGAGCCACCTGGCACGAGATCGGCGTTCCCGGCATTCGACCGCCAGGGATTGATCACCGGGCCGTAAGCAGACGTCTCGTTGGACGAGCCCATGGCGAACTCGTCCATGTTGAGCTTGCCGAGCATGACGGCGCCGTCGGCCCAAAGGTTGCTCGTCACGGTCGATTCGTAGCGCGGCTTGAAGCCCTCCAGAATCCTGCTCGCTGCCTGGCTGTGGACGCCCTCGGTGCAGAACAGGTCCTTGATGCCGAGCGGAATGCCCTCCAGCGGCCGCGCCTCGCCCTTGGCGATCTTCTCGTCGGACGCAGCGGCCATCGCGCGCGCCTGATCCGGCGTCTCGAAGACATAGGCGTTGAGGCCGCGCGCGGCCTCCATGGCCTTGAGATAGGCGTCGGTCAGTTCGACGGCGGAGATTTTCTTCTCCGTCAGCCCGTCACGGGCTTCGGCGATTGTGAGTTCGGTGAGATCGGTCATGGGCGTCTTTGCTGTCGGGCCGGAAACGGCCCAGGAACTGTTGCTGGCGCAGTGCTCGGCCTATTCGACGACCTTCGGCACCACGAAATAGTGGTCCTCGGTCTCCGGCGCGTTGGCAACGATGTCGTCGGCTATATTGCCGTCGGTAACGACGTCGTGGCGCTTCTTCATCTCGACCTGGACGACGGCCGTCATCGGCTCGACGTCGGCGGTGTCGAGCTCGCCGAGCTGCTCGACCCACCCCAGGATCGAATTGAGCTCGCCCTGGAGGCCCTTGGCCTCGTCCTCGGTGACGGCGATCCGCGCAAGCCGCGCGATGCGTTTAACGGTGTCGATATCGACCGACATGGCCGCGATCCTTGGTCTTGAACGATGGGAGGCCGGCAGGGGCTGCCGTTTGGACGGCTATAGCACCGCGAAACCCGCCAAGGCAACGCACACCGGCCAGTCTGACCAAAGGCTGCCCACGAGTGTCCTGTACCCAGGGCGGCAACACCGGTGCTATCGACACTCCGGCGTTCTCCAGATCGCCTGAGCGCCGGAATGGCCGGATTCAGAGGTCGACCGCGACGCCGCGCTCGGGCACGAGAACGTTCTGGCCACTCGCCTCGGCAATGAACTTGTCGGCGGTCTGGTCGATGATCGGGAACGTCCCGTAATGACAGGGAATGATCGTCTCGAAGCTGAAGTATTTCCTGCAGGCTAGGGCCGCGAGTTTCGCGCCCATCGTGAAGCGGTCGCCGATCGGAACGATGCCGATCGTCGGCTTGTAGACCTCATTGATAAGGCCCATGTCCGAGAAAATGTCGGTGTCGCCCATGTGCAGCAGCACCTTGCCCGGCTCGGCCTTCGAGGAAATCACGATGCCGGCGGGATTGCCGAGGTAGATCGGCTTGTCACCGTCCATCTCGGACGAGGAATGCCACGCCTGGACGAACGAGACGTCGAAGTCATCGAAATACTGCGTGCCGCCGTGGTTGCCCGGGCTGAAGGCCTCCGCGCCCTTGGCGTTCAGGTACAGGCAGACCTCGAAATTGGCGATCAGAAGGGCGCCGGTCGCCTTGCAGATATCCACCGTGTCGCCGATGTGGTCGGAATGGCCGTGCGTCAGGACCACATGGGTCGCCCCCTGGCTTGCGTCCTCGACGGAGCCGTCCCAGGTCGGATTGCCGCTGAGGAACGGGTCGATCATGATCACGGCGTTGCCCGTTTCCACGCGAAACGCCGAATGGCCGAACCAGGTCACCTTCATGAAGTTGTGCCTCCGTACCGGGTGCCATTCCGGCACCGTATGTGTCCGCCTCGACCTTACTGCATGATCGGCGGATGCCAACAGCCGCTGCGCATACGGCCCGATTCTGATACCAGCGTGACATGGAAAAGCCGATCGAAGATCCGCAGGCGTTCGCCGCCGCCCTGCCCGCCCGCGGCGCACTGCTGGGAATCGACCCCGGCGAAAAGACCATCGGCATCGCCGTCTGCGACGCGGGCTGGCGGATCGCGTCGCCCCTGCTCGGCCTGAAGAAAGCGAAATTCAAGGAGAACGGCGCTGCGATTGCGAAGCTGTGCGCGGACAACGCCGTCGCTGGCCTGGTGATCGGCCTGCCGCTGAACATGGACGGCACATCCGGACCGAAGGCGCAAGCCGCGCGCGCCTTTGCGCGCAACCTGGCCGGTATCCTCGATCTGCCTATCCTCCTGTGGGACGAACGACTGTCGACCGTCGCCGTGACGCGGGCAATGATCGAAGCGGATACCAGCCGGAGGAAACGCGCCGAGATCGTCGACAAGGTCGCCGCCGCGTATATTCTCCAGGGCGCGCTGGACCGGCTGAAAGCGTCCCGCGTCGACTTGCCCGGTGGCGAACCATGACGGCCGCGCTCACAAGCCTTGTCCCGGTTCTTCTCGTTATCGCGACGGGCTGGGCGTTGCGACGAATCGGGATCATCGACGCGGCCGGCCGCAGCGGTATCGAACGGCTTGCCTACTATGTCCTTTTTCCCAGCCTGATCGTTCTGACGCTGGCAAGCGCCGACTACGGTGCCCTGCCGTGGCAGGCGCTCGGCATGACGCTCCTCTTCTCCGTTCTGACGATGGCGGTGCTTTGCCTTGCGCTCTATCCGGTCCTGCGCACCCGATACCATGTCGACGGCCCGGCCTTTTCGTCCGTCTTTCAGGGCGCGACTCGTTGGAACACGTTCATCGCCCTGGCCTTGTGCGGCAGCCTGTTCGGTACAGACGGCCTCGCCCTCATCGCCGTCGCCATCGTGGCCATGGTGCCGTTGCTCAACCTCATGGCTGTCCTCGTCCTGACGCAGTTCAGCGGCTCGACGCGGCCACCGCTCGCTGTGCTGATCAAGGAAATCGCGCGCAATCCGCTGATCGTCGCCTGTGTCATCGGGCTGTTGGTCAGCCTTACCGGCCTCAAGCCGATCGGGGTCATCGGGGCGACGCTCGACATCTTCGGGCGCGCCAGCCTAGGGGTCGCCTTGCTCGCCGTCGGGCTTGGCCTAGACGCCTCGTCGCTCCGCAGGCCAAAAGCGGCACACGTCATCTCGACCGGGCTTCGGTTGTTGGCGATGCCGGCGATCGGGCTCGGCTTCGCCACGCTATTCGGCCTGGAGGGGCCGGCTCTCGGCACAGCGGTCATCTCCCTTGCCGTCCCCACCGCCGCCAATGGTTACGTGCTCGCCCGGCAGCTCGGCGGCAACGCCGATCTCATGGCTGAGATCATCACCCTGCAGACAATGGGCGCGGCGATAACATTGACGGGTTGGCTGGCCCTGCTGGCTATCGGCTAACGCCACCCCTTCCGGTATTCCATTGTTGAATAGCGAAACACGTAGCCGCGCCGGCTGAACAAGTTTTGGTGACAGTACCGACTCGTCTACGGTCACGTTGTTGGATACCAAAACCAATCCATTATGCTACGGATGCGGTCTGGTCGGGTTCGAATCCGGCCGCACCATGTGGGGGTATGGTCCATGCCAGTCTGGGACGTAGGGCTGCTCTTTTTACAGCTCGCCTTGTACTTCTCAGTCATGTTGCTGTTTTTCGGGCTTCGGCACCGGTACGGAATCGGCATCTTCTTCTGCGCCCTCGGCGCGATGCACTTCCTCGAGACCTACCTCGCCGCGACGTTCTACGTCGCCTTGCCGTTCGGGATCGTGGTATCGCCCGGTTCGACCGTCCTGTTCACCGGCAAACTCATTCTGCTCCTGCTGGTTTACATCCGCGAAGACGCCCTTGCCGTCCGGCAGCCGATCTACGGCCTTTTCGTCGGCAATATCCTGACGATGGCGATGATCGCGGTTCTCCGCCTGAACAACGTCATTCCGACCGGCGGACCGTCCCCGGATTTCCTGTTCATGGACTGGATGGGGCTCCTGATGATCTGGGGCACCATCCTGCTGTTGGCGGACGGAATACTGATTATCCTCCTTTACGAGCGGCTCGGCCGTCTCCTTGGTCCAAATCTCACGTTGCGGATCGCGATCAGCGGCATTCTCGTTCTCTCCTTCGATCAGTTCGCCTTCTGGCCTGTCCTGCATGCCGTTACCGGCGTACCCCTTGCGACCCTGTTCAGCGGCCTCGTCGCAAAGACGGCGACCGCGGTCGCCTGCGCCCTGATTGCCGGGTTCTACCTGCGTTATGTCGAGCGGCGGCTTCTCGACGGCTTCACCCACGCGCGGCTTGCCGATGTCTTCGACGCCCTGACCTATCGCCAGCGCTACGAGAAGCTGCTCGAAAGCAGCGGCCGTGACGGCCTGACCGGCGTCGCCGACCGCAGCGTTATGGAGTCGGAGGCGGAAGGTTATGTTTCCACCGCGATTGGCCACACGGAGACCGTCAGCGTCCTGCTCCTCGATATCGACGGCTTCAAGTCGGTCAACGACCGCTATGGCCACCTGGCCGGCGACAAGGTCCTGAAGCACCTCGCCGAGATGCTCGCTAACAACCTACGCGACCGCGACCGGGTTTACCGGTTCGGCGGCGACGAATTCGTGATACTGACACACGGTCTGTCCCCGGCCGCGTCGTTGCTGTTCGCAGAACGCCTGTGCCGCATGGCCGCCGCGCTTCAGGTCGACGACATGGACGCGCCGGTTTCGATCAGTATCGGCGTGTCCAACGGACCCGATGACGGGAGCAAGTTCCTCGATCTTCTTTCCGTCGCCGACAAGCGGATGTACGAAGCCAAACGCAGCGGTCGCGACAAAGTCGTCGGCAGCGAACCGGTTCCGAATGCCGGCCCGGCGGGCCTGATCCGTCAGACCTGACGGCGGCTTGCAACGACAGTCCACGGATTTCGACGGCGTAACGGCGCAAGCGACTTGCCGCTGCACCAAACTCCGCCTATAGGGACGACTTTGATGGCACCGCTTCAAGACGCCCCCCCCAGACCCTACCCTCACCGTCACCTGCTCGGTATCGACCAGCTTTCGCCGTTCGACATCGAGGCCCTGCTCGATCTGGCTGACGGCTTCGTGGCGCTCAACCGGCAGACGGAGAAAAAGCTCTCGACCCTGCGTGGGCGCACGCAGATCAATCTGTTCTTCGAGGCCTCCACCCGCACGCAGAGTTCGTTCGAACTCGCCGGAAAGCGGCTGGGCGCCGACGTCATGAACATGTCGGTCAGTTCGTCGTCGGTGAAGAAGGGCGAGACCCTCCTCGACACGGCCGTTACGCTGAACGCCATGCACCCCGACATCATCGTGGTACGCCATCAGTCGGCCGGCGCGGTCGAGTTGCTCGCCCGCAAGGTGGACTGTTCGGTCGTCAACGCCGGCGACGGGGCGCACGAGCACCCTACCCAGGCGTTGCTGGACGCTTTGACGATCCGCCGGCACAAGGGCCGGCTTCAGGGCCTGACGGTCGCGATCTGCGGCGATGTTCTCCACAGCCGCGTTGCGCGGTCGAATATCGGGCTGCTGAGCGCGATGGGCGCCCGGGTTCGCGTCGTCGCGCCCTCCACCTTGCTGCCCTCTGCGATCGACAGGCTCGGCGTCGAGGTTCACCGCGATCTCCGCAAGGGTGTCGAGAACGCCGATGTCGTCATGATGCTGCGTCTGCAGCGCGAGCGCATGAGCGGCGCCTTCGTGCCGTCGACACGGGAATATTTCCACTATTTCGGCCTTGATGCCGCCAAGCTGGCACTGGCTCGACCGGATGCCCTCGTCATGCATCCAGGCCCCATGAACCGCGGCGTAGAGATCGCCAGTGATGTTGCCGACGGGCCCGCCAGCGTGATCCGCGAGCAGGTCGAGATGGGCGTGGCGGTCCGTATGGCGGTGCTCGAAGCGCTCGCCAGCAACCTGCCGAACGCGTGAGGGACCGGATGGCCGATACGGGCACGCCAACCTGGGGGACACCGGAGCGCTTCGTCAGCGAACGCGTACGCCCCGTCGGGTTCCATTCCGTCCGGCTGATCGATCCGGCAAGCGGTCGCGACGAGACCGGCGGGCTTCTGGTCGACGCCGGCCGGATCGCCGATGTCGGCCCACACCTGACTGCCGACTCCTTTCCAGACGATACCGAGGTGATCGACGGTCGCGGCCACGTCCTGGCGCCGGGCCTGGTCGACATGCAGGTCTTTACCGGCGAGCCGGGCTACGAGCATCGCGAGACAATCGCCTCGGCGAGCCGTGCCGCCGCCGCCGGCGGCGTCACGACGATGGTCTGCATGCCGGACACCGACCCGGTAATCCATGACGTGGCGATGGTCGACTACGTCCAGAGGCTTGCCCGCGATACGGCGATCGTCCGGCTGGCGCCGATGGGTGCGCTGACAAAGGATCTCGCCGGCCAGGAGATGACCGAGATCGGCCTCATGTCCGAGGCGGGCGCCGTGGCCTTCACCAACGGTCGGCGGGCAATCACCAACGCGCAAACCATGCGCCGGGCGCTGACCTACGCCCGCGACTTCGACGCCCTCATCGTCCATCACGCCGAGGATCCCGATCTCGTCGGCGAAGGCGTTATGCATGAAGGCGAAACGGCGACGCGGCTCGGTCTGCAAGGCATTCCGGCGGAGGCCGAGACGGTCATGCTGTCGCGGGATCTGAAGCTCGTCGGGCTGGCGCGCGGGCGCTACCACGCCGCCCAGCTCTCCACCGCGCGGGCGCTGACGACCCTGCGTCGGGCCAAGGATCGCGACCTGCCGGTCACGGCCGGTGTCTCGATCAACAACCTGACGCTCAACGAGAACGATATTGGAACTTACCGGACGTTCCTGAAACTGTCGCCGCCGCTGCGCTCCGAGGAGGACCGGATGGCCCTCGTCGGCGCCCTTGCAGAGGGCCTGATCGACGTCATCGTTTCCAGTCACGATCCGCAGGACGTGGAAACCAAACGGCACCCCTTCGCCGATTCCGAGGCGGGCGCGATCGGGCTCGAGACCATGCTTTCGGCCGCGCTCCGGCTGCACCATTCCGGCGACGTGCCGCTGATCCGTCTGATCGACGCGATGTCGACGCGGCCGGCGGCCCTTCTCGGGCTCGAAAGCGGCAGCCTTGAGATCGGGCGACCGGCCGACCTCGTGTTTTTCGATCCATTCATGCCGTGGATCGTCGACGCCGGTGCCCTGTCTTCGCGGTCCAAGAACACGCCCTTCGAGGATGCCCGCCTGCAGGGGCGCGTCCTGCGCACAATCGTTGCCGGGCGCACGGTCTACGATTACGGTTCGTCCTGACCGTACCCTGGACGCGAAGACATGCCGGACCCGATCAGCTGGAGCCTCGCCCTGCCCTATCTTCTGGCCGCGCTCGCGTTCGGCTATCTGCTGGGGTCGATCCCGTTCGGCCTGATCCTGACGCGGATGGCGGGCCTGGGGGATGTGCGGTCGATCGGCTCGGGCAATATCGGGGCGACCAACGTCCTGCGGACGGGCAACAAGAAACTCGCCGCCGCGACGCTTCTCGGGGATGCTCTGAAGGGCACGATTGCCGTTGTCATCGCGTCACAGTGGGGCCCCGACACGGCCGTCTGCGCAGCACTCGGCGCGTTTCTCGGGCACAACTTCCCGGTCTGGCTGAAGTTCAAAGGTGGCAAAGGCGTCGCGACCTATCTCGGCATCCTGCTCGCCATGTACTGGCCGGTGATGCTCATCTTCACCGTCGTCTGGCTCGCGACCGCGTATCTGACCCGCTACTCGTCGCTGTCGGCTCTCGTCGCCGGCGTGGTGACGCCGATCGCGCTCGCCCTCTTCGGTCAGTGGCAGACGGCAGAATTGTTCGCCGTCATGACCGCGCTCCTGTTCTATTCGCACCGCGCCAACATCGGTCGGCTCCTGCGCGGCGAGGAAAGCCGCATAGGCGGATCAAGGTCATGACCGGCCCGGCCGACGGTTCGCTGCAGAAGCTGACCGACGGCCAGAAACTCGACTGGCTTCGCCTCCTGCGCAGCGAGAATGTCGGTCCGGCAACCTTCCGGCTCCTGATCAACCGGTTCGGCAGCGCGCATGCCGCACTCGACGCCCTCCCGAACCTCTCTGCTAGAGGCGGGCTGAAACGAAAGATCCGTATCTGCCCGCGCGAGGACGCCGAGCGGGAACTTGCTGCGGCAGACCGGCTCGGGGCGCGGCTCGTGGCGTGGGGCGATGACGGATATCCGAAACGGCTCGCCGACGTAGAAGGCGGTCCGCCCCTGCTCTATGCCGCCGGGACCCTCTCCGTCAGTTCGGCTCCGGCCGTCGCCATCGTCGGGTCGCGCAATTGTTCGGCGCTGGGGCGAAAGCTGGTTTCGGTCCTGGCAAATGACCTGGGGGCGGACGGCTTCGCGATCGTTTCCGGACTGGCGCGCGGGATCGACACCGCCGCTCATCAGGCATCGCTCGCGAGCGGAACAATCGCCGTCCTTGCCGGCGGACTGGGCCACATCTATCCCGCCGAAAATGCCGGCCTGGCCGAGGCAATAAAGGAAAACGGCGCCCTCATCACCGAAATGCCGCCTGACTGGGTCGCCCGCGCCAAGGACTTTCCCCGCCGCAACCGGATCATTTCGGGCATTTCCTATGGCGTCGTCATTGTCGAGGCCGCGGCACGGTCCGGCTCGCTCATAACAGCGCGATTCGCCGGAGAACAGGGCCGCGAAGTCTTCGCGGTACCCGGATCACCGCTGGACCCTCGCGCCGAGGGAACGAACCGGCTCATCCGCGACGGCGCCACGCTCACCCGCAACGCGGAGGACGTGCTGGAGGTGCTCAGGCCGATGCTCGGACTGTTTCCGCCGCCGGTCCCGCCGCTTGGAGAACCCGAGATGGACCTCTCGAAACACGACGATCTGGACGATTCCGACCGCCAACGCGTCCTCGACGCGCTGGGACCGAGCCCCGTTGCCCTGGACGACATCCTGCGTTTGACGGGCGTTTCGCACGGCCAGCTCATGCTGGCCCTGATCGAACTTGAACTGGCTGGACGGATCGAGCGCCACTCCGGCCAGCGCGTTTCGCTGGTGTGACGATCCGGCGCGGCGGCCCGCGCCCGCATCCCGGGTGGAATCGATCCTGCGAAACGCCGTCCGGCCGATCGCGTGCCTGACAGACCGTAATACCGTTCCGCAGTTTCAAAATCCTATTTGGCCACTTTGCTCCGAGGGACGCATTCCGTGGCCGTAATCCGGGCCATATCCAGAAAGTAGGCAACCATCTCGAGTTTCCCGCGATCGGCAATGCGAACCAGTTCTGGGAGAATCTGCGACAGATACTCCGCCGTTTCGGTCGTCGTCAGAGGACCGAGTGGTTCAAGCTCGCCTGCGGCATCGCCGCGGTCGCGCCCTTTCAATACCTTCCCCTCCGCCCTTTCGGCTCTGGATATCGACAGCTCACGGGTCGGCCCCTTGGGCACCGAGTCCCGATAGTTTACGGAGGCCAGCAATATCACATCTAGCTAAATAATTGAAATAACTATATTATACACTAATAGGTTGTATTCAGAGTGTGGCGCCGCAGGCTGACCGAAGAGGCCGTTTGACTTGTCACATCGCATTCCCCATCTTCGCGCCCGACTATTCGCCTGCTATAGGCCGGCATTCCTTTTCTGTTGAGGCCATTGGTTCACATGGACGTCGTCATCGTCGAGTCACCGGCGAAAGCAAAAACAATCAACAAGTACCTCGGCGGGGACTATCACGTCCTGGCGTCGTTCGGGCACATCCGCGACCTGCCGTCGAAGGACGGGTCGGTTCAGCCCGATCAGGACTTCGAGATGACCTGGGAGATCGATCCCAAGAAGTCCAAGCAGGTCTCCGAGATCGCCAACGCCGTCAAAAAGGCCGACCGTGTCATCCTCGCAACCGACCCTGATCGCGAGGGAGAGGCGATCTCCTGGCATGTCCTCGAAGTGCTGCGGCGCAAGGGCGTCCTGAAAGACAAGCCTGTCGAGCGCGTCGTCTTCAATGCCGTGACGAAACAGGCGGTCCTCGACGCGATCGCCAATCCGCGCGACATCGATCGCCCGCTGGTCGAGGCCTATCTCGCCCGTCGCGCCCTCGATTATCTCGTGGGATTCACACTGTCGCCGGTGTTGTGGCGGAAGATCCCCGGAGCCCGGTCGGCGGGCCGCGTGCAGTCCGTTGCGTTGCGCATCGTCTGCGACCGCGAGGCGGAGATAGAGACATTCGTCCCGCAGGAATATTGGAGCGTCGTCGCCGCCCTGAGTTCCGAAGGCAACGGGTTCGATGCCCGGCTCGTCTCCGCCGACGGCAAGAAAATCGACCGCCTCACAATTAACAATGGCGACGACGCCGACGCACTCAAGAAGGCTCTCGAGGCTTCCGGCTACTCGATCCGGTCGATCGAGAAGAAGCCGGTCAAACGTAATCCCTTTCCGCCGTTCACGACGTCAACGCTGCAGCAGGAGGCTTCCCGCAAGCTCGGCTTCTCCGCCGACCGCACCATGCGAACGGCGCAGCGCCTCTATGAAGGCATCAATCTGGGCGGCGAGACCGTCGGCCTGATCACCTATATGCGTACCGATGGCGTCGAGATCGTGCCGGAAGCCATCCAGGCGGCCCGCTCGGCGATTGCCGGCGAGTACGGCGACCGCTACCTGCCTTCCGAGCCGCGCGTCTACAAGACAAAGGCGAAAAACGCGCAGGAAGCGCATGAGGCCATTCGCCCCACCGACATCAACCGGCATCCGAACGAGGTCCGCGGCGCCCTCGACGACGATCAGGCGCGGCTCTACGAACTGATCTGGAAGCGTACTTTGGCGAGCCAGATGGCATCCGCCGAACAGGAACGGACGACGATCGACATCGCGGCGACCGCGCCTGACGGCAAGGTCTACGGCCTGCGCGCCGTCGGCACCGTGCAGCGTTTCGACGGGTTCCTGACGCTCTATCAGGAAACGACGGACGACGACGCCGACAACGAGGAGGACCGCCGGCTTCCGCCCCTGAAGGAGGGCGAGAGCCTGGCGCTTGAGAAGATCTCAGCGACCCAGCACTTTACGGAGCCGCCGCCCCGCTTCACGGAGGCGACGCTCATCAAGCGCCTGGAGGAGCTCGGCATCGGGCGCCCGTCGACCTATGCGGCGACGCTCAAGGTCCTGCAGGACCGCGAGTATGTGAAGCTCGACAAGCGCCGGCTTGTTCCGGAGGCCAAGGGCCGCATCGTGACAGCCTTCCTGGAAGGCTTCTTCAAGCGCTACGTCGAGTACGATTTTACAGCGAGCCTCGAAGAGAAGCTCGATCAGATCTCCAACGGAGAGATCGGCTGGCAGGACGTGCTGCGCGACTTCTGGCGCGACTTCATCGCCGAGATCGAGTCGACGACCGAGCTGAAGAGCGCCGACGTGTTCGAGGCGCTCAACGAGATCCTCGGGCCCTACGTGTTCCCGCCGCGCGAAGACGGCAAGGATCCGCGCGCCTGCCCGTCCTGCGAAGGCGGCCGGCTGTCGATCAAGCGCGGCAAGAACGGCCCCTTCATCGGCTGCTCGAACTATCCCGACTGCCGCTTCACGCGCGATCTCGCCGCCCCCAACGGCGACGATGAGGCGGCCCAGCTCGCGGGCGACCGCGTCCTCGGCATCGATCCCGAGACCAATCTCGAGGTGTCGCTGCGGACCGGCCGGTTCGGCCCCTATGTCCAGCTTGGCGAAGCGACCGACGGCGAAAAGCCGAAGCGCGCCTCGATTCCCAAGGGCGTCGATGCTGCCGACGTCGATCTGGTACGCGCGCTCGCCTACCTGTCCCTGCCGCGCGAGGTCGGCATTCACCCGGAAACCGGCAAACCGATCGCGGCTGGCATCGGCCGCTACGGTCCATTTGTGCTTCATGACGGGACCTACGCGAACCTGGAATCTCCGGAAGACGTGTTCACCGTCGGCCTCAATCACGCGGTCACGCTGATCGCGGAGAAGAAGGAACGCGGCGGCCGCCGCGGGGCTGCGGCAACGATCAAGGCGCTCGGCGACCATGAAGAGTTCGGCGGTCCGATCGAGGTCAAGTCGGGCCGCTATGGTCCCTATGTGACCAACGGCAAGATCAACGCGACCCTGCCGAAGGGCACCGACCCCGAGACCATCACGATGGAAACGGCCGCGGAACTGCTTGCCGCCAAGGCTGCCAAGGGCGGGAGCGGAAAGAAAAAGACGACGAAGAAGAAGGCTGCGCCGAAGAAGGCTTCGACGAAAAAAGCATCCAAGAGCTCGAGCGAGAGCTGATGGCAAAGGGCCGGTCCGGTAGCTCCGAGAGCGGCCTGCCGAGCCGCGAGGAACTCCTCGAGTTCCTGCGCGACCATCCCGGACGTGCGGGCAAACGCGAGATTGCCCGCGCCTTCGGCATCAAGTCCGCCGACCGCATCGCGCTGAAACGGCTTCTCAAGGAGATGGCCGAAGACGGCCTGATCGAGGGGCGCCGCAAGTCTGTCAAGCGTGCCGGCCACATGGCGCCGGTCGAGGAGATGGAGATCACCGGGCGCGACCGCGACGGTGAGCTGGTCGCCTCTCCCTCCGACTGGGACGAGGAAGCGCATGGCGCCGCGCCCGTCGTGCTGATCCTGCCCGACAAAAGTCGAAAGTCCCGGATGCCGGCGCCCGGTGTCGGCGACCGTGTCATGGTGCGGGTGCGGGACGTCAGCGACACCGATGGCAATCACCGGCACGAAGGCAAGGTCGTCCGCATTCTCGACCGCCGCCCGCGCACGGTGATCGGTGTGTTCGAGGAGCGTGGCGACGGCGGCATTATTCGTTCCGTCGACAAGAAGGACCGCCGCGACATGACGGTCGCGCCCGGCGACACCCGCGGCGCCAAGGACGGCGATCTGGTTGCCGTGGAGGTCCGGAAAGGGCCGCGCTTCGGTCCCTCACGCGCCATCGTCCGCGATATTGTCGGAGACATGAAGAGCGAGAAGGCGGTCAGCCAGATCGCCCTCCTCACCCACGCCATCCCTTTCGAATTCCGAGAAGCGGTGATCGAAGAGGCAAAGGCGGCCGAGCCGCCGACGATGAAGAGGCGGGAGGACCTTCGCAAACTGCCGCTCGTCACGATCGACCCGGCCGATGCCAAGGACCACGACGACGCGGTGCATGCGGCACCGGACTCCGATCCCGACAACAAGGGCGGCTATATCGTCACCGTCGCGATCGCCGACGTCGCCTGGTACGTGCGGCCGAACGGCGAACTCGACCGCAGCGCCCGCGAGCGCGGCAACTCGGTCTACTTCCCTGACCGGGTCGTGCCCATGCTGCCCGAGCAGCTGTCCGCCGACCTGTGCTCGCTGAGGGAGGGCCAGGACCGACCGGCGATGGTGGCGGAGATCGCCATCGGACCGGATGGGCGGATGCGGCGGCATCGCTTCTTCCGCGCGATGATCAGGGTTGCCGGCAACATCAACTATCAGCAGACACAGGCCGCGATGAACGGCCAACCGGACGACAAGACCGGTCCTCTGCTCGATACCGTGCTGACGCCGCTCTGGGATGCCTACAAGGCCGTCGCCGCGGCCCGGGACGCGCGCCAGCCACTGGAGCTGGAAATCCCAGAACGCAAACTGATCATCGACAAGACCGGCCACGTCAAGCGCGTGCTGGTGCCGGAACGGCTCGAGAGCCACAAGCTGATCGAGGCCTTCATGATCATGGCCAACGTGGCCACGGCCGAGGCGCTGGAGAAGAAGCGCTCGCCGCTGATCTACCGCGTTCACGATTCGCCGTCACCGGAAAAGCTCGCAGCCCTGTCGGACTTCCTGCAGACCATCGGCATGAAACTGCCGAAGGCCGGCGTGCTGCTGCCGCATCACTTCAACGGGATTCTGGACAAGGTCCGCGGCACGGAACACGAGCGGGTCGTCAACGAGGTGGTGCTGCGCAGCCAGGCGCAGGCGGAATACGCACCGGAAAACTTCGGCCATTTCGGCCTGAACCTGCGTCGCTACGCGCATTTCACATCGCCGATCCGCCGCTACGCCGACCTGATCGTTCACCGGGCGTTGATACGGGCGCTCGGTCTCGGCGAGGACGGCCTCAGCGACAGGACCATCGAGGATCTCGACGAGATCGCCGCGCATATCTCTGCGACCGAACGCCGCGCCATGGCCGCCGAACGCGAGACCGTCGACCGGCTTATCGCCAATTTTCTGGCCGACCGTGTTGGCGCGCGGTTCCGCGGAACGATCACCGGCGTGGTCAAGTCCGGATTGTTCGTGCAGCTCGAAGAGACCGGCGCTGACGGGTTTATACCCGCCTCCACGCTCGGCGACGACTATTTCCGCTACGATGAAGAAGGCCGCCGTATGGTCGGCGAACGGACCGGGGAGACGTTCACGCTGGGCGACCCCTGCGAGGTCAAGCTCGTCGAAGCGATGCCGCTGGCCGGCGCACTGCGGTTTGAGATCGTCAGCGAAGGCAAGTATGTAAACGTGCGCGGTGGCGGGAAGCCTCGACGATCCGCCCCCTCGTCGCCCCGGCGCAAACCGGCAAAGAAGGTCAAGAGACGAAGATAGGAACGCCATGAGTGACCATCGCCCGACCTCCTGGAACCGAGACGACGGCGCCTTGCCGCATCGCGACGCGGGCCAGGCCATCTTTCGCGGTATCCGCATGCGCTGCCCGGCCTGCGGCGAGGGGCAGATGTTCCGCGCCTATCTGAAGGTGAACGATTGCTGCCCGTCCTGCGGGGAGGAACTGCACCACCATCGCGCCGACGACGCCCCGCCGTACTTCACCATCGTCATCGTCGGCCACGTTGTCGTGCCGCTGGTGCTTATGGTTGAGAAGATCATGGCGCCGGCTATCTGGCTGCAGGCGTCGTTCTGGACGTTGCTGACGATCATCCTGTGCCTCGTGGTGCTACCGTTGGCCAAGGGCGGCCTGATCGGCCTGCAATGGGCAAACTACATGCACGGCTTCGATCCGCGCTCAGGGGGCCGCGAGGACTGGACGGGAATCGAACCGGATCAGGCCATCCCCGCCACCGACACCCCGGACCGCGGCGCCTGATGGTGGACGAGCGGCTGACCCGGGAAGCGGAAACACGCCTCTCCGGCCCCAACATGAAGCCGGCGGATTCGGCGTCGCTGGTCATCGTCGACCACCGTCACGGCGAATTCCATGTGCTCATGGGCAAGCGCAGCGACAAGCACGTGTTCTATCCCGGCGCGTATGTGTTTCCCGGCGGCCGCGTCGACAAGGACGACGCGACGATGCCTGCCGCGGTGGAGCCCACGCCCGAGATGATCGCCCGCCTCAGGATCCGCATGAGCGGACGACCGAGCGACCGGCGGGCCCGCGCGATCGCGTTGGCCGGCATCCGGGAAGCCTTCGAAGAAGCCGGCATCCTGTTCGGCAGGCCGGGCACTCCGGCCGGGCCGGTTCCCGAGGACTGGCGCGGCTTTGTTGACAATGGTTTGTTGCCCGACCCCACGCCGCTCGTCTATTTCATGCGTGCCCGTACGCCGCCACGCCGGCCGCGACGCTTCGACAACCGCTTCTTCGCGGTGGAAGCCTCGAAGATCGCCCTGGACCTGCCGCGCGACCAGCGGCCAACCGACGAACTCGGCGATCTGGTCTGGGTGCCCCTTTCGGACGTGAAGACCCTCCACCTGCCCAACATCCAGCAGGTGGCGATGGAGGAGTTGCAGGCGCGGCTGAAATCTCCGGATGGCCTCTCCTCCCACCATCCGGTACCCTATTATTACGCAATCGGAAGCCGATTCCGCCGCGATCTGCTCTGACCCTGCGGACCGACGGCCTTCCTCGGAAAGGTTGAGGTCGTCACGTGGTTCAAAACGCGGTCGAAAGATCGGGGATGCAGCCGGACTCCGGACGCCTGCGCAGCATGTGGGCGGCTATCGGCTGCATCTCGGTGGTGGGCTTTTCGCTTAGCCTGACCCTTCCCCTGCTCTCCTATATGCTCGAGGCGCGCGGTATTTCCGATACCTGGATCGGGATTAACACCGCCGTCGGCGGAATCGCCGCGCTGGTGATTTCGCCGCTCGCAGGCGGCCTCGTCCGCCGGCTGGGAACGGTACGTCTGATTTACCTGGCGATCGCGGCGGGCTGCCTGTCGATGATGCTGTTATCGCCGGCGCCGTTCTGGCTGTGGTTTCCGCTGCGGTTCATCCTGACCGCGTCGATCACTGTTCTCTTCGTGGTCAGCGAGTTCTGGATCAACGCGACCGCGCCGGATGCCAAGCGCGGGCTCGTAATGGGCCTCTACGCGACCGTCCTGTCCATCGGATACGCCGCGGGTCCCGCTGTTCTTGCCGTGTTCGGCAGCGACAGCCCTTTCCCGCTGACGATTGCCATCGTCGCCTATCTGACCGCGGCGATCCCCGTCGCGCTGGCGGGCGGTTTCGTGCCGCGCGTCGAGGAACGCCCGAGCTTCCGGTTCGTCGCGCTCTTCATGGTGGCGCCGGCCTCGATGCTCGCCGCATTCGTCTTCGGCATGGGCGAATCGACGATGCTCGCCTTCATGGCTCTCTGGGGCGAGCGCAACGGCCTGACCGCCGCGAGCGCCGCCCTTCTTCTGACAGTCATCGGGCTGGGCAATCTCGCCTTTCAGTTGCCCATAGGGTTGCTGGCGGATCGGGCGAACCGGACTCTCGTTCTGGCGATCTGCGGCGCGATCGGGTTCGGCGGTGTGGTCGCCATGCCCGTTCTGATCGGCACGCCATTCGCCCTTTTCGCTATCGTCTTTGTCTGGGGTGGCATCTCGGCGGGCCTTTACACCGTCGGTCTGACGCAACTCGGTGCCCGTTTCACCGGGGCCAACCTCGCCACAGCGAACGGCATGTTCGTCATGCTGTATGCGTTCGGAATGCTCGCGGGACCGGCCACAGGCGGTGTCGCGCTCGACGTCTGGCCACTCTACGGTCTCCCGCTGACGGTCGCTGCCGCCTTCGGCATCTACGCCGCGACGGCCTCCGTTCGTGTCTTCAAGCTGAATACTTCAGGTTCCGTGCGGCGGGAATCTTGACTTTTGGCGTGCGCTGATTAGGTTCCCGATCCAAATTCACCGCCGGCCGGATCGGTGCGGCGACGCAACCCAACAAGGAAATCGAACAATGGCCAAGCCGACCACGGTCAAGATCCGACTCGTGAGCACCGCCGATACGGGCTATTTCTACGTGACGAAGAAGAATACGCGGACGATGACGGAAAAGATGACCGTCCGGAAGTACGACCCCGTCGCCCGCAAGCACGTCGAGTTCAAGGAAGCCAAAATCAAGTGATTTTGGCTGCCGGTCGGTATTACGGCACGGTTTTCGGGAAAGGCACCGCCGGGCGCGGTGCCTTTTTTGTTTCTAGCGGACAATGACAGTATTGCCGCGAGAATTTTACCGATCAGGCGCGCACCATTTGCGGCTCTCAGACATAAAAAAGGGTGGCGCTTAGGCACCACCCTTTTTCCGTCCTCGAGACTATGCCTGTTTTGAAAAGGTCATGTCCCCATAAGTGTCCGGATCTCGAAACTCCCCTGGGATCCGCAGTAAAATGAGGTGGCCGGCCGGAGGCGGGTCATACGAGGAGGCCACTCTAACCGCACTCCGACCGACCTAACCCCACGGACCCAGGAGATGCGGCGGACCTGAGCATTCCGTAGGGTATTCGGTCGCTGTCCTTCCGGCCTCCGTTACTGTGCCCCTGCCGTCGGACAGAACTAATTCGGCCGTGAGGGTATCCCCCCAGCAGAAAGAATCAATCTAATTTTCCGAAAACGCCCGCTAACAATCCATTAAGGTAAAGATACCAACCCATTTTCGCATCGCCACGCCAAATAACGCGTCAAATCAGGCAACTATTCCTGAAATTCCCGCAGCACCCTCGCGACCTTGCCAAGTGCTCCCAGACACAGTGATTCGCAACGGTCGCAATGTTTTTCGACTGAAAAATCAAAAAGCTAGTGATATGCCAATATTCGAGGCCGGCTGTTCTGAAGAACTATGCCTGACCTCGGAGCGCTGCGAATTTGCAGCGCATTACCGACAGATCTTGCCTGTCAGCCGGCCGCACCGTCCCCGTCGCCGATGTAGTGCTTAACGGTCTCGACGAAGCGCGCGACGGATATCGGCTTGGAGATATAGGCCTCGCATCCGCCCTTCCGGATGCGTTCCTCGTCGCCTTTCATGGCGAATGCAGTGACCGCTATCACGGGAATGGCGTGGAGTTCGTCGTCTTCCTTGATCCACCGCGTCACATCGAGCCCGGAAACCTCGGGCAGCTGAATGTCCATGAGGATCAGATCGGGCTTATGTTCCCGGGCGAGTTTCATCGCCTCGGTCCCATGGCGTGTCTGTATGGTCTCGTAGCCGTTGGCCACGAGCAGATCGTTGAAGAGCTTCATATTGAGCTCGTTATCCTCGACGATCAGGATTTTCTTCGCCACGGTTACAAGGATCCCGTCGGATGGTGTGAGGAGGCTTATATGGCTTTTCTGGCGGCGTCCAACACACGAGCCGTCGCCAATCGGCCAATGGATTTCTCAATTCCCCCAATCCACTATAACCTTACGCGAGATTCCTTACGCAAAAGAAAACTCGCAGCGCGCAGCACCGACCATGACGACGACAAGCCGAGACGCCGCCGAAGCCGTTGCCGTGGAGGTTCTTTCCTTCCTGGCGAGAGATCCCGAGAGGATCGCCGGCTTCCTCGCCACAGCCGGTATTGGTCCGGAACGGCTGCGCGAGGTTGCGCGCGAACCGGGATTCCTCGCCGCCGTGCTCGACTACATCCTCGCCGACGAACCGCTCCTGCTCATTTTTTCGGAAGCATCGGGTATCTCCCCGCGATCCGTTCCGGCAGCGCGGATGGCATTTGGCGACCCTGAGCCGCTATTCTAGTTCCACCTTCATCAACGTTTGGGAACAGGACAAAATGCCGATGACCGGGCCGACGAAAGGCCGTGCCGGCGGATTGCGGATTGGAATCGACCTCGGCGGAACCAAGGTTGCCGGGATTGTCTTTGACGCGGAGGACCGCGTGGTCGCCGAGCATCGCGTCCCTGCGCCGCGCGACGATTACCGCGCGACCATCGCAGCGATAGCAGACATGGTCCAAGAGCTCGAAACGACGGCGGGCGGCACCGGCACCGTCGGCATCGGCATGCCGGGATCGATCTCTCCCGTCACCGGGCGGGTCCAGGGCTCCAATTCGGTCTGGCTGAACGGCAAGCCGTTCGCCGAGGATGTCGACGCTGCGCTCGACCGCCCGGTGCGCCTGTCCAACGATGCGAACTGTTTCGTCCTGTCGGAGGCGACGGACGGCGCGGCGGCGAGTGCGGAAAGCGTATTCGGCGTCATCATGGGGACGGGGTGCGGCGGCGGCTTCGTCGTACGCGGCCGGATTGTGGACGGGCCAAACCGGTGCGGCGGCGAATGGGGCCACACGCCCCTGCCCTGGGCCACTCCGGACGAACATCCCGGGCCCTTGTGCTGGTGCGGCCGACACGGCTGCATGGAAACCTGGATATCCGGCAGTGCGCTGGAGCGCGACTATTCAGAAGCTGCTGGGCAGTCGTTGCGCGGACCGGAGATCGCCGAACGGGCCGACTCCGATCCGGACTGCCGGGCGGCGCTCGACCGGCATGTATCGCGGCTCGCCCGCGGTTTGGCGATGATCACCAATATCCTCGACCCGGACGTCATCGTGCTCGGCGGCGGCCTTTCGAAGCTTTCGCATCTCTACGAGCAGGTACCAGAAGCGATGGCACCGTTCATCTTTGCGGCCCGGCCGACGGTGGATATCAGGCCGCCGATGTACGGCGATGCGAGCGGCGACCGCGGCGCGGCGCGATTGTGGACAGTGGCAGAAGCGGCTGAACAAGGCTGATGCGGCGGCCGGGAGGAGCGGGTATAGTCGCTCCGTTCTCGTTTCATTCCGGGCGGACTTCATGTCGGGACTGCCGGCCCTCTGCCTCGATTGCGCCACGCGACCGCCGGACGGCGCAACCAGATGTCCGTCCTGTGGCGGACCGCGCCTCGTCCGCCACGACGAGCTCTTCGGGCTGTCCATTGCGCATGTCGACTGCGACGCCTTCTATGCCGCGGTCGAAAAGCGCGACGACCCGAGCCTCGGAGACAAGCCGGTAATCATCGGCGGCGGAAAGCGCGGCGTTGTATCGACGGCCTGTTACATCGCCCGTATCAACGGCGTGCGCTCGGCGATGCCGATGTTCAAAGCGCTGAAACTGTGCCCGGATGCCGTGGTGATCAAGCCGAACATGGAGAAGTACTCGGCCGTCGGGCGCGAGGTGCGCACCCTGATGTTCGAACTGACACCGCTCGTCGAGCCGATGTCGATCGACGAGGCGTTTCTGGACCTGACAGGCACGGAGGCGGTCCACCGCATGGAGCCGGCCAGCACTCTGGTCCGGTTTTCCCGCAGGGTGGAAAACGAGATCGGCATCACCGTCTCGATCGGGCTCAGCCACAACAAGTTCCTGGCAAAGATCGCATCGGATTTCCGGAAACCGCGCGGGTTTTCGGTGATCGGCAAGGCCGAGACCATGGAATTTCTGCGCGACAAGCCGGTCGGGATGATTTTCGGCGTCGGCGCGGCGATGCAGAGAAAACTGGCGAAGGACGGGATAACGAAGATAGGGCATCTTCAGCGCCGGCCCGAAGCCGAGCTCGCCCGCGCCTACGGATCCATGGGGCTCAGGCTTGCGCGCCTGTCGCGGGGACAAGACGACCGCGGCGTCTCGCCCGATCGCGCGACCAAGAGCGTCAGCGCGGAAACGACCTTCGAGGACGACATTTCGGACGCCGCGGTGCTGACCCGTATCCTCTGGACACTTAGCGAGAAGGTCTCGCGCGGGCTGAAAAAGGCGGATCTGAGCGGTCGGACGATCACGCTGAAACTGAAGACCGCCAGTTTCCGGACTCTGACGCGCTCTCACACGCTGAGCGCGCCGACGCAACTCGCCGACCGCATCTTCGACGACGGCCAGCGGCTACTGCGCGATGCCGCGGATGGGACCAAGTTCCGGCTGATCGGCATCGGCGTCTCGGAATTCGGCGAAACGGCGGGAGAGGATCTCACCGATCTGCTCGATCCGGCGCCTGCCCGGCGGGCGGCGGCGGAGCGCGCGGTCGACGCGGTGCGCAACAAGTTCGGCCAACAGTCCGTTCAACGCGGGATCGCATTCACCGGACCGGGCGAGAAGCGACGATGACGACAGCGGCGCCCGTCCGTCCGATCACTCGTCGCAGGGTGTTGTCTCGAGAAACTCGATCGCAGTCAGATCACCGGCCAGCGTGAAATCGCCGTAGTCGAGCACGATCTTGCGGCTGACGCCGTTTGAGAACAGGTCGTAGCTGAACTCGTAGGTCGGGATGTCCTTTTCCTCGGCATCCGGATCGAAATAGCCGACCGTGACCGGCCAGCTGTCCAGTTCGTCGAGAACGTCCTTGCCCGTCTCTCCCGTACTGGCACCGGGTGCCCGGCGCTTTCCTATGACAGTGGTCGTGGAATAGACTTTCCGGCCCGTGTCGGACCCGTCAAAGACGTCGGCGGACACTATCGTCTCGCCATGCTCCGCGGCGTCGAGAACGCGACGGACATGCTGGGTGGGGAACAGGACGGCGGAATCCATCTGGAACTCCGTCTCTTCGGGGGCCTTAAGGTCGACGGCAATCGAACCGTCTGCGCGGTTCGCCGACCCGTCGGTCTCGTCGGCAAGTTTCTTGTTCAGATAGTTCTTCGTCACGAAGCGATAGCTGGAGCCATCGCCGGCCTCCCAGGTGGCAGACCGCAGATCGTTGACGAGGCTCGCCGCCGTCCCGACGATCCGCGTGACGAAGCGGGTGTTGACCGAGTAGCCGTCGCAGGCCGTACCCGTCGTCTCCAGCACCAGCCGCCCCTCGATATCCGAGGACTGCATCTGGCCTTCGGCCTCGTCGAGGTGAAGATCGTAGACCGCCCGATGCGGCGCGATCGTCGGCATGGCCGCGTATATCGGCGTCGCCGCCAGAAATGGCGCAACAAGCAGCATGAACCGGCCTAGGTGCGGCGATGTCATGGAGCGAATCCTTACTTTACTTTGTGCAGTTCGTTCACAGTTTGTCATCGCACCGTGGTTTTACAAGGGCGGCGCGCAGCGGCTTGCCAGCCGGACGGAAATCGGTGATCAACGGCGGAGCTTCCCGAACGTCGCAAGGAGTCCGACATGTCCGATACCGTCGAAGACCGTCTCGCCGCCATGGGCATCACCCTGCCCACGCCGCCGGTTCCGGCCGCCAACTACGTCCCGTTCGTCCAGACCGGAAATCTCGTGTTCGTGTCGGGCCAGGTGCCGATGGGGCCGGACGGCATCGAGCATGTCGCCAAGCTCGGCGCCGATTATACGGTGGAACAGGGACAGGCCGCCGCACGGCTGTGCGCGATCAACCTGCTGGCCCAGATGAAGGTCGCCACCGGAGACCTGGAAAAAATCGCCCGCTGCGTGAAGCTCAACGGCTTCGTCAACTGCACGCCGGAGTTCGGCGAGCAGCCGCAGGTGATCAACGGCGCATCGAACCTCATCGCCGATGCGCTTGGCGACAAGGGCAAGCACGCGCGCGCCGCCGTCGGCTCCTCCTCCCTGCCCTTCGGCGTGGCGGTCGAGGTCGAGGGCATCTTCGAAGTCGCCTGACAGCGGCCACAGCCGATATGCCCGTCCTCGACTGGCTGACAGCCCGCCCGATCGCCCATCGCGGCCTGCACGACGCGCGCGCCGGCGTGATCGAGAACACGATCTCGGCGGCGCAGGCGGCGATCGCCGGAGACTACGCGATCGAGCTCGACGTCCAGGCCGATCGCAATCTCGAGCCGGTCGTTTTCCATGATTTCACCCTCGACCGGCTGACGACGGGAACAGGCCCCGTCGCCGCCCTCACGGCCGATGAACTCGCGGCCATCCCCTACACGGCGACGCAGGACCGCATCCCGACGCTGCGGGCGTTCCTGGAGATCGTGGGCGACCGCGTTCCGGTGATCGTGGAGGTGAAGTCGGACTGGACGGGCATGCCGGACTTCTGCGCCCGTATCGCCGATGTCCTCACCGGGTACAGCGGCCGGGCCGCCGTCATGTCCTTCGACCCGGGGTGCGTCGCGTTCTTCAGAAAATCCGCTCCGGCCTTGCCAAGAGGGATTGTTGCCGAATCTTTCAGAGGGAAAGATGCCGATACACTGCCCGCCAGGGATCGTTTCGTCATGCGCCACCTGCTGCACGTTGCGCGAACCGGACCGGATTTCGTCTCCTATTGCGTCGACGATTTGCCGGCAGTCGCCCCCTTGATGCTACGCTGGCTCGGACGGAAGCCACTGATCACCTGGACAGTTCGCAGCGCGGCGCAGCGCGCGCGCACAGATCGCTGGGCGGACCAGATGACGTTCGAGGGATTTCGTCCCTGACCCCGCCCGCAACGTCACTGACTGAAACACCGGAAAAGATCCTGCTGAATGGCTGAACCAGAAGACCCGACGTACGACGAGCGCGACACCGTGGCCGTCAGCGTCGTCGACCGGATCGCCGACGTGCCGGCCGAGGAATGGGACGCCTGCGCCAATCCATTGTCCGGCGATACCGTAGCGAAAGACGCCCCTGGGGCATGCGACGGAACGGCAGACACTCGAACGGATACGCATAACCCTTTCGTTTCACACGCCTTTCTGAACGCTCTCGAAGCGTCAGGCACCGTTAGGGCGGAGACAGGATGGCTGCCGCAGCATCTTGTCGTTTCGGAAGGCGGGGAATTGGCTGGCGATGGAATAGCGGGTGCAATGCCGTGCTACCTGAAGAACCATTCCCAGGGTGAATACGTCTTCGACCACGGCTGGGCCGACGCCTACGAGCGCGCCGGCGGGCGATACTATCCCAAGCTCCAGGTCTCCGTCCCCTTCACCCCGGTGACGGGCCCGCGCCTGCTGGCCCGTCCCGGCGCCGAAGAGGACCGCACACGCCAGGCGCTGGTCGCCGCGGCGGTCGAGCTGTGCAGCCGGCACCGCGCCTCATCCATCCACTGGACCTTCCTGCAGGCGCACGAATGGGACCTGCTCGGCGAGACCGGCATGCTGCAACGCACCGACCGGCAGTTTCACTGGGCCAACGAAGGCTACGACGACTTCGACGCCTTCCTCGCCGCCCTCTCCTCGCGCAAACGCAAGGCGATCCGGCGCGAGCGCCGCGACGCGGCCGCCAGCGATATCGACATCGTTCGGTTGACCGGGTCGGACATCACGGAAGACCACTGGGATGCGTTCTACGCGTTCTATATGGACACCGGTGCGCGCAAATGGGGCCGGCCCTATTTGAAGCGGACGTTCTTTTCTCTGATCGGCGAGACGATGGCGGAGCGTATCGTGCTGGTGATGGCGCGGCGCGAGGGGCGCTGGATCGCCGGTGCCCTGAACTTCGCCGGGGACACGACGCTATACGGCCGGCACTGGGGCTGCCTGGAGGATCATCCGTTCCTGCATTTCGAGGTCTGCTACTACCAGGCGATCGAGCATGCGATCGAACATCGCATGGCGTTCGTCGAGGCCGGGGCGCAGGGCGAACACAAGCTGTCGCGGGGCTATCTTCCGGTGACGACCCGGTCGGCCCATTTCATCGCCGACCCGGGCCTTCGGGAGGCAATCGCCGACTACCTCAATCGCGAGCGACAGTATGTCGAGGCCGAGGCAACGATCCTCGGCGAGCATGCCCCCTTTCGCAAGGGTGGCGATTGAACGTCGCGGATCGACGCCGTAGGGTTCGGCTTCCGTCTTGCCTCAGTACCGTTCCGGATACGTCCCCATGACCAAGGCCACGCCCGACAGCCGCGAGCGTTACCGCCTGTTTCAGCCGCTCACGACGCGCTGGATGGACAACGACCAGTACGGACATCTCAACAACGTCGTCTACTACTCTCTGTTCGACACGGTGGTGAACCGGTTCCTGATCGAGAACGGTCTGGTCGATCCGCACGACGGCGAGATCATCGGGCTCGTCGTCAACTCGAGCTGCCACTATTTCGCGCCGCTGTCCTTCCCTCAGGAGATCGAGGGGGGCTTGCGGGTCGACAGGCTGGGCACGTCGAGCGTGGCCTACGGCGTCGGCATCTTCGCCAATGGCGCGGAGACGGCCGCGGCACAGGGCGGCTTCGTTCACGTCTATGTCGACGCCGCCACGCGGCGCCCCTGCCCCCTGCCCGACCCGATGCGCGAAGCCCTGCAGGCCATCGCGCTGGCGTGAATGCGCATCCCGCCACGCCACTGGCAGAACCGCCCCGTCCCGCTAGATACCTTCCTGCGCCTCCACGAGGAATGGCGATTCCGCGCCACCGCCGTGGCCGATAACGATAGAGCACAGGGGAGGAATACCGTGAGCAAGATCCTCAAGGACGTCCTTGCGGCGAACAAGAACTACGCAAAAACCTTCGACAAAGGCGACCTCGCAATGCCGCCGGCGCGCGGCTTCGCGATCCTGACCTGCATGGACGCCCGTCTCGACCCGGCGAAATATGCCGGACTCGCCGAGGGGGACGCCCATGTCATCCGCAATGCCGGCGGCCGCGCCAGCGACGACGCCATCCGGTCTCTCGTGATTTCCTACAAGCTGCTCGGCACGAAGGAATGGTTCGTGATCCATCACACCGACTGCGGCATGGAGACCTTCACCGACGACATCATGCGCGACCTGCTGGGGTCCAGCCTGGAAACGGCGACGGTCGACGAGACGGGCTGGCACGACACCGGCAAGCGCGGCGGTTCGGCGGAAGCGAAGTACGTCGACTGGCTGACGATCTCGGATCTCGCCGAAAGTGTGGTCGAGGACGTAAAGCGCATCCGGTCCCACCCGCTCGTTCCGAAGCGAATCCCGGTCTACGGCTACATCTACGACGTGACGTCCGGCAAGCTGATCGAAGTGCCCGAAGCCACCAAGGCCGGCGCGGCAAAGGGCGTCGCGACCAGATCCAGCGCTTCGAAATCGCGTAGCTCCCGCAAGAAGAGCTGAACGACCGTGATCGATCGGGCGGCCGCATGGCCGGCCGCCTGCCCCTCCGGCACATCGCGGTTGACCTGAGCGGCCGGCTCTGGCTTGTAACTTCCTGGAGCCGGACACGAGGGAAACATCGATGGGCGCCTACGACGACGACAACATCTTCGCCAGGATTTTGCGCGGCGAAATCCCCTGCTCAAAGGTCTACGAGGACGACGATACGCTCGCTTTCCTCGACATCATGCCGCGTTCAAAGGGGCACGTACTCGTCATCCCGAAGGTGAAAGCCGTCGATCTCACCGATATCGATCCGGCTGCCCTCGCAAAGCTGATGACCGTCGTCCAGAAGCTGTCGCCGAAGATCGTAAAGGCGCTCGGCGCAGACGGCTTCATGATTCAGCAGTTCAACGGCGCCGGCGCCGGCCAGACCGTGTTCCATCTGCACATTCATATCATCCCCCGCTGGGAGGGAGAGAGCCTGAAGCCGCACGGCACAACCATGGCCGATAAGGATGAGCTTGCGGAAACAGCCGAAGTCCTGAGTTCGGCCCTCGCCGACTGATCGAAGGTACTTTCGGCGCCAGCGGTATACCGCCCACGCGGCTCGAACCGGGGCCCCTGCGTCATCGCGCAGGGCGATATCGTTACGTCCTTAGTACCTGGATCCCTACCCGGTGTCTTGCCACCGGCCGTTCTGCCGCGCGTAACATATTCTTTATTGTTGCTTGGCTAATTTCTCGTGATGCGCCAGGTGCTTAAGAGATCAAAGATCAAGTCGGGCATTGACCATTCATATGCACGGTTCGACCGGAGCCGTGCATGATGCATACCGATCCGCACGGTCGCGGCTCACTCTGGCAGCGTGCCAGAAGGCTCTTCGACTCTGCGAGCAATTCGCTAGTCAAAAAGATCATTCTGCTCACGTGCCTCGCCGTCCTGCTGAGTGCGACGCTGATCAGCGTCGTCAACTATTCCCGCCTCAAAGACATCGCCATGGACTCGGCGACGGAGAAGCTCGCCGGCGAGACGCGGCTGATCGCGCAAAGTTTCAAATTGTCCTACGACGAGATTGCGAGCGATGTGAAGGTGTTGTCCCTGACGCCGGCTATCCAGGGCATTATCCGCGCGCGCGAAAACGGCGGGATCGATCCCATGGACGGATCGTCGGAAGATACCTGGAAAGAGCGGCTCGCGGCAATTTTCGTATCGGTCATGCGCGCCAGGAGCCACTACGCACAGGTGCGGCTCGTCGGCCTGGCGGACGATGGCCGGGAGATTGTCAGGGTCAACCGCGTCCCGTTCGGCGTAGAAGCCGTCGACGACGACGCGTTGCAAAAAAAGGCTGGTGAACTCTATTTCGAGGAAACGGTGTTCAAGCGGAGCACCAAGGTCGAGTTTTCCGACATCACGTTCAACCGGGAGAACGGACTACTCGATGACACCATGACTCTGATGATCCGGGCGATCCTTCCCGTCTACGACATGCACGGGAAGATGTTCGGAATGATCATCATCAACACGCCTTTTGAGCATGTTTTCGGCGCGGCGCTGAACTTCATCGGCGATCAGAACGAGACGCTCGTTCTGGACATCAACGGCGACCTGACCGTGTATCGTCGCGACGAAAACTCGAAACGCTTCACTTTCCTTGGCAAAAAATACAGAACACTCCCCGAAGCCGCGCAAATGTTGATTTCGACGTCGTCGGGGGAAACGCAAACCCGAACGGATCAGTCGATCGCCTATATGGTTCGCCGACCGATGTCGGACGACGCCTATTCGACCATCGCCATCATCCTCGAAACGCCGCGTCAGGCTGTGATGGCTCCCGTCATGCGCACGCTCGACATCAGTGTTGCCGTTTCCATCGCTCTCGTCTTTCTCTGCCTCGTCCTATCGCTGGTTATGGCCCGGCGGTTTTCCCGCCCCATCGGCGCGATGATCGGGGAAATAGAAAAGACGGAGAATTTCGGCCAGCTTCCGAGCCTGCCCCTGAATCGGAACGACGAGTTCGGTGCCCTGGCGCGAGCATTCCATTGCAAGGCTTCCGACCTGCTCGAGAGCCAGACGAAGAAGCGTTCGATCCTCGACAACATCCTGGATGGAGTCGTCACGATCGACAGTACCGGTGCGATCGACATCTTCAATCCAAGTTGCGAACGGATCTTCGGGTATACCGCCGCCGAAGCGGTCGGCCGGAACATCAGCATTCTCGTGCCGCCGCCCGTCGCCGGAGAGCATGACAAGTATCTGGCGCGATACCTGAACACCGGCGACGCCCGCATACTCGGCATTACCCGGGAGGTATCGGCGCGGCGAAAAGACGGCTCCGTGTTTCCCATCGAGCTTTCCATCAGCGAACTGATCATCAACGGGAACCGTCAGTTCATCGGAACGATCCGCGATATCACGGAACGCAAGCAGATCGAGATCATGAAGGACGAGTTCGTTTCGACCGTCAATCACGAGATCCGCACCCCGCTGACAGCCGTGCAGGGCTCGCTCGGCCTCTTGCGGAAGACGACGGCGGACCGGCTGGACGACAAGTCGCGCGGCCTGCTGGACCTGTCCTATCGCAACTGCCTGACCCTGACGCGGCTGGTCAACGACATCCTCGACTTCGAGAAGATCTCGTCGGGCAAGGACGAGTACGACTTCGCGGTTTCGGATATTTGTGCTGTCGTGCGCGGTACGGTCGCCCGGGAGGCGGAATCGGTTCGAAAGTACGGTGTGACCTTCGCGCTGCATTGCGACGACGGGCCGATCCGGGCGGCGATCGATATGGAGCGTTTCAATCAAGCGCTCGGAAACGTGCTGTCGAATGCCGCGAAATTCTCCCCGCACGGGGGCATCGTGGATATCGCCGTCTACCAGCCGACGCCCGATCAGGTCCGTATCGGTGTTACCGACCGCGGGCCCGGCATTCCCGACCAGTTCCGCGAGACGATCTTCAAGAAGTTCGTTCAGATCGACGGTTCCGCCACGCGGACGAAAGGCGGATCCGGTCTGGGGCTGGCGATTGCCCGATCCATCATCGAAGCCCACGACGGAACCATCGATTTCGTCACGTCGCAGGGATACGGCACGACGTTCACCCTCGTCCTGCCGGTCGTCACGGAGCACGCCGTATCGACCAAACCGGAACCGGAACCGCTAGGGCAGACACCATGACCAAAGACCTGAAGAAGATCCTCTATGTCGAAGACGAGGAAGACATCGCGCTCGTCGTCACCATGACGCTGGAGGAGCTCAGCGATTTCGACGTTCTCCATTGCAGCTCCGGGCAGGAGGCGCTCGACGTGTTCGCCCATTTCGACCCGCAGCTCGTCATCCTCGACGTGATGATGCCCCGCCTCGACGGTCCCGCGACGCTGGCCCGGCTGCGGGACCTGCCCGGCGGCGACGCCGTTCCCGTCATCTTCATGACCGCGAAGGCGCAGGCCTACGAGCGAGAGCGCTACCACAACCTGGGCGCCATCGGGATTATCCCCAAGCCCTTCGATCCGATGACGCTGGTCGGCTCGATCTACGCGCTCTGGGAAGACCGCTCGGCCGACAGGCTCGCATCGTAGGAGCCCGAACCCCGTTCGTCAGGCCGCGCAGCACGCTACTGGGGGAGCCCCCACATCGCGACCAGCAGCGCCACCTCGCCCGCCAGTATTCCGGCAAGCATGTTGCGCCGGGTGACGTAGAACACAACGATACCGACGGCGACCGCGCCGATACGGACCGACAGGCTGGCGGCGGCCAGGTCTCCGACGGGGAACAGGATCAGCCGCGCGACGAGACCCGACACAAGAGCCGTCGCGACCGCCTTGACCCAGCGCAGGATCGAACTCTCCTCGTCGATCCTCGCCGCCATGCCGACCCCGAGAAACCGCCAGAAATCGGTCGCCGCAAACCCGGCAACCGCGATGAAGACATAAGGCCACCATCCGCCGCCCAGGCCGCTCATGACCGTTTGCTCCGGGTCGCGAGATAGGCGGCCGTGCCGCCGACAAGCCCGGTCCAAAGCAGATCCAGGCCCGGCGTGTAGATGAAAAACAGAGGTCCAAGTCCCAGGCCGAAAATGACGGCGAGCAGATCGATACGCTCACGCGCCGCCGTCAACATGGAGATCAGGAAATAGAACGGCGTCAGCAGCAGCAGCGCGGCCGATACCGCGACAGGCACCTCTCCGGCCATCAGGTAGCCGAGTACTGTCGCAACGATGCAGGTCGGCCATAGGGTCGACGACACCCCGACAAAGTAGGGAACGCGCAGGTGCCGCTCGAGATCGGGCAGCCGGCGCATGGATTCGATCCAGACCGTCACGGCGACGAAATGGGACAGCAGGAGCTGGCGCCATACCGGCTGCCCTGTCCTACGCATGACCGGCATGATGGCGACCGTCATCGGAAGCAGCCGGACCGCCGTGAGCGTCACGGCAACGGTTGCTGCCGCGAGTCCCGCCCCGGTCGTGATCTGGTCGACGAGCACCACCTGCCCCGGAAGGGCAAAAACGGCGATCGTTATGAATGTGGACTGAAAGATATCAAGGCCGGCGGCACGGGCGAAGGCACCGAAGCCGAGGAATGAGGCGAACAAAACGAGCCCCGGAATACCGAGGACCCGCGCCGCACCCATGACATAGGCGCGGCGCCGGGAAATCGTTGTGTCGCTCAACGGGGCGCGCGAGCCATCCGCCCGCCACCGGTCACTGACTGGTCAATGGTATCTTCGGCACGGACGGGCTGCCGCGCTTGGGAGCCGGCTTGCCGCCACCCGATGTGCTTCCGCCTCCCTTTCCGCCCGAGCCGGTCGCCTTTTTCGCCCTGGTGGTCTTTTTCCGCTTCTTCGGCGGCGGCGCCTTGCGCTCGGGTTCGATGAACTCGAAGCCGAGATGCGGCTTGTCGTCCTTCGGGGTCTCGACGATTACCTTGACCGTACCGCCGTTCTTGAGACGCCCGAAAAGCACCTCGTCGGCGAGCGGCTTCTTGACGTACTCCTGAATGATGCGGCCAAGCGGGCGCGCGCCCATCTGCGGGTCGTAGCCGCGGTCGGCGATCCACTTGTTGGCGGCGTCGCTCAGTTCGATCGTGATGTTGCGGTCGGCGAGCTGCGCCTCGAGCTGAAGGACGAACTTCTCCACCACCATCGCAACCACTTCCGGCGGCAGGTTGCCGAACGGGATGACCGCGTCGAGACGATTACGGAACTCGGGTGCGAACATGCGGTTGATCGCCTCCTCGTCCTCACCCTCCCGCTTCGTGCGTCCGAAGCCCATGGGCTCACGGGCCATGTCGGCGGCACCCGCATTGGTCGTCATGATCAGAATGACGTTGCGGAAGTCGACATGCTTGCCGTTGTGGTCGGTCAGCTTGCCGTGATCCATCACCTGCAGGAGGATGTTGAACAGGTCGGGATGGGCCTTCTCGATCTCGTCGAGCAGCAGCACGCAATGGGGATGCTGGTCGACACCGTCGGTCAGCAGGCCGCCCTGGTCGAAGCCGACATAGCCGGGCGGCGCGCCGATAAGCCGCGAGACCGTGTGCCGCTCCATGTACTCCGACATGTCGAACCGCAGGAGCTCGACGCCGAGGAGCTGTGCAAGCTGCTTGGCGACCTCGGTCTTGCCGACGCCGGTCGGGCCGGAGAACAGATAGTTGCCGATCGGCTTTTCCGGTTCGCGCAGGCCGGCACGGGCCAGCTTGATCGCCGCCGACAGGGCTTCGATCGCCTTGTCCTGTCCGAACACGGTGCGCTTCAGGTTCTCGTCGATGTGGGCGAGCACTTCGGAGTCCGACTTCGACACGGTCTTCGGCGGAATGCGGGCCATCGTGGCGATGGTCGTTTCGACCTCCTTCACGCCAATGGTGCGACGACGCTTCGATTCCGGCAGCAGCATCTGCGACGCACCGGTCTCGTCAATTACGTCGATCGCCTTGTCCGGCAGCTTGCGGTCATGGATGTAGCGCGCCGACAGTTCCACCGCCGTCTTGATGGCGTCGTTGGTGTACTTCACATCGTGGAATTCCTCGAAATAAGGCTTCAGCCCCTTGAGGATCTTGATGGCGTCGGGGACGGTCGGCTCGGCGACGTCGATCTTCTGGAAGCGGCGCACTAGGGCGCGGTCCTTTTCGAAGTACTGCCGGTACTCCTTGTAGGTCGTCGACCCCATGCAGCGCAGCTGGCCGTTCTGCAGGGCCGGCTTCAGAAGGTTCGAGGCATCCATCGCGCCGCCGGACGTGGCACCGGCACCGATGACGGTGTGGATCTCATCGATGAACATGATCGCGCCGGGGTACTTCTCGATCTCCTTGACGACCGCCTTCAGGCGCTCCTCGAAGTCACCGCGATAGCGCGTCCCGGCAAGCAGCGTGCCCATGTCGAGCTGGAAGATCGTCGCCTTTTTCAGGACTTCCGGAACGTCGCCGTTGACGATGTGACGTGCCAGGCCCTCGGCGATCGCCGTCTTGCCGACGCCCGGATCACCAACGAACAGCGGATTGTTCTTCTGGCGGCGGCACAGCACCTGGATCGTCCGCTGCAACTCGGAATCCCGGCCGATCAGCGGATCGATCCGTCCTTCCCGCGCCTTCTGGTTCAAGTTGACGCAGTAGGCTTCCAGCGCGTCCGACTTTTTCTTGTCGCCGTCCTCGCCCTCGCCCGCTTCTTCCTCCGCGCCGCGGGCTGCGCGGGCCTCGGTGAACCCCGGCCGCTTGGCGATGCCGTGGCTGATGTAGTTGACCGCGTCATAGCGGGTCATGTCCTGCTCCTGCAGGAAGAACGCCGCATGGCTTTCGCGCTCGGCGAAGATCGCAACCAGAACGTTCGCGCCCGTCACTTCCTCGCGGCCAGACGACTGGACGTGGATGACCGCGCGCTGGATGACGCGCTGGAATCCGGCGGTCGGCTTCGAGTCCTCCCCACTTTCGGTGATGAGATTGTCGAGTTCGGTGTCGAGATAGTCGACAAGGCTCTGGCGCAGCGCGTCGATGTCGACGTTGCAGGCGCGCATGACGGCGGCGGCATCCTGATCTTCGATCAGGGCAAACAGCAGGTGTTCGAGCGTCGCGTATTCGTGATGGCGCTCGTTGGCAACGGCGAGCGCGCGATGCAGGGCCTGCTCAAGGCTTCTCGAGAACGATGGCACGTAACGCTCCTATTTCTTTTCCATAACGCACTGCAGCGGATGCTGGTGCTTCCGGGCGAAATCCATCACCTGTGTCACCTTGGTCTCGGCGACTTCATAGGTGTAGATGCCGCATTCCCCCACGCCGTTCTGATGGACGTGGAGCATGATCTGTGTCGCTTCCTCAGGCCCCTTGTGAAAGAAACGTTCGAGGACGTGCACAACGAATTCCATCGGCGTGTAGTCGTCGTTGAGCAGCAATACGCGATACAGGCTCGGCCGCTTTGTTTTCGGCCGGGTGCGCGTAACGGTTCCTGTACCGTTTTCGTCGTCCGTCTCATCGCCACGCTTCGACATCTCGAGCGCCCGGCTAAAGGTAGCATCGGTAAGGGCGGGACCATTCATAAGTTCTGCGTTCTCCCGCAAGTGTGAGCGTCGCCTCGCCCTGGAATATCGAACCCGGGAAATCGCGGCCCAAGCCTTCGAATCCCATTTTAGGAGGAGCGGATGCGGCAGGCTAGACACCCGATAACGTAGGGAGGATAGACAGGTGTTTCCAGAGCCAATTTCAAAAGCAAAAGGCCCGACCGAACGGCCGGGCCTCATATGAACTCGAATTGTCGAGATTTTCGGCAGAAAATGCCTTACTTGGACGCCTTCGCGACCATGCCCTCGAACGGCTTGTAAGCGTCCTTGGCGAGGTCAGCGTAGAGCTCGCCGACCTTGGTGGCCTGCGAGACGAACCCCTCGTAAGCGGACTTCACGTAGTCCGTCTGGATCTCGACGGCCTTGTCGACGGACTTGGCGGCCATCAGCTTCTCCATGGTGGCGGCGCTGTCCTCGAAAGACTTCTTCGAGTAGTCGGCCATCTCCACGGCGAGCGACTGCATGCCCTTCGAGAACGAGCCGAAGCTCTTCATCGCATAGTCCATGTTGTCTTTGCCGAGCTTCTGCATTTCTTCCATTCCGGTAATCATGGGCGGTCTCCTTGTGACATTCGGTGCGGCCTCAGAGTTGGCTTGTGCCAACCTTTGTGCATTGCAACCGATATATATGCGATGCAGCATGAGTGTCAAGATTATTTTGCACTGCACAATTTCCGCTTCACCTAGAGGCGCCTGCCCTTTCAGCCTTTACGGTTTCCTAACTGGATCATTCATACCTTAGGGGCCAGAGAGAAAATGCGGCATCGACGGCCGTAGAAATGCTGCATTTATGGCGATGCTGGCGAACGAACGGGCATGGGCGTGGGACCTCTCGTCCGTTTGCGAACATATCAGTCGCCGTATGTGCGGACGCAGGCTCCTGCGACTGAAACCGTCGTGCCGCGTATGACAGGGCAAAGCGGAATGGGGATCGATCTATGATCGGCGTACTCCGGCGTATCCGGGCCGCATTCAATACAATCAGATGGGCAGTGGGACTGACGGCGCTAGCCGGCTCCGTGCTCATTGCGCAACCGGCGGCGGCGAACGACAAGTATGCCGCCTTCGTCATCGACGTATCGAACGGCAACATTCTTTTCTCGCGCTATGCGGACAACACCCGCTATCCGGCGTCACTTACCAAGATCATGACGTTGTACCTGGTGTTCGAGGACCTCGACGCCGGGAAGATCCGCAAGGACACGCCCCTGAAGGTATCCAAGAACGCCTCGCTGGCGGCGCCGTCCAAGCTCGGCCTGCAACCCGGTCAAACGATTACGGTCGATCAGGCAATCCGTGCACTGGTGACGAAATCGGCCAACGACGTCGCCGTCGTCGTCGCCGAGAACCTCGGCGGATCGGTTTCCGGCTTTGGCGACCGGATGACGCGGACGGCCCGCTCCATCGGCATGCGGTCGAGCAAGTTCGTCAATCCGCACGGCCTGCCGGATTCCCGCCAGACGACAACGGCCCGCGACATGGCGACTCTGGCTATCCAGACGATGCGCCGGTTTCCGCACTACTACGGGTATTTCTCGACCCGGTCGTTCACCTGGCGCGGTGCCACCTACGGCAACCACAACAAGCTGCTCGGTCGCGTTGCCGGCGTGGACGGGCTGAAGACCGGCTACATCCGCGCCTCCGGCTTCAACCTCGTCGCCTCGATGCGCCGCGACGGCCGCCATATCGTCGGCGTGGTCATGGGCGGACGGACCGGCGCGAGCCGTGATGCGCATATGCGCGATATCCTGGAGCAGAACATCAAGCGCGCGTCGGTTTCGAACGGCATCATGTTCGCCAAGGCGCCCCTGCCCCGCAACAAGCCGTTCGACCCCTCGCTCCCGGTGACGGCGACCGCATCGCAGACCATTCCCGCACCGCGACTCGTGGTGCCGTCCACGACCGTTCCGGGAACACTCGTCACGGCGGGCATGGCCGGCAAGCCAACGCCGCTCGACGGGATGGCCCTTACGGCTTTGACGGAACGCGTGGTGGCGACGCCGGCTCCGGTGATCGAGCAGGGCGACACGAGCGCGGCGTCCGCGAATGTGGCCGCCGCGAGCCCTCCGCTCGGCGGATGGATTATCCAGATCGGTGCCTTCAACGATCGCCAGCTCGCCCTCGATACGATCGAACGGGCGAAGTCCAGCGCCCCCACTGCCCTGTCGGCGGCAACAGCCTTCACGGAGACGGTGGATGTGAACGGCGAGACCCTGTGGCGTGCCCGTTTCGCCGGATTCGATCAGCCGAGTGCCCGGGGCGCCTGCGCCCAGCTCAAGCAGCGGTCGTTCGGCTGCTTCCCGGCGCGGAACTGAGAGCTCAGGAGCAACTAGCGATGTTTCCCAAGCAGAAGCTCCTTGGCCTCGTTGATCTTGGCGGCAAGGTAGGTCGATCCGCCCCGGTCGGGATGGTTCTTCATCATCAGGTCCCGATGCGCCCGGCGGATTTCCGTTTCGTCGGCCCCCGGCGCAACGCCCAGCACCTCATAGGCCTCCTCATGCGTCATTGGCCCGGTGCCGCCGCCCGCGCGGCCCGTCCCCGGTGCCGCGTCAGCCTCAGCGTCTTCACTCCAGCCGGGCGCCCGGCGGTCAAGATAAGCTTCGAGTAGCTGCCGGCTCTCGGAATCGTCCAGTTCCGAGAGAAGATCGAGAAGCGTCTCGACGTCCAGATCCGCCAGCGACGCGCCGGCGTGATGGCCCCGAAGGACCGTGCCTTCCATCTTGCCGGTGTCGTGATCGAGCTGCATGTCCAGCCACGGCGATCGAACCGACGAGGTTTGTCCCGATGACCGGTGCGTTCGCGAGCCGAGGCCGGCGAACGGGTTTCCGCCGCCGAAGCCGAGGATGGAGAAGCCGACGAGCGCCAGCGGCCCGGCCAGTGCGAGACGGCCGAGCAGAGCCAGTCCGACGGCGGCCAGCAGCAGGGCGACGCCGAGGCCTTTTCGGAGGTTCACGGCGAGGGTCGCCGGATTTGCCTGCGTGAATGCCCTGAGCGCGATGACCAGGACGATCAGTCCAATAAGACCAAGCAGAAAGGCGCCCATACCGACCCGACCTCAGCGCATCTGTTCGAGAAGGCGTTGTGCCTGCCCGCGCCGTTTGCGGCCGTAGTCGGCCAGGGCTGCGCGCCCCCCGGCGGCATAGACGGCGACGGCGGCGAGCAGGTCGCGCAGATGCTGTGCAGAGCCGGCATCGAAGCGGCAATAGGCCCCGTTCGTCAGGCGCGCGATCTCGCGGAACGCCTGCTCGGCCACCGCGTCGCGGCCCTCGTGAAACAGGAAGGCCCGCGTACCCGTCATGCCGATCTCTCCGGCAACCGCGCAGAGGTCGTCGAGCGGTTCCTCCATGCAGTCGCCGATATAGACCAGCGCCTGGACCGGCTTCTTCTTCGTCTCGTCGCGCGTATGGGCGAGGACGCGCCGGATCTGGGTGTGCCCGCCCCGGCAATCGATGCGCGTCATCAGGTCGGCCAGCGCCTTGGGATCGCTGACCCAACGGCTGGCGCGGCATTCGTTGAAGCCGCGGAAGTACATGAGCTGAACGTCGAGGCCGCCGATTGCGGCCGTTTCGTTGAACATCTCCGCCTGCAGGCTGCACGCGGTGTCCCAGGTCGGCTGGCGGCTCATGGTCGCGTCCAGGGCGAAAATCAGGCGGCCGCGCGTACCGGACGCCTTTGCCCCCGGCGTCATGGTGCGGGCCTGTTTCAGAAAGGCGTCGATCTCCGCATGCGAACTCGTGCCGGTAACGGCACCGCCCTCGCCTTTTTTAACCGGGGTCTTCCGGTCGCCTGACATAACCCTCCTGCGCCTCCTTGAGCCGTTCGGTCACAGTCTAAGATGGCCCGGTACGCAGAAATCGCAACCGACCGCTAGAGAAGCCCGAGTTCCGCCAACTCGCGGCGCATGTCCGCCGGCATGTCGGCGGCACCCTTCGCGCTGCCCTCGAGATCGGCCGGAGCCTCCTTCGGATCGAGATACCGCCACCCCTGAAAGGCGTTGCGCGGACGCGGCTCGACCAGCACCACCCTGGGATCGAGGACGATGCCGCAGCGCGGCACCCCGTCATCGCCGGTCACCGGCCGGAGCTCGAGAATGCTCTGGCGACACTGGATGATCCCCTTGATCACCCAGTAGAGCGAGCCGCCGTCGAGCACCTCGTCACCGCGCCTGGGCGTCATCCGTGTCACATGGATCTGCTCGGGCGCCACTCCGCGGCGGGCCTTGTCGGCGAGGCGCATCTCTATCCAGCCGGTCAGGTCTTCGACGGAGTCAGCGCCGACGCACAGCTTGATCAGGTTGACGGTCATGTCTTCAACCTAGTGGCCCGGACGACGACGGCAATCTGCCCGCGGCGCCGTGCGCCGGCTATGAACAGAAAAGTTCACGGGCGTCCGCTCCGGTGGCTGTCGAGCCAGTCCAGCAGGTCGGCGATCCCGTCCAGGATGACGTCGGCATGCGGCTCCAGATCGTGCCGGCCGCCATTGCCGGTCAGCACACCGACAGCCCAGCCGGCGCCGGCGGCGCGCGCCATTTCGAGATCGTGCGTGTTGTCGCCGACCATGGCGACCTCGTCCGGTCGAAGACCGGCGGCTTCGCAAAAGGCATGCACCATATCGGGGTGCGGCTTGGCGCGGGCGACACTGTCGTACCCGATCAGGTGCGGAATTCGGCCCGTCAGGCCGTGACGGTCGACGATCGCATGGAGGGAAATCTCGGAATCGTTCGTGGCGATCCCGACGACGAGATCCCTCCGGTCAAGGTCATCGATCAGCGCCGGCAAATCGACGAGCGGGACTGACGTTTCCGGCGCCATGGCCGCGGCGATCGCATCGATCCGCCGGCACATGGCCGGCACAGCCTCATCAGCGATATCCGGCCACCAGAGGCGGACGAGATCTCCGGTAGAGCCGGCGCCCCAGACGGACCCGGCCCGAAACCGCCCCGTCTCCAGATCCAGACCGGCAGCCTCCAGCAAGTCGTCCGCGAGGCCGGGCGGCTGCAAATCGGCGACCACACGGCGAATGACCGGTTCCCAAGTGGCATCGCAGTCGATGATCGTCCCGTCCTTGTCGAGCAGGACGCCGCGAACCGGAGGTCGATTGTCCATGCCGGTCGGCCTCTCAGGCTTGCCAGCGGCTGACGATCGCCGACAGGTCGGGACGATCGCGCTCAACGGGTGCTTCGGTCGGTGTCCCGACATGCATGAAGCCCGCGATCCGGTCGCCCTCCTCCAGGCCCAGCAGGTCGGCGACATCGGTGTCGAAGGCCAGCCAGGCCGTCAGCCACTGGGCGACGTAGCCCGACGCGTTACAGGCATGGACGAAGTTCATGCATACGGCTCCGGCCGAGAGCTCCTGCTCCCAGGCGGGGATCTTTGGATGGTCGACGGTGCGGCTGACGATCACCACGAGCAGCGGCCCCGCCTCGCGCTTGCCGCGCTCGACCCTTTCGTCTTCCGCGGACGCGTCCGGATTGTTCTTCCGCCAGATTGCCATCACGCGGTCGACGAACGCCGTCCGGTCGTCACCGGCGATCACGATGAACCGCCAGGGCGCCAGCTTGCCGTGATCGGGCACCCGGGCGGCCACAGTCAGGATCCGGTCGAGGTCGTCGCCGGAGGGCGCCGGCTCAGCCAGTTTCACGGCCGGGATAGACCGGCGCGCGGCGAGATAGGCCATCAGGTTGTCGTCAGGCTGCGTCATGTTATTTGCCACGATTTAGTCGCAAGTCGGCTTATTGTATCGTTGCGTCACCTTGCGAACGGTTTTTGAGGGATCGCATGTCTTTTATCGCTCCGTCATCGGGATTTCCAACGATGTTCACACGAATTGCCGCCTTTTCGCTTTTCATACTCGCCACGGCCCTGTCGCTTGCCCCTGCCCAGGCCCAGGAGCGCAAGGTGATGCTGGTCCTGGACGCCTCCAACAGCATGTGGGGCCAGATCGAAGGACAGAACAAGATTGTCATCGCCCGCGATGTCGTGCGCGACGTACTTGGCGATATCTCCGGTGATATCCGGCTCGGCGTCATTGCCTATGGCCATCGCGCGGAAGGGGATTGCAACGACATCGAGACGGTCATCCCGGTCGGCCCTGTCGATGGGAACCGGTACATGTCGGTCATCGACTCGCTAAAGCCGAAGGGCAAGACGCCGTTGACCGAGGCCGTCCGCCGGGCCGCCGAGGAGTTGAAGTACGACGACGTGCCGGCCACGGTCATTCTCGTTTCCGATGGCATCGAGACCTGCAATGCCGATCCTTGCGCGCTCGCTGCGGAACTCGCATCCAGCGGTGTCGACTTCACCGTCCACGTGGTGGGCTTCGACCTTTCGGCCGAAGACGCGGCCAGCTTCTCCTGCCTCGCAGAACAGACCGGCGGGCGCGTGTTTCAGGCCCGCAACGCCGGTGAACTGACCGAGGCGCTGGATACCGCCGTGCAGGAGGTTGCAGCCGCCGAACCCGAGTCCACACCGGAACCGGAGCCACAGCCGGACCCCGAGCAGACCGGACCGAACCTGACGCTCTCTGCGGTTCCCGCCGAGGGAGCCGAGGTCATGACCGCGGGCCCCTATTGGGTGATTTACGAAGCCAAGGCGGACGCCAATGGCAAACGCAGGGAAGTAAAGCGCAGCGGCAGCGCCTTCGCGACGCTGGACCTGCCACCTGGAAAATACTGGGTCGAAGTGTCTCACAAGTCGGCGAGGCAGGCCCGGGAAATCGAGATCCCAGAGACCGGCGTCGCCGAAGAGGTGTTCGTCCTGGGGGCCGGCCGGCTGACCGCCATCGCCCTGCCGGAGGAAGGTGCGGAGCCTTTCGACCAGGCTTACTGGATCCTGTACGAAACCGCGAAGGATCTGAACGGCAAGCGCAAGGAAGTAGCCCGGTCCGGCAGCGCGACAGGTGAGTTCTTCGTACCCGCCGGCACCTACTGGCTTGAGGGGTCCTACAAGACGGCCAAGGGCGGCATGGAGGTTTCTGTGGACGCCGGGCAGCTGACAGAAGCGCGCCTCGTTCTCGGTGCCGGCGTTCTCGTGGTCAAGGCCACCGCGACAGAAGGCGGCGAACCACTCGACCACACGATCTTCGTCGTCTACGAGGCGCAGAAGGACCTTTCGGGCAAACGCAAGGAAGTGGCCAGGTCGGCGCGCGACATCTCCGAGTTCGGATTACCCGCAGGCAAGTACGTCGTCGTCGCCCAGTCGGGCAAGGCCGAAGCGTCGACGGAGGTAGAGGTCGCCGCAAACCAGCGCACTGAACGCACGATCACATTGAACCTGGGCGCCCTGAAGATGTCGACCACGGTCGCGGGTCTGTCCGGCCCCCTCCCCGATGTGCCTGTCCGCTATGAAATCGAGACGGGCAACAAGGATCTGTCAGGAAAACGCAAGCAGGTCGCGGTTACCACGCGGTCGGATCGCGCCCTTCGGCTGCCTGCCGGCGATTACCATGTCGTCGCCAGGCTCGGAGGCCAGAACGTAATCGCCGAACAGGACGTGAGCGTTCCCGCCGGACAGCTTGCGGAACTCGCCGTCCAACAGGAGGCCGGATTCGTGACTCTTGCGATAGAAGGCGAAACGGCAGCGCGACCGCGGATCGAAGTCTACACGGCGTCCGGGGACAGGGTTGCCACCACGGTACGCAACGAAGTCGAATATACTCTGGCGCCCGGAGAGTACGAGGTGCGCCTGATCGTCGATGACAAGACGGCCGCGCAGACATTCGTCGTCGCGTCGGGCGAATCGAAGCGTATCGGGATCGCGACGCCTTAGGCATTGCGGCGTCTCTTCGGGGCTCTCACCCCCGATTTGGCGGGATTTGACCCACCGGGGCGAATTCGGTTGGCGAACCCCGCCAAAAGGATGCCATATTCGCGATCCGTATTAACGGCTGTCCAAACGTATTCCAGACTTGCGTGAGGCGAAGCCTGCTGCGGCGTGTCGCGTCTAAATCGAGTGCCCACCACATCGAGCCAATGCGTTCTGAAATTTGCCCGATATCGTTCGCCCGCGCACTCTGCGTGACGGCAGCCGTTCTCATCGCACTCTTCGGCCGTGCCGATGCCGTATTCGCCACCGCAAACGATGGCAACGGCAGGATCGTCCTTGCGCAGGCGGACGTCCCCGTTCCGCGGCCGCGCCCGCTTCAGGTCGAGCCACCGTCCGTGACGCCGCCGGGCGTTTCCACGCCACTCGATCTGCTGAAAGGCCTGAACATCAATCCCGATACGGCATTCGGCGACGCCGCCGCCGATCTTGTCCGGCCGGACCGACAGCTCCATCTCGCCGCGCGCCTGTCGGACGAAGGCCCCATGATACGCCAGGGCGTCATCTGGCGGGTCTACAAGGCTCAGCCGGCCCTCGACGGATCCTTCGAACTCGTGGAAGAAAGCGAGGCGCCAGCCCCGATTTTCACCCTGCCGGCCGATGACTACATCGTTCACGTCGCGTACGGCCTTGCCAACACGGCCGCGCGTGTCTCCCTGGCCGATGCCAACGACGATCAGACACTAAACCTCGGTGCAGGCGGCCTGAGGCTGACCGCCCTAGGGGTCCTCGACGAACCGATCCCGTCCAAGCAGGTTTCCGTTTCCGTCTACTCTTCGGAACAGGATGAATATGGCCAGCGCAAGCTGTTGGTCGAGCAGGCCGACCCCGGCAAGGTGATCCGCCTGAACGCCGGCACCTATCACGTGGTCAGTCGCTTCGGCGACGCGAACTCGGTGATGCGGGTCGATATCCTCGTGAAGCCGGGCGAACTGACGGACGCGACGATCAAGCACCGCGCGGCCGCCGTCACCCTGAAGCTCGTCAACGAGCCGGGCGGGGAAGCCCTCGCCAATACCGCCTGGAGCATCCTGTCGCCGGGCGGTGACGTCGTGAAGGAGAGCTACGGCGCCTTCCCGACCCATGTACTGGCCGCCGGCGAATATTCCGTCGTCGCACGCCACGAAGGCAGGCTCTACAACCATGACTTCAACGTCTCGCCCGGTCTCGATACAGAAGTCGAGATCATCGCTCAGTAGACGCTGAACGAAACCGGTGGCCCTGGCCGGCAGGACCGGACCGGGCAAGCAGCGCTTCGGCGCCGCCGGCGTGTTCGATCAGGTCTGCGACGTATCGGTAGCAAAGCTCTTCCTGATCCCGTCCCGACTTCCAGTCTAGAAGTCCCATGCGCTCGGGCGTCGGCAGGCGGAGCAACAAGTCATTGCCGATCGTCGTTTCACGCAGCGCTCGCCGGCTCGTGACGAGCATGGCCCGGGCGAGAACGTTCAGGAGCCCCGGAAAGGCGGCCTTCCGGCGCAGGACGAAGTCGGCGAACAGCCGTTGCCGGCCGGGAACCGTCTCATACCGAACGGGACCATGTCCGCCATCCTCCTCGAAGAAGCCGGCGAGCACATTCGGGCCCATCTTGAGGTCACGCATGACCGAGACAGGCAGATTGTCGACCAGTGCCCCGTCCACCAGAAGTTCGCCGTCGTCCGTGGCATAGGGCGGCAGGACCCCGGGGATCGCGGAAGAGCTTCGTACGGCCTTCCATACGGGACCGCTGCGATGCACGTGCTGTCCGTTCCGGCTCAGGTTCGTCGAGACGGCATAGGCGTTAAGCGGCAGGTCCGCGATATCGAAATCCTCGTAGGCACGGATGAGTTCGCGATCGAACACCGTGTGGTCCAGAAGACTGAAGATGGGCAGTGTGAACCGCCGCATGGCACCGCGCCGGACGAACATTTCCTCGACCGTGTCCATCGCCTCTTCGGGCGGGCGTCCCGTGGCCAATGCCATCGCCATCGCCCCGCCGACGCTCGTACCGCCGAACATGTCGAAGGTGAAGCCGGCGTCACGGAAGGCGCGCACGAGACCCAGGTGGCCACAGCCGAATGCCGCCCCGCCGCCGAACACCGCACCGACGGCCTTGCCGGACATGAACCGGGCCACGCGCTCGAAATCGGCCCTGCAGTCGAGCGCGACATGATGATGCAATTCGACGTCGTGCCGGCGCTGCCACACCGCAGACCCCGCGATCCCGGTCTCCGCCGTGTCGCGCCACAGGATCAGGGTCCGGTTGCGTTTGAAGAACAGATCCTCGCTCGCCCGTTCCAGCGGATCACGCACCGCGTCGCTGGCATCCGCCAACCGGCCGACAAGGATCACGGCGTCGCAATGGCGCAGCAGGCTGTAGGTTCCAGCCTCGCCGTCCCGCTTCGGCGTCGAGATCGGGCACAACACGAAGCTGCAGTCCCGCTCCATTTCCGCAAGCCGCTCTTCGCGCCGTTCGGGGGCGGTTTCGGTGTCGGTCGCATCGACAATGCCGGTGCGCCCGTGGACCGACAGGGCGGCGGCCAGCCCGTTTACAAGCGCCTTGGGAACCGGGGCCCGGTGCGATGCCGGCCCGACGGGCACCAGCGCAATCGTGCGGGCCGGAGACCGGGCCAGCGGCCGGGCCGCGCCGGCGATGCTCTGCATGCGTTCGGCCAGCCGCTCGAGAAGGCCCTGCTGAAGCAGCGGCGCCGTCTCGAACAGCGCGTGATAGGCGCCGCGAGACACCTCCAGCACCTCGCTGTCGCGGGCCGCGATGACCGTGGCGGTCCGGGTCCGCTGCGTCAGGAATGCCAGTTCGCCCACCGGCTCGCCGGCGCCGATCTCGGCGACGGGATCGGTATCGGGACCGAGGCACACGAAGAACCGCCCCGACGCGACCAGGAACAGCATGTCGGATACCGCGCCGCGTTCGAACAGCACCTCGGATCGCCTCACGGTCCGCAGCCGCATCATGCGGGCGACGTCGTCGAAGTCCTTTCGCGACAAGTCCCGAAAGGCCGGAAAAGCGCGCATGGCCCGCATGACGCGCGGATCAGGCTCGCCATCGGCATCCGGCCGGTCGCCGGCGGTCGCGCCACCGGCGCTCAGCGTGTATGCCGCCCGGGAAGAGCGCGGCGCGCCAGCCTCACCGGGTTCCTCGAGATTATCCTTGTCGTCTGTCGAAATCAGCATCCCAGCGACCCGGCTTATCCCGGGTTCCCTATGTCAGTCTTCGTTGCACGCGATCTATCCGTACAACGTTTCAGCCGTTTTTCGATTGGCGGCGGCGCGGGGCACAATCGGTTTCAGTTGTTTCATCCCGCCGAGGCAGGAAGGCGGCGTGACCGAAGCGTTGCTTGACATCATTCGGCAACGGTGGGACCTCCTTCCTCATGCGTTCCCGAGCGGAGTACCAGATGCCGTCCGCGCTACCGACCGAGGCCTTCGACCAGGCGGAGGCCGCGGTCGACAGGCTTGCCGAAATCTACGAACGCAATACCGCGTTCCTGCGCGAGCGGTTCGAAGCCTATCTCGGCGGGGACATTCCGCCGGCGCCGGTGCGTGCGACCTATCCCTTCGTACGCATCACCACGACCACCCACGCGCGCATCGACTCCCGTCTGTCCTACGGCTTCGTGCACGGCCCCGGCGTCTATCAGACCACGGTTACGCGGCCGGACCTGTTCCGGCGCTATCTGGTCGAGCAGATCGAACTGCTGATCGCCAATCACGGCATCCCCGTCGAAATCGGCGTATCAGACGAACCGATCCCGATCCATTTCGCCTACCGGCGCGACATCAACATCGAGACGCAGGCCAGTCAGCGCGCGGCACACGACGGACCGCCGCTGCGCGATCTGTTCGATACGCCCGATCTGGCTGCGATGGACGATGCGATCGCCAACGGCACGTTCCAGCTCCGCCCCGGCGAGCCGGCGCCCCTGGCGATGTTTCGGGCGGCCCGCGTGGACTACTCCCTGCACCGGCTGTCGCACTACACCGGCACCGCACCGGAGCATTTCCAGAACTTCGTGATTTTCACGAACTACCAGTTCTATATGGACGACTTCGCCCGCAACGGCCGCCAGCGCATGGCCCACGGCGACGGCGACTGGACGGCCTTTGTCGAGCCCGGCAACGTCGTAACACCGAGCGCCAGGTTGAAGACGACCGCGACGGGGCAGCCGCCGGCACGCTTGCCGCAGATGCCCGCCTATCATCTGGTCGGACCGGAGGATAAGGGCATCACGATGATCAACATCGGTGTGGGCCCCTCCAACGCGCGCACGATCACCGATCACGTCGCGGTGCTGCGGCCGCACGCCTGGCTCATGCTCGGCCATTGTGCCGGGCTGAGAAACACGCAGAAGCTCGGCGACTACGTTCTCGCGCACGGCTATGTCCGCGAAGATCATGTGCTCGACGAGGAACTGCCTCTGTGGGTCCCCATCCCCGCCCTGGCCGAGGTACAGGTGGCGATCGAACAGGCCGTCGGCGAAATCACGGCGCTCAGCGGCTATGAACTGAAGAAGGTGATGCGCACGGGAACGGTCGCGAGCGTCGACAACCGGAACTGGGAACTCTCCGACCACGGCGCGATCTTGCGGCGGCTTTCGCAGTCCAGGGCCATAGCGCTCGACATGGAGTCCGCCGCAATCGCCGCCAACGGGTTCCGGTTCCGGGTCCCTTACGGGACATTGCTGTGCGTCTCCGACAAGCCGCTGCACGGCGAAATAAAGCTTGCCGGAATGGCCGGGGACTTTTACCGCCAGCGTGTCGGCCAGCACCTGGAAATCGGACTGAATGCCCTCGGCAAGCTGAAGTCGCAGGAACGGGAAAGACTTCACTCGCGAAAACTGAGAAGTTTTACGGAAGTTGCCTTTCAGTAAGGCCCCATCTCCTTACGTGACATTATTGTGCCAATTTCGCAACACGTCACTTAAACTTACAAAAACTGACTCCACTTGGCTGCACTAAGCCGACGAATCAGACGAGACTGATTTTCGAGACGAGCGGCTTCGGCCTCTCACCCGCGCCAGAGGGAGCGCGGGGGCGAGATTTTCTTTCCGAACCTCCCTCCGTTGGTGCGTATCAAACTAGGGCGGCCTTTTGCCGCCCTTTATTTTTCTACCTCAAGCAAGAAAAAACCGGGCCAAAGCCCGGCTTTCCTTAGTCTGATGACCTGGAGATCCCGGCGCCGGCGCCTCAATCGGGAGAAACGCCGAGACCGGACTGACAGTGAACCTTCCGCACGACCCGACGCGAACGGGCGAGACCTGCGGCAAGGCGCCAACTCAGTATGGTCCGGCGGCTGCCAGACGTTTCAGAACCGCATCGAGGTCGCCAATACGCGCCGCCGTCGTCGTTCCGATGCATTCCACATCGGTCGCACAGGCTTCACGCTCCTTCAGAAAGATCTCCTGGCTGTTGGCCAGTTCGACGCCGACTTCGGGCTTCACCAGCGAACTCAGCACCTTGAACAAGGTGTCCATCTGGATGTCCATCGCCGCGAGGACAGGCGTGTTGCAGATAGCCGTTTCGGCAGGCCGCAGGGCATAGCGGCAGTCAACCGTTCCGGCGACAAGCAACGGGCCGTCATTCTCTTGTGCCTGCTGGTCCTGAGCCGACGCACTGCCGACAAAAATACTCACCGCCGCCAGCGCCGCGGCGCCGATAATCGCTTCGCGAGAAAATACGCGCGCATTTCCGAGTGTCATGGACAATTCCTCGTTTGATTGTTCGTCCTGCACATAGCCGGAACAACCCCCGCCATGCAATCGCGGCAAAAAATAGACGCGAGGCGTGACGCCGCAAGTACATTCCGAGCGCCCTACCCATTCGCCCCGCCTGTTCGGCTTGAACGCCCCCGGCCCCGCCTCTAAGTTCCCCTGTAACAGGATCCGGGAGGTGACGGCGGGCATGGACTATCGCGACGGGATTGTCGAGGCGATCGGCAACACACCACTTATCAAGCTCGAACGAGCTTCCGAGGCGACCGGCTGCACCATTCTCGGCAAGGCAGAGTTTCAGAATCCCGGTCAGTCTGTCAAAGACCGGCCGGCCCGTCAGATGATCCTCGAGGCGGAGAAACGCGGCGAGCTGAAGCCCGGCGGGCTGGTCGTGGAAAGTACGGCCGGCAATACCGGCATCGGTCTGGCTCTCGTTGCCAATGCGCGCGGCTATCGCACGCTGATCGTGATTCCCGAGACCCAGAGCCAGGAAAAGAAAGACATGCTGCGGATGGCCGGCGCGCAGCTTGTCGAGGCGCCCGTCTTTCCCTTCTCGAATCCGAACAATTACCAGCACGTCGGCCGACGGATTGCCGACAAGCTGCGTGAAACCGAGCCGAATGGCGTCATTTTCGCGGATCAGTGGAACAATCTCGACAACCGCAAGGCCCACTACGCCTCAACCGGGCCGGAAATCTGGCAGCAAACCGGGGGCAAGGTCGACGGCTTCATCTGCTCGGTCGGCACCGGCGGAACGCTTGCCGGCACCTCGACGTATCTTCGTGAACAGAACCCGGGCATCGTCATCGGATGCGCGGACCCGCGCGGGGCGGCGATGTACGAGCTGTTCACAAACGGCGAAGCGAAATCGACGCCGGGCGGATCGATCACAGAAGGCATCGGGCTCGGCCGTGTGACCCCCGTCATCGACGGTATCCATGTCGACAAGGCCTATCTGATCGAGGACGACGAGGCGGTTCCGGTCGTCTTCGATCTGCTGGAACACGAGGGCCTGTGCCTCGGCGGCTCGAGCGGCGTCAACGTCGCCGGCGCCATCCGGCTGGCGAAGGACCTCGGACCCGGACACACGATCGTAACCGTGCTCTGCGACTCCGGAACGCGCTACCAGTCGAAACTGTTCAATCCGGAATTCCTGCGCTCGAAAGATCTGCCGGTTCCGGGCTGGATCGAACACACGGTCGACATCGACATCCCCTTCGTCGAGACGGAGTCCTGACGTGGCCGAGACCGAACCGCTGTTTCGCGACGACGCCTATCTGAAGTCCTGCGCGGCGACTGTCGTCGGCCTGAACGACCGAGGCGGCATCATTCTCGACCGGACCGTTTTCTACGCCACCGGTGGCGGCCAGCCCGGCGACAAGGGATTCCTGACGACGACAGACGGCAGGAAAGTCGCCATCGCCACTGCGGTCAAAGGCGAGATGCCGGGCGAGATCGTCCATGTTCCGGCAGAGCCGGACGACCTCCCCGAGCCAGGCGACACTGTTGAGGCCGCCATCGACTGGGAGACCCGGCACAAGCGGATGCGCATCCACACGGCGCTGCATCTGCTCTCGGTGGTGCTGCCGTTCCCCGTTACCGGCGGACAGATCTCCGACGAGTACGGCCGCCTCGACTTTTCCATCGACGGCCCGGTGCCGGCAAAGGACGAGATCACGGAAAAGCTGAACACCCTCGCCGCCGGCGATCATTTCGTCTCCACGGAATGGATCACGGATGCGGAGCTCGAGGCGAAGCCGGATCTCGTGAAGACGATGAGCGTCAAGCCGCCGATGGGCGCCGGACGCGTGCGGCTGGTCCGCATCGGCGAGGTCGACCTACAGCCCTGCGGCGGCACGCATGTGGCGCGAACCGGCGAGATCGGTCCGCTGGTGATCGCCAAGATCGAGTCGAAAGGCGCGCAGAACCGGCGCGTCCGTGTCGCCTTCGCGGACGGAGGCTGACCGATGCTCCTCGAAGGCTCGTGCTACTGCCGCGCCGTGTCGTTCTCGGTCCGGTCCTCGACACCGGTCCCTTTTATGCGCTGCTATTGCTCGATCTGCCGAAAGACGGCCGGCGGCGGGGGATACGCGATCAATCTCGGTGGCGATTTTTCAACGCTTGAGGTCGAGGGCGAAGAGCACATCGCCCTGTTCCACGCTCGAATCGACGGCGAAGAGAGCCCGGGCGAACGCAGGTTCTGCAGCAAGTGCGGCACGGCGCTGTGGGTATGGGATCCGCGCTGGCCGGACCTCGTCCATCCATTCGCCTCGGCGATCGATACCGAATTGCCGGTCCCGCCGGAACGTGTGCACCTGATGCTTGCCTACGCGCCGGCCTGGGTTCAACCCGACATCGGCGAAGCTGACGGCGCTTTCGAGGGGTACCCCCTTGAATCGATCGATGGTTGGCACGAGAAACGTGGCCTGAAAACCGAAGACTGACAGGAAAGCACGAAGGATCACCATGGCCAGCCAACGCGCCCAATTTCTCGTCTCGACCGATTGGCTCGCCGAGCATCTGAATGCCCCGGACCTCGTGATCGTCGACGCCTCCTGGTATCTTCCGCACATGGAACGCGATACCGCGTCGGAGTATCTCGACGGTCACATCCCCGGCGCGGTGTTCTTCGATATAGACGACATCGCGGACACCGACAGCGATCTGCCGCATATGCTGCCGAGGCCGGAGAAATTCTCCTCGAAGATGCGCAAGCTCGGCATCGGCGACGGTCAGCGGATCATCGTCTATGACAGTGCGGGCCTGATGTCGGCTCCGCGCGTGTGGTGGACGTTCCGGACAATGGGCGTCGCCGACGTCGCCGTCCTCGACGGCGGATTGCCGAAGTGGCAGGCCGAGGGGCGTCCGCTCGAGACCGGCCCCGTCCGGCGGCTCGAACGGCATTTCACCGCCCGCCTCGACCACGGCGCGGTACGCGATGCCGAGGACATTCTGCGATCGCTGAAGACCGGATACGAGACCGTGGTCGACGCCCGCTCCGTCGGGCGCTTCGCGGGAACGGAACCGGAGCCCCGCGACGGCCTGCGCGGCGGCCATATGCCCGGCAGCATCAACCTGCCATGGCAGGACCTGCTGACGGATGACGGCGCCCTCAAGAGCGATGCCGAACTGTCGGCCGCCTTCGACGCCATCGGTATCACTCATCGCACACCGGTCATCACGACCTGCGGCTCCGGCGTCAGCGCGGCGACGCTGGTCCTCGCGCTGCAGATCCTCGGGAACAGGAGCACGTCCGTCTACGATGGGTCATGGAGCGAATGGGGCGCGCGCGATGAGTTGCCTGTCGCCGTTGGTCCAGAATGACCGTCTGAGGGCGCACGGCCTGGATCGAAAGATAAAACGGGCGGCCTCGGGCCGCCCGTTTCAGTTTCCCGACAGTGACCGGCCGATCGACCGGGGCCGCCTCAGTGCAGGATCTGGCTGAGGAACAGCTTGGTGCGATCGTGCTGCGGATTTCCGAAGAACGCCTCGGGCTCGTTCTGCTCGATGATCTGTCCGGCATCCATGAAGATCACCCGGTTCGCGACCTGTCGGGCGAAGCCCATCTCGTGGGTCACGCACAGCATGGTCATGCCGGACTGGGCGAGATCGACCATCACGTCCAGCACTTCCTTGATCATTTCCGGATCGAGCGCCGACGTCGGCTCGTCGAACAGCATGATGCGCGGATTCATGCACAGCGAGCGCGCGATCGCGACGCGCTGCTGCTGGCCGCCGGAGAGCTGGCCGGGATACTTGTTGGCCTGCTCCGGGATCTTGACGCGCTTGAGATACTCCATCGCGATCTCTTCGGCGTCCTTCTTCGGCATCTTGCGCACCCAGATCGGCGCCAGCGTGCAGTTCTCCAGGATCGTCAGGTGCGGAAACAGGTTGAAGTGCTGAAACACCATGCCGACCTCGCGCCGGATCTCGTCGATCTTCTTCAGGTCGTTGGTGAGTTCGATCCCGTCGACGATGATCTGGCCCTGCTGGTGTTCCTCGAGCCGGTTGATGCAGCGGATCAGCGTCGACTTGCCGGACCCCGAGGGGCCGCAGATGACGATCCGCTCGCCCCGCATCACCTTCAGATTGATGTCGCGCAGAACGTGGAAGTCGCCGTACCACTTGTGCACGTCGATCATCTCGACAGCGGCTTCGTCGCCGACCGTCATCTTGGAGCGATCGACCTGGGGGACCGAAGTTTCGGTGCTGGTTGTATCGGACATCAGTTACTCCTCAACGTCGGTGGCCCCGGTGGAGCCGTTTTTCCATGTAGATCGAATAGCGAGACATGCTGAAGCAGAAGACCCAGAATACCGCGGCGGCGAACAGATATCCGGTGTGGCTCTGCGTCGGCGTCGACCAGGTGGGGTCCGTGAAGGACGACTGCACCTGCCCGAGCAGGTCGAACAGGCCGATGATCAGCACCAGCGTGGTGTCCTTGAACAGCCCGATGAAGGTGTTGACGATCCCCGGGATGACCAGCTTCAGCGCCTGCGGCAGGACGATGAGCCCCATCATCTTCCAGTAGCTGAGGCCCAGCGCCTGGGCTCCCTCGTACTGCCCCTTCGGGATCGCCTGCAGCCCGCCGCGCACGACCTCCGCCATGTAGGCGGCGGCGAACAGCGCGACGCCGATGAGGGCCCTGAGCAACTTGTCGAACGTAACCCCCTCCGGCAGGAACAGCGGCAGCATGACGCTGGACATGAACAGGACGGTGATCAGAGGCACACCGCGCCAGAACTCGATGAAGATGATCGAGACGAGCCGGACGATCGGAAGTTTCGAGCGGCGCCCGAGTGCCAGCGCAATGCCAAGCGGCAGCGACGCAACGATGCCTGTGATCGCGATCACCAGGGTGACCAACAGGCCGCCCCATACTTCGGTCTCTACGGGGACGAGGCCGAAATCGATCGATACCAGGAAGAGAACGAGAGCAATCACGGCCATGGTCCCGACGGTGGCGACGACCGACGGCATCGGGTTGTTCTCTCCTGCGACAGCAAAGCCGAACGCGGCCGCCGCAAGGACGACGGTCAACAGCAGGTATTCCGCCCAGAACGCCAAGGCGCTTTCCCCGAACAGGAAGCCAGCGAAGTCGAAATCGCCGCCCGTCAGAAGAATGAACGCAACCACGGGGAAGATCCCGAGCATGTAGATGATGTTCGGCCGCTTGTAAGGAACGGACGGGATCAGCAACGGGACGAGCCCTACCGCGAAGAGGATGAACACCAAGTCCACCCTCCAGCGTTCGGGATCGGGATAACGTCCGTAGACGAATTGCGGGAAGTACGCCTTCACATAGGCCCAGCACGCTCCGTGATGACCCAGGCAGGCCTCGCGGTTATCGCCGGTCCAGACTGCGTTGACGAAGGCGAAGTTGATGACCGGCGGAACGATCAGCCAGATCAGGTAGATGCCAAACAGCGTCAGAAGCGTGTTGCCGACGCTCGAAAAGAGGTTCTTGCGGATCCAGCCGAAGACCCCGACCTCGGAGGCAGGCGGCGCTGCCTCCTCGGCCATTTCCGTACGCACATAGGCGTAATTCGTCGTATCCATGATGGCGCCCTCCTCAGCGTTCCACGAGCGCCATGCGCTGGTTGTACCAGTTCATGAAGGCCGATGTGAGCAGGCTCAGCGACAGGTAGACGACCATCCAGATGCCGATGATCTCGATCGCCTGACCAGTCTGATTGAGGATCGTGCCACCGACCGAAACCAGATCGGGATAAGCGATGGCAACGGCAAGCGACGAGTTCTTGGTCAGATTCAGATACTGGCTCGTCAGCGGCGGAATGATCACGCGCATCGCCTGCGGAATGATCACCAGGCGCAGGGTTGGCCCCTGCCTGAGGCCGAGCGCATGGGCGGCTTCAGACTGGCCATGACTGACAGCGAGGATGCCCGCCCGGACGATCTCGGCGATGAACGACGCCGTATAGATCGACAACGCCATGAGCAGCGCCATGAACTCCGGGGTGACCTTGACTCCGCCGACGAAGTTGAAGCCTTTCAGCTCCGGCATATCCAGCGACAGCGGGAACCCGGTGACGATTACAGCGATCAGCGGCAGACCGATGATCAGGCCGATCGCTGCCCGCAGGACGGGAAACTGTTCGCCCGTTGCCTCCTGCTTCTTGCGCGCCCACCGCTTGATGAAGAACGTTGCGACGATGGCGACGAGCAATCCGATCCAGATCAGCCCGGAGCCAGACTCGAAAATCAGTCTCGGCGCAAAGACGCCCCGGTTGTTGATGAAGATGCTGCCGGGCAGTTCGACCGAATTTCGCGGATTGGGAACCGCGCGCAGAACGGCGAAGTACCAGAAGAAGATCTGCAGCAGCAGCGGGACGTTGCGGATGATCTCGATATAGACGTAGGCGATCCGGGAGATCACCCAATTCGGTGACAGGCGCGCGATCCCGATGATGAATCCGAAGATTGTCGCGAGAATGATACCGATGAACGCGACCAGCAGCGTGTTCAGGAACCCGACGAACAGGGCTTGCCCGTAGCCCGATTCCTCGGAGTACTCGACCAGCGAGGTGATGATGCCAAAGCCGGCCGTCTGATCGAGAAAGGCGAAGCCGGACGCAATGTTCTGACGTTCGAGGTTCGCGGTGGTGTTTGCGACGATCTCGTAGCCGAAGAAAATCAGCGCCGCGACGAGAACGAGTTGGAAAAAGATGCCCCGGACCCTGGGGTCATAGAAGAGCGATCCGCGCGCGGATTCCGCCGGTACCGTGTGCTGTACGGCCATAGTCCCCCTCCACTGGCGTCCGACCTGGCCTTACAGGACGCCCTACACGAATCTCAAGCGGGAGCGGAGAACAGGATTGCCGGCCTTTTGGCCGAAATTGTCGTCGATCCGTTCGGCGCACCCAATGACCTCCGGCCGCCCCTGTCGAGGAGCGGCCGGAAATCGGGAACCCTTACCGGATCGGCGGGGCGTACATGATGCCGCCCTTCGACCACAGGGCGTTCAGGCCGCGCGAGATGCCGAGCGGGGTGTTCGGACCGACGTTGCGATCGAAGATCTCGCCGTAATTCCCGACGGCGGAGACAGCCTTGGCGGCCCAGTCGTTTTCGAGGCCGATGGCTTCACCGAAGGCGCCTTCGGTGCCGACGAGACGCTTGATCTCCGGGTTGTCGGAGCTCTTCATCTCTTCGACGTTCGCCTGGGTGATACCGAGTTCCTCGGCATTGATCAGCGCGAACAGCACCCACTTGGCGATGTTGAACCACTCGTCGTCACCCTGGCGGACGACCGGGCCGAGCGGCTCCTTCGAGATGATTTCCGGCAGCACCATATGGTCGTCCGGATTGGTCAGCTTCAGGCGCTGGGCGTACAGGCCCGAGGCGTCCGTGGTGTAGACGTCGCAGCGGCCGGCGTCATAGGCGCCGACGACCTCGTCGGCCTTCTCGAAGGCGACGATCTCGTATTCCATGTTGTTGGCACGGAAATAGTCGGCAACGTTCAGCTCGGTTGTCGTGCCGGTGTTCGTGCACACCGACGCGCCGGACAGTTCGAGTGCCGACGAAACACCCAGTTCCTTGCGAACCATGAAGCCCTGACCGTCGTAGTAGTCGACACCGGCGAAGTTGAGGCCGAGCGACGTGTCGCGGGTCATCGTCCAGGTGGTGTTGCGCGACAGGATGTCGATTTCACCCGACTGCAGCGCCGTGAAACGCTCCTTGGCCGACAGCGGAGTAAACTTCACCGCATCGCCGTCGCCGAAGATGGCGGCAGCAACAGCCCGGCAGTAGTCCACGTCGAGACCGGTCCAGTTACCCTGGTCGTCGGGGTTCGAGAAGCCCGGCAGGCCCTGGCTCACGCCGCACTGGACGAAGCCCTTCCCCTTGACGTCCGCGAGAGTGGTGGCCGACGCAGCAGACGCTACGGTCAGACCGAATGCGGCGCCGAGCAATACCGGCATCAGTTTACTTTTCATGATACAGCCTTCTCTGTTACCCATTGGATTGCGCTTGGTTTCTGTGTAGAGCGGCTCAAGTCAAAGCCGGAACTCACTCTATTCACTCCCCCTCAGGTGAGCGGCCTGCATATACACTCTTGGAGAAGAGGACACGGCAAGGCCGAACGCTCGCATCACAGGCGATTATGACCGTTTGGTCAAGGCTAATTGGCTTTCAAGCCAAGCCCGAAAAATTGGCAGCGTGAACGACAAACAGGAGCACCTTAGACGAATGGCGGACAAACACCCCAAAGGCACGCGCCACACCGATACGGAAATCGTCACGGTCGGCCGATACCCCGACGAGCAGTTCGGCTATGTCAATCCGCCGGTCTACCGCGGTTCTACCGTGCTCTACCCGGACCACGACACCTTCAAGCATCGCAACGCCCGCTATCCGTACGGTCGGCTGGGCAGCCCGACGACCGATTCCCTCGAAGAGGGCATGACCCTTCTTGAAGGCGGGGCCGGCACGGTCCTGACGTCATCCGGCCTTTCGGCCATCGCGGTGGCGCTGAATTCCGTTCTGAAGGCCGGCGACCACATACTTATAACGGATTCCTGCTACGCGCCGACACGCAAGTTCAGCACAGGCCTGCTCGAACGCTTCGGCGTTACTGTGGAGTATTACGACCCGCGCATCGGCGCCGGCATCGCCGATCTGGTTCGTCCCGAGACCGCGGTGATCTTCCTTGAATCGCCCGGCTCGCAGACTTTCGAGGTGCAGGACGTGCCGGCGATCGTAGAGGTCGCCCGCAAGAACGACATCGTGACCATGATCGACAACACCTGGGCGACGCCGCTGTTCTTCCGGCCACTCGACTTCGGTGTCGACATCTCGATCCACGCGGCGACGAAGTATATCGGCGGACACTCCGACATCCTGCTCGGCACCGTAACGGCCAACGACGAGACATGGCCGGGGGTCAAGGCGACCTGGGGCCTGATGGGCGAATGCGCGGGTCCCGATGTGGTCTGGCTCGGACAGCGCGGCCTGCGCACGCTGTCTGCGCGCGTGCACCGGCAGATGGAGGCAGGGCTCACGGTCGCGCACTGGCTGGAAGAGCGGCCGGAAGTGGACTCGGTGCTGCATCCCGCGCTGGAGAGCCATCCTGACCATGCCCTCTGGAAGCGCGATTTCAAAGGCGCGACGTCGTTGTTCTCGATCGTTCTGAAGCCTGGTCCGGAAGATGCCTTCGCAGCGTTCATCGACGGGCTCGAACTGTTCGGTATCGGCGCGTCGTGGGGCGGCTACGAAAGCCTCGCCCTGCCCTTCGACCCGAGCGCCGTGCGCAGTGCCACCCGCTGGGAGGCGACCGGCCCCGCCGTGCGCATCCACGTCGGGCTGGAAGATACCGGCGATCTGATCGACGACCTCGAAGCCGGCTTCGAACGCTGGATCAAGGCCGGCGGCGGCTCGTAGGCGCTTTAACGGCCCCGGGCGAGACGGTGCGGCCGACCAGCCCGGGACAAACAGGCCGGCGGAGAGCAATAGGATTGTCATCCCGGCCGGGCTAGAGTCATGGCAAATCCGCCAAGGAGGTCGTCATGCGCACTATCGCGATCGCATCGCTTCTGGGTCTGGCCTGCTACGCGTCGGCTCTACCGACCGCGCCCGCCCGGGCCAATGATTCTTCTGCCGAACTGGGTGCCGGCGGTATCCAGTTGGTGCCCAACTGGGACATCGAGATGGCGCGGGAGGACCTCTATCTCTCGCCCGAGACTGTCGGCGTGCGCTACGTCTTTCGCAACACCGCCGACGAGCCGGTGCGGATCCTCGTCGCCTTCCCGTTGCCGCCCGTCGATCTCGCCGAACTGTTCGAGGTGCCGATCGACATTCCCTCGCCCGAGAGCGCAAACTTCGTCGATTTCGAGGTCGCGGTGAACGGCGCCCCGGTAGAGGTCCAGATCGACCAGCGCGCCTATGCCCAGGGCATCGACCGCACCGACCTGCTCGAGAGCCTGTCGATCCCGCTCAATCCGTTCTCGGACAGCGCGTATGCGGCCCTTGGCGCGCTCGACGCCGAGGCCGCCGCCGAACTGCGGCGGATCGGCGTGGGCTACAGCTATGAACTACACGATCCGCTGATGCCATCCTGGGAAGTGAAGACGATCTTCTACTGGGAGCAGGAGTTCCCGCCGAACGCGGATACCGTGATCGAACATCGTTATCGCCCTGTCGTCGGGCACGGCTTCTTCGGCAGCTTCATGTTCGATGGCTCATATGAGAACGACTACGTCGACACGTACTGTATCGACAAGTCGACGCAGGCGGCGATTCTCAAGAGGATCAAGCAGTACGGTCAGGACTATCTGATGGAGAATCGGCTGAGCTACATCCTGTCGACGGCCCGAAACTGGCAGGGGCCGATAGGCGAGTTCCGGCTGGTGATCGACAAGGTGGACCCGGCCTGGCTGGTCAGCCTGTGCATCGACGGCTTGCGGAAGATCGCGCCGACCCAGTTCGAGTTCACGGCGAAGGACTACGTTCCGGAAAAGGACCTAGAGGTCCTGTTCCTGTCTCCGCCGCCGCAACCCTAGTATCGAAAGCGCCGCGCCAAGCACGCCGCCTGTCACGCTGGAAGTGCCGGCGCGCAATACGCCCCTCCCGTTGCGCTAAAGATGCCGGCGCACTATGCGCGCCGCCCGTTAGCGCCAAAGATGCCGGCGCGCTATGCGCGCCGCCCGTTAGCGCCAAAGATGCCGGCGCGCTATGCGCGCCGGCGGGGCCGCTCCTCACCGTAGAAACCGTACTGCTCGACAAGTCCCGTTGTCGTCACGCGAAGTGCGGAAGCCGGGTCGGGGTCGATCGCCTTTAGCACGGCGCCAACCATGCGCCCGGCCAGATCCGGGTCGTCGTTCGCGGCGAGCAGCATATCGCCGGGCATTCGCGCTTCCGGCAGCGCTTCGCTACGCATCGCCATCATGGCAAGATGTTCGGCCAACGCGACACGCGCATTGGCGGTTGCCTCGTCGAGGCTGCGGCCCGACGCCGTACATCCGGGCAGATCCGGAAAGCTGACACGCCACTCGATACTGTCGAGGGGATAGTGAATCAACGCGATATAGCCATTCATCAGTCAGTGCCTCCAGGTAGCCCCCCGACCAGGGTCCGGCCGGACCGTTCCGACCGGCGCCGCGCCACCGGTACGCACTATTGCGAGTCGTCATGGCGGTATGATGTCGGGGCCGTATCGGGCCCGACCGGAAGGTGCCACCGCGCCGTCACGATGTTCATGAGACGCTTTAATAAACCGACGCAATAGGTTGAAGGTAAATGGCGACCCCGGCAGGATTCGAACCTGCGACCATCGGCTTAGAAGGCCGGTGCTCTATCCGGCTGAGCTACGGGGCCGTCGCGGCCTGACCCGGACGACAAATCGCCGCCCGGCAAGAGCGCGGACGCTCAGTGGGTCCACTGGCCAATCCGGTTGTATCGGAAATTGTCGGCATAGGCGATGGAACGACGCTTGGCTTCGTGCGGCTCGTAAACGGTATAGGGAACACCGTTGCGTTCGGCATACTCGATCGCCGCGTCCTTCGTCGGAAACTTCAGACGGAGCTGCTGCTTGGTATCCGCCGAACTGGTGTAGCCCATCAGCGGCTCCACCGACCGCGGCACTTCCTCCTCGAACTGCAGCACCCATTCGTGGGTTTTCGCCATGCCCGATTGCATCGCCGTCTTGGCAGGCTTGAAAATCCGCGCCGGCATGTCAATCAACTCCCAAGCTGCTGCCCGAAACCAAAGCCATACACCGGGACGGCCCGGTCACCCTTGTTGGTCGGGGCAGCAAGATTCGAACTTGCGACCCCCTGCTCCCAAAGCAGGTGCGCTACCAGGCTGCGCTATACCCCGAGCCTTAACAAATGGGTATCGGCTATCTAGCGATTCCGGCCGGCATTCGCAAGAAATTGCATCCCGCGCAGCGACCGGTATCTACTCCGCGTTGCCGAACATCGTGTGGCGTACCACGTCACCGCGCTTCAGACCGATGCTGTCGGCGGTACCGGCGTTCAGTTCGAGGACCGCACGCACCGGCCCTTTCGACGAGACGATCTCGGTCGAAAACGGTGTCGTGTCCCGGGCGATGCGGTACACCGTGCCATCCGCCTCGATGAAGACCATGTCGAGCGAGATGTAGGTGTTCTTCATCCACATCGTCACGACGTCATCGACGCCAAAGTCGAACAGCATGCCGGCGTCGGAATCCATGGACTGGCGGAACATCAGGCCGCGGCCGCGTTCGTCCGGGCTGATGGCCAGCTCAACCGTGAACGGATGCGCGCCGCTATCGGTCTCGACGACAAGCGAAGACGCCTCGAACGCCAGCACCGGCGCAGGCGGTGTTAGCAGGCAGACCGCGAGAAGCGCGGCACAGGCCGCGCTCCAGATCCGCGATATCGAAAAGACGGGTTTCAATGCGAGGGCGGACCACCGCCACCGTCGGGGCGAATCTCGGCGGCCATCAGGCCCTTCGGCCCGGGACCGAACCGCACCATCAGGAACTGGCCGGGACGCAATTCCGCGAAGCCGAAACGGCGCAGAGTCTCCATGTGCACGAAGATGTCCGGCGTTCCCTCGCCGCGGGTCAGGAAACCGTACCCGCGCACTCGATTGAACCATTTCACCTCGACACGCTCGAACTCGCCCGAGGGTGTGACGTTGACATGTGTGCGTGGCGGAACCTGGGCGGGATGGACGGCCGTCGAATCGTCGATCGACACGACCCTGAAAGCCTGCAGCCCCTTCGGCCTGTCGAGCGCTTCGCAGACAATGCGCGCGCCTTCGTACGCGGTCTGATAGCCATCACGGCGTAGACAGGTTACATGCAGCAGCACGTCGGGCAGGCCATTGTCGGGAACGATGAAGCCGTACCCCTTCCCTGCATCAAACCACTTGATCGTACCGACGACTTCGATGACATCGACCGAAGCGTCTTCATTTGGCTCGATGGCCACGCCAATGTCGGGCGTGTGATTGGCCCCCATTACCAGACTCCAAAGTCCGTACGCGAAACCCCAGCGGCGTTACCGCCGCCCCCCGATTCGTAACTAAGGATATCATTGCAGCGTCCGGACGAAAGGCCAAATCGACACACTTTTTTCGCCGACGTGGCGTTACCCGTTGAGGGCCGACAAAGGATCCAGGACGGTGCCGATGTCTTCGTTGATGACGAGATCGGCGAATGGGTCGAGATCGGTCGGATCGCGGTTGATGATGACGAGCTTCGCGCCGGCGCGTTTCGCCATCAGCGGAAATCCGGCCGCGGGATAGACGACGAGAGACGATCCGATCGCCAGGAACAGATCGCAGTCCTCCGCAACCGCCTGCGCCATCAGCATCTCCTCTTCCGGCATCGCCTGACCAAACGACACGGTCGCGGTCTTCACAAGCCCCCCGCAGGCGTGACAGTCCGGCGCCGCTCCGGTTTCATCGAAACCAACCTTGATGTCGTCGATTTCCAAACGCAAACCGCAGTCGAGACAATGGGCGTAGCCCGCATTGCCGTGGAGCTCGATGATGCGATGGTTCGGCACGCCGGACATCTGATGCAGGTTGTCGATGTTCTGCGTGATGACGTGATTGACCTTGCCGATGCGAACGAGGTGGGCGATTGCGTTGTGGCCGCGTCCCGGTCGCGCCGCGCGGAACACCGGCTCCATCGCGAACTTCCTGCGCCACGCCTCCGCGCGCATGGCCTCAGACGACACGAAGTCCTGGAACTCGATGGGCTGGTTCTTCGTCCACAAACCGCCCGGACTGCGGAAATCGGGAATACCGCTTTCCGTCGAGATGCCGGCCCCGGTGAAGACGGCGACCCGGCCCGCCTCCTGCACCATCCGCATCAGTTGCCGTGCCGGCGACTCGAGATCGTCCATAAGCCCCATCGCACCAGTCGTCCTGTTCCACCTGCCCGCAGCTCGGTCCGTCCACGGACGTTGCCACTTCGCGGCCCTGTCCTAAATTGGCTTTCGAAACGGGACAACGAAAGGGCCTGAGGCCAATTGACCCTTTCCCACGCCAACGAGGAGAGCTTCCGTGAAATACCTGCATACGATGGTGCGCGTCACCAACATCGATGACTCGATCGGTTTCTATTGCGGCAAGCTCGGCATGGTCGAGGTCAGCCGCACGGAGGTGCCCGAGGGCCGCTTCACTTTGATCTTCCTGTCGGCCCCCGAAGACACCGACCAGGCCAAACGGGAACGCGCGCCACTGCTTGAACTGACATACAACTGGGATCCGGAGGAATACGGCGAAGGCCGCAACTTCGGCCATCTCGCCTTCGCCGTCGACGACATTTACGCGACCTGTCAGACGCTCAAGGATGCGGGTGTGACGATCAATCGCCCCCCGCGCGACGGACGGATGGCGTTTGTCCGGTCTCCAGACAACGTCTCGATCGAACTGTTACAGAAGGGCGAGGCGAAGCCGGCCGCCGAACCCTGGGCCTCGATGCCCAATACCGGGCACTGGTAGGACCGCCGATGCGCGACCCAGCCATGTCCGGCGGACAATTCGACTTATGACAATTTTGTCCACTTGAATGGCTGGGGGGATATTGCAGCCGACGCCAAACCCTTTTATATCCCCTCCCGGCGCTGCTCCCTTCGTCTATCGGTTAGGACGCCAGATTTTCATTCTGGAAAGAGGGGTTCGATTCCCCTAGGGAGTGCCACCTTTTCTAAGGGTCCATTCACCTTTTTGGCCGGCACGATCTGCCCCGCAGCGTAGTGAGGCGCCATCCGCTTGCGTACGGTTCGGATGTCCCTGGTCCGGACGGTTGGTGCGAATATCGGTCTAAAAATTAATCTGTTCTCAGTTCTCCTTGCGTAACAAGCGATTTCAATTCGCAGGAGGATTCCCAGATGATGAACCGGCGCTCATTGCTCGCCTTCCCTATCCCCGCCGTTATCGGCGGCCTTGCATTCGCGGAATCCGCTGGGGCGGCGTCCGAGCAGGGCCGCGCAGTCAACGCGGCGCTGCGGCGTTTTCGTGAACTTCCCGGCCGCAAGGCTTACAGAATTGATGCCGGCGACAATGGCTCGCTCTGGTCTCTCGAACACCGGGCCGACGCATCCATGTTCGTCGGCAGCGCGGTGAAAACCTTCATCCTGACGAAGTTCCTGCAGGATGTTGAGCGCGGCCGCCTGTCCGAAGGTGCGCTGCTGGCGGTCGATGACGATGTCCGCTCGCTGAGCAGTTCCGTCTACCGCTACATGCAGGGCGAAACTCTGGCGCGCAACATACTCGAGGCGATGATCTCCCACAGCGACAATACGGCTACGGACATCGCGCTTGCCCAGACAACGCCGGCCCGCGTCCGCAAGCTGATCGCGAAAGCCGGACTGAAGACCGCCAAGATACCGAACTCGACGCGGCAGCTTTTCTCCTACCTTGCCGGCGCGCCATACGGTGTCGACAAGGGCTGGAGCGGCATGCTGAAGATCGAAGACGGGAAGCTGTTTGGCAAACCGCGTTCGCCGATCAACAAGCGCGAGACGATGATGTGTTCGGCCAACGACTTCGTCGACTTCTACGCGCGTGCCCTCGACGGTGCGTTCTTCCAGAGCGACGCGACGCTGACCGAATACAAGCGCATCCTGTCTATGGCGGACGCAATCGCACGTGTCGTGCCCGCGGGGCATGCCGCCTATGCCAAGGGTGGGAGCATCGAATGGCTAGGCTTCAATTGTGTTTGCCTGCCCGGCCAGATGATCATCGCCGGGACACCTGTAACGTTCTGTTTCACGTACAACTGGAACGGCCCGAGCAGCGACGTGCCGGCAGCGATGGCAGCGTTCGCCGACGCCGTCTCCGATGTCCTTCGCAGTACGGCGCGACGTGTCGAACTGATCTCGATCCGTAATACCTTCACGGATTGACGCTTTCCCGGCGGCGCCGGTTCGTTCGCGCCGGCGCCGTATCCAGCCGGCGCGTTTCGCCAAGACATTCTGACGCATCTGGATCAATATCCGGCCTTTTCAATCAACAATCCGGATAAACTGTACATAATCTCCAAGTCTATCTGTTTTCACATAAAATCCTTTCAGCGCGCCGTCCGTACTCAGCCGCCGAAGCACCAAATTGCGCCGATGTGAATCGGGACCGATCCCGCTAATTACAGTTACGGAAGTTGCGTTCCCGGCGGACACACAGCATTTTGGACGGTTACCTTATGTTCATCTAATTCGTCATAATGCCTCGCATTTACAGGCGAATCAGTGGATTAGCCGGATAGTCTAGGGCTAACCGTTCGCTGACCTTGAAAGGGCGATGACCATGGCCACGAAAACGAAGACCACGAAGGCGGCTCCGAAGACCGCAACGAAGTCCGCTACGGCGGTGAAGAAGACGGCAGCCGCCAAGAAGCCTGTCGCCAAGAAACCTGTCGCCAAGACCGCCGCGGCGAAGAAGCCCGCCGCGAGGACAACTACCGCTGCCAAGAAGCCCGCCGCGACGAAGACTACCGCGGCGAAGAAGCCTGCCGCGAAGAAGCCGGCGGTTGCTAAGAAGCCCGCCGCAAAGACACCTACCGCCGCCAAGAAGCCCGCGGCAAAGGCCACGACAGCCAAGAAGCCGGCCACCAGAACCACTGCGGCAAAGACGACTGCGGCGAAAAAGACCACGGCCGCCAGGAAGCCTGCGGCCGCCACGAAAACCGCTGCCGCGAAGAAGCCTGCCGCTAGGAAGCCCGCGGCTGCCAAGAAGCCCGCCGCAAAGACTACCGCTGCGAAAACGGCAGCGACGAAGAAGACGGCAGCGGTGAAGAAGCCCGCTACGAAGAAGCCTGCCGCGAAAACGGCGGCGAAGACCACGGCGCGCAAGCCGGCCACGAAGGCAACGACCGCGCGGAAGACGACGGCGCGCTCGACATCGACCGCGCGGACGACGACGGCTCGCAAGACCACGGCGAAGGCGCCGGCTGCCAAGAAGCCCGCGACGCGGACGGCGGCGAAGGCCACGACCACGGCAAAGACCTCGTCGAAGGCGCCGGCCCGCAAAACAACGGCCAGGAAGCCTGCGGCAAAGACGACCACGGCGCGGACGGCAGCCAAAAAAAAATAGGGCTGCTTCCCTTGCGCTGAGCCGGACACCGAAGACGGAAGTCCGCTCGAAGAAGACACGCGCGGAAAAGGTATCGGCGGCTGACCCTGTGTTTGCCGCCGGTCTTGAGGTTCGCCACGACATGTGGGGACCCGGCGGTGGCGAAGACCAGATCAACGCGGCCAGCGATTTCGTCTGGCCGATGCAGGAAATCGTCACCCGCTACTGTTTCGGCGAGACATGGACGCGCGATGCGCTGTCGCGAAAAGCGCGCAGCATGATCACGCTCGCCATTCTCGTTGCCCAAGGGCGCCCGCACGAACTCAAGGTTCACGTGCACGGCGCGCTCGCGAACGGCTGCACCAAAGAAGAAATCGGCGAAGTCCTCCGTCACGCGATGGTCTATTGTGGCATCCCGCGTGGCGTGGAAGCGTTCCGTTGCGCGTCCGAAGTGCTCAAGGAACACGGACTGGACTGACCGTATGACAAACAAGAAAACCGTTGGATTCGTGGGGATCGGAAACATGGGGCGGCCGATGGCCGCCAATATCGCCAGGGCGGGCCACGACGTCATCGTCTTCGACGTCGATCCTGCGCGCGCAACGGCCTTCGTCACCGAGTTCGGTGCGACGGCCGCGCTGACGCCGCACGACCTCGCACCCTGCGAGGCTGTCGTCACGATGCTGCCTACGGGCAATGACGTGCGGCACGCCCTGCTCGAAGCCGATAGCGGCGGCATCGCAGCCCGTCTGATGCCGGGCGCCCTGATCATCGATATGAGTTCGGCCGAACCGGTCGGCACGCGCGATCTCGGCGCCAACCTCGCCAACCGAGGCCTCCGCCTCGTCGACGCCCCCGTCTCCGGCGGTGTGCCACGGGCGCGCGACGGGACGCTCGCGATCATGATCGGCGGCGACGCAGATGCCGTTGCCGAGGCAAAGCCGATCCTGACGGCGATGGGAGATCGTCTGTTCGAGGTGGGACCGCTCGGCTGCGGACACGCCATGAAGGCGCTCAACAACTACCTCGCCGCCGCCGCCTTCGCCGCCATGAGCGAGGCGGTGCTGATCGGCGAGCGGTTCGGGCTCGATCCCGACACGATGGCCGACATTTTCAACGTGTCGACCGGGAAGTCGTTCTGTACCGAGAACCTCTTGAAGCAGCACGTCAACAGCGGCGTCTTCGGAACCGGCTTCTCGGCGGGGCTCTTGGCGAAGGACGTCGGCATCGCGACGGACCTTGGCGAACAGATGGGCATCGATGCGCCGGTTAGCCGCCTCGTCCGGGATCGCTGGGCGTCTGCGCGCGACGGCGTCGGGGCCGGCGCCGACCACACACGGGCGGCGCCCTTCTGGGCGTCTCAGTCGGCGGTGGCAGGCCGTGACTGAAACCGGCAGCGCGGTCCGGATCGCGGGCCGCGCCTTAGGCTCCCCTATTGGACCTCAGTCGTACTCGGGCGCCCACATGGTGCGGTCGAGGGCGGCTTCCAGTTCGTCGTCGGACATCGGATCACCGACACCGTCGGCCTGCGCCTGTTTGGCGACGGCCGTCGCAATATGCCGCGCGACGGAGCGGATGTCCTTCAGCGACGGCAGCAGCGAGGCGCCGTGCTGCTTCGTCGCCGGCGATACGTCGACCAGGGCCTCGGCGGCGGCCATGAACATCGCATCCGTTACCCGCCGCACGCCGACCGCGAGGATGCCGAGCCCCATCGCCGGGAACACGTAGGAATTGTTGCATTGGGCGATGGTGTGGGTCACCCCGTTGTGGATTACCGGCGGGAACGGGCTGCCCGTTGCGACCATCGCCTTGCCGTCGGTCCACCTCATCAGGTCGTTCGGCGTCGCCTCGGCGCGCGAGGTCGGGTTCGACAGCGGGAAGACGACCGGACGGTCTGCGTGCTTCGCAATCTCGCGGATGACGTCCTCGGTGAAAGCGCCTGCCTGACCCGTCGCGCCGACGAGAACCGTCGGCCTGGCGTTGCGAACGACGTCGGCAAGGCCCGGCTTGCCGGCGAGGTCGACGTCCCAGCCCGAAAGGTCAGACGCTTTCTGGGCGAGCGGCTTGCGCACGTCGTCTAGATCGTCGCGGCCGTCGTGCAGCAGGCCGTTGATATCGATGATGTAGAAGCGCGCCTTCGCCTCGGCCTCGCTCATGCCGCGCTTCACCATGGCGCCGACAAGCTGTTTCGTGATGCCGATACCGGCAGACCCGGCACCGAGCATGGCGAAGCGCTGATCCTCCAGCTTGCCGCCGCCGGCCGCGATGGCCGCCAGGATCGTCCCCGTGGTGACGGCCGCTGTGCCTTGGATGTCGTCGTTGAACGTGCACAGGTCGTCGCGATAGCGCCCGATGATTCGCTCGGCGTCGACGGAGGCGAAGTCCTCCCACTGCAGCAGCACCCTGGGAAAGCGCTTCTTCACCGCCTGCACGAAGGCATCGATGAAGGAGTCGTATTCGTCGCCCTTGATGCGCTCGTGCCGCCAGCCGATGTAGCGCGGGTCGTCCAGGCGCTCCTGGTTGTTGGTGCCCAGATCCAGAAGGATCGGCAGGGTGCGGGCCGGCGCGATGCCGCCGCACAGCGTGTACAGCGACAGCTTGCCGATCGGGATGCCCATGCCGCCCGCGCCCTGATCGCCGAGGCCGAGGATGCGCTCGCCGTCGGTGACGACGATCACGTCGATGTCGCGCTCGACCTCCTCGAGGATCGTGTCGAGGATATCGCGATGCGGATAGGACAGGAAAAGTCCGCGCGGACGGCGGTAGATGTGGCTGAACTTCTGGCACGCCTCGCCCACGACGGGTGTGTAGACCAGCGGCATCATCTCCTCGATGTGCTCCAGCATCAGGCGGTAGAACAAGGTCTCGTTCTCGTCCTGGAGCTGGCGCAGGAAGATGTGCTTCTCGATCGGACTGTCCTTGACCGAGAAAGCCTCGTAGGCGCGCTCGACCTGCTCTTCCAGCGTGTCGACATGCGGCGGCAGCAGACCGATCAGCCCCCACTCGCGCCGTTCGACTTCGGTGAAGGCCGTGCCCTTGTTGAGGATCGGGTCCTCGATGCGTTCGATGCCGTGCTTGCTGGTATCGCCGGTCGTCATGTGAGCCTCCATCCGCCCTTTGGCACCACCGCCGCCGGTGGCGCGAACCTCGTCGCCACACAATCCACGCAACAGATTGTCAGAGCCTTACCGCGAGGGCAGATCCCACCACTGACACACGAAGATGTCAGTGGTTGTCGCGCGGTACAGCCTTCTCCGCGACGCGGCGATACTTGACGGCGGGTTTGAGCACCATGCCCTCGTCGAACTGGGCGACCATGCCGCGCTGGATCTCCTGCCACGGGGTCTGGCTGTCGGGACAGGGAAAGCCGCCGTTGGCGTTCAGAGCCGTGCGCCGGGCCTGCAGTTCCTCGTCGGAGATCAGGATGTCCGCCGTCCGCTTCTTCAGGTCGATGCGCACGCGGTCACCGGTCTTCAGGAGGGCGAGCCCGCCGCCAGCCGCCGCCTCGGGGCTGGCGTTGAGGATCGAGGGCGAGCCGGACGTGCCGGACTGGCGCCCGTCGCCGATGCAGGGCAGCTCGCGCACGCCGCGTTTGATGAGCGCGTCCGGCGGCTGCATGTTCACCACTTCCGCCCCGCCCGGGTAGCCGATCGGGCCGGTGCCGCGGATGAACAGCATCGTATTCTCGTCGATCTCGAGATCCACATCGTTGATGCGGTGGTGATAATCCTCCGGCCCCTCGAACACGACCACCCTGCCCTCGAAGGCATCGGGATCGTCCGGGTTCGACAGGTAGCGCTGGCGGAAGCTGTCGGAGATCACGCTGGTCTTCATGATCGCCGAGGAAAACAGGTTGCCGCTGAGGTTCAGGAAGCCGGCGTTGCGGACCATCGCGTGGTCGAAATCGCGGATCACGTCCGGATCGCCGGATGTCAGGCCCCGGCAGTTGTCGCCGATTGGCTTGCCGTTCACCGTCAGGGCGCCCTCGCGGATCAGTCCGTGCCGCATCAGTTCGCCGACCACGGCCGGCACGCCGCCGGCCCGGTGAAACTCCTCGCCCAGATACGTGCCGGCCGGCTGCAGGTTGACCAGCAGCGGCACCTCGTAGCCGACCTTTTCCCAGTCGTCGTTGTTCAGGTCGACGCCGACATGGCGGGCGATGGCGTTGATGTGGATTGGCGCGTTGGTGGAGCCGCCGATCGCCGAATTGACGACGATGACGTTCTCGAAGGCCTCGCGCGTCATGATATCGGAGGGCTTCAGGTCCTCGTGCACCATCTCGACGGCGCGGACGCCCGTCTCATAAGCGATCTGCGCGCGCTCGCGGTAAGGGCCGGGAATCGCCGCGCAGCCCGGCAGACTCATGCCCAGCGCCTCGGCCAGCGAGTTCATCGTCGTCGCCGTGCCCATGGTGTTGCAGTGGCCGACGGACGGGGCCGAGGACGCGACGATGTCCATGAACTCGGCATAGTCGATCTTGCCCTCGGCGTGATCGGCGCGCGCCTTCCAGACGACGGTGCCGGAGCCGGTTCGTTCGCCCTTCCACCACCCGTTCAGCATCGGTCCTCCGGACAGGACGATCGCGGGGATGTTCACGGTCGCCGCCGCCATCAGGCAGGCCGGCGTGGTCTTGTCGCACCCCGTCGTCAGCACGACGCCGTCGAGCGGATAGCCGTGCAACACCTCGACCAGTCCCAGATAGGCGAGATTGCGGTCGAGCGCGGCCGTCGGCCGCTTGCCGGTTTCCTGGATCGGATGGACGGGAAACTCGAAGGCGATGCCGCCGGCCGAGCCAATACCCTCGCGGACGCGGTGGGCGAGTTCGAGGTGATGCCGGTTGCAGGGCGACAGGTCGGAACCGGTCTGGGCGATGCCGATGATCGGCTTGCCGGACTGCAGTTCCTCGCGCGTCAGGCCGAAATTCAGGTAGCGCTCCAGATAGAGCGCGGTCATGCCGGGATTATCCGGGTTGTCGAACCACAGCTTGCTGCGCAGGGGACGCTTTTCTGACACGGCTCACTCCTCCCGTTCGTCTTCTTTGAGACTTTCATACTCCATTCGACGAGGCGACCCCACACAAAGTAACACCCACGCCCGAGCGACCGCGCCATGGCATGGTATAAACCCCGGGAGAAGACGAGGCGGACAACCCGTCCGGCGACAAGGGGGAAGACATGCTGCTTAAGGGAAAAACCGCAATCATTACCGGTGCCGCCGGGCCGCGGGGACTGGGGCTGGCGACGGCGCGGCTGTTCGCCGAGCACGGCGCGAAGGTCGCCATCCTCGACCTGGACGCGGAACAGGCCCGCGAGGCGGCGAAGAGCCTCAAGGGCCGCGGCCATATCGGCATGAAGTGCGATGTCTCGAAAGCCCGCGACTGCGAAAGGGCTGTCGAGCGGGCCCTGAAACGCTTCGGCCAGGTCGACTCGCTCATCAACAATGCCGGGGTGAACTCGCCGGCCCGCTTTATGGAGATCGACAAGGCGGAGTACGACCGCGTTCTGGACACCAACCTGCGCGGAGCCTTCCAGATGTGCCAGGCGGTCGTGCCGCACATGCGCGAACGCGGGTCCGGCTCGATCGTCAACGTCGCCTCCGTTGCAGGTCAGCGCGGTAGCGGCATCTTCGGCGGCACGCACTACGCCGCCTCTAAGGCCGGCGTCATCGGCCTGTCCAAGGCGCTGGCGCGCGAGCTCGCGCCGGACAATATCCGCGTCAACGCCCTGTGCCCCTCCTTTTTCGACACCGATATCATGGGTGACAAGCGCACCGACGCGTTGATCGAAAAGATCATTTCCGGCATTCCGATGGGGCGCGGCGGACAGCCGGACGAGTTCGCCGGCTGCGCCCTGTTCCTGGCCTCGGACCTGTCGACCTATGTGACGGGGACCGAGCTCGACGTGAACGGCGGCAGCCATATCCACTGATCCCTTTCCCCCAGCACCCACTACCCGGCACCCGGGGAATAACCCACAGGATCCGGCAATCGGAAATCGACTGTGGCGCTTCGATCTTCTATGACTCGCACAGGCTAGTGCGTTCGCGGGAGACGATGCGGATGGGAGAGTGTGCATGACCGGTCTGCGCGACTTTTCGATCGCGATACTGTTCGCGGCCTTCGCATGCCTTTTGGCCTCAGGGGCGAGCGCCCAGCAATGCCCCGTCGGCGGGCGCGTGGACGATGGTTACACCATCCATTTCACCAACGAAGAAGCCTTCGTCGTCGACCAGATCGTCGACGACGTCGTCTTTATGCGCCACGTCGATAACCGCAACAACACGCTGAACGAGCAGGAGCTCTACAAGGGCCTGTTCACGCTGTCATCGACCGGCGGAAAAGGCCGGACGGTGTACTCCTACGATATAGACCCTGGGACGTTCTTTCCCGGCAACGGCGAAGGCATCACCGCGGTCGGCGGCATGATGATCCCGGAATACGGCCGGCCGAGCCGCGTCGAACGGTCGTGGTGGTTCACCGGTTCGGGGACGAAGTACCTCAATTCGGGCGTCGACAAGGAATTCATGTGCCTCTACGCCGTGCGCGAGATCGAGGCCGTCACCACATGGCCGGACCTCGGGCTGGAGTTCCGTCAGATCAAACAATGGGCGCCGACGCTGAACATGGTGGTCTATCTGCGGACCGAAGTCTGGGAAGGCGGCGCGCTCAGCCGCGTCACCGAGTTCGACGGCGACTGGATCACCGAATAAGGGGTCCGGCCTATCGTCCTCCGGCATACGGGCGTCAGACCGCACACCTGACCGTCTGTTCCGTCATGGCATGACGCATCCCGGGCGAGGCGCCAGCGCTTTGGGCGTGGCACCTCACAGATCGATTCAACGGCGCTTCAGAAACTGATTCACGAGTCTACCCAGACTCTTAAGGCGCGTCGCTTCACGAACTGATTCAACGGCTTTAGGTAACGATTCAAGCGTTCCGAGGCCGGTCAGCCGGTCGGAATTGCCAGGTCCCGCAGGTGAAGCTGCACCGTTTCGCGCCCGCCCCAGCGGTCGATCCTCAGCGTGCCGGCCGCATGGAGTGTCGTCTGGCGGCCGGACAGCAGCGCATCGCCGAGCGGCGTTCCGGCGGCCCGGAAGGCGATGCCCTTCAGCCGTCCGCCGTCGGCAGACGCGAACGCGCAGCGTACGTGCCCCTGCTCCGTCGCCTCGGCGAACGACAGCCGATGGGCCGGGAACGCGAAGAGCGGCTGCGGATTGCCGGAGCCGAAGGGCCCGGCCTCTTCCAGCGCCTTGAGCAGGTCGACCGTCGCACCGCCCGCGGTCAGCAGGCCGTCGATTTCGAGACGACTCGACGCCGCTGCGGCAACCGCGGTCGCAAGCTTCCGGTCAAGGAAGGCCGACAGGTCGTCCATCCGGTCCCGCGCCACTGTCAGTCCTGCGGCCATCGCGTGACCGCCGCCCTTGACCGCGAGCCCCTCGTCCACGGCCGCGCGCACCGCCGACCCGACATCGACGCCGGGGATCGAGCGTGCCGACCCGGTTCCCAGGCCGTCCGGCCCGATGGCGATGGCGAAGGCCGGTTTCTTGAACCGCTCCTTCAGGCGCGCGGCGACCAGCCCGACGACGCCCGGATGCCAGTCGGCCTGAGAGGCCACCAGCGTGATCGCCCTGTCCTCCGCGGCCGGGTCGGCTTCCACCATCTCGAGTGCCTGAGCGACGATCGACGCTTCGATCTCCTGCCGCTCGCGATTGAGCTGATCGAGCTTCATGGCGATGGCGGCGGCCTCGTCCGGATCGGTCGAGAGCAGCAGCCGGACACCCAGCGCCGCGTCTCCGATACGGCCACCGGCATTGATGCGCGGACCGAGCAGGAATCCCAGATGATAGGTGTCCGGCGCCTCGCCGAGCCTCGCGGCATCGCAGAGCGCGCTCAGGCCTACGCACTGGCGGCTGCGGAGCGCGATCAGTCCCTTGCGGACATAAGCCCGGTTCAGCCCTTTCAGCGGCACAACGTCGGCGACAGTGCCGAGCGCCACCAGATCGAGCCAGGCGAGCAGGTTCGGCGCCTGCCGTCCGGCATACCAGCCGCGTTCGCGCAAGGTCCGGCTGGTCGCGACCAGCGTGAGGAAGACGACGCCGACGGCGGCCAGATGTCCCTGCCCGCTCAGGTCGTCCTGCCGGTTCGGGTTGACGACCGCGACCGCGTCCGGAAGCTGGACGCCGACCTGGTGATGATCGATGACGACGACATCGAGGCCAATGGCCTTCGCGTGGGCCAGAGCGTCGTGGCTGGTCGATCCGCAGTCGACGGTGACCAGCAACGACGCGCCGGCGGCCTTCAGCGCGGAGATCGCCTGCTCGTTGGGGCCGTAGCCCTCGGTGATGCGGTCGGGAATGTGGATCTGCGGCTCGATGCCGTTGGCGATGAGAAAGCGGGCGAGCAGCGCCGCGGAGGTCGCGCCGTCGACGTCGTAGTCGCCGAAGATCGCCACCGGTTCACGCGCCTGAACGGCATCGGCCAGCCGCTCGGCGGCCGCGTCCATCCCCACCAGCGCGGAAGGATCCGGCATCAGGTCCCGGACGCTCGGATCGAGATAGGAAGCAATGTCGTCCGGCCCGATACCGCGGCCGGCGGCGACCTGCGCGACGATCTCGGGCACGTCGTGCTGCTGGCCGATCGCCAGCGCCGTCTGGTGGGCGGCCTTGTCGAGCCGGTCGACCCAGTGTCGGTCGGACACGGACCGCCGGACGTTCAGGACGATGCGCGGCGCATCCTCGGCCGCGGCCGATCCGTCCTTCAGAAATGCCGCCGAAACGCCGGCCACGCCCGTCTCCCGCTGGAATCCGTCGAATCGCTGTGAGCGTAATCGGACAGGCCGCCGGCGTCACGCATCCTGCAGCTCGCTGCCCGCCCGTTCCGCCCCCGCATCCGGGCTACTGGCCGGTCCAGGGACAATCTCCAGCGGGAACGGGCCCGCCCGGATGGAACGGCAGTTGCCCGACGCTGTGAGATCCTCGCTTGCGCGGGGAAGAGCGGGCACCGGAGCATGGCCGCGCCGGCAAAGAAGAGCGGCGTGCGCTGCTGACCTTGTCGGCCGCAGACCCCTGCCCTCACTTGAACTTCGACAGCATCCGGTGCTCGGCCTTGATCCAACGGACCGTGCCGGTCGAGGAGCGCATCACCACGGTTTCGGTCATGACCTTGTCCTTGCCGAACCGGACGCCGGAGAGAAGGTTTCCGTCGGTTACGCCCGTGGCAGCGAACAGCACGTCGCCGCGCGCCATCTCTTCCATCTGGTAGACGCGCTCGAAGTCGTCGATGCCCATCTTCCTGGCGCGTTTGCGCTTCTCGTCGGTGTCGAGGATCAGCCGGCCTTCCATCTGGCCGCCGATGCAGCGCAGGGCCGCGGCCGCCAGCACGCCCTCGGGCGCGCCGCCGATGCCCATGTAGATATCGATACCCGTTTCGTCGGGGTCGGTGGTGTGGATGACACCGGCGATGTCGCCGTCCCCGATCAGCCGGACGCCGGCGCCGACGGCGCGGATGTCCTCGATGATCGAGGCATGGCGCGGCCGGTCGAGGACACAGGCGGTGATCTCGTTGACCGGGACACCCTTGGCCTTGGCCAGGGCCTTGATGTTGTCGGCCGGCGAGGCGGACAGCTTCACCAGGCCTGCGGGATAGCCGGGGCCGATGGCGATCTTGTCCATGTAGACGTCGGGCGCATTCAGCAGGCTGCCGCCTTCGGCGATAGCGATCACCGCCAGCGAATTCGGCAGGTCCTTGGCGCAGATCGTCGTGCCTTCGAGCGGATCGAGCGCGATGTCGGTCTTCGGGCCTTCCTTGGTGCCGACTTCTTCGCCGATATAGAGCATCGGCGCCTCGTCGCGTTCACCCTCGCCGATCACGACGGTACCGTCGATCGGCAGGCGGTTGAGTTCCCGGCGCATGGCGTCGACGGCGGCCTGATCCGCGGCCTTCTCGTCGCCGCGGCCGCGCTGGCGCGCCGCGGCAACCGCAGCGCGCTCGGTCACACGGACGATCTCGAGCGTAAGGATTCGGTCGAGGATTGCGCTGACGCCGCCGTTCGGCTTCTTGTCGTTCGACTTCTTGGTGGTCTTCGTCTTTGCCTTTGCCATTTCGCCAACCTTTTCCCGTTCGGGACCCGTCCCCGGATCGTTGTTGCGGTCCTGCCGCGTTTCGTTTGGCCCGTTCAGGGCTTTTCAATGCGGATCATCTGCGGCTGCCCCTCGACCTGGCCGTCGTCCATGATCGCCTGCAGGGCCGTCCTGATCTGCCGCTCGGTCGTCTCGTGCGTAATCAGCACCACCGGCCGCGCCCTGATCTCGTGCCGCACCGACTTCTCCTTCTGCATGATGCTTTCCAGGGAAATCGACTGTTCGGCCATTCGCTGCGCAATCGTCGCGAACGCGCCGGGACGATCGTACACGGACAGCCGGATGTAATACCCGCCTTCGTGCGCGCGCATGCGCGCCGGCCTGTAATCATCAAGCGCGCCGGCCGGGACGCCGAAGACCGGTGCGCGCATGGCGCCGCGGGCAATATCCACGATGTCGCCAGCCACGGCCGAGGCCGTCGCCCTGTCGCCGGCTCCGGGACCGACGAGCATGACCTCGCCGATCTCGTCGCCGTCCACGGCAACGGCATTCAAAACGCCATGAATTCCAGCCATAGCGGACGACAATGGCACCATTGTGGGCGTGACGCGCTGTTCTATGCCCGTTTCGGTCCGTCGGGCCACACCGAGCAGCTTGATGCGGTAACCGAGTTCCTCGGCGGCCTGCAAATCTTCCTGGGTGATCGAGGAGATGCCTTCCAGGTGGATGGAGTCCGTGTCGATCCTGGTGCCGAAGGCGAGCGCGGAAAGGATCGCCAGCTTGTGGGCCGAATCGTTTCCTTCCACATCGAAGGTCGGATCGGCCTCGGCATAGCCGAGGCGCTGGGCCTCCGCGAGGCAATCCTCGAAGGACAGGCCCTTTTCCTCCATCTCGGTGAGGATGTAGTTGCAGGTGCCGTTGAGGATACCGTATACGCGGGAAACCCGATTGCCCGCAGCGGCTTCGCGCAGGGTCTTGATAATCGGAATCGCGCCGGCGACCGCGGCCTCGTAGCCGATGGTCGCATCGTTTTCCTCGGCCAGAACCGCCAGTTCGACCCCATGGGCGGCCAGCAGCGCCTTGTTGGCGGTGACCACCGGCTTGCCGGCCGACAGCGCCGCGCGTACGGCAGCCCTGGCCGGATCGCCGTCGCCGCCCATCAGTTCGACGAACACGTCGACATCGTCCGCGGTCGCCAGCGCGACGGGATCGTCGTACCAGGCGACCGTCGACAGATCGATGCCGCGGTCCTTGTCGCGGGAGCGCGCACTGACGCCCGTCACCACCACCGGTCGCCCGGTACGGGCCTCTACAAGCTCCGCTTTCTCTGAAAGCAACCGGAAGACAGCAGCGCCGACGGTGCCCAGTCCGGCGAGCCCGATACGCAACGCCTGGCTCATAATCCCTCGTCTCAAAACTGGAACGCGCCCGCGAGTCAACCGCGATTGGCCCCGAGCGCGACGACGTTGTGCATCGTTTCGTCTGCCGACGCAAGAAACCGCCGGATATTGCGGGCCGCCTGACGGATGCGCTGCTCGTTTTCAACAAGGGCGAGGCGAACATAGCCCTCACCGTCCTCGCCGAAGCCGATGCCCGGCGAGACGGCGACTTCGGCCTTCTCCACCAGCAGCTTGGCGAACTCGAGCGAGCCGATATGCCGGAATTTCTCGGGGATCGGCGCCCAGGCGAACATCGTCGCCGATGGCGACGGGATTTCCCACCCGGCGCGTGCAAAGGATTCCACCATGACGTCGCGGCGCTGCCGGTAGACATCGCGGATCTCGTCGATGACGCTGTCCGGCCCATTCAGCGCGGCCGTTGCGGCAACCTGGATCGGCGTGAAAGCGCCGTAATCGAGATAGGACTTCACCCGCGCCAGGGCGGCAAGCAGCCGCTCGTTGCCGACCGCGAAGCCCATCCGCCAGCCGGGCATGGAGAAGGTCTTGGACAGCGAGGAAAACTCGACCGTCACATCCATCGCGCCCGGGACCTCCAGCACCGACGGCGGCGGATTGTCGTCGAAGTAGATTTCCGCGTAGGCGACATCGGAGAGGATGAAGAGGTCGCGCTTGCGCGCGAAGGCGACGACCTCCTTGTAGAAGTCGAGGTCGGCGCAATATCCCGTCGGATTGGCGGGATAGTTCAGGACAACGGCGATGGGCTTGGGGACCGAATAGGTCATCGCCTTGTCCATCGCCCGCAGGAACTCCTCGTCGGGCCGCGCGGGAAGCTGGCGGATCACGCCGCCGGAAATGATGAAGCCGAACTGATGGATCGGATAGGTCGGGTTTGGCACCAGAACCACGTCGCCCGGTGCGGTGATCGCCTGTGCGATGTTGGCGAAGCCTTCCTTCGAGCCGATGGTGGCGACGACCTGGGTATCCGGATCGAGCGTCACGCCGAAGCGGCGCTCGTAGTAGCCGGCCTGGGCGCGGCGCAACCCGGCGATCCCCTTCGATGTCGAATAGCCGTGGGTGTCGGGCCTGGCGACCGTCTCGACCAGTTTGTCGACGATGTGCTTCGGCGTCGGCAGGTCGGGGTTGCCCATCCCAAGGTCGATGATGTCGGCACCGGCGGCCCGGGCGGACGCCTTCAGGCGATTGACCTGTTCGAACACATAGGGGGGCAGGCGTCTGGTCTTGTGAAATTCGCTCATGACTGTTCGTCAGACGGCAGCGGCGTCAGTTGAAGCGGCCCGTCGCTCGCGGTCGAGCCCGAGCCCGACGAGGTGGCGGCTGGCTTTTTCTTGGCGGCGCCCGTGTTGTCGTTCCCGTTATTCGATTTCGATTTTGGCGGTGGCTTGCCGGTTATTGTCGTGACAGCCTCATTAACATGGTCTGCACCGACTTCCTCAAGCGACTTTTCGATTTCCTCCAGTTCTTTCTCTCCATGCAGGCTGGAATCACGGTCCGGCATGTTGTTGATGTTCGGAAACGCCGCCTGCTCGGTTTCGGGATGGCGGGTCTCGGGAACCTCGGCCTGAAGTCTCGGCATCGTCGGCGCGAGCCGGTCCAGATCCGGCGCATCGGCGCATGCCGAAAGGCCGATCGCGATACCGGCCAGCAGCGCCGGGACGAGGACCGGCGCCGTTCGGGGCATGCTGCCGCTTCGGCGGTGTTCACCGCGGCTTGTGTCACTGGACCTTTTCATAGGTGCCTTATCCCGCTCCGGACGATCCGGGCCATTCATCGCCGGCCGCCAGTCGTACCGCCGGCAGGCTGCTGCACGATGGTAAACCGCGCTTTAAAGAAATACCCGGCCTGTTAGGATGTGCCGGTACAAATCCAATATGTCAAAACGGCGACGCAACGCCTCGTCATGATAGGGTGAATGGCGAGCTGTACAGGCTCAAGAAAAAGAGGCCGCGCTCACATGGATGATATGACCAAGACCAAGGACCAGGCATTCGCGGTGCGCGACCCCGAGGCGTTCGCGCAGAACATGGCGCTGCTGACCGAGGAGGGTGGCAAGGCGCTTGCGGCGATGCTGGAGGGAAACGAGAGCGGCGATGCAAAGCTGATCTTCGCCGAGGAGATGACACACGCGGCGAAGACGCTATCGCAGATCGCCGAGAAATGGCTGTCGGATCCACAAAAGGCGGTCGAGGCCCAGACCCGGCTGTGGACCGGCTATCTCGACCTGTGGACGTCAGCCCTCAGGCGCATGTCGGGCGAGGAAGCAGCCCCCGTCGCTGAACCGGACAAGGGCGACCGGCGCTTCGCGGACACGGCGTGGCAGGAACACCCGATGTTCGATTTCCTCAAGCAGGCCTACCTGCTGACGGCACGCTGGGCCGAGACCCTCGTCGAGGAAACGCAGGATATCGACGAGCACACCCGCCACAAGGCCCGCTTCTACGTGCGCCAGATCGCCAACGCGATCTCGCCGTCCAACTTCGTCCTCACAAACCCGGAACTGCTGCAGGAGACGCTTGAATCGAACGGAGACAACCTGGTCCGCGGCATGAAGATGCTGGCCGAAGACATCAAGCTGGGAAAGGGCGAGCTCAAGATACGACAGTCCGACCCGACCGGCTTCAAGGTCGGCGAGAACCTGGCGACGACCGAAGGCAAGGTCGTCTTCGAAAACGACCTCATGCAGCTCATCCAGTACGCGCCGAAGACACAGAAGGTCTACAAGCGGCCGTTCCTGATGGTGCCGCCATGGATCAACAAGTACTACATTCTCGATCTGGCGCCCGGTAAATCGCTGTTCGAATGGCTGGTGGAACAGGGCCACACCGTCTTCTGCGTGTCCTGGGTGAACCCCGACGGCAAACTCGCCCGAAAGTCCTTCGAGGACTACATGAAGGAGGGCATCCTCACTGCCCTCGATGTGGTCTGCGACATCTCCAAGGAGGACGAGGTCAACATCGGCGGCTACTGCGTCGGCGGTACGCTGCTCGCCGCGACGCTGGCCTACATGGCGGAAAAGGGCGATACGCGAATTGCCAGTGCGACCTTCCTGACCACGCAGGTCGATTTCACCCATGCCGGCGACCTGAAGGTCTTCGTCGACGAGGACCAGATCCGTGCCGTCGAGGAAGACATGGCCCATCGCGGGTATCTCGAGGGACGGCGCATGTCGACCGCCTTCAACCTGCTCAGGTCGAACGACCTGATCTGGCCCTACATCGTCAACAACTACCTGCGCGGCCGCACGCCCTTCCCCTTCGACCTGCTTTACTGGAACTCGGATTCGACGCACCTGCCGGCCGCGAACCACAGCTTCTACCTGCGAAACTGCTATCTCGAGAACCGATTGACCAAGGGCGAGATGGAGATCGCCGGCGTGAAGCTCGATCTCTCGAAAGTGAAAATTCCCATCTACAATCTCGCCACGAAGGAAGACCATATCGCGCCGGCCAAGTCGGTCTTCCTCGGGTCTCGCGCCTTTGGCGGGCCGGTCCGCTTCGTCCTGGCAGGGTCGGGCCATATCGCCGGCGTCGTGAACCCGCCGGCGAAGAAGAAGTACATGCACTGGACCGGCCCCAAGCCGACCGGCGATCTGGATCCCTGGCTGAAGAAGGCCAAGGAAAAACCAGGGTCATGGTGGCCGGACTGGCATAGCTGGGTCAGCCGGCTGAACAAGGAACAGGTGCCGCCCCGGACGCCGGGTAGCCGCAAGTACAAGCCGATCGAGGATGCACCCGGCCGGTACGTCCGGAAACAGGGCTGACGGCGGGGCCGGCGCAACGATGACGGACCACGGCGGCTGAGCGAAAGCACGAGATGCCCCCTGCGCTCCTCGCCTTCTTCTATCTCGCGCTCACGATCGGCCCCCTTGCGATCGCCGCCCTTTGGTTTCCGGAACGGCGGTCCGTGATGAACGAGATCGCCAGCGGGCTCGGCCTCGCGGCGTTTTCGATCATCCTCATCGACTTCGTCCTGTCCGGGCGGTTCCAGGTGGTGTCACGCGGGCTCGGCATCGACGTGACCATGCGATTTCACCAGCTCTTCGCCCGGACGGCGGCGGTATTCGCGATCCTTCACCCGTTTCTCTATCAGGGCCATATGTTCCGCAGGCCGTTGCCGTGGGACAGCGCCGGGCTCCACGCCTTCGGCCTCGATTTCACCGGCATCGCGGCCGGTATCGCCGCCTGGATACTGCTTTGCGTCTTCATACTGGCCGCCATTTTTCGCGACAGGCTGCCTTACAAACACGAGACGTGGCGGCTGATGCACGGTATCGGGGCGGCGCTTATCGTCGGGCTTGTCGCCTATCACGCCTGGAACGGTGGCCGGTACAGCAGCGAGGCACCGTTGTCGTGGATCTGGGCCGGGCTCGTGGCCATCGCGGCGTTGACGCTGTTCGTTGTGTATCTCGGCCGGCCGCTGCGCCAGATCGCACGCCGCTACAGGGTGACCTCGGTGCGGAAAATCGCGGACCGGACCTGGGAACTCGCCATCCGGTCGAACCGGGCTGCCGGCGCCCGTTTCAAGGCGGGGCAATTCGTCTGGCTCAATGTCGGTCACAGTCCGTTCACGCTGTACGAAAACCCGTTCTCGATCGCCTCGGCCCCCAACGAAAGCGGCGAGATGTCGTTCGTCATCAAGGAAGCGGGCGACTTCACGCGCAGTCTCGGCTCCGTCGAGCCGGGAACGCGCGCCTATATCGACGGGCCCTATGGCAACCTGACGATCGACGGGCGCGAGGCCGACGGGATCGGGCTCATCGGCGGCGGCGTCGGCATTGCCCCGCTGCTATCCGTGGTGCGCCAGATGCGCGACAGCGGCGACCCTCGGCCCGCCATCCTCGCCTACGGCAACCGTCACCGCGGCCAGATCGTCTACGAGGACGAATTGAGGTCTGTCGGCGACGAGACCGCGCTCAGGGTAGAGTTCATATTGCAGGATCCGCCGGAGGACTGGGACGGCCGAACCGGCATGCTCGATCCGGCGACGATCAAGGACATCTTCGGCTTCGAGGGCGCCGACCGCTGGCTCTATCTGCTGTGCGGTCCGCCGGGCATGCTCGAAACGGCGGAAACCGCCCTGCTCGAACTCGGCGTGCCGCCGAAGCAGATCCTCTCCGAGCGCTTCTACTACGATTGACCGATCAGGAGCCGCCCGCCATGCACTCGCAGACCCGCATCGTCGTTGCCTACTGGACGTTCAACGCGATCATCGTTGCGGCCATCGTCGTTATCGCGCTGCGCTGAGCGGCCGCAGACCGGAGAACACCACGGGACGTGTCGGGCCGCCCCGTGACATTTCGGCTTACGGGAACAGCGGAAGCTGCTCGAGGCCCGTCGCCTCCGGCAGGCCCAGCATCAGGTTCATGTTCTGGATCGCCTGGCCGCTGGCGCCCTTCACCAGGTTGTCGAGCACCGAGACGATGATGGTCCGGCCCGGCTGGCGGTCGGCGACGACGCCGATCAGGCAGTGGTTCGAGCCGCGCACGTGCCGCGTCGCCGGCGTCTTGCCGAACGGCAGGACATGCACGAAGGGCTCCTCGGCGAACCGCTCCGCGAGCGCGGCATGGATCTTCTCCGCCTCGCCCTTCAGGTAGGTCGTCGCCAGGATGCCCCGGTTCTGCGGCAGCAGATGCGGCGTGAAGCTTGCCGTCACCGCCGTGCCGGCGGCCTTCGACAGTTCCTGATCGATCTCCCCCATGTGCCGGTGCGCGGCGATCGAATAGGCGTGGAAGCCCTCGGAAACCTCGGTGAAGAGGTTCGCCTCCTTGGCCGAGCGCCCTGCCCCCGATACGCCGGATTTCGCGTCGATGACGACCCAGTCCGGGTCGGCGAGCCCCGCCCGGAACACCGGAATCAGCGGGATCAGCGCGGTCGCCACGTAGCAGCCGGTATTGGCGACGATCCGGGCGTCCTTCACCTGGTCGCGGTAGAACTCCGGCAGACCGTAGACGACCTCCTTCTGAAGCTCCAGTTCGGAATGCTCGTGGCCGTACCACTTTTCGTAGGCCGCAGGGTCCTCGAGACGGAAATCGGCCGACAGGTCGACGACCTTGAGCCGCTTCGGAAGGCCGGCGATCACCTTCTGCGTGGTCGCGTGCGGCAGGGCGCAGAACACGGCGTCGACCGAGTCCCAGTCGACCTCGTCGATCGTCGTCAGCGGCGGCAGATCGAGGATCGCCAGATGCGGGAAGACGTCGGCCATCGACTGACCCGCCTTGCGATCGGCAGTCAGCGCGGTGATCTGCATGGACGGATGGCGCGCGATCAGACGGACGAGTTCAGACCCCGTGTAACCGCTTGCGCCCAGTATCGCGACCCGTGTCTTGGTCGTGGTCATATCCGTCTCCATTGAACCGTATCCACAAACAAAAAGGGCGCCCCGCGGGCGCCCTTCGAACTTGGTAAAACGCTGCCTGCCCTGACGGTCAGCGCTTCGAGAACTGGAAGCTGCGGCGGGCCTTGGCCTTGCCGTACTTCTTACGCTCGACGGTACGCGAGTCGCGGGTCAGGAAGCCGCCCTTCTTAAGGACAGGCCGCAGCTCCGGCTCGAAGTGCGTCAGCGCCTTGGAGACGCCGTGCCGGACCGCGCCGGCCTGGCCCGAAAGGCCGCCGCCGGTGACGGTGCAGACGATGTCGTACTGGGTCGCGCGGTTGGCGGCGACCAGCGGCTGCTGAAGCACCATGCGCAGGACCGGCCGCGCGAAGTACTTCTCGAATTCCTTGCCGTTGACCGTGATCTGGCCCTTGCCCGGCTTGATCCAGACACGCGCGATCGCGTTCTTGCGCTTGCCGGTGGCATAGGCGCGGCCCTGTGCGTCGAGCTTCTGCTCGTAGACCGGCGCGGCGTTCTCTTCACCCTGTCCGAGGGCGCCGCCGAGCTCCTCGAGCGACTGGAGTTCCTGCTCGCTCATCGTCACTGGCTCCTGACATTCTTGGAATTGAGGGCGGCCACGTCGAGAGCGACGGGCTGCTGCGCCTCATGGGGATGATCCGGACCGGCGTAGACCCGGAGGTTCTTCAGCTGCTGGCGCCCGAGCGGGCCCCGCGGCAGCATCCGCTCGACGGCCTTCTCGACCACCCGCTCGGGGTGCTTTCCGTCGAGAATCTTGTCGGCCGTGCGCTCCTTGATGCCGCCCGGATAACCGGTGTGCCAGTAGTACGTCTTGTCGTTGCGCTTGCGGCCGGTGAAGATCACCTTCTCCGCATTGACGACGACGACGTTGTCACCGCAATCGACATGCGGGGTGTAGATGGGCTTGTGCTTGCCACGCAGCCGGGTCGCGATAAGCGCGGCGAGACGGCCGACGACGAGATTCTCGGCGTCGATCACCACCCACTGCTTTTCCACCTCGGCCGGTTTCGCCGAAAAGGTCTTCATGAATTCACCTGTCGGATGATGGCCAGCCGGACCTGCCCGGCGGCGCATATAAAACGACGCCCCGTGCGGGCGTCTGTTCGGTGCGGTTATGTAACGGTGGCGGCGGGCGGGGTCAAGTCCATAATTCCCGACACCGCCGAAAATTCCGCAATGAAAACAATCCGCTACCATTGCGGTACTATATTACCACATCACACCGCCGACGTTTCGTCTGGGATCGAGTATGTGGTGACAACATGCGCGGCCATTTCCGTCTCCCCTTCGGAGCGCAGCGCGACCTCGCCGACCGCCAGACGGCGCCCGAGCTTTATGATCGAACAATCCGCCAGCATGTCGCGCTGTCCGGGCTTGCGCAGGAAGTTGATCGAAAGATTCGTGGTGACCGCGAGGGCCACCGGTCCAATGCTGGCCAGGAGCGCCACGTACATCGTGTAGTCGGCGAGCGCCATCATCGAAGGGCCGGAGATCGTGCCGCCCGGACGAATGTGCTTGTCGTGATAGGCCATGCGTACGACAGCGCCGCGTGACCGGACGGCCTCGACCGACATCGTCTTGCCGCCGTGGTGCATTTGCGGAAATTCACGCTCCAGAAACGCTTCGACGTCTTCCGCCGTCATTCGCAGTGGCGTTTCGCCCGACTCCGCCATAGGATTGCCCCGCTTCGTTGCCGCCTGAGCAGGCGATGTGCCTGATGCGGTCATGCTTTGCATGAGCGTCGCGCCGGCGACAAGGTTTAACTGCGAGATTGCGCCAGGCGCCCACAGGCGCCAACCGGAACCCAGACTTCGAAGAAACGGCCGCCCAGGATTCCGCCATCATGATCGCCCTCGTCCGCTCCATACTCGTTGCTTCGACGACCGCCTTTTCCGTTGTTTCCCTGTCCGCCATTGCCGCACCGCCGGTCGCCGCCCAGACCCAGGAGCTGCCGCCGCAGGTTTCGCTGACGCCGGAGCTCGTCCGGAGTTTCATCTCGAGCTATCCCGAGCTGCATGCGCTGGGCGAACAGCTGAAACAGAAATACGGCCAGGTCGACGCCGATCCCGAGGACCCGTCCAGCTTCGTCGCCGGCTTCGCGCAATATGCCGATGCCCGGTCGCAGATGGAGGGCATCATCAACAAGTACGGCATCGGGTCGCTGCAGGAATGGGCGCAGATCGCCTACTCCGTGATGCTCGCCTATTCGTTTGCCGAACGCGGCGAAGGCGGCGGTAGCGTCGATAGCGAGATGGCCGAGGCGATCGAGCAGATCAAGAGCGACAAGTCGATCCCGGCGGACCAGAAGGAGCAGCTCATCGCCATGCTCCAGCAGCAGATGGCCCAGATCAGCCAGTTGCGCCCGCCGGCCGGCAACATCGAGGCCGTCATGCCCTACGCAGATCAGATCAAGCAGATCGCCGACGGCGAGTAGTCCACCATGCCGACAGCCGCAACCGTTCCCGCCGGGCCGGACGCCCCCCTGCTCGTCACCCGCGACGACGGGATCGCCGTCCTTACAATGAACCGGCCGAAGGCGCGCAATGCGCTGGCCGAGTGCCTGCTCGATGCACTGGCCGAGGCGTTCGCCGATTTGTCCGCCGATCGCGACGTGAAGACAGTCGTCCTGACCGGTGCGCCACCCGCCTTCTGTGCCGGCCACGACCTGCGCGAAATGACCGAGGCCCGCTCCGGCGCCGATCGCGGCAAGGCCTATTTCGCGACGATCTTCGACAAGTGCAGCGGCGTGATGCAGGCGATCGTCAACTGCCCCAAGCCTGTCATCGCCGCGGTCGACGGCATCGCCACGGCAGCCGGCTGCCAGCTTGTCGCAACCTGTGACCTTGCGGTTGCCGGCGACACGGCACGGTTCGCCACACCGGGCGTCAATATCGGGCTGTTCTGCTCGACACCGATGGTGGCCCTGACCCGCAACGTGGCGCCGAAACACGCGATGGAGATGCTGCTGACCGGCGACATGGTGGACGCGGGCCGCGCCCGAGAGATCGGCCTGGTGAACCGGGTCGTGCCGGAGGGACAGGCCCTCGGCGGCGCCATGGCACTGGCACGCCAGATCGCCGACAAGTCGCCGCTGACCGTCAAGACCGGCAAGGAAGCCTTCTACCGTCAGCGCGAGATGCCGCTGGCCGAGGCCTACGCCTATACCGCGCGGGTGATGACGGAGAACATGCTCGCCCGCGACGCGGAGGAAGGCATCGGCGCCTTTCTCGAGAAACGCACGCCCGTCTGGACCGGGGAATAAGCGGGTTTTCATGAACCACGACGCCTACAGCGACGCGTATATCCGCGGGATCCTCGACGAATGCCGGGTGATCGCCATGGTCGGCGCCAGCGCGAACACCGTCAGACCGAGCTACTTCGTCCTGAAGTACCTTCTGGAAAAGGGCTACCGCGTCATTCCGGTCAATCCGGGCCAGGCCGGCAAGGAGATTCTCGGACAGATGACCTATGCGAGTCTCGCGGCCATTCCCGATCCGATCGATATGGTCGACATCTTCCGCGCGTCCGAGGCGGTGCCAGGTATCGTCGAGGAGGCGCTGGGGCTCGATCCGCAGCCGAAGGTGATCTGGATGCAGCTCGGCATCCGCAACGACGAGGCGGCTCAAACCGCAGAGGCGGCTGGCCTGAAAGTCGTCATGAACCGGTGCCCGAAGATCGAATACGGACGATTGTCTGGCGAAATCGGCTGGGCAGGGGTAAACCGGGGCGCCATATCGAGCAAGAAACCGGCCCTTACGGCCGGTGGCTTTCAGCGTCTCTCGTTGAGAAAAGGCCCATCCGGGCCGACCGAGAGCTGATTTTCCGCGTATCCGGTGCGGGTTCCGTCGGTTCATAAGCCGGCCCGCGCCGCCAACTGGAGGGAACACCAATGAGTGAAGAGCACGTTCCGGGATTCAATACCCTGTCGATCCATGCCGGCGCGCAACCCGACCCGACCACGGGCGCGCGGGCGACGCCGATCTACCAGACCACATCCTTCGTCTTCGAGGACGTGGATCACGCCGCGTCGCTGTTCGGCCTGCAGGCGTTCGGCAACATCTATACCCGCATCGGCAACCCGACCTGCGCCGTTCTGGAAGAGCGCATCGCCGCGCTAGAGGGCGGCACTGCAGCGCTCGCCGTCGCGTCGGGTCATGCCGCGCAGCTCATCGTCATGCATACGCTGCTGCAGCCCGGCGACGAGTTCATCGCCGGCCGCCAGCTCTACGGCGGCTCGATCAACCAGTTCAACCATGCCTTCAAGAAGTTCGACTGGCATGTGGCCTGGGCCGATTCCACCGACGTCTCGAGCTTCGAGAAGGCCGTGACGCCGAAGACCAAGGCGATTTTCATCGAGTCGCTCGCCAATCCGGGCGGTGTGGTCGTCGATATCGAGGCGATCGCCCAGGTTGCCCGCCGCGCCGGCGTCCCCCTGATCGTCGACAACACGATGGCGACGCCCTATCTCTGCCGGCCGTTCGAACACGGCGCCGACATCGTCGTGCATTCGGCGACGAAATTCCTCGGCGGTCACGGCAACTCGATCGGCGGCCTGATCGTCGACGGCGGCACCTTCAACTGGATGCGCGAAGGCCGGTACCCGACGCTGTCGGAGCCCAACGAATCCTACCAGGGCATGGTCCTCGGCGAGACCTTCGGAAACTTCGCCTTTGCCATCGCCTGCCGGGTGATGGGCCTGCGCGACCTCGGCCCCGCCCTGTCGCCGTTCAACGCCTTCATGATCCTGACCGGTATCGAGACCCTGTCGCTCAGGATGCAGAAGCACTGCGAGAATTCACTCGCCGTTGCCGAGTTCCTGTCGAGCCATCCGAAGGTGTCGTGGGTGTCCTACGCGGGGCTGCCCGGCGACCGCTATCACACGCTGCAGCAGAAGTACTGCCCGAAGGGCGCCGGCGCGGTGTTCACCTTCGGCGTGAAAGGCGGCTACGAGGCCGGCGTGAAGGTGGTGTCGAACTGCCAGCTGTTCTCGCACCTGGCCAATATCGGCGACACGCGCAGCCTGATCATCCATCCCGCCTCGACGACGCACCGCCAGCTCTCCGACCAGCAGAAGACGTCGGCCGGCGCCGGTCCCGACGTCATCCGCCTGTCTGTGGGTATCGAGGACAAGGAAGACATCATCGCCGATCTCGACCAGGCGCTCGCCACGGTCTGATCGCCACCGGCGGCTGACACGGACCCTACAGGATCCGTATCACCCCTCACGTCGACACTGGCTCCCGGTGCTCAGCGCGCCGGGAGTTTTTCCATGGGGATCTCGTCGAGCGGCGTCGCCTCGACCTGCGCGCCGGGCGGAGGAACCGGCGTACCGACGGGATGGCGCAGCGCGAACAGGTGCAGCACCGCCGTCCCCAGCACGATCATCGCGCCGGCCTGATGGGCGAGCGCGATCAGAATCGGAACGCCCATCACAAGGGTCGCGATGCCAAGGCCCGCCTGGCCAAGCGTCAACGCCGCCAGATAGGAGGCACGCGCCGGAGCCGGTCCCTGCCCGGCCGATCGCATGGCGTCGACAGCGTGCGCGAGCGTAACGATGACCAGCAGGTAGGCGAGCATCCGGTGGTCGAACTGGACCGTCGTGATGTTCTCGAAGACGTTGATCCAGGCCGGCGTCTGCATCCACAGGCCTGCGGGAATGAAATCCCCGTCCATCAGCGGCCAGGTCTGATAGGTCAGCCCCGCATCGAGGCCGGCGACCAGGCCGCCGAGCACGATCTGCAGGAAGACCAGCAGCACGATGGCGGCCGCCGTCACGCGCAGACGGCCGGGGCTGGCCGCTTCCGGTGAGCGCCGCCGCAAGCCTTCGGCGACCCAGATCAGATAGGCGAAGATCGCGGACGCGAGCACCAGATGGGAGGCCAGCCGGTACTGGCTGACCGAAACGCGGTCGACAAGGCCGCTCGCCACCATGTACCAGCCGAGCGCGCCCTGCAGGCCGCCGAGCACGAACGCGCCCCAGAGCCGCGGCACCAGCCGGCGTTCCACCCGTTTTGTCAGCAGCAACCACACGAAGGGAACAAAGAAGACGAGGCCGATCGTCCGGCCCAGGAACCGGTGCGCCCATTCCCACCAGTAGATTTCCTTGAACTCGGACAGGCTCATGCCCTTGTTCATCTGCTGGTACTGCGGGATCTGCTTGTATTTCTCGAACTCGTCGAGCCAGTCGGCCTCGCTGAGCGGCGGTATCGCGCCGGTGACCGGAGCCCACTCGGTGATCGACAGGCCGGATTCGGTCAGCCGCGTCGCGCCGCCGACGATCACCATGGCAAAGACCATCAGGGCCACGAACCAGAGCCAGTATCGTATGAAAGGCCGCGCCGCGATCTGTTTCGGCGTCGCGTCACCGGTTGGAAGGGTCGCCGTCTGGGGGATCCTGCTGTCAGGCGTATTCATTCTTGTCTTCCGCCGCTTGGTTTGTCCTGCCGTATCGCTTAGTTAAAACGGCTGATAGCGACACCGCAACACAAGGCAGAACCGCGCCCCGATGGATCAGGACACGGAACGCAAGCCGAGGCTGGGATTTTACGCACGGCGCCGGATCGGCCTGACCGGTCTGGTCGTGTTCGTACTCGTCTATGTCGCCGTGGCGATGGAGTTCGGCGCACGGGTGATCGTGCCGATGCACGGCGTGGTGCAGTTCGTCTACTACGTCGTGGTCGGCTTTGTGTGGGTGATCCCGGCGATGGCGATCATCAAGTGGATCCGCAAGGTACCTAACCCCAATCCGCCGCAGGATATCCGGGTCTGAGGCCGCCCAGTCCCGGCGCCGGCGCTACGCCGCGCCCTCTGCTACGCTGCGTCAACCTTGCGGAAGCGGTTCCAGAGGGCGAACGGCGCGCCGGTCAGGAAGAGATCGAGATAGCGCATCGACTGGTAGTCGCCGTTCAGCGAGACGCGCGGCAGCGCCGTCATGTGATCCGCGTGTTCGGGATACAGCATGCCGGGCCGCGTGGTGACCGCCGAGACGAACCCCAGCCGCTCGGCCAGCGCGAACTCGCGCGGTCCGGCAGAGCCCGGATCGCCGTAGGGATACGCGAAATGGCGCGGGCGATAACCGGTGTGCTCGCCGATCAGCCGACGGCTTTCGGCCATTTCGAATTCGACCTGTGCCTCGCTCAGCCTGGCAAGCGCGGAATGCGTGACCGAATGCGCCTCGATCTGCACGAGCGGATCGCCGGCGAGCCAGGCGATCTGCTCCCAGGTCATCGACAGTTCCTGAGCGATGTAGCCCATATCGATACCGGCGCGCGCGGCGATTTCGCGGGCAACCGCGCGCTTGTCCGCCTCCTCCATCGCCCGCAGCCGCCAGTAAATGGCCTCATAGGCGGCGTACTTGTGCTCGAGCGTGTCGCACGTGAAGGTTTCCGGCCCTTCCGGGAACGGGACCTCCAGCCGGTCGGTTGCCGCGATGGAGCGCTCCAGGCTCACCCACCACAGCTCGGCGGTTCCCTCCGGCAGACAGGTGGTGACGTAGATCGTCATCGGCACACCGTGGGCCTGCAGGATCGGATAGGCGTATTCGAGATTGTCGTGATAGCCGTCGTCGAAGGTCAGGCAGGCAAAGCGCCTGTCATCGCCGCCGCGAACGCGCTCGCATGCTTCGTCCAGGCTGACAAGGTCCAGCCCGGCCTCGCGAATGCGGAGAATCACCGCTTCCAGGAACTCCGGCGTGATCGTCAGGATCCGATTCGGCGCAAAGGCCGGCGGATCGCCGGGAACGACACTGTGAAGGGTGAAAATCACGCCCAGTCCCGACGTAAATCGTTCCAGAGCGCGATAGGCGCCCGTGTAATAGAGCGTATCGAGCCCGGCTTTGAACAATGTTGTCTTGCGGCGTTTCATGTCGAACGGGGGCTTCGCAGTTCGTTCAAATTAGCACTACTGATGCCAACCAATTGCTAAGCTTTAATTGATATGCAACCGACTGCTTGCCTTGGGGCTGTGTAGGGCCCCTTGTACAACTTTGGGGGAGTCAGGCAATTGGCGACGGTCGGAGCGGCTGATTTCGGCGGCGAGATCGCTGCCGCGCGGGATACTTCCGTCATCGCCGACGTCGCCCTTTACCCCTCGCTCGACGACGCGGAACCGGTCTGGCGCGCGTTCGAGCGACAGTCGGTTACCACCCCCTACCAGCGATTCGACTGGCTCGAAACCTGGCACCGTCATGTCGGCGCCCGCAACGGTTTCGTGCCGCTGATCGTCCATGCCCGGCAGGCGAACGGCGAGACGGCCTTCATCTGGCCGCTCGCGGTCCGCCAAAAGCGCCACCTCCGCGTCGCCGGCTGGCTTGGATGCAAACTCGCCAATTACCGGTTCGGCCTGTACGCGCCGGGCGTCGAGGCAAGGCTCGATCGCGCCGCCCTGGTCCCCGTCTTCGACCGCATCCGCGACGAGGGAGGCGTCGACCTCCTGACACTGACCAATCAGCCCGAGCGCTGGCAGGGCGCGCGCAATCCCCTGCTGGCCGTGCCGCACCAGGCGTCCCCCAGCCACGCCTATTCGCTTCGGCTCGATCCGGATTTCGACACGCTCTATGCCGCACTGCGGAGCAGTTCGACACGCAAGAAAATGCGCCGCCGCGAGCGCCAGATCGCCCGGGAGTACGGCAGTTGCGTCCTGCGCCGGCCGCGCACCAGCGACGACGTCGACCGGGTGCTGGACGCCTATTTCGTTCAGAAGACCCGGCGGATGCAGGAAAAGCATATTCCCAACGTCTTCGCGCGGCCCGGCGTCATGGGCTTCTTTCGCGAACTCGCGGTGCGCAGCATCGGCGCCGAAGACCCGCTCTGCGATCTGTTTTGGCTCGATGCGGGCGGCCAGATCGCCGCGACCTGGGCAGGCACGCAGGCGAACGGCCGGATGAGCGGCATGATCACCTCGTTCGACGAGGAGCGGTTCCGGTGCCATCATGCCGGTGAGATCGTCCTGCGCCAGGTCATCGAGCATTGTTTCAAGGCGGGTCTGAGGGAATTCGACCTCGGCGTTGGCGAGGCGCAGTACAAGACCTCCTGGTGCCCGCAGACTGACCCGCTGTTCGACAGCTTTCTGCCGCTGACGACGCTTGGCTGGATGCCGGCAACCGTCTCCCGGACCGGCCATCGCCTGAAACGGGCCGCGAAACAGTCGAACCTGCTGACCGGCGTCTTCCAAAAGCTGCGCTGAGGTGAACGGATCAGGCTGCTGCGGCGGCGCGGAACTCCGCGTCGATGGTCCCCGTGTCGACGATATCGACCTGGCCGGCGCCGGCCTCCTCGAGACCGTCCCGGGTCCGGCGCAGGGACGCCTCGCCGTCCTCGGAGCCAGCGAACACGATCGCCTGATCGCTCTTGCCGGACAGGACCAGCGCATCCTCGCCGTCCACCACCGGCGGCGCCACGAGGAACACGACGTCATAGGTCAGGCGTAGCGCCTCGAGCACCGTTTCCATGCGCTCCGATGTCAGCAGCGAGACAGGGTCCGGGCAAGCCGCCCCGGCACCGATCACGTGGACCCGCGACAGGCGGTCCCGCTGGATCGCCTGTTCGAACGGTGCCGCGCCGGTAAGCAGTTCGGTCAGCCCGGGGGCCGCCGTCTCCCCTTCGTCATCCGGAGATAGCCCCGCCTGATCGCCAAGCCGCGCATCCGCCACGACCACCCTGCGCCCCAGCGCCGCGATCAACCGCGCGATCCGCACAGGGATGTCGTCGCCGTCGTCGCGGGCACGCATCGAGGTAATGAGCACCGTATGGCCGATCTCACCTGACGAACTCAGCATGATGCGATCGCGAATACCATCGAGCCCCGGCTTGAAAGTCTCGACCGTCGCCGCTTCGGCACGATTGCCCGCCCCGTTTCCGCTCCCGCCGCCGTCGCCTCGGCCCGACGTCGGTGTCCGGCGCGGTCCGCCGCCCGAACCAGGTCCGGCACCGCCGCCGACCGGCGTCGGCATCATCGGTCCGGCCGGCTGTTCCCCGACGGACCGAAACAGCTCGACGGTAATGACAATGCCGCATGTCAGCACGAGCGTACCGAAGAACACCGCGAGGATCGTCGCGACGGTTTTCGGGTAGTAGGGCTCGATTGCCGGCGCCGCCCGCGAAATGATCCGCGCGTCCGCCGGCAAGGCCTCGAGGTTGTCTCTCGCGGTCGCCTCGCGATAGCGGCCCAGAAGCGATTCCAGCAAGTCGCGTTCCGATTTCGCGTCGCGCTCGAGCGCCCGGAGCTCGACTTCCTTCTCGTTGGATTGCGCGGCACGCGCCTTCAGCGTGTCGAGATCGGACAGGATCTCCTGCTCGCGATCGGCGGCGATCGCCGCCTCGTTCTCCGCCGCCCGGGCGTATTTCATCGCCTCGTCGCGGATCTGGCGCCGCAGATCGCCAAGCTGCGCGTTGAGCTGCAACATCCGCGGATGACGCGGGCCGAGCGTCGCCGACAGTTCGGCGATCTGCGCGCGCAGCGTCACCTGCTGCTGAACCAGCCCCTGAATCAGCGCCGAGTTCAGAACCTCGTTGGATTCGATCGGTCCGCCGGTTTCCAGTGTCTCGCGGATCTGCCGGGCCTTTGCCTGGGCATCCGATTTCTGGGCGCGGGCGAGCGCGAGCTGCGTCGTCAACTCACTCAGTTGCTGCTCGCTGAGTGTCGTCGGCTCCGTGGACCCGCGCAGCGTCGCGAACAGGCCGTGCTCGGTCCGGTACTGCTCGACCTTGCGTTCCGCGTCGTCGACTTTCGTACGCAGGGTCGAGATCTGGCTTTCCAGCCAGTCGGTTGCCTCTCGCGTCGCAGACCGCTTGGCGGATTTCTGCATCGCGATGTAGCCGTCTGCCACGGCGTTGGCGATGCGGGCCGCCAGTTCGGGATTCTGCGACGAGAACTCGATGGCGATGACGCGGGACTGGTCGACCTGGAAGACGGTCAGCCGCTTGTAATAGCGGGCAAGCACCTTTTCCTCATTGGTCATGCTGGTCCGGCTGCGTGTCACGCCGAACAGCGACAGGATCCGCGACAGCAATCCGCCGGAACTCGCCGGATTGAACTCCGGTATCCGGTCGAGGCCTTCGGAGGCGATGATCTGACGGCTCAGATCGGCGGACAGGATGAGCTGGACCTGGCTGCGAATCGATTCCTGATCCAGCAGCGACTGTTCGGTGACGGTCGTCGCCGGCCGGGTGTAGGCAGTCTCCTGATCCTCCACCAGTACCTTGGCGGTCGATTTGTAGAGCGGCGTGACACTCGACAGCCAGAGGACGGCAAGGCCCGTGGCGACAATGACCGGGAGGACGATCCAGAGCCGCGCGCGCCACAGCGCAGCCGCCAGCCCGCCTGCCGAAACGACAGGCGACGGCCCGGCCGAGGAAGCCGGCGTCACGTCCGAAAGACGGTCTGGCGCGGTCATCTGGTACGAATCCCAAAGTGAACAGGGTCGACCTTCGGTCCGACAGGGTAACTTTTGCGTTAATATCCCGGTAACAGCTTGGCCCGGACAGGGAATGCACACGGCAAGGTTAAGCTTTCTTAACCCTGTGCACTTACCAATCGGAAACCATACACCGATCATTCCAGCGGTTCCGATGTCGCGCGCGTTTTTAGTAGTCGTCCTGTCCTGTCTCGGCCTTGTCGCCGGATGCGCGAGTCCGCCGAAGGTCGATCAGCGCTTCGTAGAGGCGCTCAATGCGCCCTACCGGCTGGATTCCGGCGACCAGCTGCGCATCGTCGTCTTTGATCAGCCCTCCCTGACGAATTCCTACACGGTGGACGATTCCGGCAACATCTCGATGCCGCTGATCGGTGACGTTGCGGCGCGCGGTCTGACCACGATGGAGCTCGAAACGAGCGTCACCCGTCACCTCAGCGCCGGATTCCTGCGCAATCCGTCCGTTTCGGTGGAAGTCGAGACCTACCGGCCGTTCTTCATCCTCGGCGAAGTCGGCAATCCGGGTCAGTATCCCTATGTGGCAGGCCTGACGGCCCGCAAGGCGATCGCCATCGGCGGCGGCTTCACATCGCGGGCAACACAAGAGATCGTCCGGATATCGCGCGACTACAACGGGACGATCGCCGAAGCGCGCGTACCCGTCGATCATCCTATCCGGCCCGGCGACACGATCTACGTCCTCGAGCGCTGGTTCTGACGCGGCCGCGATGACCGACAGCCCCTTGAGAATCGTCCATTGCCTGCGCGCTCCGGTGGGCGGGCTGTTCCGGCACGTGTGCGATCTTGCCGAGGCGCAGGCGCGGCAAGGGCACCTGGTCGGACTCATTGCCGATTCCACCACTGGCGGTAAGGCCGCGGAGGCCCGGTTAGCAGACCTCTCGTCCATGTGCCGGCTCGGCATCGAGCGGTTCGCGATGTCGCGGATACCGGGTCCTGGCGACCTCAGGACCGCCTTCGCCGTTGGTAACGTCGCCCGCCGCTGGCGGCCGGACGTTCTGCACGGACACGGCGCGAAGGGCGGCGCCTATGCACGGATCGCCGGCACGCGCCTGCGGCGCGGTTCGCAGAGTCCGATCCGGGCCTATACCCCGCACGGCGGCAGCCTGCATTTCGCCCGCACGTCGCCCGCCGGCTTCGTGTTCCTGTCCATGGAGCGCTATCTGGCCCGCCAGACCGATGTCTTCCTGTTCGAGAGTGCGTTCGGGCGCGACGCCTTTGCCGCGAAGGTCGGCCCGCCGCGCGGCGTCGTCCGGGTCGTTCACAACGGGCTGGCGCCGTCCGAATTCGCGCCTGTCAGGCCCGGTCCCGGCGCCGCCGATTTCGTTTTCGTGGGCGAACTGCGCGCGTTGAAGGGCATCGACACTCTGCTCGAAGCGCTGCGCCTCCTCGACCCCGGTCCTGACGGTCCGACTGCCGTGATCGTCGGTTCGGGCTCCGATCGCGACGCGTTGACCGCGATGGCCGGCGACCTGGGCCTCTCCGGCCGCGTCAGCTTTCCCGGCGCCATGCCGGCGCGGGATGCCTTCGCGCTCGGCCGATGCGTCGTCGTTCCGTCGCGCGCCGAGTCCCTCCCCTATGTCGTCCTCGAGGCAATCGCCGCACAACTGCCCGTCGTTGCGACGCATGTCGGCGGGATTCCCGAAATCTTCGGAGACCAGGCGCACCGTCTCGTCAGCCCCGACGATCCGCCGGGGCTGGCCGGGGCCATGCGCGCCGTGATAACCAACGTAACGGAAACCCGGAGTTTAACCGAGGCTCTCGCAGCAGATGTCGGTAACCGTTTTTCGATCGATGCGATGACGGGGGGCGTGCTGAACGCGTATAAGGCGGCAATGGACACCGGCCTTAAGGTTGAGACATTCGATTAAATCGTCCTGGGGCTGTTAGTGCTAACCGCACTATGGGCACGAGTGCCGCAATTGCGTAGGCATAGATATGGGTTCTTCGAAAACCGCACCGAAGGGACCCTCCGGTGGTGGGCTGAAAAGTGATGACGTCCGTCGCATGACGGCGGAGGCCATTCTTGCCGCCAGCGCCGGAGACGAGGAGCGCGTCGCGCGCGACGCGCAGCCGCTCGGTCCCGAAGCCCTCAGGATCGCCGAAGAGCACGTCGATACGGCGATCTCTCCAGCCGTCGTCGGCGGCTTCGCGAGACTGGCCGAGTTCCTGCTGATCGCGGCCGTCGGCTTCGCGATCCAGTACATCTACGTCTATCCGGAGGAAGGGTTTCTGGCCTTCTATCCGGTCGCGATCCTGATCGGCGCCAGTCTTTCCATCGTCGCGTTCCAGGCTGTCGATATCTATACGACACACGCGCTGCGCACCTTCGTCCGACAGAACAGCAGCCTCATCGTGGCGTGGGTCTCGGTCTTCGCCTTCATGAGCCTCATCGCCTTCTTCCTGAAGATCGGCGATGCCTTTTCGCGCGTCTGGCTGGCGCTCTGGTTCGTCGTCGGACTGGTCACGCTCATCATGTTCCGGATCGGGCTCGCCTTTCTCGTGCGCCACTGGACCCGGACCGGCCGGCTCAAACGCCGCGCCGTCATCGTCGGCGGCGGCCAGCCCGCCGCCGAACTGATCGAGGCGCTCAACGCCTCGCCGGACTCCGATATTCTCATCTGCGGCATCTTCGACGATCGCGGCAACGACCGCTCGCCGGCCATCGTCGCCGGCTATCCGAAACTCGGGAATGTCGGCCAGCTCGTCGAATTCGCCCGGCGGACGCGGATCGACCTGCTGATCGTCGCCCTGCCGATCAGCGCGGAATCTCGGGTCCTCGACCTGATGAAGACGCTCTGGGTGCTGCCGGTGGATATTCGCCTGAGCGCGCACACCAACAAGCTCCGGTTCCGGCCCCGGTCCTACTCCTATATCGGCGACGTCCCCTTCATCGACGTCTTCGACAAGCCGATAGCCGACTGGGACTATGTCCTGAAATGGCTCTTCGACCGGGTCGTGGGGACGCTGCTGCTGATCGCCGCCCTGCCCGTGATGGCCGCCGTGGCGCTCGCGATCAAGCTCGACAGCCGCGGCCCGGTGCTGTTCCGGCAGAAGCGCTACGGCTTCAACAACGAGCTGATCGAGGTCTTCAAGTTCCGGTCGATGTATACCGACCAGTGCGATCCGACCGCCGACCGGCTGGTGTCGAAGGGCGATCCGCGCGTGACCCGCGTCGGCCGGTTCATCCGCAAGACGAGCCTCGACGAACTGCCGCAGCTGTTCAACGTCATGCGCGGCGAACTGTCGCTTGTCGGCCCGCGCCCGCACGCCCTGCACGCGAAGGCCGCAGACAAGCTGTACGACGCCGTCGTCGACGGCTACTTCGCCCGCCACCGGGTCAAGCCCGGCATCACCGGCTGGGCGCAGGTCAACGGCTGGCGCGGCGAGACGGATACGCCCGAAAAGATCCAGCGGCGCGTCGAGTACGACCTCTACTATATCGAGAACTGGTCGGTGCTGTTCGACCTCTACATCCTGCTGCTGACGCCCTATTCGCTGCTGACGAAGAAGGACAACGCGTATTGAGCGTCGCGGCCGGCGATGTCACGGACCAGACGGGCGCGCCCGCCGCGGCCCGGATGGCGCGCTGGCGGGAACTCGACCGCAAGCTGGTGCGGCCGCTGCTGTGGGCGACGATCGCGGCGAGCTTCTTCGTCCTGTTCGAGCCGTCTCCCTACGAACTGATGTTCCTGTTGCTCGTCTGGGCGCTCGTCGTGCGCGGCTTCTCGGTCCCGAGACTGTTGGCCGCGCCGTTCCTGTTCCTCGTGGTGATCTTCAATGTCGGCGGCATCATTGCCGTGCTGCAGATCATCAACGAAACGGACGCGATCCGGTACATGGCGATCTCGATCTATCTCACGCTGACGACGATCGTCTTCGCGATCGTGGTCAGCGAGGATCCGTTGGACCGCCTCGGCCTGATCCGCAGCGCCTACATCCTTGCCGCCCTGTGCGCGGCGACGGCGGCCATCATGGGCTACTTCGACATTGCCGGCACGCGCGACCTGTTCACGCTCTACAATCGCGCCAAGGGCACCTTCAAGGACCCGAACGTCTACGGGCCCTTCCTCATCTTCCCCGCCCTGCTTCTCGTCCAGGACCTGCTGACGCGCCACGGCAGGCGGCTGGTCCTGTCGGCGCTGCCGCTGGCGATCATTCTGATCGGCCTGCTGCTGTCGTTCTCACGCGCGGCGTGGGGGCACTTCCTCATCTCGACGACGATCATGGCCGCCCTGATGTTCCTGTTCTCGCCTTCGCCGCGCTTCCGCGCCCGGATGGGAATCGGGGCGATCGCCGGCGCGATGGTCTTCGCCGGGCTGATCGTCGCCATCCTGGCCGTGCCGCAGGTCGGCGACGTGTTCATGGAGCGGGCGGACCTGAACCAGAGCTACGACGTGGGCGAGACCGGGCGTTTCGGCACCATGGCGCGGGCCTTTCCCGACGTCCTGACGACACCGCTGGGCTTCGGGCCGTTCGAATACTCGAAACGCTACGGGATGGACCCGCACAACGTCTACCTGAACGCGCTGGCGTCTTACGGCTGGGTCGGCGCGTTCGGCTACTACACGTTCGTGGTGCTGACCTGGATCGTCGGAATCCGGTTCGCCTTCATCCGCACCCCCTGGCAGACCTACCACTTCGCGGCGCTCGCCACCTTCCTGCCGCTATCGCTGGAGGGCTTCATCATCGATACCGACCACTGGCGGCACTTCTTCCTGATCGCCGGGCTGTTGTGGGGCATGTCGGCAGCGACCCTGCGCTACCGGCCATCCCTCCACGACGTCCCGGCCGGTGCGGATCACTTGCGCGCGACGATGTAGGCGTAGCTGGTGAGGAAGCGCCAGTCGCGGTCGGCGGCGAGCCTGTTCACGGCATTGTCGATCTCGCGGGCCCCGGGAAGGCTCACGAAGTACTCGTGGAACCAGAACGGCACCACCTTGGCTTCGCGGAAGCCGACCCCTTCGAGCATGGGCTTCAGTTTCGTCTCGCTGCCGTAGGTCCAGGAATAGTGGGCCGGAAACTTCGGATCGTCGTCGTCGGTGCGGTGCGGATAGAGCATCTTGACGATGCGGCTCGACACGGCCTCCGGGATCACGATGTTGGCGAGATACGGCAAGGCGTAGAGCGTCGGAACGAAAGCAATGGCGACACCGCCGGGCGCCAGGATCTCGCAGAGGTTCCGCCACGCCGCACGGCCGTCCTTCACGTGCTCGAACACCATGCGCGAAAACGCCAGGTCGTAGCTGCCGCGGCGCTTCTCGACCTCGGCCAGGTCGCCGGCGACATCGAAGCAGGCCTTGTGAAACTCGGGCGGGCCGTTGTCCAGCTCCACCTGCGAGATGTCGTTTATGGTCAGGTCGATGTCGAGCGCCTGCGCCTCGTCAGGGGTGAACAGCGGGTCGCGGCCGCCGCCGATCTCGATCAGCCTGCGCAGACCGAATGTGCGCGACAGCGCCTCGATCGTCGGCTTGTAATTGTCCCAGGCCCATTCGGACCGGATGTCGGGGTTCAGATCGGCAAAAAACGAGTCGAGCGAAGACGGTTTCCCGCTTGCGGCCTCTTCGGGAATTCTCGAAACCGCGATCGGTTCGGCTCGGGACATTGCAGACACTCCTGGAAATACGCAGACACAATATGTACGCGCCGGAGTTTCAATTCCAAAGCCGAACTTCAAGGCCTGGTTAACCCTCGACCGTCCGGACAGCATCGCGGGGGCCATCCGGGGCCGCAGCGCCTTACGCAACGTAGGATAAAGACAGGCAAAGAGGTGAAATGGTCGGAGCGGGGAGATTTGAACTCCCGACCCCCGGTCCCCCAGACCGGTGCGCTAACCGGGCTGCGCTACGCTCCGACACCGTTAGGCAACGCCCTTCTAGCCGTTCACGACGGCGGTCTCAAGCCCGCAAATCGCGTGGGCCCGGCAACAGGGCCGAAATCGCGACCGCTACCCAGCCCGCCAGCATGAGCGTTCCGCCCGTCGGCGCCGCCATGGGAAACAGCCTGCCATGCCCGAACGCTCTCATGGCGATGTCTGTGGAGAACACCGCCACCCCGGCAAACAGCAGCAGAGCGGCGAGGCGAATGACGATCCCCCGCCGTCCGGCCAGGCCGATCGCCAGCAGCACCGGGGCATGGGCGAGACACACCATCGCGACGGAGCCGAGCATCTGCGGGTCCGGGGCCGCGTGCGCGCTGGCCGCAGATGCCGCAACGCCTGCAAAGCCGAGCAGCCCGCCACCGAATATCATCGCACGGCTCGTGATCCCGATGTCCCGCATACCTCAATCCCCATGTCTGCCAAGGCTATGCATAGGCTCCGCGACCCCGCGTGACCATACGGATATAGCGGCTGCGACCAAACGCGCACGGGATGGACGAACGCTCCCGCAGCGACACCGGCGTCGACGGCGTCTAAGCCCCGGCCGACCGGCCCGGACCGGCGGCGAGCGTCGCCTCGAGGATCTGCTTGCACTCTATCAGCTCGAACAGCGCCGCTTTCAGTTGGCGCGAACCGTCTTCCGACAATCCGCCCTTCGAGACCGGGGCTTGCGGTGCATACGCGGGCGCCTCGACAGGAGCGGCGGGCGGTGCCACTGGCGTGTGGGCCACAGGAGGCTGGGCCGCAGGAGGCTGGGCCGCAGGGGGCTGGGCCGCAGGGGGCGGGCTGGCGGGCGGTTGGCTGGGCTGAGGGCTGGAAACAGTCTGCGGATCGCCCCCCGGCTGGGCGTGACCCGGGACGGCCGGCACAACAGGCGGCGCGGGGGCGACCTGCAGGGGTTCAGGCTCCCGGAATTCGGGCTCCGGGGGAACCGGCTTGGGCGTAATCACCCGTGTCTGCATTGGCGCGCCCGCCGGGGCGCCCTGCCCCGCCTGCGGCGCGACGGACACCCGCGGCTGCGGCGGCGGGGCATCCACCGTCGGCTGGGCCTGCGCGGGCTGCGGCGCGCTGTCGGGATCGAGTTCCTCCCAGACGGCGGAAACATGCCGAACGCCCTGTTCCTTCAGAATGCGCTGGACACCCTTGATGGTGTACCCCTCGCCGTAGAGAAGGAACCGTATACCCTTGAGAAGATTGACGTCCTCGGGCCGGTAGTAGCGGCGACCGCCGCCGCGCTTCATCGGCTTGATTTGCGAGAAACGGGTTTCCCAGAACCGCAGAACGTGCTGCGGCAAGTCGAGTTCCTCGGCCACTTCGCTGATCGTGCGGAAAGCCTCGGGCGACTTCTCGGTCATACCGGAATCCGGATCACTCCGACTCGTCCCCGGCGCCGTTGTTGATGCGCTGCTTCAGAACGGCACTGGGCTTGAAGACGAGGACACGCCGCGGCTCGATGGGGACTTCTTCGCCGGTCTTCGGATTGCGGCCGATGCGCTCGCCCTTCTCGCGAACGACAAACGAACCGAACGACGACAGCTTCACGGTCTCGCCGCGCTCCAGGCAATCCGCAATCTCGGACAACACCAGCTCGACAAGGTCCGCCGATTCCGTCCGCGAAAGGCCCACCGTCTGGTACACCGCTTCACAGAGGTCCGCCCTCGTGACCGTCTTTTCCCCCATTACCTCTCGCTCCACATAACCGCCGCCGCGCCGGCTACGTCCCTGAACCGAAAACGCTATTCGGTCCAACGTCCCGGGTCAACATAGTCATTTGTCAAAGTACAGGGCTGCGTCACCACCGCAACAGTGCCGCGCCCCATGTCAGTCCGCCGCCCATCGCCTCGAGCATGACGAGTTGACCTTCCTGAAGCCTGCCGTCGCGCCGGGCGATATCGAGCGCCAGCGGAACTGACGCAGCGGAAGTATTACCGTGCTTATCGACGGTTATGACCACCTTTTCCTCGGGCCATCCGAATTTGCGCGCGGTCGCGTCGATAATTCGTTTGTTCGCCTGATGCGGAACGAACCAGTCGATCTCGTCCGCCGCGCAGCCGGCATCTTCCAGAGCCCCGTCGATCACGTCGGAGACGAGACCGACCGCATGGCGGAAGACCTCGCGTCCGTGCATGCGCAGGTGGCCGACCGTCTGTGTCGATGAGGGACCGCCGTCGACATAAAGCTTGTCCTTGTGGCAGCCGTCCGAGCGCAGGCGCGTCGCCAGGATGCCGCGATCCTCCTTCGTGCCGGGCTGCTCCACGCCTTCGAGGACGAAGGCGCCGGCGCCGTCGCCGAACAGCACGCAGGTCGTGCGGTCTTCCCAGTCGAGGATACGCGAGAACGTCTCGGCGCCGATGACCAGCACCTTGCGCGCATTGCCGGCCCGGACCATCGCGTCGGCGGTCGACACCGCATAGACGAAACCGGAGCAGACCGCCTGTACGTCGAAGGCGGCGCCGTGCTCGATGCCGAGATTGGCCTGCACGGTGACGGCCGAGGCGGGAAAGGTGTTGTCCGGTGTGGCCGTCGCCAGCACGATCAGGTCGATTTCAGACGCCTCGATCCCGGCATCCTCGAGGGCGGCCCTGGCGGCGTGCGTGGCGAGGTCGGACGTCACCTCTCCGTCGGCTGCGATGTGGCGCTCGCGAATGCCGGTGCGCTGCACGATCCAGTCGTCGGTGGTGTCGACCATCTTCGATAATTCGGCATTGGTGAGCACCCGGGCCGGGAGATAGGATCCCGTGCCACGGACAACGCTACGCAGGACTGTCACTGGTCAGCTACCTCGGCGGTTTCCGGATGGACGGGGGCCCTGGCGTTCTCGTACTGGCCGATGCCGTCTTCGATCTTTTTCATGAGTTCGTTGCTCGACAGGTGGAAGCCGAGCGATACGGCGGCGGCATAGCCTTCCGCGTCGGTGCCGCCGTGGCTCTTGATCACCATGCCGTTGAGACCGAGAAACACGCCACCGTTCGATTTGCGCGGATCCATCTTCTCGCGCAGCGTGTCGAAGGCCGCCTTGGCGAAGAGGAAGCCGATGCGGCTCAACAGGCTGCGGCGCATCCCCTGACGCAGGTACTGGGCGATCTGCTTGGCGGTGCCCTCTGCGGTCTTCAGCGCGATGTTTCCGGTGAAGCCCTCGCAGATCACCACGTCGGTCGTGCCCTGGCCGATGTCGTCGCCCTCGATGAATCCGGCATAGTTGATGATGGAGCTGGCGTCCTCGCGCAGGATCTGCCCGGCCTGGCGGATGTATTCGAGGCCCTTGACCTCCTCGACGCCGATATTGAGCAGGCCGAGCGACGGCCGGTCTATGCCGAACAGGGCCCGCGCCATCGCCTCGCCCATCACGGCGAAACCGACGAGCTGCTCGGCGTCCGACCCGATCGTCGCGCCGACGTCGAGCACGATGCTCTCGCCGCGCAGGGTCGGCCAGATCGCCGCCAGCGCGGGGCGCTCGATGCCCGGCATCATCCTGAGGCAAAGCTTCGACATGGCCATCAGGGCGCCGGTGTTACCGGCGGACACCGCCAGGTCGGCGCGCCCGGCCTTCACCGCCTCCAGCGACAGCCACATCGAGGAGATGCGGCGGCCGTGGCGCAGCGCCTGGCTGGGCTTGTCGTCCATGCGCACGGCGACGTCGGTGTGCTCGACGGTGGAGACCTTCCTGAGCTCGGGATAGTCGTCGAGCAGCGGCCGGATCAGCGTCTCGTCGCCGAAGAACAGGAATTCGCTGTCGGGATAGCGCTCGCGCGCCAGGGCGCAGCCCGGAATCACTACTGACGGGCCGAAATCACCGCCCATCGCGTCGATTGAAATGCGTACTGGAGAGACCATCAGGCTTTATGCGGCGAAGACCATACTGCCGGCCACCGCCGAAGCAGCGGCCCTCGGCGCATGAGGCTCAGGGACAATAGCGATTTGAGTCGCTGAAACAACCGCTTTCTTGCCGAAATGTCCCGCGCGGTGGAAAGCGATCACGAGCCGTCGCGATCGGTGGGCAAGGCGGCAAGCGCGGCGAATGCGCCGATTTTCCCTGTTTCCTCGCCGTCTTCTCCTTCTTCCTGAAAAACGACCCCTTCCTTGCGGGGATACGGATCGAGCCCGAGGGCCAGATGTTCGCAGACAAGCGCGCCCACGTCGATGCGCCCGTTGACCATCGCCTCGACGTCGATATCGGCGACCTCGGCGGTCTCCGGCGTCTCGCCGGCCACACGCGGCGCGACATCGGGGGCGAAGAAGGTCTCGACCTCCTCCGAAATCCCGGTCTCGACCGGCTCCAGCGTCACCACGCAGGTCTGCACGACCTTCGCCTCGACGGTGCCGCGGACGGCAAGCCCGCGGCCGCGCCAGCGGGTGACGGTCAGACTGGCCGCCATCGCCTCGACGCCGGGAATGTCGAGATACTGCGCGATCGCGACCCGCTCGGCGGGATCGGCCTCGATATTCACCGTCAGCCCCTCGTCGGGAACCTCATCGTACGTCACGCCCTGCGTCAGCGGAAACGACTTTTCGGTCATTTGCTTTCATTCCCTTCCCGTGTGGCGTCCGGCTTCAGATCGGCGCCGGTGTCGGCGGGATCCGGCCAGGCGATCCTTTCCGCCTCCAGATCGCCGGGCGGCGCCGCGGCCAGCCGCGCTTCGCAGGCCTTCACGTAGGCGGCCATGCGGTCGAGGGCGTCCTCCGTCGGCGTCCCGGCGAACAGGTTGCGCTCCAGCGCCGCGTGCAGGCCCTCGGCCCCGGCGGCATCGAGCGCGGCATCGTAGACCGCGGCGCGGCCGTAGAAGGCCTCGACCATCGCACGGATGCGCTTCGGCACGCCCAGATCGCTGACGCCCATCTCACGCAGGTTGCGGTCCATGTCGGCGAAGAACAGGTCGAACAGGTCCTGCGCCTTCGCCCGCCCGCCGGCCCCTTCGGCGCGCAGACGGCGCATGACGAGGACGACATGCAGCACGATCATGTCGAACCGGCCCTCCGCCGTGTCGGAGATATCCATCGTCTGATAGAATACCGGCTGCCGTGCCTGCGCCACGATTTGTGAATAGAGCGCGTACGGCCGGTCGTCAGACCGAATGCGTTGGAGCAGTTTTCGAAGCATGTCCGGCGTCCTTTGGAGCCCCTTGCGGTCACTTAGGTGGTTGCATTCGACCGGACCGCAAGATAGAGCCGGAAATTGCACCGTTATGTGCCTGGGAACAAGAACACGATGCGACTGGTTGATTCCAAACGAATTTCACCCCGCTCCCCGCTCACCCGCCGGGATCTGGTCGGACGGGTCCTGATTGGCGGCGCGCTTGGCGCCGCGCTCGTCGGCGCCACCGGCTGCAGCTCCTTCACGCAGGTGCAGCGGCACGGCTATCTGATTTCCCAGGACCTGCTCGATCAGGTTCCGATCGGCTCGAGCAAGGAGCAGGTCGACTTCGTGCTCGGCACGCCGTCGACGACGGCGACGTTCGGCAACGAGGTGTACTACTACATCTCCCAGACCACCGAGACGACCATGTTCCTGGCGCCGAAGACGACGGACCAGCGCATCCTCGCCGTCTATTTCGACGACGACCGCCGCGTCGAGCGGTTCGCCAACTACGGCCTCGAGGACGGGCGCGTCGTCGACTTCATCTCGCGCAAGACGCCGACGACCGGCGCCGAGGCGTCGCTGCTGCAGCAGATCTTCTCCGCTGCCGTCGGCGAGGAAGTGGGCGGCCCGGGCCAGAGCCCGATCTGATCTCGCGGCCCGCGCCCGACACGCAGGCGCACAACAGAGTTTCCACAGAAAAGCCCCGCGGAGGCGATCTCCGCGGGGCTTCTTCTTTTTGGTCGTCTGTCGTGCGTCAGTGGGCCAGGACGGCGAGCAGCAGCAGCGCGACGATGTTGGTGATCTTGATCATCGGATTGACGGCCGGACCGGCGGTGTCCTTGTAGGGATCGCCCACCGTGTCACCGGTCACCGCGGCCTTGTGGGCCTCGGAGCCCTTGCCGCCGTGATGGCCGTCCTCGATGTACTTCTTGGCGTTGTCCCAGGCGCCGCCGCCCGCCGTCATGGAGATGGCGACGAACAGGCCCGTGACGATGACGCCGAGCAGCATGGCGCCGAGCGCCGAGAAGGCGGCCGACTTGCCGGCGATGGCGTCGACCACGAAGTAGACGACGATCGGCGACAGGACCGGCAGCATCGAGGGGATGACCATCTCCTTGATCGCCGCCTTGGTCAGCAGGTCCACCGCGGCGCCGTAGTCGGGACGCTCGGTGCCTTCCATGATGCCCGGCTTCTCCCGGAACTGGCGACGGACTTCCTCGACGATGGCACCGCCGGCGCGGCCGACGGCCATCATGCCCATCGAGCCGAACAGGTACGGCAGCAGGCCGCCGAAGAAGAGACCGACCACCACGTACGGGTTCGACAGCGAGAAATCGAGCGTCACGCCTTCGAAGTACGGGAACTCGGTCGGGTTGGAGATGAAGTACTTGAGGTCCTCGGTGTAGGCGGCGAACAGCACCAGCGCGCCGAGACCGGCCGAGCCGATGGCGTAGCCCTTGGTCACGGCCTTGGTGGTGTTGCCGACCGCGTCGAGCGCGTCGGTGGTCTTGCGCACGTCCTCGGGCAGGTCCGACATCTCGGCGATGCCGCCGGCGTTGTCGGTGACCGGACCGAAGGCATCGAGCGCCACGACCACACCGGCCAGCGCCAGCATGGTGGTCACCGCGATGGCGATGCCGAACAGGCCCGCCAGCGAGTAGGTGACGATGATGCCGGCGATGATGACGATCGCGGGAAGTGCCGTCGCCTCCATCGAGACCGCGAGGCCCTGGATGACGTTGGTGCCGTGGCCGGTCACCGAGGCGTTGGCGATCGACTTCACCGGGCGGTAGTTGATGCCGGTGTAGTACTCGGTGATGAAGATGATCAGCGCCGTCACCACGAGGCCCGCGATACCGCACAGGAACAGGTCCATGCCGGTGAACGACAGGCCCTCCCCGACGGTGAGCACCGTGTCCATGCCGATCATGTACATGGTGATCGGATAGAGCACGATCCCGGACAGCACGCCGGTGGCGATGAAGCCCTTGTAGAGGGCGCCCATGATCGACTGGTTGGAGCCGAGCCGGACGAAGAACGTGCCGATGATCGAGGTCACCACGCAGGCCGCGCCGATTGCCAGCGGGTACAGCATGATGCTCTCGAGCTGCGCCGAGGTGGCGAAGAAGATCGACGCCAGCACCATGGTGGCGACGACGGTCACCGCGTAGGTCTCGAACAGGTCGGCGGCCATGCCCGCGCAGTCGCCGACATTGTCGCCGACGTTATCGGCGATGGTGGCCGGGTTGCGCGGATCGTCCTCGGGGATGCCCGCTTCGACCTTGCCGACGAGGTCGCCGCCGACATCCGCCCCCTTGGTGAAGATGCCGCCGCCGAGACGGGCGAAGATCGAGATCAGCGAGGCGCCGAAGCCGAGCGCCACGAGCGCGTTGATCACCGTGCGGTCCTCGGGGGCCAGTCCGACGACCTGGGTCAGGACCATGTAGTAGATGGCGACGCCGAGCAGGGCGAGGCCGGCGACCAGCAGGCCGGTGACGGCGCCGGAGCGGAACGCGATGGCGAGACCGGCCGCGAGACTCTGGCTCGAGGCCTGTGTGGTGCGCACGTTGGCGCGAACCGATACGAGCATGCCGATGAAGCCGGCAAGGCCCGAGAGAATGGCACCGATGGCGAACCCGATCGCCACGGGGATCGACAGAAGCCATGCGACGATGACGAAAATGACGACGCCGGCGATGCCGATCGTCGTGTACTGGCGCGTGAGATACGCCTGAGCCCCTTCCTGAATGGCACCAGCAATTTCCTGCATGCGCTGGTTGCCGGCATCCGCTGCCATCACCGACTGTACGGCCCAGATGCCGTAGACGATGGACAAGGCTCCGCAGGCGATAATCACCCAGATAGCCATAGACATAGATCCTACCCCGTTTTGACTGTTATTTTGTCGCTTTCGGGCGAGCCGCACGAAACTTGTCAATAGTCGTGCGAATTTTTTGCTGTTCCCGCCCCGCTTACCCTCTTAACAGACGGTAAACGAAGGAGCATTGCCAGAAAGGCGCGCAACAAGCAACCGACCGCGGCCGGTTACAAACAGTCTTCAGTCGAAGGTATCAGGGAAACCCCCGTCAAACGGCGGGTTTGGCCTCGCCCCTGACCCAGAGCCAGGCAAGAAGTCCGAAGCAAAGGGCGACGATCGGGAAGATGACGATGTTGACGGCGTCCCAGCCGAAGTGATTGAGCATCGCCCCGGACATCAGCGTCGCGCCGGCCTGGAAGCCGAAAACGAGGAAATCGTTCAGCCCCTGGACGCGCGAGCGTTCCTCCGGCCGGTAGGTCTCGGTCAGCATCGACGTCGCGCCGATGAAGCCGAAGTTCCAGCCCACCCCGAGCAGGATCAGGGCAATCCAGAAATGGGCGAGCGTGATGCCCATCAGCGCCACGACGCCGCAGCCGGCCAGCAGCAGCAGACCCGCCGTGACGACCTTCACCTGGCCGAAGCGGGCGATCAGGCTGCCGGTGAAGAAGCTCGGCGCGAACATCGCGATGACATGCCACTGAATGCCGAGAGTCGCGTCCGTCTGGCTGTGGTCGCAGGCGACCATCGCCAGCGGCGTGGCGGTCATCACCAGGCTCATCAGGCCGTAGCTGGCAATCGCGCAGATGACGGCGACGACGAAACGCGACTGCGTGACGATCTCGCGCAGCGGCCGGCCGCCGTGGGATTCGGCGGTGACGACAGGCTTCGGGATCCGAAGGAAGGACAGGATGAGAATCAGCACGGCCCCGAGCGCGATCTGCGCCAGGAACGCGCCGGCGAAGGGGATCGGCGCCATCGAATCCTTGGTGAAGATGACGATCTGCGGCCCGACGATACCCGTGATGACACCGCCCGCGAGCACCCAGGAAATCGCCTTGGGCCGGAAGGCGTCGCTCGCCGTATCCGCGGCGGCGAAGCGATACTGCTGAACAAAGGAATTGCTGGTGCCGGTGAAGGCGGTTCCAAGGCACAACAGCCAGAACTGGCCGGATATCACCGCATAGGCGGCCAGCGCGCCCCCCAGGATCGCGCCGGTCGCGCCGATCTGGAAACCGAGCCGGCGTCCGATCCGCTGCATCAGCGCGGCGGCGGGCATCGACCCGAGCGCGACACCGAGGACGAAGAACGTCACCGGCAGGGTTGCCAGCGACTTGTCGTCGCCGAGCAGGTAGAAGCCCGCCAGGCTCGCCATCGAGATGACGATCGGGGCGGAGGCCCCGCCGAATGCCTGAGCGGCGGCGAGCACCAGCGCGTTGCGGCGCGCGGCGCGGTCGTCCACCTGGTCCGTGATCTCGGCTGCCGTCATCTCGTCCACCCCGAAAGGGTCCGCAAGACGCCACGCGCAGGCCGTGGCGTCAACAGACAATTCGGCGAAGCGAATATGTCTACATCACATGGCTGAAGGACCGGCTGCCGAAGGCGACCGTCTGACCGTTGGAATCGACAAAGAGGGCCTGCGCGCCATTCTCCGAAACCTGGCCTATTTTCGTCACCGGAACGCCCGCCTCTGTCGCCGAGGCCTCGAATTCGCGGGCGTTTGACGGCGAAACCGTGCAGAGAATTTCATAGTCGTCTCCGCCCGTCAGGCACAGGGGCATCAGATCCGGATCGGCATCGACGGCGGCCCTCGCCGCCTCCGAGAGCGGAACGCCGGCCGTCTCGACCCGCGCCGTCACGCCCGAAACGGCGCACAGCTTGTCGAGATCGCCCGCGAGTCCGTCCGACACGTCGAGCGCGGCCGTGGCGAACCGGGCGACCGAAGCGGCCAGTGCGACACGCGGGCGCGGCAGATGATACCGGTCTGCCAGGAAGCCACGATGCAGGTCGGCCAGACCCGACAGGCGCGGATCGTCCTGCGCGGCGAGCAGGCCGAGCGCGCCGTCGCCGATGGTGCCGGACACGTAGACGAGATCCCCTGCCCGCGCCCCGGCCCGGCGGACGATGCCTTCCGCCGCGACGCTGCCGAAAGCGGTGATCGTCACGATCGTGCGGCCGGACCGGATCGTGTCGCCGCCGTAGAGCGTCGCGCCGAATGCGTCCTGGTCGGCACGCAGGCCGTCGGCAAAGGCCGCGACCCAGTCCTCCGTCCAGTCGTCGGCGAGGCCGAGCAGCACGAGATAACCGATGGGAGTCGCGCCCTTGGCGGCGAGATCGGAGAGGTTCACGCGCAGCGCCTTGCGCGCCACGACGCTCGCGTCCTCTCCGGGAAGGTAGTGGATACCCTCGGCGATGCCGTCCTTGGTGAGGACGAGGTCCATGCCCGCGGGCGGGGCGAAGGAGGCGGCGTCGTCGAGCAGGGAAAACGCGCCGGAGGCGGTCGCCAGCGGACGGAAATACCGCGCGATCAGCCCCTGCTCGTCCATCAGATCCCCCGGACCATCAGAAGTCCCTGGCGCGCTCGCGTTTGGCGATGCCGTCGAGGATGGCGTTGGCGATGCGCGGCTCGTCGCCGTCCCCGAAGAAGGCGCGGGCAACGTCCACATATTCGTTGATGACGACGCGCGGCGGCACGTCGCGGCGTTCGAACAGTTCGTAGACGCCGGCGCGCAGAACGGCGCGCAGCGTTAGGTCGATGCGCTTCAGCGGCCAGTCGCGCTCCAGCGCCGCGTTGATATCGGTGTCGATGCGCCGCTGCAGCTTGACCACGCCGGAGACGAGATCCTTGAAGAACTTCACGTCCGCGCCGATGAGCTGGTCGCCCTCGAGCTCCTGGCCGAGGCGATGCTGCTCGAACTCGCTCAGCGTCCCTTCCAGGTCGGCGCCGGCGACATCCATCTGGTAGAGCGCCTGCACGGCGGCAAGACGGGCGGCGCCGCGCTTGTTGGCCTTGGCCGGCGCCTTTTCGGTGCGGGCAGCGGTCACGGTTTTTCCCCGCGCAGGCTGCGGCGCACGCCGATCATCGCAAGGGCCGCGCGCGCGGCGAAGCCGCCCTTGTCGCGATCCTCCATTGAGGCGCGGGCCTGGGCCTGCTGGGCGTTCTCCACGGTCAGGATGCCGTTGCCGAGCGCCAGATGCTTCTCGACCGACAGATCCATCACCGCGCGGGCGGATTCACCGGCCACGATATCGTAGTGGCTGGTCTCGCCGCGGATGACGCAGCCGAGCAGCACGTAGCCGTCATAGGCGGCCGGCGGGTAGGTCTCGCCCTGCGCCACGGCCATCGACAGCGCGGCGGGGATCTCGAGCACGCCCGGCACCCAGATGCGCGTCACATCGGCATCCGCCTCTTCCAGCGCCGCCATGGCGCCGGCCCGCAGGTTCTCGGCGATGTCGGGATAGAAAACCGCCTCGATGATCAGAATGCGCGGTCCGTCGTGTGTCATTGGTCTTCGGTATCCTTGAGCCGGGCGACGTAGCGCGCCATCAGATCGACTTCGAGGTTGATGCGGTCGCCGCTGCGGCGGTCCCCCCATGTGGTGACCTGCAACGTATGCGGAATGAGTGTCACCCAGAAGCGATTTCCGTCGACACCGTTGACGGTGAGTGACGTGCCGTCGAGGCAGACGGAGCCCTTCTCGGCAATGAACCGGTGCAGCGGTGCCGGGACCTCGAACGTGAAGCGGGTGGATTCGCCGTCCCGGTCGACCCCGACAACCGTCGCGACCGCGTCGATATGGCCCGTGACGACGTGGCCGCCGAGTTCGTCGCCTTGGCGCAGCGCGCGTTCCAGGTTGATCCTCGTGCCGGCCAGCCAGTCGCCGACGGTGGTGCGTGCCAGCGTCTCGCCGGTCGCATCGACCGTGAAGGCGGTGCGGCCGTCATTGTGCCTGCGCACCTCGGTGACCGTCAGGCACGGCCCGCCACAGGCGATCGAGGCGCCGAGGTCGATGGTCTCGGCGTCATAGCGGCAGGCGATCGCGAAGCGCGTGACGCCCTCGTGCTCGTGCCGCGAGATGACCTCGCCGATATCGGTGACGATCCCTGTAAACATCGCTCGTCCAACAGTGTGAGTCAGTGCGCCCGTAGGTAGGACGACATCGTGTCATCGCCAAGGGTGCGGGCATCGACGCGCCTGTATGCCCCGCCGGAGCGGATCGCGGCAAGGGCCGATCCCGCAGGCGTGCCATGCGATCCGATCTCGACCGCGCCCTCGAATATCACCGCCTCGTCGATCAGGCCCGCCCCGGCCAGGCTGGCGGCGACGGTGGCCCCGCCCTCCACCAGCACGCGGGTGATGCCCTGCTCCGCCAGCGCCTGCAGCGCGGCGCGGATATCGCCGCCGCCGGCCAGGACGGTCGCGCCGGCGCTCTCGAGGTCTGCCCTGCGGCTGGCGTCCGCTGTTCCGCCGATCACCCAGACCGGCGCGATATCCGCATTTCCCAGCATCTTCGCCGTATTCGGCAATCTCAGGCGGCGGTCGAGAACGACCCGCACGGGCGACCGGTCGGCCATGCCCGGCAGCCGGCAGGTCAGGTCGGGATCGTCGGCCAGCGCCGTGCCGATGCCGACGAGGATCGCGTCGTTCGTCGCGCGCAGCATGTGGGAGACGGCCCGCGCAGGCGCCTGCGTGATCGCGACCGGGGCACCGCCCGGCCCGGCGATCATGCCGTCGCGGCTGACGGCGAGCTTCAGCGTCACCCAGGGTCGCCCCTCGCGGACGCGCATGATGTGACCGCAATTGGCGGCAAGCGCCGCCTCCGCCCCGACCCCGTCGAGCACCTCGATGCCGGCGTCTCGCAGCATCGCGTGGCCGCGCCCGGCGACCCGGGCGTCGGGATCCTCGACCGCCGACACGACGCGGGCGACGCCCGCCTCGATCAGGGCCCTGGAACAGGGCGGCGTGCGGCCGTAATGCGAGCAGGGTTCGAGCGAGACGTAGCAGGTGGCGCCGCGGGCGGCCTCACCGGCCTCGGTCAACGCGACCACCTCGGCATGAGGCCGGCCGCCGATGCGGGTCCAGCCGCGCCCGACGATCACCGGACCGTCCGGCTCGTGGCGCACGATCAGCGCCCCGACGGCGGGATTGGGCCATGTGCGCCCCAGATCGCGTCCGCCGAGACGGATCGCGGCGGCCATGAGCCGCCTGTCGAGATCGGTGGGGTCGGCCGGGCCTGACATCGGGCGGGCGGCCGCGGCTCAGGCCGCGGGATCGTCGTCGAGGCTGTCGCCGGGCACCGACAGGGCGTCAAGAAACTCTTCGAAATCCTTGGCTTCGCGGAAGTTTCTGTAGACGGAGGCGAACCGGACATAAGCCACGTCGTCGAGCGTGCGCAGGCCCTCCATGACGAGCTTGCCGATGGTATCGGAGCTCACCTCGCTCTCGCCCATGCTTTCCAGCCGGCGGACGATACCGCTGATCAGGCGCTCGACCCGCTCCTCCTCGACCGGCCGCTTGCGCAGCGCGACCTGGACGGAGCGGGCCAGCTTGTCGCGGTCGAACGGCACGCGCCGGCCCGACTTCTTGAGCACGGTCAGCTCGCGCAGCTGGATGCGCTCGAACGTGGTGAAACGGCCGCCGCAATCGGGACAGACCCGCCGGCGGCGGATAGCGGCGCTATCCTCCGTCGGCCGGGAATCCTTCACCTGCGTCGCCAGGCTACCGCAATAGGGACACCGCATCGCGGCCCTCCGCCTTCCGTCTGTCCGCCGTCAGCCCTGATAGATCGGGAACCGGCGGCACAGGTCGATGGCACGCTCGCGAACCGCCGTCTCGACGGCCGCGTTGCCGTCCTCGGCGTTCGCCTGTCGCAGACCTTCCATCACCTCGACGATCATGGCACCGATTTCCTGGAATTCGGAGACCCCGAACCCGCGCGTCGTGCCGGCCGGGCTGCCGAGCCGGATGCCCGACGTGATCGCCGGCTTCTCGGGATCGAAGGGAATACCGTTCTTGTTGCAGGTGATGTGGGCACGGCCGAGCGATTCCTCGGCGACCTTGCCGGTCAGGTTCTTCGGGCGAAGATCGACCAGCATCACATGCGTATCGGTGCCGCCCGACACGATGTCCAGGCCGGCGCTCTTCAGCGTCTCGGCCAGCGCCTTGGCGTTCTCGACGACCTGCCTGGCGTAGATCTTGAAATCGGGCTTCAGCGCCTCGTTGAAGGCGACCGCCTTGGCGGCGATGACATGCATCAGCGGGCCGCCCTGCAGGCCAGGAAACACCGCCGAATTGACCTTCTTGGCGATGTCGGGATCGTTGGTGAGCACCATGCCGCCGCGCGGGCCGCGCAGGGTCTTGTGGGTCGTGGTGGTGACGACATGGGCGTGCGGGAACGGGCTGGGATGCACGCCGGCGGCGACGAGGCCGGCGAAATGCGCCATGTCGACCATGAGCCAGGCGCCGACGGAATCGGCGATCTCGCGGAATTTGGCGAAGTCGATGATGCGCGGATAGGCCGACCCGCCCGCGATGATGATCTTCGGCTTGTGCTCTTCGGCAAGCCGGGCGACCTCGTCCATGTCGATCTGGTGGGTCTCGCGGTCGACGGTGTAGTGGACCGCATTGAACCACTTGCCCGACACGTTGACCGGCGAGCCGTGGGTGAGATGGCCGCCCGCGGCGAGGCTGAGGCCGAGAATCGTCTCGCCGGGCTTCGACAGCGCCATGAACACGGCCTGGTTGGCCTGAGACCCGGAATGCGGCTGGACGTTCGCGAACTCGCAGCCGAACAGCTTCCTGGCGCGGTCGATCGCGAGGGTCTCGGCGACGTCGACATACTGGCAGCCGCCATAATAGCGCCGGCCGGGATAGCCCTCTGCATACTTGTTGGTCAGCACGGAGCCCTGCGCTTCCAGAACGGCGCGCGAGACGATGTTCTCCGAGGCGATCAGTTCGATTTCGTCGCGCTGGCGGCCGAGTTCGCCGTTGATCGCCTCCATCAGTTCGGGATCGGTCGAACCGACGCCGGCGCTGAAGAAAGCGCTGCTGGCGGACGGACGATCGGACGGATTGGTCACCGACATGGTCATGATTCCCGGTTCTAGAGGGCTATAAAGATCGAATGCCGGCCGCGTGCGGCGGCCGGCTGGCGCCATGCGAATAGCATAGCTTGGCGGGGCTGGCCAATCGTGGCTGCGTCATCCACCGGTCGTCGCAACGACGTCAAGTCAGGCGTAGCGGCCGCCCGCGGGCTTTTCCCCGGCATGGCCGTCCCGGAGCGCTTCGAGGCGGTTCATCAGCTTGCGGACGGCGAGCTGGCCCAGTTCGTCGCGGACGACATTGGCGGGGCCGAAGACGACGACCTCGACACCGGTGGCGGCGTCTATGGCGGCGGCGCGCAACTGGCCGCCGACGCTGGTGTATTCGAGATAGATTTCACCGCGTCCGGGCGTGAGTGTGCCGCGCCCGGCGCCGCCGCGTGCGGTGCCGCGGCGGCCGGCCATCAGATATCCGAGGCGAGCGGAGTGCCGAGGCCGTCCCGGTTGTAGATGTCGGGACGGAAATGCACGACGCCGTCGCTGGTGGCCCAGGCGGTGATATAGGCGAAGTAGATCGGAGTCTTCTTCTTCAGGCTGACGTCGACCCGCTCGCCGGAGCGCACGACCGCGTCGATCTTGGTCCGCGACCAGTCGCCGTTGGGCTGGAGCAGCCAGTCGACAAGCTGGCGGACGTTCTGGACGCGCACGCAGCCCGAGGAATGGAATCGGGCGTTGGTGCCGAACAGCGTCTGCTGCGGCGTATCGTGCAGGTAGACGGCGTGCTCGTTGGGGAAATTGATGCGGATCGAGCCCAGCGAGTTCTGGTCGCCCGGATCCTGCTTGAGCATGTAATCGACCGCCTCATCGGTGCTCCAGTCCACCTGCGCGGGATCGATCTCCTGCCCCTTGCCGTCGAGGATGCGGATCTTGTAGCGCGTCAGATAGGTGGGATCCTCCCGCATCTTCGGGATGATGTCCTTGCGGATGATGCTCTTGGGCACCGTCCAGTAGGGATTGAAGCTGACGTACAGAACCTTCTTGGCGAGCACCGGCGACTCGCGATCCGAACGGCCCACCACGGCGGTGTGGCGGGACGCGACGACGCCGTTCTCGACCGCTTCCACTTCGGCGGCCGGGATATTGACCATCACGTAGCGGTCGCCGAGATCGGCGGACATCGAGTTCACCCGCACGAGATTGGTGCGAAGCTGGTTGATACGGACCTCGATCGGCACGTTGAGCTCGGCCAGCGTGGCGTCCTGAACCATGCCGTCGGGCAGCAGGCCGTGACGGGCCTGGAACCGGCGGACGGCGGCCTCGACGTACGTGTCGAAGGTGTTTGAAATGCCCGCCGACGCGTTGAGATCGCCGGAGGCGATCAGACGCTCGCGCAGCGAGGCGACGTTCTTGTGAGACAGGCCGACGCGCAGCACCTGCCCGCCCGGCACCGTGTTCCAGCCGCCGCGCGCCTGGATCGCCAGGTAGGTATCGATGGCGCGCTGGATGTTCTGGACCGTCTCGGCGCTCAGCGTCGGCTGGCGGGAATCGAACGTGAAACTCAGGGTATCCGAGGACGGATCGAAGCGGTCGCTCCAGTTGGCGCCGCGTGAATCGAACGCCGGCAGCGAGGGATCGGCATCCCGGGCCGCGGCAAGCTGCACTGACTCGGAGGGCTGGCGCACCAGGGACCCCAGCCAGGATCCCGCCCCGCGGCCTTCGGCGGACGCCGAAAGAGGTGCCGCAGCAACGGTTCCGGCCACGGCCAGAACCACCAAACGTTCAAATATTGTCATCGCCATCCGCACCCGCGCCTTGGAAAGGGTTACCGGGCCCCCGGTTCGCATCCTCAAAACAGCGGCGCACATGCGCGCATCGCGAACCCGTTAGTATCCGGTCTGTACCACCTGTCAGGTTAACGAACAACAACCCTTTCGGGCGTGAATATGGCAAGCACGCCATGGTGTTCCCGATGCAACAGCACGTCGGCCCTGCCGAAGTCGGCAATATGGCGGGTTTTCCGGGCCGAAACGACGAAAGCTCCGGGTATGCCCGGAGCTTTCGAAGGTCTCGCCCCCCGGCTGACCCTCAGAGACGGTACAGGATCTGATCGGTCCAGAACCGCTCCAGCTTGTGCAGCGACCGGTTGAGTCGGTCGAAATCGTCCGCGCCCAGTCCGCCGACCTTCTCGATCGACTTCAGGTGACGCTCGTAGAGCTTCGCGATGATCTGATGCACCTCGTGACCCTTGTCGGTCAGGCTGATGCGCACCGACCGGCGGTCCACCGTCGAGCGCTGATGGTGGACGTAGCCGCCCTCGACCAGCTTCTTCAGATTGTAGGACACGTTCGATCCCAGATAGTAACCGCGGGTGCGCAGTTCGCCCGCCGTCAGTTCGGAATCGCCGATGTTGAACAGCAACAGCGCCTGGACGCTGTTGACGTCGGCCCGTCCCTCGCGGTCGAACTCGTCCTTGATCACATCGAGAAGCCGGCGGTGGAGACGCTCCACAAGGGTAAGCGCCTCAAGATACCGCGGCTTCAGCTCTTCTTCTTCGACGGACTGAGTATCCGCCAGCGCCTGCTTGGCGACTGCTACGCTCATCTGACTGCCTCACTGTTCGTCTAATGTGGTGTGTTCCCCACTTGACGGACACCCTAAACGCGGCAGCCTAAGATCGACTTAAAAGTCACGCTTAATTTTCTTGAAAATTGAAATTTTCGAACGGTTTACCCTTTACCTCTCAGGAACCTTATGATCCCAGAGAAATCAACGGCACCGTGCCCCTCGCCGGAAAACAGACTGTAAATCTGTGCCGCTTCGGCACCGAGCGGCGTGACGGCGCCCGATGAATTTGCGGCGTCCTGGGCGAGTTTCAGGTCCTTCAGCATCATGTCGGCGGTGAAGCCGGCCTGGTAGTCGCGGTTCGCCGGCGAGGTCGGAACCGGGCCGGGAACCGGGCAATAGGTGGTCAGCGACCAGCACTGGCCCGACGCCGTCGAGGAGATGTCGAACAGCTTCTGGTGGTCGAGGCCGAGCTTCTCGGCCAGCACGAACGCCTCCGAGACGCCGATCATCGAGATGCCGAGGATCATGTTGTTGCAGATCTTGGCGGCCTGGCCGTTGCCGGCACCGCCGGCGTGGACGATCGTCTTGCCCATGATGTCGAGATAGGGCTTCGCCGCCGCGAAGGCCTGGTCGGGGCCGCCGACCATGAAGGTGAGCGTGCCGCCCTGGGCGCCGCCGACGCCGCCGGAGACCGGCGCGTCGACCATCGCCATGCCGGCCGCTTCGGCGGCAGCCGCCACCTTGCGGGCGGTGGCGACGTCGATGGTAGAGGAATCGATGAACAGCGTGCCCGCCTTCGCCGCGGCGATCAGGCCACCCTCGCCCGATTGGCCCTCGCCCAGATAGACGCCTTCGACATGGCGGCCGGCGGGCAGCATGGTGACGACGACCTCGGCGCCGTCAATCGCCTCGACGGCCGAGCCGCAGGCGGTGCCGCCGGCTTCGGCGAGCCGGGCCTTGGCGTCGTCCGACAGGTCGAAGCCGCGCACCGTGTGGCCGGCCTTGGCGAGGTTCGCCGCCATGGGGCCGCCCATGTTGCCCAGTCCGATGAATCCGATCGTTGCCATTTGAACCCTCCCGTTTCGTGCGTTGCAGCCGCGCCTACTCTTCCGGCAGGCGCAGGATTTCTCCGGTGTTGTCCGGCGTGCCCGTCCACCAGGCGAGGCCGACATAGGCGAGGATCGTCACGAGGTGGAACAGGACGATCATCCAGGCCGAGCCGAACAGGTCGGTAAAGCCGATATGCATGACGAGTTCGGCCACCGCCGAAAACAGCCAGGCGGCCACGCCCCAGGTCGCGCCGCACCACAGGCCGACGGAGGCGACGACCTGCAACAGCGCGAAGTAGACGGTCGCGACCTGCATGTGGACCGGCATCGTCTCGAAGCCCGGGCCCAGCACGCCGATGATCCTGGCCCAGTGCATCAGGCCGTTGACGAAGTAGAACAGCGCCAGCGAGCGCAGGTACCAGAGCAGGATCGTCGGGGCGAGCGGCGCCGCCTTGGCGAACTGGAGGGCCATCTAGCGGGTATCCAGTCCGCTCAGGTCGAGTTCGTCGTCGCCGAGCGGCGCGAAATAGGCGTCGATGTCCGCGTCGCTGACGCCGGCCAGACTGTCCGGCTGCCATTTCGGGGCATTGTCCTTGTCGATGATGACCGCGCGCACGCCCTCGAAGAAGTCGTGTCCCTCGAAGACGCGCCGGACGACACGGGCCTCGATGCGCATGCACGCCTCGAAGTCGGCCTCGGCGCCGAGCTGCATCTGGCGCAGCGCGATCTTCAGGCTGGTCGGCGACTTCTTGCGGATCGTCGCGGCCGCCTTCGCCGCCCACTCGCGGTCGAAGTCGGACTCCGCATCCAGCCGCTCGAGGATCTCCTCGACGCTGCCGGCGGAGAAGCAGCGGTCGATCACCGTCTGCAGGCCGGGCAGCGTCTCGCCGGTCGGCTCTTCGGAAAACGAGTCAAGCGTCGCGCGCACATTGCTGTTTTCGCAGAGCGCTTCGGTAAGCGCCTCGAATTTCTCCGAGGCCACAGCGTGCGTCGCGATGCCGGCCCACACGGCATCCGCCTGCCCCAGCCGCGCGCCGCTGAGCGCCATCCAGGTACCGATATGGCCGGGCAGCCGCGGCATGAAATAGGTGCCGCCGACATCGGGAAAGAAACCGATGCCGGTTTCCGGCATGGCGAACATCATCTTCGATCCCGCGACCCGGTGGCTGCCGTGAACGGAGACGCCGACGCCGCCGCCCATGTCGATGCCGTCGATCAGCGCCACATAGGGCTTCGGATAGGCCTTGATATAGGCGTTGAGGCGGTATTCCTCGGCATAGAACGTCTGGGCTATCGGATCGTTCGCCTTACCCCAGTCGTGCAGCTTGCGGATGTCGCCGCCGGCGCAGAAGGCCTTCTCGCCGGCGCCGCGCACCAGCACATGGGCGACGTCGGGATCGTTCGCCCAGTCGATCAGCTGCGGGTGCATGGCGCGCACCATCTCCAGCGTCAGCGCGTTCAGCGCCTTCGGCCGGTTCAGCGTGACGATGCCGGCGCAGCCGCGCTTTTCGAACAGGACTTCGGGTTCGTCGGTCATTCAGTCAGTCCCACTGGTAATACCCTAGCGATCGTCATCCCGGAAATCGCGCACGCGATTATCCGGGATCGGAGAGCCACCCATGGCCCGAGACCGTCCCGATCCGGGGCTCCCCGATCCCGGCTCTGCGCACCTGTGGTGCTTCGGCCGGGATGACGACGGAACGGACGGGGTGAAAGGGAAGCCAACTTCACCGTCCGAAAATCTCCCGGGCCACGATGAGGCGCATGATCTCGTTGGTTCCTTCCAGGATCTGATGGACCCGAAGATCGCGGACGATCTTCTCGATCCCGTATTCCGACAGGTAGCCGTAGCCGCCGTGAAGCTGCAAGGCCTCGTTGGCGACATTGAAGCCGATATCGGTGACGAACCGCTTGGCCATGGCACAGAGCTTCGTGGCATCAGGCGCCTTGTCGTCGAGCGCGCTGGCCGCCCGCCACAGGAAGGTGCGCGCCGCCTCCAGCTCGATCGCCATGTCGGCGACGCGGAACTGCAGCGCCTGAAAACGGCTCAGCCGCTCTCCAAAGGCTTCGCGGTCCTGCATATAGGCCACCGCCTTGTCGAGCGCCGCCTGGGCGCCGCCGAGCGAACAGGCGGCGATGTTGAGGCGCCCGCCGTCGAGGCCGGCCATGGCGATCTTGAAGCCGTCGCCCTCCTCGCTAAGCCGGTTGGCCACCGGCACGCGCGCATTCTCGAAGATCACCGCGCGGGTCGGCTGGGTGTTCCAGCCCATCTTCATCTCGTTGGCGCCGAAGCTGATACCGGGGGTGTCCCTGGGGATCACCAGCGTCGAGATGCCCTTCGGCCCGTCGCCGCCGGTGCGCACCATCGTCACGTAGACGTCGGTCTCGCCGCCGCCCGAGATGAACTGCTTCTGGCCGTTCAGAACGTAATGATCGCCGTCGCGCTCGGCTTTCGTCCTCAACGCCGCGGCGTCGGACCCCGCGTTCGGCTCGGTCAGGCAGTAGCTCGCCAGCAGGTCCATGGAGCACAGGCCCGGCAGCCACCTCTGCCGCTGCTCCTCGTTGCCGAACCGGTCGATCATCCACGCCGACATGTTGTGGATCGAAATGTAGGAGGCGGTCGACGGACAGGCGGTCGACAGCGCCTCGAAGATCAGCGCGGCATCGAGCCGCGACAGGGCCGAACCGCCGACATCGTCGCGGACATAGACGCCGCCCATGCCGAGCGCCGCGGCGGCCCGCAGCGCGTCGACGGGGAAGTACTTTGTCTGGTCCCACTCGTTGGCGTGCGGGGCAATCTCGGCGGCGGCGAAATCGCGCGCCATGTCCCGGATCGCCGCCTGTTCCTCGCTCAGAGAGAAGTCCATGGCCGTTTCCGTTTCTTCCCTGTCTGTCGTTTCTTACGTTATCCCGGCCATCCGCGGCTTGTTGCGCCGGACGGCTGTTCGTGGATACCCGGGACAAGCCCGGGCATGACACCGAGGTATTTCGAGCGGCTGTCGGACCACCGTACCGTCGCATCGACGACCGCCGCGATCCATCCTCTCCGCCTTCGTCTTTCCCCGTCATGGCCGGGCCTGTCCCGGCCATCCACGGTCATTTATGTCACGCGGTTGCCAACCGCGTCCGTCGCGTCGTGCCGCGACCCCCCTCTCCATCTCTCCCCCGCAAGGGGGGAGAGAGGAGTTTGTCGATCGGCTCGCGTCCCCCTCCCCCCTTGCGGGGGAGGGTTGGGGAGAGGGGTTGCGCGCGTCAGCGCGCAGAAAAAGACCGGCGAGGGCCCCGCGCCTCACCGCATCGTTGGCCCTACCGCATCGTCGGAATGACGAACTCCGCGCCGTCCTTGATGCCAGAGGGCCAACGCGACGTGACGGTCTTGGTCTTGGTGTAGAACCGCACCGAGTCCGGGCCGTGCTGGTTCAGATCGCCGAAGCCCGAGCGCTTCCAGCCGCCGAAGGTGTAGTAGGCAAGCGGCACCGGGATCGGCACGTTGACGCCGACCATGCCGACATTGACGTTCTTGGCGAAGTCGCGCGCCGCGTCGCCGTCGCGGGTATAGATCGCGACGCCATTGCCGTACTCGTGCGTCGAGGGCAGCGCGGCGGCCTCGGCGTAGTCCTTGGCGCGGACGACGGACAGGACCGGCCCGAAGATCTCTTCCTTGTAGATCGTCATGTCCGGCGTCACCTGGTCGAACAGGCAGCCGCCCATGAAGAAGCCGTCCTCGTAGCCCTGCATGGTGAAGCCGCGGCCGTCGACGGCGAGCTTCGCGCCTTCCTTGACGCCGAGATCGACGTAGCCCTTCACGCGTTCGAGCGCCTGCTTCGTCACCAGCGGGCCGTAATCGGCATCGGCATCCGACGACAGGCCGATCTTCAGGCTCTCGACGCGCGGGATCAGCTTGTCCATCAGCGCGTCGGCGGTCTGCTCGCCGACGGGAACGGCGACCGAGATCGCCATGCAGCGCTCGCCGGCCGAGCCGTAGCCCGCCCCGATCAGCGCGTCGACGGCCTGGTCCATGTCGGCGTCGGGCATGATGATCATGTGGTTCTTGGCGCCGCCGAAGCACTGCACGCGCTTACCGTGCGCGGTGCCGGTGGAATAGATGTACTCGGCGATCGACGAGGAGCCGACGAAGCCGACGGCCATGACGCGCGGATCGGTGAGGATCGTGTCGACGGCCTCCTTGTCGCCGTTGACGACATTGAAGACACCTTCCGGGAGGCCGGCTTCGACGAACAGTTCGGCGATGCGCATCGGCACTGACGGGTCACGCTCCGACGGCTTCAACACGAATGAATTGCCGCAGGCGATCGCCGGGGCGCACTTCCACAGCGGGATCATGGCCGGGAAGTTGAACGGCGTGATTCCGGCGGTGACGCCGAGCGGCTGGCGCATCGAATACATGTCGATGCCGGGGCCGGCGCCCTCGGTGTACTCGCCCTTCAGAAGGTGCGGGATGCCGCAGGAGAACTCGACCACCTCGAGACCGCGCTGAATGTCGCCCTTGGCGTCGGGAACGGTCTTGCCGTGCTCCGACGACAGCAGTTCGGCGAGGCTCTCCATCTCGGCCTGGGCGAGCTGCAGGAACTTGAACAGCACGCGCGCCCGCTTCTGCGGGTTCGTCGCGGCCCATTCCTCCTGCGCGGCGGCGGCGTTGTCGATGATCTTCTCGACTTCCGCCTTGGACGCCAGCGCCACCTTGGCCTGCACCTCGCCGGTGTTGGGATCGAATACGTCGCCGAAGCGGCCCGACGTGCCGTCGACGGTCCTGCCGCCGGAAAAATGGCCGATAGTCCTCATGGTCGTCTCCTGGGTAGTGGTGTTTGGCTGCACCATATCTGATTAAATCATCACGGCCACCGGGTTGTTTGCCCAGCGGTTGTGCGGTTATGTCCATATCCATGTCGCTGGACTGGAACGATCTGCAGTACTTCCTCTCGGTCGCGCGGACCGGACGCCTGACGGAGGCGGCGCGCCGGCTCGGCACCGATCATGCGACGGTGAGCCGCCGGGTAAAGGCGCTTGAGACCGCGCTGGCGGCGCGGCTGTTCGAACGCTCGCCGCGCGGCTATGCGCTGACGGAAGCCGGGGAGCGGCTGCTCGTCCATGCCGAACGGATGGAAAGCTCGGCGGCGCGAATGCAAAGCGAGATCGCCGGCGAGAACATGGCGCTGGGCGGCGCGGTGCGCCTCGGCGCGCCGGACGGCTTCGGCTCCTACTTTCTGGCGCCGCGCATCGGGACGCTGACCCGGCAGTATCCCGGTCTCGACCTGCAGATCGTCGCCATGCCGCGCGTCTTCAGCCTGTCGAAGCGCGAGGCGGACATCGCCATCGGCTTCCATCGCCCCACCGAGGGACGTCTGGTGTCGCGGAAACTGACCGACTACCGGCTGCACCTGTACGCGTCCCGTTCCTATCTGGCGTGTCACGATCCGATCGAGAGCCGGGACGATCTCGCCGGTCATCTGGTGATCGGCTACATCCCGGATCTGATCTTCGCGCCCGAGCTCGACTATCTGCCCCAGGTCTCGCCTCAGATCAAACCCCGGCTGACGAGCACCAACCTGATCGCGCAGATGCGCGCCACGGCGGCCGGGACCGGGCTGTGCGTGCTGCCCGATTTCATGGCTGTGGAAAACGCCGACCTCCGGCCCGTCCTGCCCAACCAGATCGACATCGTCCGCACCTTCTGGCTCGTCCTGCACGCCGACCTGCGCGACACCGCCCGTGTCCGCGCCGTCGCCGATTTCATCGCCGCGGAAACCGAGGCGGCCAAGGCGCTGTTCCTGCCGGAGACGGTGCCGGGGGCGGTGCCGACGGTGCGCCCGGACCCGGCGTGACACCCCGCCGAAGGCGCCTTTCGACCTCAGCGCGAGGCGCCCGGCCGCACTGGACCCCGGATCACGTCCGGGGCACACGGCTGTGCATGGAGAACGGACGAGGCCCCACAACGGGCGCCCGTGTCCCGGACGCCGGACGCGCCAGCGGACGGTGCGCCGGGATCCAGCGTGACGATCCGCCGAAGGCGCCTTTCGACCTCAGCGCGAGGCGCCCGGCCGCACTGGGCCCCGGATCACGTCCGGGGCACACGGCTGTGCATGGAGAACGGACGAGGCCCCACAACGGGCGCCCGTGTCCCGGACGCCGGACGTGCCAGCGGACGGCGCGCCGGGATCCAGCGTGACGATCCGCCGAAGGCGCCTTTCTACCGCAGTGCAAGGCGCCCGGCCGCGCTGGGCCCCGGATCACGTCCGGGGCATACGGCTGTGCGTGGCGCACGGCCGAGGCCCCACAACGGGCGCCCGTGTCCCGGACGCCGGACGCGCCAGCGGACGGCGCGCCGGGATCCAGCGTGACGCCCCGCCGAAGGCGCCTTTCGACCTTAGCGCGAGGCGCCCGCCCGGGTCGATCCATCTCTCGGTCTCCCGGCTTCCTCCCCCGCCATGCCCGTGCCGCATGGCTGCCACGTCGCGGCGTGCCGCCCACTTTGAGCGAAGGCAACGCGCGTGATAGGGATTGCAGACTAGACTCGTTCCAATTCCGCCTTCGGAGACGAACCATGGCCAAGCGCGAGGACACGCTCACCGGGATGTCCGGCGACACGGGGGGCGGCGCGCGCTACGCGACGGAGAGCCGGCAGAGCGTCCGGGCGATCCGCCCGCGCCGCAATCGCCGCTCGGACTGGGCGCGCCGGCTGGTGCGCGAAAGCGTGCTGTCGACGAACGACCTGATCTGGCCGCTGTTTGTCGCCGCCGGATCGGGCGTGCGCGAACCCGTCGCCTCGATGCCCGGCGTCGTGCGCTATTCCGTCGACGAGGCCGTGAAGGCGGTGAAGGAGGCGGCCGGCCTCGGCATTCCCGCCGTGGCGCTGTTCCCCTATACCGACCCGGCGCTGCGCGACGAGCGCGGCTCGGAGGCGCTGAATTCCGGCAATCTGGTCTGCCAGGCCTGCCGGGCGGTGAAGGACGCGGTGCCGGAGATCGGCATTGTCACCGACGTGGCGCTCGACCCCTACACCAGCCATGGTCATGACGGGCTTCTGGAGAACGGCCGCATCCTCAACGACGAGACGGTGGAGGTCCTGACGCAGCAGGCGCTCGTCCAGGCGCAGGCCGGCTGCGACGTCATCGCGCCGTCCGACATGATGGATGGCCGGGTCGGCGCGATCCGCGACGCGCTGGAGGCCGAAGGCATGGTCGACACGCAGATCATGGCCTACACGGCGAAATACGCGTCGGCCTTCTACGGGCCGTTCCGCGACGCGGTCGGCTCGTCGGCGACGCTGTCGGGCGACAAGCGCACCTACCAGATGGATTATGCCAACACCGACGAGGCGATCAGGGAGGCCGAACTCGATCTCGCCGAGGGCGCCGACATGATCATGGTCAAGCCGGGCATGCCCTATCTCGACATCATCCGGCGGCTGAAGGACACGTTCGGCGCGCCGACCTTCGCCTATCAGGTGTCCGGCGAATACGCGATGCTGTGCGCCGCCTTCGAGAACGGCTGGCTCGACCGCGACCGCTGCGTTCTCGAGGCGTTGACCGCCTTCAAACGCGCCGGCGCCGACGGTGTGCTGACCTATTTCGCGCTGGAAGCGGCCAAGGCGATCAACGACGCCTGAGGGGGTTGGAATTCAACACCATCCTTCGAGACGGCCGCGCCGCGGCCTCCTCAGGATGAGGTCTTTCGGGTAGCGGGCGTTTTCTTTCAGCAGACCTCATGGTGAGGAGCGCCCGGACCGGGGTCACCGGCCCGGGCGCGTCTCGAACCATGGCCGCAGCCTCCCTCACCGATACCGTTCCGCCCGCCTGTACGACCCTGGCCCGATGCCGAAGGCCGCCGAATAGCGGCGCGTGAAGGAGGCGAGCGAGGCGTAGCCGCAGCGGAACGCGATCTCGTCGATGGCCAGATCGGTCTCCCGCAGCATCAGCCGCGCCTTCATCAGCCGCCACGAGGTCAGATAGGCGTTCGGCGGAACCCCGACGACCTCTGTGAAGCGGCTGGCGAAGCGCGCCCGCGACATGCCCGCCGCCTCGGCCAGCGCGGCGATCGTCCAGGACTGCTCCGGATGCCTGTGGATCGCCAGCAGCGCCCTCGACAGGTGCGGATCCGACAGCGCGGCCATGTAGCCGATGCCCTCCTCCGCCGCGGCGGGGGTCAGGTGGCGCACGGTCTGGATGAACAGGATCTCGAGCAGGCGGCTGAGCACCCCGTTGCGGCCCTGGCCGGCGAGATCGGTTTCGAGTTCCAGAAGCCGGAGCGAAGCGACAATCCAGGGCTGCGAACCGATATCGGAGGCCCGTAGAACGATAAGCTCCGAGAGGTGCGACACGACGGGATGTTCGACCGCCTCGTCGAAGCGGCAGAAGCCGCACAGAAGCTCCACCCGGCCCGCGCCGTCCCCGACCCGCAGGACGCCGTCCTCGCCGAGCGCGCCCGACGCGATCACCTCGGCGAGGGGGACCGGATCGCGGCCCTCCCGGTCGGCGAGCACATGCGTCGCGCCGTTCGGAACGATCACCATATCCCCTTGGGAAACAGCGACATAGCGGCTTTTCTTCTGAACGCCGACGAGGCAGGCCCCGCGGCGGACATAGTGGAAGCGGATCAGCCGGTTCTCCGGCGGAACGGCGACCGCGAAGGCGCCCGACAGGTCGGCGCGGAAGGTGATGTCGCTCGTCAGGCGCAGGGTCGAGAAGACCTCGCTGACCACATCTGTCTTGTCCAAATGAATCCCCCGATGAGACGATCTGCAAAATCTTGGGTATCGACGATCAAATACACCGGGCCACGGTCCCGTCAAAGTGCCGCGTCGAACCAGGAGGTGATCATGGATCCCGAACTGCTTGTCGCCCTTGCGGGCTTTGCCTTCGTGATGTCGATTTCGCCGGGGCCCGGGAATTTCATTCTGCTGGCTTCCGGCGTCAATTTCGGCTTCCTGCGCTCCGTCCCGATCGTCTTGGGGATCAGTTTCGGCTTTTTATCGATGGTTCTGGCAATCGGCCTGGGGCTCGGGCCGCTGATACAGGCGTACCCGGCCATCTCGATCGTCCTGAAAGTGCTCTGCGCCGTCTATGTTCTCTGGCTCGCGGTGAAGATCGCGCGGTCCTCCCCGGCGGCGAACGCTGCGGACGACAGGCCGGACCGGCCGATCTCCTTCGTTCAGGCGAGCCTGTTCCAACTCGTGAATCCGAAGGCCTGGGCGGTCGCGCTGATCGTCACGGTCTCCTACACGACCCCGGCCGATTACGTCGCGAGCCTGATCGCGATGATCGCCGTCTTCGCGGTCGTCAACCTGCCGACGATCAGCCTGTGGGCGCTGTTCGGCGTCGGCCTGCGGCGGCTTCTGAGCGATCCCGCCAAGGTGCGAATCGTCAATGTCGTCATGGCGTTGCTGCTTGTCGCCTCGATGGCGCCGGTGGTGCTCGACGTGCCGCTGTTCGGGTAAGCCTGACCGGCAGAACATGCGGGCTATGCCTCCGGCCTGCTGGACGCGTGCACCGTCCGGCAGTACCACCGTGCCATGACATCCGACCTGCCCATCTCGCTGCAGGACGTCCAGGCTGCGGCGGACACGATCCGCGGCCACGTCCTGCGCACGCCGCTCGTTCCTGCCCCGCGCCTGTCGTCGATGACCGGCGCCGAGGTTTTCGTGAAGTACGAGAACCTGCAGATGACCAACGCGTTCAAGGAACGCGGGGCGCTCAACAGGCTCGCCGCGCTTACCGCAGACCAACGCGAGCGCGGGGTGGTGGCGCTTTCGGCCGGCAATCACGCCCAGGCCCTCGCCTGTCACGCCCGCCGGCTCGGGATTCCCGCGACCATCGTCATGCCGCGCACCACGCCTTTCACCAAGGTAGCGGCGACGGAAGGCTTCGGCGGCAAGGTCGTTCTCGAAGGCGAAACGGTCGGCGAATGCCAGGCAGCGGTCGACCGGCTTGTCGAAACGGAGAATCTGACCCTCGTTCATCCCTACGACGATCCGCTGGTCATGGCCGGCCAGGGAACGATTGCCCTGGAAATGCTGGAAGACCAGCCCGACCTCGACTGCCTGATCGTTCCGGTCGGCGGCGGCGGGCTGATTTCCGGCGTATCCGTCGCAGCCCGCACAACACACCCCGACATCGAGATCATCGGCGTCCAGACCGAGCATTTCGCCTCGATGGCGGCCGCACTGGCCGGCAAGGACGCGACCTGCGGCGGCGATACGCTCGCCGAGGGCATCGCGGTGAAGGCTGTCTCGCAAACAGCGGTATCCGTGCTGAAAACGCTCGGGATCGACGTGGTGGTGGTCGACGAAGGCGCCATCGAACGGGCGATCTACGCCTATTTGATGCGCCTGAAGACCCTCGCCGAAGGCGCCGGGGCTGCCGGGCTCGCGGCTCTGCTGTCGGACCCGGATCGTTTCCGCGGCCGGAAGGTCGGGCTCGTGCTTACCGGCGGCAACATCGATCCGCGGATCGTGTCTGCGATCACGGTGCGCGCGCTGGAGCGAGAGGACCGTATGGTGACCTTCCGCATCACCCTGCGCGACAGGCCCGGCGAACTGAGCCGGGTGGCGAACATCATCGGGCGTGCCGGGGCCAACATCCTCGAAGTCTCGCACCAGCGCCTGCTTCTCGATGTTCCGGTGTTGCGGGCAACGACCGATATCACGGTGGAGGCCCGGGACCACGCCCATGCCGAACAGATCCAGCGGACCCTCGATGCCGAAGGCATGACCGTGACGCGGCTCGATCCGCTGCACCGGAACGGCGCCTAGCGAGGTTTCGAACCGCAGACCCGAAATATCGCGGCAGACTGGCACCGGAACGCGCGTTATTTAACCGAAACGACAATTCGTTCCAAAAGGGTCCACACATACGCAACCGGCGGGGCTTGGATTGCCGGGCCAGCCTCGTCATTATGCGCGGCTCTGTGGGGCGCGCGGGGAGTCAGGGCGCGAATGGACGATTTCCACATGTGGGTAACGTTTGCGGTCATCCTGATCGCCGTCGTTGCTTACGTGAGCGAAAAGGTTCCGTTGGAGATCACGGCGGTCGGCGTCGTCGTCGCGTTTCTCCTGCTGTTCCAGCTCTTTCCCTATACCGCGCCGGACGGCACGCCGCTGATCGGCACCGAGGATCTGCTGGCAGGCTTCGCCAATCCGGCGTTGTTCACGGTGCTGGCGCTGCTGGTCATCGGACAGGGCCTGTTCCAGACCGGTGCGCTGGACGGATTCGCGCTGCGAGTCGGACAATGGGGCGGCGGGCGTACGTTGCCGACCATCGGTTTCGCGCTCGTCGCCACCGCCTGCCTGAGCGCGTTCATGAACAACACGCCTGTCGTCGTGTTGATGCTGCCTGTGATCGGCGCGCTTGCGATGCGCGCGCGCATGTCGCCCAGCAAGGTGATGATCCCGCTCAGCTTCGTCTCGATCCTCGGCGGCATGACGACGCTCATCGGGTCGTCCACGAACCTTCTGGTGGTCGGCGTCGCGCATAAACTCGGGCAGCCCGAGATCGGGTTCTTCGCTTTCGCGCCAATCGGCGTGCTGCTCGCCGTCGTGGGCGGGTTCTATGTGATCTTCCTGTTGCCGCGCATCCTTCCCGCCCGCGCGACCATGCGGCAGGAAGTCGGTGGCCAGGGCAAGCAGTTCATCGCCCAGATCACTGTCGGCTATGATCATCCGCTGGTCGGGGTCAGCGCGGTGGCGGGGATGTTCCCCGCACTGAAGGGCATGACGGTGGTCATGGTTCAGCGCGGCAATCACCCCCTCCTTCCCCCCTACGAGGACGTGACCCTGCAGCCGGGCGACGTGGTGGTGGTCGCGGCGACCCGTTCCGTCCTGACAGATGCCCTCAAGGGGACAAAAGCCCTGTTCACCTCGGAGGCGATCGACGCGCTCGATCCCATCGAGGACGAAGAGACCCCGCCTGCCGACGGACCGATCATGCTGGCGGAGGCGATCGTCGCACCGGGTTCGCGTCTGATCGGGCGGACCATCGAGCAATCGGCGCTCCGCTCGATGACGGGCTGCATCGTCCTCGGCATCCAGCGCCACAGCCGCATGATACGCAGGCTGATGAGCGACATTCGCCTCGAGGCCGGCGATGCCCTGCTGGTGACAGGTTCGCGCAACCAGGTGGAAGGCCTCCGGCTGTCGCGCGACGTTATCCTGCTCGAGTGGTCCGCCGCCGAGGTGCCGCTAACGGAGCGGGCCGGCCGGGCGCTTGCGATCTTCCTGACAGTCGTCGCGGTTTCCGCGTCCGGCGCGGTCCCCATCTCGATCGCCGCGATTTCCGGCGCCCTTGCGATGATCCCGGCCGGGTGTCTCAATGTCCGCCAGGCGTCGCGTGCCTTCGACCGGCGGATCTACCTGCTGATCGGGTCATCGCTGGCGATGGCCGCGCCGCTGGAAGTGACCGGCGGGGCGCGGTACATCGCCGAGGGGGTGGTCGGCCTGCTGCACGGCCAGCCACCGGCCTTCGTGCTGTCGGCGATGTTCCTGCTGATAGCCGTGATGACGAACTTCCTGTCGAACAACGCGACCGCGGTATTGTTCACCCCGATTGCGATCTCCACGGCCCAACAGATCGGGATCGACCCGTTCCCCTTCATCGTGACCGTCATTCTGGCAGCCAATTGCTCGTTCGCCACGCCGATCGGATACCAGACGAATCTTCTGGTCATGACGCCGGGACACTACCGCTTCGCCGACTTCCTGAAGGGCGGCGTGCCTCTCGTACTCTTGATATGGCTCGCTTACTCGATCGCGGCGCCGTGGTATTATGGTCTTTGAGAGGAGAGCCCGGGGAGTGGACGGGGGGCGGACATACGAGCCTTAGCGGATCGGAACATTGAGCGAGCTGGGACGAGACACTCCGCAATTCTATCTGACGGCACCGACGGCGTGCCCCTACCTCGCCGGCAAACACGAGCGTAAGGTATTCACGCATCTGGTCGGCGACAAAGCCTCGGCGCTGAACGACATTCTGACCCAGGGCGGCTTCCGGCGCAGCCAGAATATCGCCTACCGGCCGGCCTGCGAGGCCTGCAAGGCCTGTATTTCCGTGCGGGTGAAGGTCGACGAATTCCGCTACTCACGCACGTTCAAACGTCTGTGGCGCCGCAACCGCGACATGATCGGCGAGGAGATGCCTCCGCAGCCGTCCTCGGATCAGTATGCGCTGTTTCGGGATTATCTCGACGCGCGCCACGCCGAGGGCGGCATGGCCGAAATGTCGGTGCTCGACTACGCGATGATGGTCGAGGATACGCATGTCGAGACACGGGTGATCGAATATCGAACGCGCGGCCCCGACTCCACGCTGACCGGTCGGGGAACGGGACCTCTCATCGCCGTCGCGCTGACCGACGTGCTCTCCGACGGGCTGTCGATGGTCTATTCGTACTTCGACCCCGCGTACACGGACCGTAGCCTTGGTACGTTCATGATCCTCGATCACATCGAACGGGCACGCCGCGCGGGCCTGCCCTACGTCTATCTCGGCTACTGGGTGAAGGGCTCGTCGAAGATGGGCTACAAGATCCGCTTCCTGCCGCAGGAACACCTGACCGGTGCAGGCTGGACCCGCGTCGACAGCGAAGCCGACGCGGACACCTAGATCCCGAAGTCCTCTAGGCCGCGCTCAGCACTTCCGTGGTGGCCGCCGGCGTCAGGAGGACATTGTCGATCAACCGGGTCCGGCCGACATACGCCGCGACGCAAATTGCGACCGGCCGGTCGACGGTTCCAGACATCGTCGCCAGCGTCGCTGCGTCGACGATCTCGAGATACTGGACCGCATCCACGTCACCAAGGCGCGCACGCGCCAGCGCCAGCAGCCGGTCGGCCGATCGTTCGCCTTCGCAATAGGCGGCCCGGGCCGCGAACAGGCCCTGAGAAATGCACTTCGCACGCGCGCGGTCGCGGCGGTCGAGGTAGGCGTTGCGGCTGCTCATCGCCAGGCCGTCCGTTTCGCGCACCGTATCGACGCGGATCACATCGACACCCATGTCGAGATCGCGCGCCATCCGCTGGACCACCACACATTGCTGGAAGTCCTTCCGGCCGAAGAAGGCCTTGTCGGGGCGCACCATGTTGAAGAGCTTGGCGACGACGGTGGCGACACCACGGAAATGGCCGGGACGAAAGGCGCCGCACAGCGGCTCGGCGAGCGGCCCGGGCTCCACATAGGTCTGGAAGCCGGCGGGATAGACTTCGTCGACATCCGGCATGAACACCACGTCGACGCCCGCCGCATCGCACAGCGCAAGATCGCGCTCGGTGTCGCGCGGATAGCTCGACAGATCCTCGTTTTGGCCGAACTGGGTGGGATTGACGAAGATGCTGACGACAGTGAGATCGCAGGCGGCGACGCTGTCGCGCACCAGCGTCAGGTGGCCTTCGTGCAGATAGCCCATGGTCGGAACGAGGCCGATTGATCTGCCTTCCCGGCGCGCGCGCCCTAGACGGCCGCGCAGGTTGGCGACAGTGGTGACAACGTCCATCAGGCCGCCCTCTTGAAATTGATTGGGCCTTCTGGCGTCCCGTTCCGAACCGCGGTGCGCGCGGTATCGGGCAGGCGACCGGACTCGTCTTCGCCGGGAAACGCGGCGGTCGGTCGGTCGTCAGCGCCGCGCACCAGGACGTCGCACAGACCGTCACAGTTCGTCTTCACGACTGTCTTCCGCCCGTCGACCTTGAAATCCTGAAATTCCGGAATTGTCATGCGGGGCGTCTGCCCGCTGTCATGGCTCATCTGGCCCGGTACTCCTGCACGTGCCCCCAAAACACGGCGTGGGCAGCACTCTGGAGCGCGCCCACGGCGGTCATATAGCGACCGAACCGGTCCGACATCAAGTCAGCGACCGCCTGGAGCGCGCGAAGTGCGGCCTAGAAGGCTTCCCTGAGGCGCGCGCGGAGGTACGCGGCGAGCGTCTCGATATCGTGACCGTCGACCCGCGGTACGATGCGGTAGGCGGCGTTGACGAAACAGTAGGAGGCGTATCCGAGCAGGCCAACGCAGACCAGCGCCACGAGCCCGCGGCCATAGGGCTGTTGCGTCAGCCAGGACAACGCCTTGTCGGCGCCGCCGGCTTCCTCCGGATTGGCAACGATCGCGGCATAGACCAGCAAGAGACCGATAACGAAGACGATCACCCCCTTGGCGACGACGCCGGCCTGAAGGATCCAGTTCCAGCGTGCCGTCACGTGGTTCGCGCGCAGGTGCTCGCGATAGCGGCCGGTCCAGCCCTTGTGGAAGTGGTTTCCTCCGGCCCCGATCACGACAAGCCCGACAAGACCGACGGCGATCCGGCCGCCCGGATACCGGAATACGGTGCGAACGGCTTCGGCAATCGCGGAGCCGTCACCGTCACCGCCTGCGAGAAACAGGACGGAGAAGGCGACGCCGCCGATGGCGAGATGAGTGAGACCGGTTACGAAGAGGTTCGTCCGGGCGACAAGCCCCTTCGCCCCGGAACCGAATTCCTCCAGGTCGTAGGCGGAATCGACGAACCGCCATAGCGCGAAGGCAAGCATTCCCAGGAAGATCATGACGAGGATAAGACCGCCGCCAACAGTGTGTTCGAGCTGTTCGAGCGCCGACGAGGTGCCCTTGGCCTCGCCGCCCCGCCAGATGGCATAGAGCGAGAAGCAGGCAACGACGATATAGACCAGTCCGCGACCGGCATATCCGGCGCGCATGACCGGAACCGTCCAGGCCAGATCGCTGGTGCTCATGAGGATTCTCCCTGAGGCGTACAGCGATAACCGCCGTGACGGCGGATGGTTCCGGACCTGGCCGGGCGGGTCGCCCTACCCGCCCATCTCCTGCTTGCCGAAGGAATTGGTCTTCGGGAAGCCCTTGGGCGGCAGGCGGCCGGCCTGGGCGCGGGCGCCGCGCCACTCGTCCAGGTCCTTCACCGTCCATGTGCGGCCCGAGGAATCGAGCCAGCTCAGACCCTCCTCCAGCGTGAACACCTTGGCATCCGACAGCCCGCCGTCTTTGTAACGCTGCAGGCGAACGCCTTTTCCGCGAGTCATTTCAGGGATTTCGGTGAGCGGGAAGACAAGAAGCTTCCGGTTCTCCCCGATCACGGCGACGCTGTCGCCGTCGACGGGAACGCAGATCCGCGCCTCATCCGGTGCCTTGACGTTGAGCACCTGCTTTCCCTTGCGGGTATTGGCAACGATGTCGGCCTCCGGCACGACGAAGCCGCGCCCGTCGGTCGCCGCCACCAGCAGCCTGCGCTTGGGATCGTGGACGAAAGCGGCGACGATGTCGTGCGTCTCGGCAAGATCGACCATCAGTCGGACCGGTTCGCCGTGACCGCGGCCGCCGGGCAGCTTGTCGGCGCCGAGCGTGTAAAACCGTCCATCGGTGGCGAACAGCAGCACCTTATCGGTCGTCTGGGCATGGAAGGCGAACTTCAGCCGGTCGCCGCTTTTGAACTGCAGTGTGCTCGTGTCGCTCTGATGGCCCTTCAGGGCGCGGATCCAGCCCTTCTCGGAGAGAACGACCGTGACCGGTTCCTTCTCGATCAGGGCTTCCTTCAGCTCTTCGAGCGCATCGGCGCTGGGCAGGTCACCGACATCGCCGATGTCCGTGCGCCGCCGACCCAGGTCCGTGTTCGGCCCGAAGGTCTTGCGAACCTCCTTGATCTGGTCGCCGACCCTCGACCACTGCTTGTCCTCGTCGCCGACGAGATCGCGGAGTTCCGCCTGCTCCGCGGACAGCGCGTCGTGCTCCTTGCGGATCTCCAGTTCCTCGAGCTTGCGCAGTGAGCGCAGCCGCATGTTGAGGATCGCCTCGGCCTGAACGTCGGTCAGCGAAAATGTCCGGATCAGCTCCTGCTTGGGCTCATCCTCCTCGCGGATGATACGGATCACCTCGTCAAGGTTCAGGTAGGCGATCAGGTAGCCGCCGAGCACCTCGAGGCGATGGGCGATCTTCTCGAGACGGTAATTCGACCGCCGCAGCAGTACCTCGCGCCGGTGATCGAGCCACTCGCGCAGCACATCGGAGAGGCCGAGCACGATCGGCACCTTGCCGCGGCTCAAGACGTTCATGTTCAACGGGACCCGGCTTTCCAGGTCGGTGAGCTTGAAAAGCGACTCCATCAGGAGCGCCGGATCGACCGTGCGGCTCTTGGGCTCCAGCACGATGCGGACGTCTTCGGCGGATTCGTCCCGGATATCGGCGAGCAGCGGCAGCTTGCGGCTGGTCAGCAGCTCCGCGGCCTTCTCGATCAGCCGGCTCTTGGGAACGAGATAGGGGATCTCGGTGACGACGGCGACCCAGGTGCCGCGCCCCTGATCCTCGGTGTGCCACTTGGCGCGGACGCGGAACGAACCGCGCCCGGTGCGGTAACTCTCGACGATCGACTCGTGCGACTCGACCAGCACACCACCGGTCGGGAAGTCCGGCCCTTTGACTTTCTTTACAAGGGTTTCGACCGAGGCATTGGGAAACTGAATCAAGTGAAGCGCCGCGTCGCACAGCTCTGCGGCATTGTGCGGCGGGATCGACGTCGCCATGCCGACCGCGATTCCGGTCGAGCCGTTGGCGAGCAGGTTCGGGAACGCGCCCGGCAGGACGACCGGTTCCTTCTCCTCGCCGTCATAGGTCTCGCGGAAGTCGACCGCGTCCTCGTCGATCCCGTCGAGCAGAAGCTGTGCCACCTCGGTGAGACGGGCCTCGGTGTAGCGCATCGCCGCAGCGTTATCGCCGTCGATGTTGCCGAAGTTGCCCTGCCCCTCGACCAGCGGATAGCGGACCGAGAAGTCCTGCGCCAGCCGCACCATGGCGTCGTAGATCGCCTGGTCGCCATGGGGGTGGAACTTACCCATGACGTCGCCGACCACGCGGGCGCATTTCTTGAAGCCCGCATTGGGATCGAGCTTCAGAAGCCGCATCGCATAGAGCAGTCGCCTGTGTACGGGCTTCAATCCGTCGCGCACATCCGGCAGCGCGCGGTGCATGATGGTCGACAGCGCATAGGACAGGTAGCGCTCCTCGAGCGCCGACCTGAGATCGACCGGCTCGATGCCGCGTTCGGGGCCACCGTCAGCCGGCGGAGGGGGCGTGCGTTTGGACATGATCTGGAGTTAGCCGAATCTCCCGAGTCTTGGAAGGTCCCGAGCGCACCACTCCATCGGAAAACGGTAGCAATCCCCTGTAAAATCGCGTGACGAACGGGGCGCGCACCCCCGTTCAATACCCGCACCCGAGGCGTTACCGATTCTTGATGGCCGGCGGACCGATTATCCGTCGAGTAGAGGCACGAATAGTCGATGGACCAAACCGTAGGAAATGCGAGGACGCAGTCGCAGGCCGCCGAACAGATCCTCAACGTCGCCTCGCACTGCGAGGCGGCTTCAAGAACGACGGAATCCCCGGTCCCGTACGCCGGCTGTCCCCCCTGCTCGTCCGATGCCTGCGGCAGGAGCGCGTCTATGACCTGGCCCACTCCCGACTGCCTCGAACCACTGAAAGCAGAAAGGAAATCTTCGCAGAAAGCACACTATAGTCTCCGCTCCTGGAGACGAATGTGACAGCGGGCATCCCCGATACGGCAGGTTTGACGGCGGCAATCCCGGCGCGGCTGCGCGCGCTCGATCCCGCCGGGGTCTATATCCGCTATACGCTGTACGTATCCGTCGTCGCCGCGTTGGCGGCGGCAAGCGCCTTCTTCTGCGCCCGGCTCGTCGCCCCCGCGCATGAGGCACAATATGCGGCCGTTTTCGCCGGGCTGTTCACCGGGCTGACACTGGTCTTCGTCCGTCCCGATCCGAAGGGGCGGCGCGTTCGAACGATCTCTGTCCTTGCTGGCGGGCTTGCACCGGCGGCCGCCCTGGGCCTCGCGCTGGCGCCCTATCCGACCCTCGTCCAGATCGTCCTGGTGCCCCTCGCCTTCCTTGGGTTCTACGTCCGTCGCTGGCCACCGCCAGCGCAAAACGCGGGCATGATCGGAACCATCAAGTACGTGGTGATCCAGATTCTCCTGCCGCACACCACCCTGCCGGTCCTAATGGTGGCCGCCCCGATCGCCCTGGTGGGAGTTCTCGTCGGGTACTGGTTTCTGCCGCACCGGCTTTTTGACAACGGCTTCAACGCGGCTGTGCGCAAATTGCGTATCGCCGTGACCGAGGCCCTGCGCGCCAGTCTGAATTCGTCCGGCCGGCTTCGCTCCAGCGTGAAGGACATCGACCGGCTGATGGCCGAAGCAGCGGGCGCCCGCATGCAGGCCGATCAGTACGATCCCGCGAAATCCGACGTCCGGCTTCGCACGATGCACGATGCCGCCGTCCTGACGCGGGTCTGGGAGAATACCACCGAAGCCCTGGCTACAGCGCTCGGCGACAAGACGGCGCTACCGGACGCCGTTACAATGTCGCTTCGTGCGAGCCAGACCGCGGTGTATGACGCGCTTGCCGCGCCATCGCCGGAAACGCGACAGCGCGCGGACTATGCGCTGGCGCAACTGGATTCCGAAATCGGCAATGCGATCGCGAGTCTGACTGTCGAACAGCGCGACAATACCGACCTTTCCGTGTACGCGGCGCTGAACACCGAATTGACGCTGGCGCACCTGCTGAGCGCCAGTCATGCGCTCGACGAAACGCTTGCCGCAGCCGAAAGGACACGGCCATGACGGACCGCCGTCTGCTGCCGAGCACGCGGCTCGCGATCCAGGTTGCCGTCTCCACGCTGGTCGCGGTCCTGTTCGTGGACGTGGTGGACGTCGAACGCCCGTACTGGATCGTCCTTACAGCCATCGTCGTGATGGTCGGGACGGTCGGCGAAACGATGGCCAAATCAATCGACCGGACGATCGGTACTGTGCTCGGGATCGCGATCGGCATCGCAGTCTACTGGGGCACGGTAAAGCTGGGCATTCCCGGCGTTGTCCTGCTCTTTCTCGCCGGACCGAGCATCGTGTTCTTCAAGTTCGCGAGCTATCGACTGATGATCCTCGCGCTGACCATGATGCTGGCATTCCTGTTCCTGGCAGGCGGGGCGACGGATGCGATTCTCTTCGCGCGGATCATCGACACGATTATCGGAGCGGTCATCGCCACGATCGTGTCCTTCGCCGTCCTGCCCATTCCGACCAGGCAACCGGCAATCGAAACGATCGATTCCTATGTCGCGGACATGAAGGCCACCGTACATGAGTGTCTGGAAGCCGTAGCCGCGGACAAATGGTCATACACCGTCGAAGCGCGGTCGGCCGCCCTCCGCGAAACCGAAGCGACCCTGGAACAGCTCGCCACGTCGCTACGGGCGGAAAGCGCGTTGTTCGGCGGAAGCGGCGCATTGGCGCACGGGGCGCTGGCGCTGATACCGGTCATGCGCGGCCATATCGAATCGATCCTGGAAGCAAGCCAGCCTGCCGCGGAGAGCGGCCTTGGTCCGCTCATCGCCGCGCAACTGACAGAGATAAGCCTACTGGTCTGCGCCAATCTCGATCGATTCCGCGACGCGCTTGTCACAGGATCCAACGAAACGATCCCGCGTCTCGATGCGCCGACAAAAGCCATCGAGGAGGCGCTGAAACCCAGGCTGATCGAAGCTTCGACCGAGAAACGGGCCGTGATGACGGTCCTGAACCTGATCCTTGCGCTGCGCCGGCTCAATCGTGGCCTGCGCCACGCCGTGGAGCGCTCCGACCTGCGGTGACCCGGTGGCGACCTCAGGCGATTCCGCCGCCGCCGTTGGTGAGGACCACGACCTTGGTGCCGATGGGCGTGCGATTGAAGAGGTCGATCACGTCCTGATTGACCATGCGGATACACCCGGAAGAAACGCTTTTGCCGATCGTCCAGGGCTCATACGTCCCGTGGATACGATACAGCGTGTCCTTGCCGTTCTGGTAAAGATACATGGCCCGGGCGCCGAGCGGATTCGTCGGACCGCCGGGAACGCCGCGGCCGCCCTGCAGATCCTCGAGCATCGGCTCGAGTTCGGGCTGGCGCGCGATCATTTCCTTGGGCGGATACCAGTCCGGCCACTTGCGCTTCGCCTCTATCGTCGCGTCGCCCGACCATTCGAACCCGTCGCGGCCAACGCCGACGCCGTACCGCATCGCCATACCGCCTTCACGGACCGAATAGAGGTAGTGCGCATACGGATCGATGACGATCGTGCCGGGCAATTCGGCTGTCTGATAGGGAACGAGTTCGCGCCGGAACGCCGGCGGCAGATGGGACGGATCGATCGCCGGTACGGGGAACGGCTCGTTCGCGATCGGACCGTACATGAGGGCAAATTCGGCTTCCGCCGTCGTCAACGCGGCCTGCGCCGTCGGCCCGGCCTGCTGGTTCGACTGGCATCCGGCAAGGCCGAACGCGGCCGCTCCGAGCAGGAAGGTACGGCGGGTCAATTCAGACATTTGCGGTCGTACTCCACAACAATTCATTCATCATAATGACCGCGAAATGGTTTCCGGGCCGTTTCCGACTGAATCTCTCGGGCCAATTGCCGGAATCATGGACTTGCATTGGAAACATGGCGCAGCCGTGTTCGCGAAATGACAATTCCGCGAGCCGCTCTCCGTTCCATTCTCCTGCCGAAAAGTCAGCGGATTCCCATTAGCCTGCAGACGGCGTACATCGCGCCTTTCAATGTTCCGTTCAATGGCGAATCCGACAGCCGATACACTGACGTCATGCACGTGACATCAGCGCAACAGGCAGAGCCTTCCCTTCAGCCAAGGACGCGGCGCTCAGCCGCGCAACCGGGAGACGAGACGTTCCCGTTCTGCGGGCATGGCGACCCGTCGCGGCTCGAATACGTGGCGCGTCAGGAAGTGTCCGGTGAGTGCGAAGCCGGCGGCTATCGCGTCGCGGTCGGCATCGCCGTCGTCGAGCCGCAGGAAGTCCGGCAACGAGAACATCCGGTCGGCATAGGGCGCGCCCGCCTGCCGGCTGACGGCGCGGCCCGACTTCGGCGAAACGTAGATCAGATCCTGCCGCGACCCGGTCGAGGCACACTCGCCCAAGTCCAGGCCGAAGCCGAGATCGGCCAGCAGCGCCAATTCGAACCGCACGATTTCGCGCGCGCCCACGAGAGGATCCGGCAGGACCGGCAGGATGTCCAGAAAACGCGCATAGAGCTCCGGATGGGGATCCCGCTGCGGCAGGAGACGAATATGCGCGGCCAGCGTGGCGAAGCCGTACAGCGCGGCCTGGCTCTCCATCAACGACGCTGCGCGTGACACCTGCGGTTCGACGGTGAAGGCGCCCAGATGCTCGTCGAGCCGGGCCCGCCATGTGGCCTGTACGGAGTTGCCCGGTTGAAGCACCACCTGCAGGCGCCGCGACCGGCCACCACGGACAAGGCCGAGGTGACGGCCGTGCGATGGGGTGAACAGTTCAACGATCGCGCTGGATTCGCCGTGTCGGCGGGCGCCAAGAATGATTCCGTCGTCATGCCATTCCATGACCGGATATTATCCGGAATCGTACGGTCGCAACCGGAAGCGGCGTCAGGTTCCGGGAAAATCGAGCCCCATTTCCCGATAGCGCTCGGGATCGTCGGCCCAGGCTTCGCGCACTTTGACGAAGAGGAACAGATGGACGGGCTGCCCGAGAATCTCGGCCAGTTCCGTCCGTGCGGCGGCGCCGATTTCCTTGATGGCGCGCCCGCCCTTTCCCAATACGATCGCCTTCTGGCTGTCGCGGGAGACGTAGATCACCTGCTCGACGCGGACCGAACCGTCCTTGCGCTCTTCCCAACGCTCCGTTTCCACGTGAGACTCGTATGGCAGTTCCTTGTGCAGACGCAGGAAGAGCTTTTCGCGTGTGATCTCGGCGGCGAGCTGCCGAAGCGGCAGATCGGAGAGCTGGTCGTCGGGATAGTGCCACGGCCCTTCCGGCATCTTTCCGGCGATCGCCTCGAACAGCGTATCCACCCCGTCGCCGGTCAGTGCCGAGATCATGAAGGTCTCGTCGAAGGCCAGCTTTTCGTTGAAGCGGGTCGCAACCTCGAGCAACGAGTCACGGCGGATCGTATCGATCTTGTTGAGCGCGAGGAATTTCGGTTGTTTCACGTCCGCGAGTTTTTCGACGATCGCCTCTGCCGCCTCGTCGAAGCCTTTGCGCGCATCCGCGAGCAACACGACCAGGTCCGCGTCCGAGGCGCCGGACCATGCCGTCTTGACCATCGCCGTATCAAGCCTGCGGCGCGGCGCGAAGATACCCGGCGTGTCGACGAAGATGATCTGCGTGTCGCCTTTCAGCGCGATGCCGCGTACCAGAGTCCGGGTCGTCTGAACCTTGTGCGTGACAATGGAGACCTTGGCGCCGACAAGGCGGTTGAGCAGGGTCGACTTGCCTGCGTTCGGCGCACCGATAAGCGCGACGAACCCGCAGCGCGGGTGCTCCCCGCCCGCGCCCGGATCTTCGGAAGACAGTTCCGGATCAGTCATCGACGTTCCTGCCTTTCCAGACGCCCTCGCGGATCAGCACCGCCTCGGCGGCCGCCTGTTCGGCGACGCGTTTGCTGCTCCCGATCGCCTCGGCTGGCTCGAGCCCCGGGACAGTGACCGAGATCGTAAAGCGCGGTTCGTGATCGGGGCCAGAGCGCGACACGAGCTTGTAGTGCGGCTGCTTGTAGCCCCTCGTATGGGCCCATTCCTGCAATGTGGTCTTGGCATCCTTCAGGCGCGGCGACTCCTCGTCCATCCGGTCGTCCCAGACGCGCCGCACGAATTCCCCCGCCGGACCGAGACCGCCATCCAGATAGATCGCGCCGATCACCGCCTCGCAAACATCTCCCAGGATCGCGTCCTTGCTGCGGCCACCGGTCTGCGCCTCTCCCTCGCCGAGCCAGATGTGAGCGCCGAGCCCGATGTCGCGGGCGACATCGGCACAGGTCTCACGACGCACGAGCGCGGCAAGCCGCCGCGACAGTTCCCCTTCATCGGCATCCGGATACAGCTCGAAGAGCGCATCGGCGATAATGAGGCCGAGCACGCGATCGCCGAGAAACTCGAGACGCTGATAGGTAGGCCGCTGCCCCGTCGTTACGGCGCTTGCATGGGTCATCGCTTCGATGAGGAGACCCTCGTCGTCGAAGCGGTACCCCAGAAGATCGGCCAGCGCCGCGGGCGACGGGCCGGTCATCGAACGTCCGCCATCACACCACCCGCCGTCAGTTCACGACGTCGAAGAACCGGCTCCAGCGCAGGTCTGTCGGCCATTTCCAAACCTCCCAGATGGAGGTGTTCTCGTCGATCGAGAAGTAGATCAGGTCGGCGCGACCGACGAAGTTCTCGAACGGCACGTAGCCTACGGCGCTCAGGAAGCGACTGTCGGTGGAATTGTCCCGGTTGTCGCCCATCATGAAGAAGTGCCCGGCGGGAACCTTGAACACTGGCGTGTTGTCGCCGAAGCCGTTGTCGCCAAGTTCGAGCACCTGGTAGGACACACCGTTCGGCAGGGTTTCCAGATAGCGGGCGATCCGCGTCTGACGACCATTGCCGTCGCTTCCGACGTAATCGTCGATCCTCTCGCGCGTCACCGCTTCTCCGTTGATGTGGAGAATGCCGTCCGTGACCTGGATCTCGTCGCCCGGCAGGCCGATCACGCGCTTGATGTAATCGGTTTCCTGGTCTCGCGGCAGCTTGAACACGGCCACGTCACCACGCTCGGGTTCGCTTGCCCAGATGCGTCCCGAAAAAAGATTGGGCCCGAACGGCAGCGAAAAGCGGGAGTAGCCATAGCTGAACTTCGACACGAACAGATAATCGCCGACAAGCAGCGTCGGCATCATCGAGCCCGATGGAATGTTGAATGGCTGAAACAGAAACGTGCGAACGATCAATGCCAGTATCAGGGCATGGATGACAACGCGGATGGTTTCGCCGAACCCGCCCTGTTCTTTGGACTTTTTGTCGCTCATAACACTCATCGATGAATTCTCCGGGAAGCCGGGGCCGGAGTCGTGCCCCGTATAGCGGGTTCGCCCTCGCCCCGCAATCAATGCGGCACAAATGGCCAAAACGCGGCGAAGCCGCCGTCTTTCAAGCTTTCGACGATGGTCCGGCGGGAACGGCGGAAATGATGACGATTGCCTGGGCCAGCGGCCAGTCGTCCGTGATCGTCAGGTCGATCCGCGCTTCACAGCCATCTGGCGTCAGCTCCGCCAGAATCCTGGCGGCGCCGCCCGTGAGATGCATGGTCGGCCGGCCGCTCGCCAGATTCACCACGCCCAGATCGCGCCAGTAGACACCACGGCGGAAGCCGGTGCCCAGGGCCTTGGAGCACGCCTCCTTGGCCGCGAACCGCTTGGCATACGAGGCGGCCCGCAACTTGCGCCGGTCCGACTTCGCCTGTTCGACATCGGTGAACAGGCGCTGGACGAACTTGTCCCCCCACCGTTCCAGTGACTTTTCAATGCGGCGGATGTCGATGAGATCGTTGCCGATCCCGATGATCATGGAGTGTCCTTTATGGCGTTCACGCCAGGTCGGCGCGTTCGATGCGCGCTTTGTCCATATAGGCGCGCATGCGGCGGATCGCGGAATCGAGCCCGGAAAAGATCGCCTCGCCCATCAAGAAATGCCCGATATTGAGCTCGACGACTTGTGGAATGGCGGCGATACCGCCGACGGTTTCGTAGGTTAGGCCGTGTCCGGCATGCACTTCGAGTCCGACCGAGGACGCATAGCGCGCAGCGTCGCGGATACGCACCAGTTCGCGCTCGCGACCGGGGCCGTCGCCGGCGAGCGCCAGATCGCAATATCGGCCCGTATGGATCTCGACGACCAGCGCCCCCAGCGCGACTGCCGCATCCATCTGGCTTTCGTCGGCCTCGATGAATAGGGAGACGCGGACCCCGATGCCGGCAAGATCACCGACGATCCGCCTGAGGTGATCGCCGCCGCCAATTGCGTCGAGGCCGCCCTCGGTGGTGCGTTCCTCACGTTTCTCGGGAACGATGCAGGCTGCATGCGGCTTGTGGCGCAGCGCGATCTCCAGCATCTCTTCGGTCGCGGCCATCTCGAGATTGAGCGGCCGGTCGATCTCGACACTGAGACGGGCGATATCGTCGTCGGTGATGTGCCGGCGGTCTTCGCGCAGATGAGCGGTGATACCGTCCGCACCGGCCGCGACGGCGGTGTGGGCAGCCCGTACAGGATCCGGATGCCGCCCTCCGCGGGCGTTCCGGATCGTGGCGACGTGATCGATGTTCACACCCAGCCGCAAGGCCCTGGTCGCTTCGGTCGGCGTCATCCTTCGCTCCCCAGCGACGTCTGCGCGATTGCCGCCCGGCGCGCCGCATGCTGCTCGAAACGGCGGCGGCGCGCCGCCTGGAAGGATCGAACCACGGTGCGGACCAGGAAGTAGAAAATAACCCACATGATCGCCGCAAGCGGGATCGCCCCGATCAGCATCGTGGTCAGCACTGGGGTCAGAGAGTCCCAGGAATGACTGAGCAGGCCGCGGCTCATGTCGATGGGTGGAGCGTGGTGATGGCTTTCGCTGCGCAGGATCAACTGGCCGACGCGGTAGGAGGCGGCCCACAGGAAGGGAAATGTCAGCGGGTTGCCGACCGCCGTCCCGAGGGCCGATGCCAGGATGTTGCCGCGGCTGAGATACGCGATGACGCCCGCCATGACGAAGTGAAACCCCACGAACGGGGTGACGGAGACCATGGCTCCGGCAGCGAAACCAGCCGCGATCGCATGCGGCGTCGCCGAAAGACGCAGGACCCGCTTGCCGATATAGCGAAACGACCGCGGCCAAGATCGCCGCGGCCACATCGCCACGCGGACGCGCTCCTTAACCGTGGCTTTCTCTCTACGCGCAAACAACATCGGGCTGTTTTGGCTTCTACTTGCTTCTGCGCCGGCTCCAAACCGGCGCATACACTCACCGGAACTCGACCAGTATATAAGCAAGCTCTTACGATTTCAGAAATCGGCTGCCCGGTTTTGTAACCGGTATGGCCGCCAGTTCCGGCGGAACCTCGTCTTCGGCGTAGGAAGGCACTTCCAGTGCGACAAGCGAAACGAGCGGAACACCAACGTCGGCCGTACCATTGGACCGGTCGGCGAGACAGGCTGCCGCAACGCAGTCTCCGCCTGCTGCCGAAATCGCGGCGATACATTCGCGTGAGGACAAGCCGGTGGTGACGACATCCTCGACCATCAGGCACCGGGCTCCGGCGGGAATGTCGAACCCGCGCCTCAGGGCGAAGGTCCCATCTACCCGCTCCATGAAAATCGCCGGAACACCGAGTTGCCGGCCCATTTCGTAGCCAACCACCACACCGCCCATCGCAGGGGACACCACAAGGTCGAAACTGGCGTCGATACGCGCCCTGATCTTGTCGGCAAGCGCGGCACACAGACGACTGGCACGCGTTGCATCCATCAGCACGCGCGCACATTGCATGTAGGCATTGCTATGGCGGCCGGACGACAGCACGAAGTGTCCCTCCAAGAGGGCACCGGCGGCGCGAAACTCGTCCAGAACGGCATCCTTGTCCACGTCGGTCACTCCCTAGCCGTTGACCCGCTCCACCGAATTGACCACCTCGATGGTCTTCAAGAGCGAAATGATCGAATTGAGATGCTTGAGGTCCCAGACTTCCAGATCGATGGTCATTTCATGGAAGTCAGCCGTTCGGCTCGTCATCCTGACGTTTTCAATATTGGCGTCGTTTTCAGCGATGACCTGCGCCACTTTTGCCAGCGTTCCAGGCTCGTTGATCGCACGTAACAGGATCTGGACGGGGAATCGCTCCGGATTCTCCTCATCGATATCCCAGCGCACGTCCAGCCACCGTTCGGGATAGTCGTCGAAGGTCATCAATTCGGGCGACTGGATCGGGTAGATCGTGATCCCCTCGCCTGGTGTCATGATCCCGACGATGCGATCGCCCGGAACCGCGCCCCCGTTTGGTGCGAAGCGAACCGGCAGGTCGCCCCGGATACCGCGGATCGGGATTGCACCCCGCCCCGCCTTCGCCTCATCGGGCGAGCGGAACTTCAAGCCCATCGCGCGCCGGATACCGAACCAGCCATCTTCCTTGCGAGCGGACGTCGCACGAGAGGGCCTGTGCTCCTGGAAATCGGGAAACATGGCCTTGATCACGTCGCGCGACGGCAGTTCTCCACGCCCGACGGCAGCCAGCGCATCGTCGATATTGTGTTGTGCAAGGCGCGGCAATACAGCCTCTAGCCGCTCGTCCGAATACGCCTTGTCAGCGCGTTCGATGGCCCGCTTCAGAATCTGACGGCCGAGTTCGGAGTACTGTTTGCGCGACGCGTCTCGCGTCGCCCGACGGATGGCAGATCGCGCCTTGCCGGTAACCGCGATCGCCTCCCAGGCCGGTGACGGAGACTGCGCCTTCGAGGTGATGATCTCGACCTCGTCGCCATTGTGCAGCTCGCTGATGAGTGGCGACAGCCGTCCGTCGATCTTGCAGCCGATGGCCGTGTTGCCGATGTCGGTGTGGACGGCATAGGCGAAATCGATCGCGTTGGCCCCGCGCGGCAGGGCGATCAGCCTTCCCTTCGGCGTAAAACAGAAGACCTGATCCTGGAACAGCTCCAGCTTCGTGTGCTCCAGGAATTCCTCAGGCGTATTGCCCTCGGACACCATTTCCACAAGCCGGCGCAGCCACCGGTAGGCGCCGCTCTCGATCTGATGACGACCGTCTCCGTTGCCGGCTTTCGTCGGGACGCCGTCCTTATAAAGCGCGTGCGCCGCGATACCGTATTCGGCGATGTCGTTCATCTGCCGGGTGCGGATCTGCAATTCGACGCGGCGGTGCCGCGGACCGATCACGGTCGTATGGATCGACCGGTAATCGTTCTGCTTCGGCGTCGAGATGTAATCCTTGTAGCGCCCCGGAACCGTCGGCCATGTGGTGTGGACGATACCGAGCGTCCGGTAGCAGTCCTCGATGGAATCGACGATGACGCGGAAGCCGATAATGTCGGAAAGCTGCTCGAAGGAAACGGACTTGCGCTCCATCTTCCGCCAGATCGAGTAGGGCCGCTTCTCACGCCCGATGACGACAGCATCTATGCCGCTGTCCGCGAGCTTTCCCGTCAGCGCCTTCTCGATCTCCCGGATCGTCTCGGAATTCGTCTCGCGCATCATGGCCAAGCGCGACGCGATCATCTCGTAGGCCTGGCGGTTGAGCTGCCGGAAGGCGAGTTCCTCCAACTCGTCGCGCATCCACTGGATCCCCATGCGGCCGGCGAGCGGCGCATAGATATCCATTGTCTCCTCGGCAACGCGATTGCGCTTCGCCTCGGGGACGTAATCCAGGGTCCGCATGTTGTGCAGACGATCGGCTAGCTTGACCAGGAGAACGCGGACATCACGCGAGATGGCAAGCATGAACTTGCGGAGGTTTTCCGCCTGTTCCACGGCCTTCGACACGAGGTCGAGCTTCTTGATTTTGGTCAGCCCATCGACAAGCGCGCCAATCTCCTCGCCGAAGAGCGAGTCGATCTGGTCGCGGGTCGTTGCAGTATCTTCGATCGTATCGTGCAGGAGCGCGGCGGCGATCGTCGCGTCGTCCAGCTTCAGATCGGTCAGGATCGCTGCGACTTCGAGCGGATGCGAGAAGTAGGGGTCGCCGGACGCCCGCTTCTGCGTGCCGTGGGCACGCATGGCATAGACATAGGCCCGGTTCAGCAGGGCTTCGTCCGCGTCAGGGTCGTAGCTGGTAACCCGCTCGACCAACTCGTATTGGCGCATCATGGCGGCCTACCATGCCACCAGCCAGGCCATCTGCGGGAAAATCGACGGTCCCGAAACAGCCGAAGCGCCGGCGAAGGTCCTCAAAAGACCCGCCGGCGTAAATGTGAAATCAGTCGTCGTGTCTGCTACGGTCCGGATCACTCACGATCATCCGGCGGGGTCAGGCCCTCGAGGCCTTTCAGCAGGTCTTCTTCGGACATCCGGTCGAACTGCATCTCGTCATCCTCGGAGCCGGAACCGGCTTCCGGCGCAACGGCGACGACCGGCACCGTATCGGGCTCGGGCTCGTCGACCTCGACGAACTTCTGCAGCGAGTGGATGAGTTCTTCGTTGAGATCCTCGGGCGAAACCGTTTCGTCGGCGATCTCGCGAAGCGCAACGACAGGGTTCTTGTCGTTGTCGCGATCAACCGTAATGGACGCGCCATTGGAGATCATACGCGAGCGATGACTCGCCAGCAGAACGAGTTCAAAACGGTTATCGACCTTGTCGATGCAATCTTCGACCGTCACGCGGGCCATGACAGGGGACTCCGGGTCGTTAAAGGGAGATTGGTTCGCGGATATACGCGTTCGTCATGATATTGACAAGGCGGCAGTTGGGGAATTCCGTCACGTCATACACTTCGGCATGCGCTTTTGCCTTATTGGCGACAAAGTCGGGTATCAGTTCGACCTCAAACGGACGACTTGCGAATTCAGCCCGGCGGCTATAGAGCTAACGATACGCCGTGGGGGCGGCGGACATCTGGTCTTACGGCATTTTCTGCCGCGAGCAGGTCCGGTTGATGTCGACGTGCGGGCGTCGGTCACGGCTGAATGCTACGTCGCAATACTATGCGGAAGGACTTGCTATGAAATTCTACGCTCACGAGCGTGTGGCGCTATTCATTGACGGCGCCAATCTTTACGCGACTTCGCGCGCGCTCGGATTCGATATCGATTACAAGCGTTTGCTCGGTGTCTTCGAATCCAAGGGGCACCTTGTCCGTGCCTATTACTACACGGCTCTGGCGGAAGATCAGGAGTATTCCTCGATCCGCCCGCTGATCGACTGGCTGGACTATAACGGTTTCACGGTCGTTACCAAGCCGATGAAAGAATTCTTCGATGCGACCGGACGCCGCAAGGTGAAAGGCAACATGGACATCGAACTCGCTGTCGATGCCATGGAACTCGCCGATCGGCTCGATCACATCGTCATCTTCTCCGGCGACGGCGATTTCCGGTCGCTGGTCGAGGCACTGCAGCGCCGGGGCAAGCGCGTGAGCATCGTTTCAACGATCTCCTCGCAGCCGCCCATGATTGCCGACGAACTGCGCCGCCAGGCTGACGTTTTCGTCGACCTCGCCGGGCTTCGGGGCCAGATCGGCCGCGATCCGTCGGAGAAGGCCGAACGTGCCGCGCGTCGCGAGCAGGCCGCCGCCGAACGCGTTCAGCGCAGTTCGAACGAAGACGAATTCGACGATTACGACGACGAGTACGCCGAGCCCTGATCGATTGCCTTCGCCTCGATCTACTCCCGCCTTACGCGATGTGACGGAACCGCCACCCGATTGCAGACTCTGCGAGCGGCTGGCGGCATTCCGGGATGCCAACCGGGCGGCTTACCCTGATTTCTTCAATGCACCCGTGCCGAGCTTCGGTCCGGCAGATGCCGCATTGCTGATTGTCGGACTGGCGCCCGGGCTGAAAGGCGCCAACAAAACCGGCCGGCCGTTCACGGGCGACTACGCGGGCGACCTGCTCTACGAGACGCTTTCGGAATTCGGATTTGCATCCGGGACATATCGCGCCGATCCAGATGACGGGCTGGAACTCGTCGACTGCCGTATCACCAACGCGGTGCGGTGCGTTCCACCGGAAAACAAACCGATCGGCGCCGAGATCAAGGCTTGCCGGACATACTTACTGGGAACGTTGGCGCAATCGGTGAATTTGAAGGCCATCGTCGCGCTAGGGCGTATCGCCCATGACTCGGTTCTCTCCGCGCTGGGCGTGCGACGGGCAGCGCACGCGTTCGCCCACAACGCACGGCACGACATCGGGTTTCCAGAAACGGGCAGGACGGTGGCGCTGTTCGACAGCTACCACTGCTCCCGCTACAACACGAATACCGGCCGGCTAACGCCGGAGATGTTCAAGGCGGTGTTCGCGGATGTCAGGGACGAAATCGGCAGGCCCTGATCCGGACTACCCTTTTTCCCGCATCAACCGGGATTTTTCGCGCTGCCAGTCACGCTTCTTCTCAGTCTCGCGCTTGTCGTGCGCCTTTTTCCCGCGGGCGAGCGCAAGCTGAAGCTTGGCGATTCCGCGCTCATTGAAATAGAGGCGCAGGGGCACGATCGTCATGCCTTCCTTCTGCACGGCGCCGATCAGCCTGTTGATCTCCCGACGGTGCATCAGCAACTTGCGCGGCCGTTTCGGTTCGTGACCGAAGCGGTTCGCCGGCCCGTACTCGGGAATATGGACATTCAACAGCCAGAGTTCCCCGCCACGCTCGGCGGCGTGAGCATCCGACAGACTTGCACGCCCCTGCCGGAGGGATTTCACCTCGGAGCCAGACAGGACGATTCCGGCCTCGACGGTGTCGAGGATTTCGTAGTCGAATCGTGCGCGGCGGTTGTCGGCAACTAGTTTGCCCGCCGGCGCCTTCTGCGCCGTCGCCATGGGTTACATCCTATATCTGAGCCGCATCAGGCGTTGAGAATGCCTGCGTGTGCCATCGCGTCGCGCACGGCCGCCTTGGTCGACTCGGAAACCTCGACGACCGGCAGCCGCACGATCGGCTTGATCCTGTCCAGCAACGACAGGGCATACTTCACCGGCGCTGGACTCGTTTCGATGAACAGAGCCTTGTGCAGCGGCATCAGCCGGTCCTGATAGTCGAGCGCCGTCGCATAGTCCCCGTCCAGGCATGCCTGCTGGAATTCGGCACACAGGCGCGGGGCAACGTTCGATGTTACCGAGATGCATCCGACACCGCCGTGGGCGTTAAAACCCAGTGCGGTAGGATCCTCGCCGGAAAGCTGGATGAAGTCCTTACCGCATGCGATCCGCTGCAGGCTCGGACGGGTCAGGTTGGCGGTGGCGTCCTTCACACCGACGATATTGGCGCAGTCCTTGTAAAGACGGGCCATCGTCTCGACGCTCATGTCGACTACGCTGCGACCGGGAATATTGTAAATGAAGATCGGAATCCCGATCGCGTCGTTGATCGCCTTGTAGTGGGCATACAGCCCGTCCTGCGTCGGCTTGTTGTAGTAGGGCGTCACGACAAGCACCGCGTCCGCGCCCGCCTTTTCCGCGTGCTCGGCGAGTTCGATCGCCTCGCGGGTATTGTTGGACCCGGCGCCGGCAATCACGGGGACGCGCTTGTCGGTCGCCTCAATGCACAATTCCACGACGCGCTTGTGCTCGTCGTGCGACAGCGTCGGCGACTCACCCGTCGTTCCCACCGGAACGAGGCCTTTCGTGCCTTCCTTGATCTGCCAGTCGCAGAATTCCTGGAACGCTTTCTCGTCCACCGCCCCGTTCGAGAACGGCGTAACGAGCGCGGTGATCGATCCGGTAAACATCATGTGCGTTCCTCTGTTCCGGCTTCCTTGCGGCCGGGGCTTGCGTACCCATATGGGAATTGGGGGCGGAGCATAGTTTCAGCGCTTCGCGGCGGCAAGGTGCGATGTCACACGGCAGCGCTTTTGATCTTTGACACGATGTCGCCCTAAATAGACTGTCATTATTACTTTTTCAGGTAATGCCGACGATGATTCCAATCATGATCAACCATCGGCTACTCGCGATAGGGTTTGCGGCCGGCGTCTTCTCGCTGCCGGGATCGCTGTGCGCACTGACCGCATCGAACGTCCCGCTTCCGCCCGAGCGTCCGGGCACGGCAGCGGCGGCGGAGGATGTGACTGCCGCATCCGGAGGGGAAACAGCCGACGCGGAGCTCAGCGCCCCCGGCGCGGTCATGACCTCCAACGGCATTCCCCTTCCCCGTTTCCGTCCCGCCGAAGCCGGTCCGAGTTCAGCCGACCTCATCGCTGCCGGCGGTTTCTCGGTCCCTGTCATCAGCGAGGCGACGGCGGCGCAGGTCCGCGCGGCGATGAACGCCTTGTCGTCGAAGCGGTTCGATGACGCGCTCGCCATTCAGGACAAGATCGACGATCCGGCGGCGAAAACCCTGATCGAGTTTCTCTATGTCCGGGACTACAGCCTGTCCGCGCCGTACAAGCGGATAGAAGCCTTTCTCGACAACAATCCCGACTGGCCGAACCAGGAACTGATCCGCAAGCGCTTCGAGGTTGCGCTTTTGGCGCAGCGGGCCGATCCGGACGACGTCTTGAAGGCCTTTGCAGAGAAAGCGCCCATCAGCAGCGCGGGCACGGTCGTTTATGCGACGGCGCTCGACAAGGCCGGTAAGCTGGACCGGGCGCACGGCATGGTTCGCGCCCTCTGGCGGTCAGCCTCGCTGACGCAGGGCGAGGAAAATCTCGTGCTGGACCGGTTCGGGGATGTGCTGACGCGCGACGATCATAAGGCGCGGATGGACATGCTGCTTTACAACGGCGAGACGTCTGCGGCCTTGCGCGTGGCTAAGAAGCTCGGTGGCGATGAACTCAAGCTTGCCGAGGCCCGCATCGCCGTTATCCGCCGCTCGCGGGTGGCCGGTTCCGTGCTCGACACGCTTCCCGACGGCGTAAAACAGGATCCTGGCTACCTACTGTCGAAGGTCCAGTGGTATCGGCGAACCGGCAAGGAAGAGGAAGCGGCCAAACTGCTGCTGACGGCCGATTTTCCCGATGACGCTCTGGTCGACCCGGACGAATGGGCGCTCGAACGTCGGATCATCGCCCGTGAACTGATCGAGAAGAAGCAGTTCAAGGCAGCCTATGACCTCGTCAGCGAACATGCGGCGGAATCTGCGGTCGACCGGCTCGAGAACGAATGGCATGCCGGCTGGCTGGCCCTGCGCTATCTGAACGATACCAAAGCCGCCGCGCAGCACTTTGGCGAGATCCTGAACATCGCGAAGACGCCAATCAGCACCGCGCGCGGGCACTACTGGCTCGGACGCGCCGTCGAGGCGGCAGGCGACATCGAGAGTGCCACGAAGCACTACATCGACGCCAGCCGTTACCCATCGACTTATTACGGCCAGCTCGCCCTTGACCGGATCGGCCGGACCACGGTGCCTGCTCCCAAGAAGCCGATCATGGCCGATACCGCGCGGCGCATCGTATGCGAACGCGACAGCGTACGCGCGATGCGGATTCTGCATTACATCGGCCGTGAAGACGACGCCGCGCGCTACATGATCTCGATGGCGAACGAGACCGACGATCCCCTTACGCTGATCGGCCTGTCCGAAACAGCGGAACAGATGGGCCTGACCTGGGGCACGGTGTGGATCGGCAAGCGGGCGATGCAGGCCGGCGCACTGGCCGACGCCTACGCCTTCGCCAGCGGAAGAATGCCGGACTATCCCCGTGTCGGCGGCACGATCGACCCCGCCGTCGTCTATGCGATCGCCCGCCAGGAGAGCGTCTTCAATCCGGCCGCGATCAGTCCGGCCGGCGCGCGCGGACTGATGCAGATGATGCCGGCGACCGCCCGTGCGACGGCACGGTCCGTTGGAAAACCGTATGACGAGAAGCGCCTGACCGCAGATGCCGAATACAATGCCATGCTCGGAGCCGCCCATCTCGCCGAACTTGCCGAAGATTACGGCAACGCCTACGCCCTCGTCTTCGCCGCCTACAATGCCGGCGGTGGCCGCGTGAAGGAGTGGATCGAGCGCTTCGGCGACCCGCGCAAAGGCGAGATCGACCCGGTGGACTGGGTCGAGCTCATCCCCTTCAACGAGACACGCAACTATGTGCAGCGTGTGATGGAAGGCCTGCAGGTCTATCGCGCGCAGCTTCATGACCATCAACAGCTTCTCATTGCCGACGACTTGAGGTTGCCTGCCGATTACGGGCAGGCTGTCACAGCCGTTGCCGCCGACACGACCGGCGGTGACGTGACAAGCGGTGTGTTCAGCGGCTTCAATGGCGGTCCCCAAACGGGCGGCGGCGCCACAGGCGGAACAGCGCTGGGGTTCGGCGGGGGAAACTGACATGCGTGATAGTGCGGCTGCGGAGGCGCCAGCGGATTCGGAGGCGTCGCCGGAGTGGCGCGACATTCATGTCACCGCCCAGGACGGGCTTCGGCTGCATCTGCGCGAGTACGGCGACCGGACGCATCCGCACCTCCCCGTTGTCTGCCTGCCCGGCCTGACGCGCAACGTTCGCGACTTTCACAACCTCGCCGTTTTCCTGTCGACCGACGAGAAGCGCCCGCGGCGCGTCGTAGCGATGGACTTTCGCGGCCGTGGCGGATCCGCCTACGACCCGGACTGGAAGAACTACAATCCGCTGACCGAAACATCGGATGTATTAGACGTCCTGACAGCGCGCGGCATCGAGGAGGCCGCGTTCGTCGGCACGTCGCGCGGCGGCCTCGTCACTATGCTGCTCGCCGCTGCGCGGCCGACAGCCCTCAGAGCCGTGGTGTTGAACGATATCGGACCGGTTGTGGACGGGCGTGGCCTTCTCCGCATCAAGAACGTCCTGTCCCGGGGCACCGTCCCCGCCTCCTGGGACGACGCCGCGGAGACCCTGAAACAGGCATATGAAGGCCATTTCCCGAATGTCGATCGTACCGGCTGGATGGAATTCGCATACCGGACGTACGCCGACGGCGCCGGCAAGCCCAAGCAGGACTTCGATTCCAAGCTGCTAAAGACCCTGAGCGCAATCGACTTCGACCAGCCCATGCCCACGATGTGGCCGCAGTTCGACGGCTTGGCGAGCGTTCCGGTCATGGTTGTACACGGCGAGAACTCGGACATCCTGTCGAAGGAAACCGTCGCGGAGATGCGGGACCGGCATCCCGCGCTGGAAGTGTTGAGCCTTCCCGATACCGGCCATGCCCCGTTCCTGACGGAAAGCGCCTCGATGAGCCGTCTGGCGGATTTCATTTCGGCAGCCGAAGGCAAGCGCTGAAACCGTCCCGAACCGGTCGGCGGCGCCGACGCGACGGCCGGCCGGCACGCGCACCGTCAGTCCCGCAAGACGAACTCGATACGACGGTTTCGCGCCTTTCCGGCAAGCGTTCCATTCGAGGCCAGCGGCCGGCTTTCCCCGTATCCAAGCGCCGTGAAACGATCGCGTGCCAGACCGTCTGCGACGAGAAGGTCGATGACCGCGCGGGCCCGTTCGAGGCTTAGGTCGTAGTTCTTTTCGTGACTTCCATCGGAATCCGTATGCCCGCCGACGGCAATCAGGCTTTCGGGGCAACGCAGCGCAACATAGGCTATCCGGTCCAGGAGCGGCCGGCTGTCCGCCGTAACATCGGCACGTCCCGCTTCGAAAGCGAGTCCTCCCCCCTCCATGATGGTCCGGAGCGTTGATTCACAGGCGGCAGCATCAAGGATGGGGCCGTCCGGTCCCTCCGTCACATCGCTCGCCGTAACGGCATACCCATCGGGCCAGCCATCCTTCAGAAGATCCGACAAAGCAGCGTAGGCCTTCGGATGATAGGCGGCGCCTAACACCGTCACGGATCCGTCGGATATCGTCGCTTCCCCATCAGACAGATACCGCATCAGTTCGGCTGACCGCGCCGCGGCCACGGCGAAGCTTTCAGGAGCACGCGGATCTTCGGTGATCACAGTCGTGAGCGGCAGGTCAGGAAAGAGACGGGACGCTATCGAAACAAGCGATGCCTTCGCCCTGGCATCCCGAACCGCTCCTTCTATGAGCAGATCACCGTCGCCGAGACGAATTGTCAGGCTGTAGGACGGTGCAGGCACGGTTTCGGTCGGGGTCACCGTTTCGGTCTCGCTTGCAGAGGTACCGGCCGAGACAGACGCGTCGCCGGTATCGGAGGCATCAGCAAAAGAGGCGGAAATGGCAAGAACCATCAGCGCCAACAGGACGCGGGTCTTCGTCGAAACTCCGGGTAACATCGGCAGGTCCATCGCAATCGCCATGCAACGTACCGTAGTCGATTCGCAGCCCGGTCGATCTCGATCCGACAAAGTAAACCCGGGCCGACAAAGGAAAACCCCGGCAGCTTGCGCCGCCGGGGTCAACTCTAAACCGGTTGGTCGGCCGACCCGAAGGTCAGCCAACCTTAAACCCGAATTAGAAGGTCCGGGTGACTTCGAACGAAGCGGTGAAGGCACCGTCGTCCTGGTCGAACAGCGAGTCGCTGAGCGGCGCGAAGGTCGCGAGACCGGCCGGCGACAGAGCCGAGGCACCGTTCGAACCGTTGAAGTCGATCGACTGGTAGTGAACGTCGATCATGAACGAGGTCCGCGGGACCGGCGTCCAGGTGACGTTGCCGAAGACTTCCCAGACGTCCACTTCCATGGAGTCCGCGAACGGGAACGCATAGGCGTTCAGGCGGGTGTAGGGCTGATCCCAGTTCTGGTAGCCACCACCGAAGGTCGACGCAACAGTCGGCGACCAGTTGTGGGTGAAGCTGGCCAGCACCGACCACGTGGTAACGGTGTCGAGGATGCAGTCGCCGGGCGTGATGAGCGTGAAGCTGCAAGCACCCCAAGTCACGTTCTGCGTGCCGAGACCGTTGTAGGCACCGTAGGTACCACCGCCGAGGTACTGCGAAGCACCGTCGGTGTAGATCGCCTTGAAGGTGAAGTAGTCACCCTCACCCGTTGCCGGCGTGTTCAGGACCATGCCGAACAGAGCGGCCCAGCCGAACTCGTTGTCGGTCTGATTGCCGACGACCGGAGCCGGGGTCGTGCCGAGGAAGACGTCACGGAACTGATTGTTCGTGAGCGCACCCGACAGCTGGGCATTACCCCAGTCGCCGTCGACACGGATGTTGGCGACAACGTCCGGAGCTTCGTTCCGGTCGTTGGCGACCGCGCAGCCGCCGCCGCAGAAGACCCACCAAGGAGCAGCAAAACCGGTGGCCGGAGTGGCCTGCGGATTGTTGAAGCCCTGGTCTTCCACCGCGATCGACAGCGAGAAGCCGTTGCCGAAGCCGGCGGTGTAGCGGATCTGGTTACGACGCATGAAGTTATCGCCGACGACCCAGTACGCGTTGCCGTAGACCGGCGACGAGTCGAGATGCAGGAAGGTCGACCACGTCTTACCAAAGGTCCAGTTGCCGAACTGGACGAAGGCATGACGCATGTTGAACGAGCCACCGGTGTTGGTGTCGTTGTCCGTCGCCTGCATTTCGATGAACGCGCGGACCGTGCCGTACTCCGTCGCCGTACGGGCGTCGAAGTTCACACGACCAACCGAGTACATCTGGAACGTGTCTGCGATCGAGTTGCCGTCCGGCGTGATCGTCCAGGCAGCGACGCCCGGGTTCTGATCTTCCGCCATGTAGGCAACGAACTTCGCATAACCACCGACCTTGAAGCAGATGTCAGTGCCCGGCAGTTCGATGAAGCCGGTGATGTCACACCGGTACACCGGCTCGCGCGGAGCCTTGACGTCCATCATCATGTCGGCGGCCTGGGCACCGGTCGTGGCGGCGAGGAACGCCGCAGCCGAGCCAAGGAAGAGGTTTCTCATATTGTTCATCCTGACCTCCAAATTTCCACCTAAGGGATCAGGTTGAATTCCTTCAGGCGCGAGCCTTGGAAGTCCCCTAATTCCCCGCGAGAACCTGAGGGGGGCGCGAGCCCTGATCCCAGGTACCTGTGGCCCGGAGCGAAAGCTCTTGAGTCACAGGCGGTGCGACTCCGTGTTTCCCCGTGTCGCATCGCCAACTTACTGAACGCCGCTTTCCGATCAACAAACAAACAGCCCGTTTTGCCTTGCCAACGCTGCTTTTCCAGGGGGTGTTGCAAAAAGTCCACGTTGTGACCGGGTTGCCGCAGTTTCCCGGCGTTACGCGTGCAGAAACGAGGAGAAAAGGGGCTAGAAGCGGAGGTCCCCCCCCCTGATTCAGACCGTCTGAACGGTCGATCCTGTTAACACCTGCGAAGGAGATGGCCGGCTGCGAACGTCCCCTGACCGCCGGATTCGGCCAGGACAACCGTCTCCGGTCCCGTGATTCCCCCTGACGATTCGAATCTGTCTGCGGCCCGCGCCATGCCGGAGCCGGACGCCTCGGCACACAGCCGCCTATCACACGATCGCGGCTTCGACGTCGAACACGCCATGCCAAATCATGCTCAGCGCGACGTAGAGGATAATTGCCAGCCCAAGCCAGGCGAGCCAGCGATAGCGTTCGATGAGCTGTGTTGCGGCAGTAGCCAGGCGATGCGCAGAACCACCGAGCCCGCGGTGCCATAGAAGAGGACCCTGCGATGCCTGTGCACCGACGCACCGGTGCGCGGGCACATCGGCCGCCGCTATTGCGAAGACCATGGCATCGTCTCCGGCAAGGACTAAATCGATGAACAGGTCCTGGAGAGCGGCGACGAACCGATCGGTCTGAGCGCGACCTGATGAGGGGGTGTTCCGGAACGGGCGGAGAGCGACGGCCGCAATGAGCGTGCGCAACGTATATAAAGACGAGAGCGACGGGGCGGTCGGGAACGACACAGCCGACGGCAACGGTCACGCCGCCTGAACCCGGCAACTCCCCTGTCCCGACACTGCCTCCGTATCGGGGCGGAGGGCCGAAATCAGGAGGGTCGTCCGCCACGCGGTTTCGTCAGGGAATCGATGACACCGTCGATGAGCTCGTTGAGCTCTTCCATTCGCTCATGCCCTATATCCGCAATCAAGCTGGCGTAGATTGCTTCGGTTTCCGGCACGAGGCTCTCGTACAATGCCCAGCCATTCTCGGTGAGCGCGACGATAACGCGGCGCTTGTCCGCGGCATTCGTCCTGCGGGTGATCAGTCCGCCCTGCTCCATCTTCGGCAGAATGCGGGACAGGCTGGCGGGATGGATCGTACACCATTCGCTCAGGGTGAGGATCTCGGCTTCCTTGAATTCCGCAAGCGCGCGAATGATCCGCCATTGCTGATCGGTTAACTGCCGAACATGGAGCAACGGCCGAAATCGAACGATGACTGCTTCGCGCAGTCTTAACAGCTTCGCCGGCAGGGACTGTGTAAAGGGTTGCATAAACGGTTGCGAACCTTCTTCCGCACTCGCGCCCACGACCAAGTCCTTGGGTTCCTGCCGGGTTGCTGGTTCTTTCATGTTACACCGCCTTTGTATGCAACGAGGGATACATTCTCCCAAACCAGCAAATCGTGTACAGGCGGAAAACCCCAGAAATTCAATACCGTTAGGGAACGCGACTTCTGTATTTATAGTCGAAACAAGCGGCTAGATAAATATTTAACGAGCTAAAATTTTTTGCCGATTTGGCAGATTTCCGACCGTCAGAACAAGCAAAGCCTCAAAAAACGAATTGAATACGTTTGCGCATACGAATCAGGCGGGTGGAAACCCGCCTGAACGACTTGACGGTTGCTTTTCGTTGCCGGTCAGCGCGCGACAATCGGTTGCGCTTCAAGGACCGGCGCAACGGCCTCGGCTCCTTCGAACAGCGATCCCTCTTCGAACCAGCTTTGCGGCGCGGGATGCCCCCAAAGGGTTTGCCGCTGAGGATCACGAAGCGTCCAGCGGATCGGCTCATTGTCGGGATCGGCCGTTAGGTAATCGCTGGTGAACAGTTCGACCCGATGACCATCCGGATCCCGTATGTACAGGAAGAAGGCATTGGAGATGCCGTGCCGCCCCGGCCCCCGCTCCATATTCTTCAAATAGCCACTGGTCGCCATCACGTCGCAGATATGAAGGATGTCGAGCGGCGTCGCCGTCCACATGCCGATATGATGCAGGCGCGGTCCCGCACCGTTGGTGAAGGCAAGGTCATGCACGTTGCCCTTCCGGTGCATCCATATCGCCCAGAGTTTCGGATCCACCGCATCCTCGGTTTCGGTGTATTCGGTCACCCGGAAACCGATGCCGGTATAGAAGTCATGGCTGACCTGAACGTCCGGCGTGAAGCAGTTGACGTGATCGATGCGCTGGATGCGGGCGCCCCGGTGCTCCGCGTAACGCTGCAGTTTCGTGGGGACATGCTCCATCGTGTAGTAGAACTCGATGGGCATACCGAGCGGATCGACAGCCTGCAGCGTGCGTCCCTGGTGTGGCCGTTCGACGAAGTCGGCCCGCAGCCCCCGCTTGTCGAACCAGAAGGCCGCCCGATCGAGGTCTTCCTCGCTTGCGACCTTGAACCCCATGCTCCGCACAAGCGGATCCGGTGCGCGCGTCAGCACGATCGAGTGATGGTTCCGCTCCTCGATGCCCCGAAGGTAGATGCGTTCGTTGCTCTCCGCCGTCACGTGCAAGCCAAGGCAGTCGACATAAAAAGACCGTGACGCCTCGAGATCGGTGACGGCGAAGTCAACATGACTGACACGCACGATGTTGAATGGCGGGTCCATGACGGGTTTGGCGACGGGCATGGTTCGTGGTCTCCCTTGATCGACCCGCTTTCCGGGTCTGTCCTTGTCGTCGTTCGGGCCCGGGCCTGTTTCCCGGCATATCGCTTGCCTCCCGTTTGCCCGTGTCGTGTTACCCCTTGCCGATCTGCGGCACCTTGTGACCGCCAAGCGCGATCGCGATGTTCTTGGTTTCCATGTAAAAGTCGAAGCTGTAATCGCCACCGTCGCGGCCGATCCCCGACGATTTCATGCCGCCGAATGGCGTCGGCAGATGACGGACGTTCTCCGAATTCACCCAGACCATCCCCGCGTCCACGTCCTGGGCGATGCGATGGGCCCGTCCGACGTCGCCGGTCCACAGATAGGCTGCGAGGCCGTAGCGGACGTCGTTGGCGATCTCGAGCGCCTCGTCTTCGTCCCTGAACGGGATCATGGTGAGAACCGGCCCGAAAATCTCCTCCTGGGCGATCCGCATATCATTTCGCGCATGCGTATAGAGGGTCGGCTCGACAAAATTGCCTAAGTCGCCGACCCGGCCACCACCGACGGCTATGGTTGCACCATCCTCCCGGGCCGCATTGACATAGCTCATCACCTTGTCGACGTGGCGGGAATGGATCAGCGGGCCGATCTCGGTCGCCGTGTCCAGCGGATGGCCAACACGCATCGCCTTCACGCGTTCGGCCGCCTTCTTCGAAAACTCCTCGTAGATCGACTCATGGACGAGTGCCCGGCTCGACGATGTGCAGCGCTCTCCGTTCAGCGAGTAGATCATGAACAAGACCGCATCGAGCGCCTTGTCGAGGTCGGCATCGTCGAAAACGATCACCGGGTTCTTGCCGCCGAGCTCGAAGTGCACGCGTTTCAGCGTCGCCGAGCCCTGGGCCATGATGTGGCTGCCGGTCACGGATTCCCCGACGAACCCGATCGCCTTGATCAGCGGATGCTCGGTCAGTGCCTTGCCGGCGTCCTCGCCGAAGCCATGGACGAGATTGAGGACACCCGCCGGCAGGCCGGCATCGTGGCAGATTTCGGCAAGCAGCGTCGCTGTCAACGGACTCCATTCAGCCGGCTTGTGAACCACCGTGCAGCCGGCGGCCAGCGCCGGCGCGATCTTCCAGGTCGACAACATGAACGGGGTGTTCCAGGGCGTAATCACGCCGACGGGGCCGATCGGCTGGCGGATCGTGTAGTTCATGTGCGTGGGTGTCGGCAGCGACAGTCCGTCGTTTGCACCCGGTGCCCGGTCGGCGAAGAACCGGAAGTTCTCCGCCCCGCGCAGGGCTGCCTTCGACATGTAGCGGATGGGCTGGCCGGTATCGAGGCACTCGGTGAAGGCGATCTCTTCGGCACGCGCTTCCACGGCGTCGGCAATCGCATGGAGAACCGCACGGCGTTCCGTGCCCGAGGTCTTCTTCCAGGATTTGAAGGCCTCCATTGCGGCGCGCGCCGCCAGATCGATCTCGGCCGCACTGCCCCGCGCGACGGATGCGAGAACCGCGCCGTCGACGGGAGACGTGGTTTCGAAAGTCGGTCCGTCGTCGACATGGGACTTCCCGCCGATGAAGTGGGCGACGGGGCCCTTCTGGAATCCCGCCAGATAGCCCTCGGCGCGGCTCTTCACATCGGCGGGGAGCGCCTTGAAGGGAGCGTTCATGCGGTCAGGCGTCCTTGTTCCGGCGTTCTCGGATCGTGTTGCGGCGAAACGTCATCGATCGGTCGATCTCGTGCACTTCCACGGCCAGGGAAACGGGTGTCGTGGCGATCATGTCGGCCAGAATCGTCTCCGTCGTGGCAAGCAGCGATTTGCCGAGATCTTCCCGTGCCTCTGCCGGGCGTCCCTCGCCGACACGCGCGGTGATGAACACGTAGGCGTTATCCGGGTTGCCATCGCCGACCTTGTAGACATCGCGGCGCACGGCCCGGGTGCGGATTCCGTCGATGTCGAAGAGTCCGGTCGCGAGCGCGGCCTCGTGCAACGCATCGATCAACGCGCGCATATCCATCGTCGCGTCAAGATTGGCGCTGTACTCGACGATCACGTGCGGCATCGTCGAAATGCCTCCCTGTAACGGCCCGTTCCAGACAGTTGGAGTGCCGTACTATTATTATGTTAAGCGTATATAGGGGCGCTCCAATAAGCCGGTCAACCACGCCGATGCAGCACCTGTCCCTCCCGTTTTCGCATGCTATTCCGCGCGCGCATAGATGCTGTGTTCCATCTTCGATTTCCCTGGCGGCCAACTACGCTAGACTCTTGCTTACGTTACCCCGGCCGATAAACGCGAGCCTCTCATGAGCAACGTCCCCGACACCGCCATCGGCACGCCTGTCCTGCGCAAGGAGGATGCCAGGCTGGCAAGCGGCCTCGGCCGGTACACCGACGATGTCACATTGCCCGGACAGGCCTATGGCGTCGTCGTGCGCAGCCCCTACGCCCATGGCGTTATCACTGCGATCGATCTCGACGCGGCCCGGGACATGCCCGGTGTCCTGGCAATTTATACGGGCGACGATTTCGCCGCAGCCGGATATGGCAGCCTGCCCAATGTGATGCAGGTTTCCAACAGTGACGGCTCGCCGATGACAAAGCCAGTCTGGCCTGCCCTCGTACGCGACAAGGTCCGCTATGTCGGCGACCCTGTGGCATTCGTCGTGGCCGAGACGGCAGCGCAGGCGCGCGACGCCGCGGAGGCTGTCTTCGTCGATGTCGACCCGCTTCCGGCCGTAACCGATGCCCGGGAAGCGCTGAAGCCCGACGCTCCGCAGATCCACGACGAGGCCCCCGGCAATCTGGGCATCGATTTCCATTCCGGCGATGCGGACAAGACCGACAAGGCAATCGCCGGGGCTGATCACGTGACGACATTGTCCCTGTCGAGCGACCGGCTCGTCGTCGCTGCAATGGAGCCGCGCGCGGCACTTGCCGCCTACGATCCGGACACTGGTCGATATGAAGTCCATGCACCAAGCCAGGGCGTGTTCGCGATGCGTAACTTCCTCGCGGGCGTTCTCGGCGTCGAGCCTGACAAGGTGCATCTGCTGACAGGCAATGTCGGCGGTTCCTTCGGCATGAAGTCGATGCTGTATCCCGAGACTGTCTGCGTCTGCCACGCGGCCCGCGATCTCGGCCGGCCGGTCAAGTGGACGTCCGACCGGTCGGGTGCCTTCGTCTCCGACAGCCATGGCCGCGACATCCATGTCACCGGAACCCTGGCGCTTAACAAACGCGGCGTCATCACGGCGCTGAAGATCGAAGGTTTCGGCAATCTCGGTGCGTATCTCGGGCACGTAGCCCCGCTGTATTTCACCATCAACATCGCCAAGAACATCGTCAGCGTGTACCGGACTCCGCTGGTCGACGTGTCGATCAAGTGTGCCTTCACCAATACGACGTTCACCGGCCCCTATCGCGGCGCTGGCCGGCCGGATGCCAACTACATGATGGAGCGTCTTCTGGACGCGGCCGCCGACGAGATGGGCATTGATCGCGTCACGATCCGCAAGCGCAACCAGATCAAACCCGGACAGATTCCCTACACGGCCCCATCCGATCTCACCTATGACAGCGGCGATTTTCCATCGGTCTTCGACGAAGCGCTGGAAAAGGCCGACTGGAAAGGCTTCAAGATGCGCCGGCGCGCCTCGAAGAAACGCGGCAGGCTGCGCGGCATCGGCATCGGCAGCTATCTGGAAGTGTCGGCCCCGCCAAACAAGGAAATGGGCGGGATCCGGTTCGAACCCGACGGCTCGATGACCTTCATCACCGGGACGCTCGACTACGGCCAGGGACATGCCTCGACGTTCGCCCAGGTGCTGACGGAGAAGCTCGGCGTGCCGTTCGACAAAATCAACTTGCGCCAGGGAGATTCCGACGAAGTCGTCTTCGGCGGGGGCACGGGCGGCTCCCGATCCGCCATCATGAGCGGAGCCGCTGCCGTGGAAGCCGCCGAAAAGGTAATCGAGAAGGGAAAGCGTCTCGCCGGCCTTGCCCTGGAAGTCGCTGTGGACGACATCGAATTTTCCGGCGGCACGTTCTCGGTGGCCGGAACCGATGTCTCGATCGACATCATCGACCTTGCCGAGCGCGTCCGTGGTGGCCTCAGGCTGCCCGAGCGGATGGACGACGGGGACAACGGCCTCGACGTCACGCACATAACCGACGGCCTGCCCTCATCGTTTCCGAACGGCACCCATATCGCCGAGGTGGAAATCGATCCCGATACGGGCGTGGTCGAGGTCGTCGAATACACGATGGTCAACGACTTCGGAACGGTCATCAATCCGATGCTTGTCGAGGGCCAGCTCCACGGCGGCGTGATGCAAGGACTTGGACAGGCTTTGATGGAGTTGACGCGATACGACGAGGACGGCCAGCTCCTGACCGGCACCTTTACCGACTACGCGATGCCGCGCGCCGATAACCTGCCCTCCTTCCGATACGCCAGCCACCCTGTGCCGGCGACGACAAACCCGCTGGGCGCCAAGGGCTGCGGCGAGGCCGGCTGTGCGGGGTCGCTGTCGGCGATCATGAACGCGGTGATCGACGCGCTGAAACCCTATGGCGTGAAACACATGGACATGCCGGTCACGCCGGAGAAGATCTGGCGCGCGGTGACCGGCGCGGAGACCGGTTAGCGATCGGTCGACACATCCTCAGTACGGGTTTTTTGCGGCCCTGTCGGTCGAAAGCGTCTCTCGCGAGCGCGTCGCCAACTCTTCGATCGCGTCGGCCAGATGCACCTGCGCGATGTTATAGTCGCCGCGGTCGACCCGGATCCTGTGGGCTTCGAGAAGCACGTCGGCATGCGTGAAGCCGGCAGGCGGCTCGAAACGATAGCACGCGAGCTCGATCGTCAGGCCGAGCGGATCGTTGAAATAAATCGAATCCATGAAACCGCGATCCTTCACGCCGGAATGACGGATGCCACGCTGCTCCAGCCGGTCGATCGCCTGGTCGAAACTCGCCTTCGAGACATTGAACGCAATGTGGTGCACGCAACCCGGCTCGGTCGGCGTCCGACTCGGATCGGGCGTGCGGTCTTCCTTGGTGAAAATGGTGATCAGCCGGCCGTCGCCGGGATCGAAATAGAGATGGCTCTCGTCCCCCGCATCGAGATTCGGCTGTTCGAAGACGAAAGGCATGCCGAGCACGCCTTCCCAGAAGTCGATCGACGTCTGCCGGTCGGCGCCGACGAGCGTGATGTGATGAACGCCCTGCGCCTGGATCTTGCGGAAAGAGGTGTTTGTCATGTCGAGCCCCGGTGCGTGTTTCCTCAAGACAGAATATGGGGCAAACGATCCGGGAACCAATGCCCCCTTACACGACTGGAGCCGCCGCACCGCTCTGTGTAAAGAGACGGGGCGACATACACCTTGGCGCCGAACATTCAGCAGGAGGGCCCCTTGCCGGAAGAACCGTTGATCATGGTCTGCATCGGAGATATCGCCGGCAATGTGCGCGGCAAGTCGATCCCCGTTGCCGACTACAATGCCGATATGACCGGATCCACCGGCTGGACGCCCACCAACGTGCAACTCACCTGCTTCGGCACCATCGCCGAGTCGCCTTACGGGTCGTTCGGCGATCTTGTGATGACACCCGACCCGACGACCGAGGTGCGCGCCACCTTCGGCGAACCGGACGGACAGGTCGAGCATTTCGTGCTCGCCAATCTGACCTGGCCGGACGGGTCCATGTGGGAATGCTGCACCCGGACGATCCTGCAGAATGCACTGACGGCCTTGAAGGACGAAGCCGGCCTGACGATCCGGGCTGCCTTCGAGCACGAGTTCATGTTCAAGGCGGACCGCGTGGCGGGCGGCCCATACTCCATCGGCGGGTTTCGGCAGCGCCGGGCCTTCGGCGAGTCTTTCGTCGGAGCGCTGAAAGAAGCGGGCGTGACGCCCGAGACCTTCCTGCGCGAATTCGGGCCGAACCAGTACGAGGTCTCGGTGTCGCCTGCGACCGGTGTCACCGCTGCCGACCAGGCGCTGGTGCTGCGCGAGATCGCGCGCGCGGCGGCCTTCGCCTCCGGCGAGGAGATCACCTTCACGCCGCTGATCGGTCCGGCCGAGGTCGGAAACGGCTGCCACGTGCATTTCGACCTGATCAACGACGACGGAACCTCGGTATGTGCCGATCCGGCAGCGCCAGAGGGGATCAGTGCCACGGCAGCCTCCTTCGTCGGGGGCATTCTGAAACACCTCTGCGCGACGGTGGTGCTGACCGCGCCGAGCGTACCTTCCTACACCCGCCTGACCCCACACCGCTGGAGCTCGGCCTTCACGAATCTGGCGTTCCGCGATCGCGAGGCCGCAATCCGGATCTGCCCGAAGGGCGACCGCCTGCATTTCGAGTACCGCGTGGCGGATTCGGCCGCGAACCCGCATATCCTGCTGGCGACGCTCGTTCTCGCGGGCCTGCAGGGCATCCGGGACGGCCTGCCTCTGCCGACGCCCACGAGCGAGGACCTGTCGCTGGTCGGCGATGCGGAACTCGAGGACCGCGGGATCTCGAAGCTGCCATCGTCGCTGGATGACGCACTTGGCCGGCTCGACGCGGACGCGACGGTGCGGTCGTGGTTCCCGGAGAGGTTCGTCGACGTCTACATCGCCCACAAGCGTGGCGAGATTGCAGCGCTGGACGGCAAGACCGAGGACGAGATCTGCGCGGCCTACGCCGAGGCGTACTGAGGCATCTGCCTAGGCTGATGTGCTGACGGTCCCGTCGGCGACCCAGGCATCGAAGATCGCAAGCGCCGTCTCGACGAACGCCGGCTCGTTGATGTGGGCGTCGATCTCGGTCATCGCGACCGGCGGATTGATCACCTGCCGCATCTCGTGGAGGAACGCGGCAAGCCCATCGGGATCGTGGACCGGCTCGCCGGGCTTGTCCCACTCCTCGACTCCGCCGTTGGGCAGGATGACGTGAACCGGCGCGGTCGCCTCCGACAAATGCCGGGCGATCTCGCGGGCCGTCACGCGACGCTCGTCGGCCGAGATCGCGACCGAACCGATTAACCTGTTGTGGGCGTGATAGGGATAGTCCCGCCACTTCTCGGGGATGTCCGTCCAGGACGGCAGGTCGACGAGATCCGACGCGCCGGGCGCCACGATCTGCGGAATACCGGCGCGGCCGGCGCTTGACATCCGGTCGCTGCCGGAATTGACGACCGACCCGTGCACGCCGTTGGTGAATTCCTGCACGCAGAAATCCATGACGCATGCGAACGCCCCCTGCGCCGCCAGCCCTTCGAAGGCACGCCCGCCCATGCCGGTGGAATGGAAGATCGCGACTTCGAAGCCGCGTTTCTCCAGCTCGGGCTTCAGGTCCACCATGTACCTGAGGCACGATTTGCCGAGACTCGTCATACCCACCAGCGGCCGGTCGCGGCGCGGCGGCTCCACGGCCCGGGCAGCCCCGAGCACGGCGCCCGCGGCCTGACTGAGAGATGATTTACAGACGGAATTGAGGCCGTAGAGGCCGCCGGCCCACAGGATCATCTGGATATCCGGCGCCAGACGCTCCGGCGGGATCAGCGGCGAGAAGCTGACCGTCGAGACGATGTATTTCGGCACGCCCATCGGCAGGGCCAGCGCGCAGTCGAGCGCCAGGTCAGTGCCCATCGTGCCGCCCATCGCGATCATGCCGTCGATCCGGCCGGCCGCGTGCAGCTCCGCGACCAACGTCGCCGCGCCCGACGCCATGACCTGCATGGCCTCGTTTTCGTCGCCGGTCGCGATGGCGGCCTGAACCGACGATCCGGCGGCTTCGGCGACCTGATGCTTGGTAACATCCGTCGGTTCGGGCGGATCGCCGAGGACGCTGACATCCATCGTCATCGCCCGACCACCCTGCCCTTCGATACAAGCCGTCAGGTAGCGCAGTTCGTCCGACTTCGTGTCGAACGTCCCGATGACGAGGATCGTCTTGTCGTCGGCCATCTGGGGATTTCCTATAACTGGATCCAGGCGGTCTTCAGGTCGGTGTACTTGTCGAGCGCGTGCAGCGACTTGTCATGGCCGTTGCCGGACTGCTTGACTCCGCCGAGCGGCACGGTGATGTCGGGACCGCCGTACGTGTTCACATGCACGACCCCTGCCCTGATGGTCCGGACCATGCGGTGCGCCCTGGACAGGTTCGATGTCCAGACGCCGGCCGCGAGTCCATAGGCGGTCGAATTCGCGATCTCGACCGCCTCCGCCTCCGTATCAAACGCCATCACGCCCAGCACGGGACCGAAGACCTCCTCGCGGGCCAGCGGCATCTGCGGGGTGACGTGGTCGAAAACGGTCGGCTGCATGTAGTAGCCGCCCGTCTCCTCCAGGATCCGGTGCCCGCCCGTCGTCAGGTCCGCGCCTTCGCGCATTGCCTCGGCGACAAAATGCAGATCCTTCTCCAGTTGCTCGGCGCTGGAAACGGCTCCGGCCTGCGTGTCGAGTGACAGCGGATCGCCGACGGTCATTGACGATGCGATGGCGCTGACCTTCTCGACGAATTCCTCGTGAATCGCGCGCTGGACGAGCAGCCGCGATCCCGCGACGCAGACCTGCCCGGAATTGCGGAAGATGCCGAAGGCCGAGACCTTCGCGGCCTGATCGAGATCGGCTGCATCGGCGAAGACGATGTTCGGAGACTTGCCGCCGAGTTCGAGATAGACGCGCTTCAGGTTCGAACGGGCGGAATATTCCAGGAGCTTGCGCCCCACCCCGCCGGAGCCGGTGAAAGCCAACACGTCGACATCCATGTGGAGGCCGAGCGCCTCGCCGGCCTCCTCGCCTGTTCCGGTCACGACGTTGAGGACGCCGTCGGGAAGGCCTGCTTCAGAGCAGAGTTCGGCGATCCGCAGGAGTGTCAGTGAGGCGATCTCCGCGGGCTTCAAGACGACCGAATTGCCGGCGGCGAGTGCCGGTGCGATCTTCCAGGCGCCGATCATCAGCGGGAAGTTCCACGGCACGATGGCGCCGACGACGCCGACCGGTTCGCGATGGACGAGACCGAGAACGTTCTCGGACGTGGGGGCGATTTCGCCATAAACCTTGTCGATGGCCTCCGCGTAGTAGCGGAACGTGCCGGCCGCGCTGCCGGGTTCCGCCCGCAGCGCCATGGAGATTTCGGTGCCGTTGTCGCGGACGCCCAGCACGGCAAGTTCCAGTGCGTGCTTCTCGATCAGGTCGGCGATACGGTGCATCACCTTCTTGCGCTCGGCCGGCGCAATCCGCGACCAATCTCCGGCGTCGAAGGTTCGACGCGCCGAGGCGACGGCCCGGTCGATGTCCGTGTGACCGCCTTTCGCGATGGTCGTCAGCCGAGATCCATCGATGGGCGAGACGACGTCGAGGGTTTCCCCGCTTTCCGCCTCCCACGCTGCGCCGTCGATCCAGATCCCCTGTGGTGGAACGGTCTTCGATCTCAGGGCGTCGATTGCGGCCTGATCAGCCATCGGCGGTTTCCTTCCGGTTCTTGAGGGAGCGCACCAGCGCCCAGACATGCAGCGCGAGCACCAGCACGATCATCGCGAACAGGATCGCGGAGATCGGCCGGTTGACGAAATCGAGCAGCGAATGGATGCGCGGCAGCGAGGTTCTAAACCGCGCCTCCATGATGCCGCCCAGCACCATGCCGAGGATGATCGGCACGATCGGCAGGTTGAGGCGCTTCAGGATCAGGCCAAGCAGGCCGACGACCGCCGCAATGGCGCAATCCGTTGCCGAATTGCGCAGCGAGTACACTCCGACGAACGACAGCGTCAGGATCGCCATGCCGAGAAACCGGTTCGGGATGATGATGACCCTCAGGAGCGGCTTTGTCGCCAGGATCAGGAACCCGAGCGCCAGCCCGTTGAGGATCAGCAGGCAGAGATAGAGCGCCAGCACGAAATCCGGCTGGTCGCGGAACAGGTTCGGGCCGGGGATGACGTTATGGACGTAGAAGACCGACAGCATCATCGCCGTCAGCGCCTCCCCGGGAATACCGAGTGCGAGCAGCGGGATCATGGCGGCGGCCGGTACGGCGTTGTTTGCGGCCTCCGAGGCGATGATGCCCTCCGGCGCGCCCTTGCCGAAGCGCTCCGGGGCCTTCGAGACCTTCTGCGCCCAGGTGTAGGACAGGAACTGCGCCGTGAACTCGCCGACGCCGGGGATGATCCCCATCAGGGTTCCGAAGCCCGCGCCAGGCAAAACGACCTTCGGATACCGGAAGACCTCGCGCAGGCCGGAGAATAGTCCGCCGGAAATATCCGGCGGCTGCGTCTCCTCGTCCCGGCTAATCAGCAGCACGAAGGCCTGCGACAGCGCGAACAGGCCGAGCACCACGACGATAAGATCGACACCGGAGGCCAGAAACGTCTGGTCGAAGGTGAAGCGCTGGGTATAGCGCACCGGTTCGAGGCCGATCGTCTGGAGGAAGATGCCGAAGCACAGCAGCGCGCCGGCCGCGATGTTCTGCCCGCGGTGGGCGACGACGACAAGGATCATGCCGAGCAGCGCAGCGAGGAAGATTTCGCGCGAGCCGAACATCGGCGCGACCTGCGCCAGCACCGGGGCCAGCGCGATGAAGCATAGGACGGAGATGACGCCGCCACAGAAGGAGGCCCCATAGGCGAGCGACAGGGCGCGCGGCGCCTCGCCGCGCCGGGTCATCGGATAGCCATCGTAAGTGGTCAGCGCGTTGACCGGGGTTCCCGGCGTATTGATCAGGATCGCGGGGATCGCCCCACCGAACATGGCCGAGCCGTAGACGCCGAGCAGCAGCGTCAGCCCGACGATCGGTTCCAGTGCGAACGTCGCCGGCAGCAGGATGGCGATGGCGATTGCCGGTCCGACGCCGGGAATGGCGCCGATGACGACGCCGCCGATTGCACCCACGATCAATGCAAAGACGACGTCGATGCGGGCAATGATATCGAGGCTGGCGAGAAAGACGTCCATCGCCGCGCTCAGAGATAGAGGATCATGAAGTTACGCGTCGCCTCCGGCAGGAGGTCGTAGACGGCTCCGCCGGGGATGCGCACGCTCAGCAGCGACTTGAAGACCACGACCGTCGCGATGCCGACGAGAACACCCGCCCCGATCATCCGCGCCGAACGGTAGCCGAGCCGCCAGGTCAGCGCCGCGCAGAACACGACCGTCGTCGGCAGGTAGCCGGTCACCGGGACGGCGAAGACGTAGGCCATGAACCAGACGACGTATTCGAGCGCCCGGGCCCAGTCGAAGACCTCCGCCTTCACGTCCCCGCCACCATGGCGGCCGAGGCGCCGCCAGGTGTAGAAAAGCTCGAACGCGCCGAAGATCGTCATCCCGGCGATCGAGACGATCGGCCAGAAACCCGGCTGCTCGACGAAGCGCCGGCCGTTCGCCCAGGTCGTCTCGCCGGGGATCTGCGACAGCAGGAACAGCGCGACCGCGAAGCTCAGGACGCCGAAGACAATCTCGGCGCGATGATGCTTCGGCTCGACGAGCTCGGAGATGTCGTGCTGCTCGACTTGACCGGCTGACGGATCGCTCATGGCATGAACTCTGGAAGGCCGTGCGTCTTCACGCAAGGCGTTTGGACACCCTGGGGTGAGCCCCCTCGGGTGAGGCCATATGCAAAGGGCGGCCGATGATCCGGCCGCCCTTCAAGTCGATCAATTTCCAAGGATCGACTGGATTGCCTCCATCGTCTTGATGTCCTTGGCGATCTGCGCTTCGGAGCCGGCCGTATCGGTCCAGTAGATCTGCGCGCCGGTTTCCTCGGCGAAGGCCTTGGCCTTGTCGCCGGCAATGGTGTCTTTCGCCACTGCGGCGATCTTGTCTATCACCTCCTGCGGCGTGTCCTTTGTGACGAACAGACCGTTCCACAGGGCGATGTCGAGCGAGGGATCGATCTCCTTCACCGTCGGCGCGTCGGGGGCAACCGAGATGCGATCGCCGGTGACGGCGGCCAGCACCTGCACCTTGTCGAGGCAGGGCATGACGAGCTGGATGGTCGTGTTCATCACGTCGACGTCGCCGGAGGCCAGCGTGTTGCAATCGAGCGCGTCGAAGGCCGCGTCGGAGGCGTAGGAGAAGCCCAGGTTCTTGGCAAGCGCGAGCGTCACCTGCGTCGGCGCCAGCGGCGCCCCGAAATGACCAAGCACCACGTCGTTCGACTTCGCATACTCGGCAAGTTCTTCCATCGACTTGTACGGCGCATCCTTCGACGTGACGATGACGAAGGGATAGGTCAGGAAGATACCGACGGGAACGAACGGATCCGGATTGAGCTCCGGAATGCCGATGGTCGGCCCGACGACCGGCACGCCGATGACGAAGGAACCGATGGTCGATCCGTCGTTGCCGGCCTTGGCGACCTCGACGGCGCCCGGGAACGGACCGCCGCCGCCGCCCGGCTTGTTCACGACTGCAGCCGGCTGACCATAGGCTTCCTGGAAGTCCCCCGCGATCATGCGGGTCAGCACATCTTCGAGATCACCAGGTGGCCACGGGACAATGAACTGGACCGGTTTATCCGGATACTCGGCGGCCGCGGGGCCGGCCAGCGCAGCCCCGGTCACGATGGCTGCCGCAAGAGCAGCCGAGAATACTTTCTGCATAACGAACCTCCCGTTCGTCTGGTTGACTGTTCCCCTGACAATCGGTTCATTATTATCACCGACTGTTCAAATATATGTTGCGTTCGGAACGAAGTTCTGTCAACGAATTCATAACGGACGAAGCTCGGACAGCTCGAACTGGAGCCTGACCGGAGCGGTCCGGTGAAGGGGAACGGGAAAGCCGGCCAGTGCAAACGGTCGACAAAGCACTGAAGCTTCTGATCTATTTCACGCCATCCGATCCGGAAATCGGATTAAGCGACCTCGCGCGCCTGTCTGGCTATGACAAGGCAGCGACGCGCCGCTTCCTCGTCGCGCTGCAGAAGCACGCCTTCATCGAGCAGAATCCGGATAACCGGAAATACCGGCTCGGCGCGGCGTTCCTGCATTTCGCTCAGGTCCGCGAGGCAACGCGGCCGCTATCGTCAATCGTGATGCCACTTCTCGAGGGCCTCACGGCCGAAACCGGCGAGACGTCACACGCCTCCCACTATTCCGCCAGCGCTCTGATCAACATCGGCATCTCGGAGTCACCGCGCGCCACCCGCGTCCACATGGACCCTTCGGAGATCCTCCCCCTTCATGCGACAGGCTCCGGCCTCGTCTATCTTGCCTATGGTCCGGAGGGCACGCTCGACGACGTGATTTCGGCCGGCCTTGAAAAATACACGCCGCACACGATCACGTCGGCCAAGGCCCTGCGCGATGCAGTCCGGAACGCCCGACAGAACGGCTACGCCCTCTCCCCGCAGAGTTTCGAGGACGAGGTAAGCGGCATTGCGATGCCGTACTTCGACGGCAGCGGAACCGCACTCGGCGCGCTCGCTGTCGCGGCGCCGACATCGCGTATGACCGATGAGCTCAAGGACCGGATCATCGACCGGCTGGCCCAGGCGGTCCACACGGTCACCAAGGGGATCGGAGGCAAGCCGCATCCCGATTTCCTGTCAGCGCAGAAGGGAAAGCAGGCGGCATGAGTGGACCGGCCGAAGCCCTTGTCCTCGATTTCGGTGGCGTCGTCACGAAGACGATGTTCGAAACGCACGCCGAAACCGAACAGGCGCTCGGCCTGAAGCCCGGCACACTGACCTGGCGCGGGCCCATCGATCCCGACACCGATCCGCTCTGGTGCAGCATGCAAGCCGGCGAGATCAGCGAGCGCGACTACTGGATGACGCGCACCCGCGAGACCGGCGCCCTGCTCGGAGAGACGTGGACCCGGATGGACCAGATGCTGCGCCGCGCCCGCGGCGCCGACCTGATGCAGTCGGTGCGTCCCGAGGCGCTAGACGCCATCGCCACCGCCAAGGCCGCCGGAAAGCGGCTGGCGATCCTGTCGAACGAGCTCGATCTCTTCTATGGCGCGGACTTCCGAGACAAGCTGCCCTTCCTCAAGGACTTCGAGCTGATCGTCGACGCGACCTACACGAAGATCCTGAAGCCCGATCCGCGCGCCTACGGCTTCGTTACCGATGGGCTCGGCCTGCCGGCAGACGCGTGCGTCTTCGTCGACGACCAGCTCAAGAATATCACCGGCGCGGCCGCCGTCGGCATGCGGACCATTCACTTCGACGTCCGCGACCCCGCCGGCGGATATGCCCGGGCGCTTTCCCATTTCGATCTCAGACCCCCATCGGAGGTTTCGCCATGAACCAGCACGACAGCAATTTCCTCAAAGAGCAGAATGCGCGTCACCTGTGGCATCCCATGGCGCATCCAGCCGAAATGATGGCCAATCCGCCGAAAGTGCTGACCGGCGCCGAGGGCGTGACGCTGACCGACGTCGACGGCCACAAGACGCTCGATGCCGTCGGCGGCCTGTGGAACGTCAATCTCGGCTATTCCTGCGATCCGGTGAAGAAGGCGATCGCCGACCAGCTAGACAAGCTTGCCTATTATTCGGCCTTCCGCGGAACGTCGACGGGGCCGGCGATCGAACTGTCGCATATGCTTGCAGAATGGTTCGCACCCGACGGTATGGTGCGCTCGTTCTTCACCTCCGGCGGATCGGACAGCGTCGAGACCGCACTCAGGCTGGCGCGGCAGTACCACAAGATCCGCGGCGACCGGGACCGCACCAAATTCATCAGCCTGAAGAAGGGCTATCACGGCACCCACTTCGGTGGAGCCTCGGTCAACGGTAATACCAACTTCCGGCGCAACTACGAGCCCCTGCTGCCGGGATGTTTCCATATCCCCTCCCCCTACACCTACCGGAACCCCTTCAACGAGACGGATCCGGCAAAGCTCGCGCAGCTCTGCGCCCAGGCACTTGAGGACGAGATCGTCTTCCAGGGGCCCGACACGGTCGCAGCGTTCATCATGGAGCCTGTGCTTGGGGCAGGCGGTGTTATCCCGCCGCACGAGAGCTTCATGCCCTTGGCCCGCGAGATCTGCGACCGCCACGGCGTTCTGCTGATCGCCGACGAAGTGATCACCGCCTTCGGCCGTACCGGTGCCTGGACCGGATCGCGGCTGTGGGGCGTGAAGCCCGACCTGATGACGACGGCCAAGGCGATCACCAACGGCTACTTCCCCTTCGGCGCGGTGATGATCTCCGGGAAGGTCGCCGACGCCTTCGAGAGCAACACGGATTCCTTCGGTGCCATCGGCCATGGCTACACCTATTCCGGCCACCCGGTCGGCTGCGCCGCGGCGCTCGCCTGCCTGCCCGAAATCGGCAAGGCCAATGTCGCCGAAAATGCTGCCGCACGCGGTGACGAGCTTCTGGCGGCAGCCGAGGCGCTGAAGGACAAGTACGAGATCGTCGGCGACGTTCGCGGCAAGGGCCTGATGGTCGCGATCGAACTCGTTTCCGACCGGGAGAAAAAGACACCGATCGACAAGGCAACGATCGGCCAGGTCTTCGAGGCTGCCTATGCGGCGGGCGTGATGCTGCGCATCTCGGGGCCGAACATCATCCTGTCTCCGCCTCTGGTGATCACGAAAGCCGATGTTGCGACGATCGCCGAGGCAATTGACGCAGGATTATCCCCTTTCGTCTGAAATCGGCACAGATCCGGATCCGCCTAAAAGCGGCCTTATACGCCGCCGAATCGCCACGTTTCCTAAAATGTCCTTGAATTCATTAGGCTAACTTTCGCCCCTTCAGGGCCAAATTCGCCTCTGACCATGTCGGCAGGCGCGGGCGATTCACAGTCCGTGCCGTCTTCCGACGTTTGGTTCTATCGCAAAAGTGGGGCGACTTATGGCGATAACATCCAAAGACGCGGAAATGGCGCGCGTCGCATTTCAGCGTTTCGGCCTCGGTGCGAAACCGGGCAACTTCAAGAAAGTCGCGAAGGATCCCCTGCGGGCCCTCGTCAAGGAAGTAAACACACCCGGAATCGCGAAAATCTCCGGAAAAGGCCTGCCGTCCTACTACAAGGCGGCACAAGTCTCCCAGAAAGGCGACTTCTCGACAGTCGACAAGCTCCGGCGCAGGGAACTCGACGCCCGTATCCAGAAGCACATGGACGTCGACATCGGCTTCGTCGAACGGCTGGTGATTTTCTGGAGCAACCACTTCTCGATGTCTGTGAACAAGTCCGACGCCTGCCGGGGCATGCTCGGCCAGCTCGAGCGCGACGTCATTCGCAAGCATGTGCTGGGGAATTTTTCCGACATGCTGCTGGGTGTCATGACTCATCCGGCCATGATCTCGTTTCTCGACAATGATGACTCGGTCGGGCCGAACTCCAAATACGGTCAGGACCACGGCGCCGGGTTCAACGAAAACCTGGGGCGCGAGGTGATGGAACTGCACACGATGGGAAGCGGCTCCGGCTATACCGAGAAGGACGTTACGGCGATGGCCCTTCTCCTCACCGGCTGGTCCTACGTGCGCAACTGGGAGGCGGAGTACAAATACAACGGCGGAAACCCGAAGAACCGCGGCAAATTCCTGTTCCGCAAGGGCTGGCACGAGCGCGGCCCCATTACGCTGATGGGCAAGACATATCGCCGGAACGGCCAGGGCCGTGGCAAGCAGGCCCTGAAATGGCTGGCGCGCCGCGACGCCACCGCCGAACACATCGCCTTCAAGCTCGTCCGCCACTTCATTACCGACGAACCGACAGCCGCGATGGTCGAACCTCTCGCGAAGGAATTCCGAGAGACGAAGGGCGATTTGAAGAAGGTCGCGCTGAAACTGCTGCGCCTTCCCGCAGCGTTCGACGCGCCGCTGACCAAGATCCGGACTCCTTACGAGCTTCAGATCGCCCAGTTCAGGGCGCTGAACCGGTCCTATCCCGAAGACAATTACTGGTGGGTCTTCGCCGGGCCGCTCTACGCCATGAACAACATGGCATGGGAATGCCCGACACCCGAAGGGTATCCCGACGAGACATTCTACTGGCTCGACCCGGACGGCATGACGCTGCGGCTCGATACGGCGCAGGTCAGCGGATGGGTCAACGATGATCGCTACAAGAAGAGCGTGGTCGCGCTGGCCGACAAGATGTACGGCAAGTCTCTGACCTCCGACACGCGCAGCCGTATCCAGCATGCCGGCGGCCAATGGCAGGCGCTGACCGTTCTCTTCACCAGCCCCGAATTCCAGCGGAGATAGAAACCATGCGTATTCGTGACGCGGCGGGCTCCGCCGACGAAAGGATCGTTCGCGCAGCGGCCCATGCCGGCTGCGAGGAATCGCGGCTGGCGTTGTCGCGCCGCACGATGCTGGGCGTCTCCGCCGGCTTGTTTTCCTGGGCCTACGCGCCGGGCTGGGCATCGGCCGAAGAGGAAAAATCCACCGATCCGCGCCTGCTGATCGTGGTCCTGCGCGGCGGTATGGACGGGCTGTCTGCCGTCGTCCCGCACGGCGACAGCAAGTACAACGCACTACGCGGCGATATCGCGCTGCGCAGACGCGACACCATCAAGCTGAACAGCTTCTTCGGCCTGCATCCCTCCATGAAGAAATTCGGAAAGATGTACCGCCAGGGCGATGCGGCGGTCGTGCACGCGACCTGTGTGCCATTGCGCAACCGGTCGCATTTCGACGCTCAGGACAACCTGGAGAACGGGTATCCGGGTGTCATCCCATCGACGTCCACGGGATGGCTGAACCGCTTGCTCCAGGCTCTGCCGAAAGGGTCGAAACTTGTGAAGCGTGGCGCATTGCAGGTTGGCGAGGCGCCACTCATCCTGCGCGGGTCGGCCCCGGTCCTCGGCTGGTCGCCCGAGACTTACGACCACGTGGAAGATCCGCTGCTCCACATGATCCAGACGCTTTACCAAGACAACGACCGGCAGATGTACAAGTACCTGAAGGCCGGGCTGAAGGCGGACAAGCTGGCCTCCGGCAACGGCGATGATGACGTCAGCAACCTTCGCAAGGCCTTCCGGGGCGCGGCCCGCCTTCTGCGCTCGACCAAGGGCCCGCGGATCGCGGTCCTGTCCGTCGACGACTGGGACACCCATGCCGACCAGGGCGGTGCCACCGGTTTCTTCGCCAACCGCCTCGAGGACCTCGACGAGGGAATTGGCGACTTCAAGAGGCTTTCGGGATCGACGTGGAAGAAGACGGTCGTCGTCATGGCCACCGAGTTCGGGCGGACCGCTCGCGTCAACGGCGACGACGGCACTGATCACGGCGTCGGTACCGTTGCGTTCCTGGCCGGCGGCGCGGTCAAAGGCAAGAAGGTCTTCGGGGACTGGCCCGGCCTGAGCAACCTCTACGAAGGCAGCGATCTGAAGGCGACCACGGATCTGCGCGCCGTGTTCAAGGGCGTCCTGTCGGATCATCTCGGCGTGCCGAACTCGATCCTGAACAACCAGGTGTTCCCGGAGAGCAAGAACATCAAACCGATGGACGGCCTGATCGAGGGCAGCAAGGGCGACGCGACCGAAATGGACGCCGCCGACCTGGCGGCGGCCGACGACGCGTCCATCTCCCTGCGATTGGAGGCGCCGATCGCCCGGTATCGAAAGGGACTGCCGACCGCCGGCGAAAGCGCGCCGATCCTCTAGGACCGGTTCATGGCGGCGGGGGG